>Ga0306924_10005867_pt1 | contig 12165 bp, 10 predicted proteins | sample sta12Can44000111_FD_203756 | JGI IMG/M metagenome (GOLD analysis project Ga0306924, IMG submission 203756) | Lab enrichment of tropical soil microbial communities from Luquillo Experimental Forest, Puerto Rico - statanox.12C.anox.44.000.111 (v2)... | ecosystem: Environmental > Terrestrial >... | reverse complement strand
CCGGCCCAACTTCCGTCTGTGCATTCCAAAATGAGCGCATCCTGACTGATCGCATTCACTCCGGCGGCGAGATTTGGTTCACCAAAAGTTCACCTCCAGTGCATTGATCGAAAAACGATCTGACGGCAGAGTGCGGGACGGTGGCAGGTTTTCCAAGGGTAAGCCCGGGAAGCCGCCCTCCTCGGGCTTACCTTGCGACGCAGATCATTCTTTCGGCCAACTGTCCCTCTCGAAAATTCGGTAAGAGCTGAGCCAAAGGGAATTATACTTTCCTAACAGAAATACGAAGAAAATACGAAGATTCTCCTCGGGAACTTTTTTGGAATCATTCTGTACGGCTCTTTTGGGACGGGATGCCTGCGCCTAAACTCGGTTTTGGCTTCCTCTAGTCCTCTAGTTGCCGCTTCGAGACTAGCAGCGGCCACATTCAGGAGGATGCGGAGGCGATGAAGCGTTGGGGCCGTGAGCATGAAAAAGGCTGGGAGACACATGTTTAACGACCAGCGCACAACCGCTGTCTTCCGCCGTGGCTTCATGCGGACAAGTGCCTTGGTTGCGACCGCTCTGGGTGCGTCGAATGACCTTCCAGCATTATGACTCAACAACATGATCTGGAATACGAGATTCATGCCGACGATCCAATGCCGGGCGTAATCAGCAGTTTTGCTTACATGCGAGGCGTGCTTGCGGGCATGAGATATGCTCAGAAAACTGCCGCTTGAAACTACGCAGGCTGAGTAATTCTCATGGGGACCCCTCCTTGCCAGGTCTCGCAGTCGCAAGTGAGCTAGCGGTAGAGAGTTGCGGGATTATCGACAAGAATCGCTTTGCGCAAGGCCGCATCCGGAGCCCACGTCGCCAGCAGGTTAAGAAGATGACCATTGTCGATGCGAAGCAATGGAGAAACGTCGCTCGACTTGCGACCAATGCCGGTGTCGGGATGAGGCCAGTCCGAACCCCACAGAATCCGGTGAGGATTGGCTTCGATCAGCGCCCGCGCCAACGGCACCACATCGGGATAATCGGGCGGTTTGTCCGAAGCGCGATATGCTCCCGAAATCTTGACGTATCCCTTCCCGCCTCGGACGAGCTGTAAGAGTTTGTCAAACCCCGGCTGCTCAAGGCCGAGAGCGGCTTTGGCTCCGCCAAAGTGATCAAATACCACCGGGACCGGAGATAGGAGTACGAGATCGATCATTCCTGCAATCACCGGCAAGGCGGCGTAAATCTGCACGTGCCACTTCCGACCTTGAATTTGCTCGATCGCAGACTTGAGGCGACGTCGAGCGTGGTCAAGGTTCGTATCTCCCGCGGTCCCGAGATTGATCCTGATGCCACAAATGCCTGCGCGCTCCAGCTTGTCGAGAGTGGTTGACGGAACCTCGCTTGGCAGAACTCCAATCCCTCGTGCCCCTGGGCCGTATTGCTGCATGGCATCGAGAATGCAGGAATTGTCCGTCCCATAAACACTGGGCTGAACGATCACTACGCGGCTGATGTGCAGAGCCCGGTGCATCGCCAGCAATTGTGCTGCGGTTGCGGATTCTGGCGTGTAAGTGCGCGACGGTGCGAATGAGAACCGGCCAGGATCAAAGACGTGGACATGGCAATCGCAAGCTTGTTTAGGAACATCGAAGCGGGCAGGCGTGATCGAAGCTGTGATTCCAGTAGAACTGCCAAGCCTGAACGACCCAGCCATTCCAGTGGCGGCCATTCCGGTTAGAAATCCGCGGCGCGACAGCATAGCCTGAGCATTCTATTAGCGAGAATGTTCGTTCGCAATTCGATTACGCCGGCAGCGACCTGATAGAGGCTGCCGCACCGTGTTGATGCCCAATTCAGTAATTCGCCATGGACAGCTTAATGCCAAAGTGTCGTGTATCCCTGTCCCTTTTCTCGATCCATTTTTCAACACGTTACACGCAGGTTGTCTAATACAGACGTGTCTCACTAGAGGGGGTCGCTCCAGCTTCTGCTACATTTAACGTGCTTGGTACTGGTGCCGGACCCTTTAGGTCCCGACATTTGAATTCTGCCTACCCATGGGCTCTAGCCCTGAGGAATTGTTTAAAGCTTTTTGCAAGACCAAAATGGGCGATTGCCAATCCACCGAATCGGTGTAATCATCTTGCCCGTTTTTGGGAATCCCCAAAGCGACCGAACGGGCGCAACCCGCCACGCAGGAGATATCAGATGAAAGCAACTCTCTCAGCACTCATTTTCCTGACCGCCTCTTTCTTTTCCGCACCCGCCCACGCTATGCCCCAGCAATCTGCAACCGCCACCGCCACTCCCCAAAACTCTGGCCCCGTCAAAAATCCCGTGATGACTTCCGTGCGCACCATTCTCACCCGCCAGCAGAAGAACATTCCCGCCGCCGTCGACGCCATGCCCGCCGATAAGTTCGGCTACAAGCCCACGCCCGATCAAATGAGCTTTGCCCATCTCGTCATCCATATTGCTGAGTCCAACAATGCCATGTGCGCCAAACTCGCCAACGTTTCCGCTCCCAAAGTCGATGAGCTCACCGACTCCGATTCCAAAGACAAGCTCCTCGCCGCCGTTCGCTCCTCCTTCGAGTTCTGCTCTTCTTCGCTCGCCAACACCGACGACAGCAATCTAGGCGACCCCATCGAATTTTTTGGCCGTCAAGGTCCCCGCGCCATGGCCGCCTTCATCCTCACAGGTGGCTGGTCCGATCACTACAGCGCCGCCGCCATGTATTTGCGCTTGAACGGCATCCTCCCCCCTACCGCCCAACCCAAAAAGTAGCGGCGGCGGGCGTTTCTTCGAGCGCATGTCATGGCCATGTCATGAACTAATCAACCGTGTGAAATAAGCGGCGCGATAGATGAGGGAAGGTCCCTCGGGATCGGCTTTCAGGAGCAGGCCGGCCGAACAGAGCTTAACTCCCAGTGCTATTGACCGCAACTTGCTCTCCATGCAACTGTTAGAGAGTCAATCTGAGACATTCTCGGTGCAGATCGCTGACCTTATCCTACCTGTATTTGCAGTGATCCTAACTGGCTGGATCGTTGGCTATACCGGCTATCTGTCGCGGGCGTTGTCTGACGCCCTGATTCACTTCGCCTATAACATCGCAATGCCGGCGTTGCTGATCGTCACGATTGCGCAAGAATCGGGTCATTCGCTGATTAATTGGCGCTTTCTTGTTGCCTTTGGTGGTGGCTCCCTTCTCTGCTTCATCCTCGTGTTCGGCATTATGAGCATTCATACTTCGCGAAGTCTCGCAAGCCGAACGATGCATGGCATGGCGGCATCGATGACTAATACCGGCTTCGTCGCCTTACCTGTCTTGCAGGCGATCTATGGTCAACGCGCCGTGTTGCCGGCGGCGATCGCCACGGTGTTCGTCGCCGTTGTGATGTTTCCCGCAGCCGTGATCTTGCTCGAACTTGGTCAGCGGGATGCACATGCCGCACGCACGGCCCCAATGGTCACAGTTAAGCATGTCGTGCTTAACCCTCTGGTCATATCAACCCTGATCGGCATGCTTTGGTCGGTCCTCGATCTCCGCATGCCCGAGCCGGTAACCGTTTATTTTGGCATATTCGCCGATGCGCTCACGCCTTGTGCTTTGTTCGCCATCGGACTGGGACTGTCGATCGATGGATTGCGCACCAATATTTGGCAGGCTTCGCTGCTCTCGGCCGTCAAGCTCGTCATCATGCCTCTGATCGTGTACGGATTGAGCATGTCCTTGGGGCTCGACCCCCTCTACACCATTTCGGCCGTAATCTGCGCCGCAGTGCCCACGGCTAAGACAGCGTATATTCTTGCGGGAGAGTATCGCTGCGAGGAAATGATGGTAGCGTCGACCGTCTCGATGACAACTCTAGCTTCCGTCATCACGCTCATGGTCTGGCTTTATGGGCTATCAGGGCTAGCAACACGCATCCCTGCCCGATGAGGGAAGGAAGCGGTTAGACGCTGCCCTGCGTATTCGATGCTCTGGTACTCGCCTCGACTGATGCAAGGGAGGCAGGCGACATATCAACTCCCGGGAATGTCGAGTAACCTGAGTTGCGTAGGCTTTGATTTCGTTATTCCGTCGAAGAAATTTTCAGAAAGGCGGTCATTAGACGGAATGGACGGAAAAGAACGAAAAACACTAGACGTTCATTTCGCTGCAACTGTCTGAACCACTCTCGGAGGGCGTGATTCTAGAACTTCAGGCGTATGGTCCCGATCCGCCTCGTCGTCTGTATTTTGTCGCCATCAATAATAGAACTTCAGTGCAAACTGGATGTTGCGAGGCCCCTGCGACTGAGTAATCTTGCCGAGATACGGTCCCAGCACCGTATCAGGGACATAGTATATTGGCGTATTGGTGAAATTGAAGAACTCGGCTCGGAACTCAATCCGCCTCTCGTCGTGGATTGGGAAGTTTTTCTGGAAGCTGAGGTCAGCGCTGCGAAGGCCCGGTCCCCGGACGGTGCCGTTGCCGCAAGTCCCAAACGTCCCCGGCGATGGTGTGTCATAGGCAGAAGGATCAAACCACTGAAGACCGCCATCCGGAGCATCATGACCGGAACCGAAAACGTGGGCGGGACGGCTGCAAGTGGCCCGCGGCCCCCTTGAGCCGGTTCCGGACGCATCACCTGCAACTATTGTCAGCGGGAAACCACCGCGCAACTGTAGAACGCCGCTCACCTGCCAGCTACCCGCCACAGCGTCAATGACACGATTCCAATGATTGCCGAACTTCTTGCCCCGCCCAACAGGGAGCTCATAAACAGCATAGCTGCTGAGCACGTGGGTCGCATCGTAGTAACAGGGCCCCCACTCAGCTCGCCTGTCGTATAGATTCTGCCAGTAGGGACTTTGCGGGGCAGCTTGGCCCCACGCGCCAAAATACCCGATCGAGTCGCTCATGCATTTTGAGTATGTGTATGCCACATTGCCCTGAAGGCCCCGGCCGAACCGCTTCTGCAAATTGACCTGTAGCGCGTCGTAGCGCATGTTCCCGTTTGACTCTGTTCCGGAGATTTGCGCAATGTTTCGCAAGGCAGGATTACCCGACAGGTAGGGGCTGGGAACGGTAATCGGCGTGCCCCCCGAGTCCAAGCCGAGTAATCGTCTCTGGGAGTATGGCATCGGTACCATTAAATGAGTTCCACGCTGCCCAACGTAGGCTACCGAAAGGTTCAGGTTGCTCCAGAACTGCTGCTCGATCGTAAAGTTCCATTGCTGTGAAATTGTCGGTCGGACATTCGGATCCCACAGCCGAATCGTCGCATTCTGATAAGGGTCCGTCGGAGAAGCAAGAACCGTAAATCCCTGGTCCAGTGTGGAACTCGGGAAATTAAGGCTATCGTAGATGCTCGTGAGTACACTAGCAAACGGCGGATTCAACGGAAGACGTAGATTGAGTCCGGTCCCTTCTAAGTAAGAAGAAATCGTGTAGGCTCCGCGGAATACTGTTTTATTTCCTAGTGCATGCGGTGTATAGGCAAATCCGAAACGGGGCTGAAAGTTCCCAAGCCCCCAGTTGTAGGAGTTGTAGAGGGCACGATTGTTGCTATAGAAGCTGTTGTGCCGTGGCAATTCCACTTCGCCGCTAATTGGGGCAAAGTTCACCTGCCGGTCCAGCACTTCCACCCATGGCGTATAAGTCTGATACCGAAATCCCAGGTTCAAGGTGAGCGAGTCGGTGATTCGCCAGTCATCCTGAAGATAGGTGCCAAAAACATTAGAACGCTGTCCCCATGTACCCCCATTGCTTCCGCGTCCCAGCGATTCGGGTAACCCCAGAAAGAAGTCTGCATCAGCCGATCCCGAGCTTCCACCGGCTACAGCGAGGGTGTCGGGACCCGCCGTCCATCTGCCGTCGAAAATGATTGCGCCCGACACGCCTAGGTCGCCGGCTAGAAAGGCGTTAATTCGTTGTCGCCAATACTGGAAACCGGTATGCAGAATATGCCTGCCCCGGGTGATAATCACGCCATCTTCCAACTGAATTACCGTATCCGCAAAGAGGATGGATCTGGGAGTATTCGAGCTTCCAATGGCCCATCCCGGAGTCCAAAGACCCATAAGTCCAGGTCCGCGATCGTTTCCATTCTTGATACCGAGTTGCTCCGCAAAGTTGCCCAAACCGTTTTTGTGGTCTCCACCCGACGACCAGACGTAATTGATGCCTACCCTGACCTCGTTCACAAAACGCGGGTTCACTGTGCGCGTCCAGTTGACGACACTGTTGCGTGTGCGCGCCGAATTGAAGCTATCGAAGAACAACGGAAATGAGTTGTTCGTGGGATTATCCTGACGGCTCCAAGAGAAGCGTCCAAACAAGCGGTCTCTCTCAGTGAGGTTTGCATCCAGCCTGATGTCGAACTGATCGCCGTCAATCGAACTTCGGGTTATATTGACGTAGTTATTCGTTAGCTGACCATTCATCGGCAGGGGGTAAAGAGATGAAGCGAACAGATTCAGGGCGACGGGATTGGCCCTGTCTGTAGGGATGTGGTTGTTCTGAAAGGGAGCCCGTAACATCTGTCCCGGATGGACAGGGTCCGGGATGTAATGCGAAGGATCCGCGTCGTACAGCTGGATACCCTGCACATTGAGCAATTGCGAAAAGTCCCCTCGGCGTTCGGCTTCAGTTAAAACAGTCATTGGGCTGCTAGAGGCCGGGAACGCATAACGCTGCCCCTGGTAGTCGCCAAAGAAAAAAAGCTTGTCTTTCTTGACTGGTCCCCCAATTGTGCCGCCGAACATGTTCCAGCGCATCTTGTCTTTAGGACAGCTGGCCGGCGCACAGCTCCAGTTGCTCTCCCATCGATTGGCATTCAGTACGTCGTTGCGAAAGAATTCAAACAGACTTCCCTGTAACCGATTGGTCCCCGATTTGATCGTGGCACTGATGATCCCTCCCTGGAAGTTCCCAAATTCAGCAGGAGCGTTATTGGTGATCATATTGAATTCTTGAATCGCATCGACGCTCGGCATGTATCCGACAAAGTTGTTTGACACTTCGTTGTTGTCGATGCCGTCCAGCAGAAAATTGTTGGCCTGCTCTCGGTTGCCATTCACGTACGGCCTGCCCGAAGTAAAGGATCCGGTGCCGGTTCCATTGGTGAACGTCGAAGGATCAGGATGAACGGAGCCTGGCACTAGCAGAGTCAATTGGATATAGTTCCGCGTGGCCAGCGGCAAAGCCACGTTTGTTTCCGCATCAATGATTGTGCTCACTTCCGTGATTTGCGTCTGCAGCAGGGGAGCCTCTTCCGGCACCTCAACGACTTCTTTGAATGATCCGAGCACCATATGAAAGTCCAGGCGGGCGATCTGGTTCAGAGCTAAGGTGAACGGAGGCAAGGTCTCTGTGCGGAAGCCGTCGTTCTCAGCGCGTAGCGTATAGGTTCCCACAGGAATCCGTTGCAGGTAATAGATGCCGTCGGCATTGCTTTTTGTGGAGAACACCGTGGCTCTTTGAGTGTCCGTTGCGGTTACAAGTGCATCCACGACGACAGAACCGCTCGGGTCCGTAATCGTGCCTGTGATTCCGGCGGTGACTTCCTGAGTCCGAGCCTGCGTCCCAAACAGCGCCACGGACAAAAGGACAAGCGCGCAGGAGAGGCGGAGATTCTTGAGTGAGCCCGCCTGCAGATTCATGAATGTCTCCTCAGAGAAGGCAAATGAACAGTTGCCCCAGTCCCGCTGAGGTGATCCGCCCGGGTTGTAAGCAGAGGCCTGGATCTTCTGAGAAGACTTATAACACGGCTTCACCCCGAAACAGGAGTGAAAAGATTGGTTCACAGTATCGACATGTCCGTAAGCGCTTTAATCAAAAGCTGCTTTAGCTCCAGGGCTCATTCGGTCGCTGCAAAAAGGGTCGATTATTGACTTGCCTCTGGCCACAATCTGAGATGAGCGCGCTATGACGGGACCCGACGCGCTCCTAGGGGAGACGATTTCGCACTATCGCGTGGTGGAGAAGCTGGGCGGTGGGGGGATGGGTGTGGTGTACAGGGCGGTGGACACCCTGTCATTCGCCAAAACTCGGGCCGGCTTTAAAATCAAGAAGATACGGTAAGGCCAAGTAACATGTTGCATGAATGAATTCCCGCTCGACGGAGTTTTTGCGAACGACAGTTGGTCCTGGGGTTGCGGTCGCCCTCGGTCCTATACTTGGCGAGGAAATGGTTTCTAGATTCTTAGTCGATGCCACGGAGCTTGAGGCGACCAATACGGAAATGGGGAGTTACGGTTCGGTAGGGACGCTGTGGACCCGGCAAACTTTTCCGAGCGAAGAAGGCAAAAAGCTCCAAGTTCTAAGTAGAGCAAGAATCCAAAGCGAAGACAAATTGGCCGGCGCGGATTGCATTGACAAGGTGGGCTGGGCGACCTAAGTTGGCGCTTACATTCGAGGAGGGCTCGATGGAAAGCGGAAGTCGGAAGGTGTGGGCGGTGTGGTGCGTCGTGGCATTGATGCTAAGCGTGACGTTTGGCAGGTGGACGCGAGTTATTTCCGCAGATGCCCCGGGGAACAGCACGGTGGGAATTTTCGAGGGGACGGGCGATGTGGGGAACGTGCTGCACAAGGGAAGCGTGGAGTTTGACGCGGCGAAAGGAACCTACACCATTGCGGGAAGCGGCGAAAACATGTGGTTCGCGTCGGATGAATTTCAGTTTGCCTGGAAGAAAGCGAAAGGGGATGCGACGCTGACCGCGGATATTGCGTTTATCGGAAAAGGGGTAAACGAACATCGCAGAGCGGTGCTAATGGTGAGGCAGAACCTGGAAGGGGATTCGGTGTACGCGGATGTAGCGGTACACGGGAGCGGGCTGACATCGATACAGTATCGCGACGAGCGAGGCACGAAGGCACGCGAGGTGCAAGCAAACGTGAATGCGCCGACGCGAGTGCGCATTGAGAAGCACGGCGATTACTTCACCATGTGGGTGGCAGGAGCGGATGGGACATTTACGCTAGCGGGAGCTACCGGGAAGATTATGCTGACAGAGCCGTATTACGCAGGAATTGGCGTGTGCAGCCACGACAAAGATGTGGTGGAGAAGGCGGTGTTCTCGGGAGTTGAACTGAAAGAAGGCGCAACGGTGAGCGCCGGAAAGCCGGCGTTGTACAGCATGATGGAAATCATCGAAGCGGGATCGCTGGACCGTAAAGCGATATACGTCGAGCGGGAACGATTTGAAGCGCCGAATTGGATGCCGGATGGAAAGAGGTTGCTATTTAACAGGAAAGGGCGAATCGAGACAATTCCCGTGGAGGGCGGAGCCACGCAAGCGCTGGACACGGGTTTCGCGGTGCAGTGCAATAACGATCACGGAATTTCGCCAGACGCGAAGGAGTTGGCGGTTAGCGACAATTCGCAGGGCGATCACGGGTCGCGCGTGTACCTGCTGCCGATTACGGGAGGGACGCCGCGGCTGATCACGAAGAATGCGCCGTCGTACTGGCATGGATGGTCGCCGGACGGGAAAACGCTTGCGTTCGTGGGCCAGCGCAACGGCGAATTCGATATTTACTCGATACCAGTGACGGGCGGAGAAGAGACGCAGTTGACGACGGCAAAGGGATTGGACGACGGTCCAGAATACACGCCGGATGGACAATGGATTTACTTCAATTCGGTGCGCACCGGGCACATGCAGATCTGGAAGATGAGGCCGGATGGAAGCGAACAGACACAGGTGACGTTTGACGAGTACAACAACTGGTTTCCGCATTTTTCGCCGGACGGATCGCTAATGGTTTTTATTACGTTTGAGCTAAGCGTGGAAGGACACCCGGAGAACAAGGATGTGATGCTGAGGCTTATGTCGATGAGAGATGGAAAGGTGATTGTGGCGGCGAGATTGTTTGGAGGGCAAGGGACGATCAATGTGCCATCGTGGTCGCCGGACGGGAAAAGGTTTGCGTTTGTGAGTTATGCGCTGGTGCCGGGGCAGTGAGTTGTTAGTTTCCAGTTTCGGGAAAGAGCGGAGAAATGAGTGTGGAGGATTTCGAGATACGAGCAGCGAGGTTGAATGAATAAGATATTGAGGCGATTGTGCAACAGCGGCGGGCTATGTTTTTTGATATGGGGCATCGCGACGAGCGCGCGCTGGAGTCGATGAGTGAGGTTTCGGCCGTGGCTGAAGCGGAAGATGGAGGCGGGCGAGTATGTGGCGTGGTTTGCGATCGCAGCGGATGAATCAGTAGCGGCGGGGGCTGCCTACCCAAAAAACCTCGTAGCCGTTGATTTTTCTGACAATTTAGGAAAGTTGTGATGCCTGCCCGCCTCCGGCTATCTCGGGGCATGAAAAACCTTGAAACTCTCCCTTCTGCGCGTGCTCGAATCCCTCGAATTCGGCTGGCAGTCGATCCGTTATGCTCTGATCTTTGTCTCGGCCTTCTTCCGACAGTGAGCCTCATTGGGATGTGAGATGTTCGCCACAACGGCGCCGCTGGCGGACGTATGCTGCTGCGTCCGCCCGCCACGCAACTCACGTTCGGGCGGCTGGCCTGTTCCGAATTTCTTTTCGAGAGCATTTTTAACTCGGTCCAACTCGACCACCAAGTAGTGCAATGTCACCTCTTCAATGTTCCGTCTCCTAGTTGTGCCCACGCTGGGACTAGTGCTGGTACGGCGGACTTTTCCCATGTTATGCTCCTCGCGAAAGCGATGCACTTTTAGCTGGATTTTTCTTTTTTCTCCGATTGTTCTAATCCGCGCACTCGATTAGGTTCCATCATGCCGGCGGCTAGCGTTCAGGTCCCACGCGTTGAGAGCGAAAGAACTCCGTGGCTAACGGTGAAACTGAGTTATCCGCTCCGCACCGCTATCCTAGCGCTGCTAGTTGCAGTCGTATCCTACGTAGCTTCCTGGCTGGGCGGGATAATCATTCTTCATAGTCAGGGAATTTCCGTGCTTTGGCCTGCCTGCGCGGTCTTGGTGTCGGTGATGTTGTTGGTACCGCACAGAACCTGGCCGGTACTTATCCCTGCAGGCCTCGCGGCATTCGTTGTCCATGACTTGCGATCTGGTTTCACGCTTTGGCAGAGTGCTCGGCTCAACTTGGGGGATACAATTGAGATCCTAATCGTTGGGCTAGGTCTCAAATACTCGTTCAACGGAATCCCGCGACTAAATAGCATGAAGGGGCTGGCGAAGTACTGTTTTTTCGCCGTATTCGTTGCGCCGTTCGTTAGTTCATTTGTCGGTGCTGCCGCAACGCCGGGTTCGTACATGGTCAATTGGCGACTTTGGTTTTTCTCAGATGCGCTGGCTTTCCTAACTTTGACTCCCGCGATCTTGAGTTGGGCCAATGCACGCCGGGTCTGGATTCAGCGATCTCTTCATTCGAAACTGGAGGCGGCTGCGTTGGTCGGCGCTCTGGCTTTTTTGGGCTATTTCATTTTCTTTGCCCCTTGGAGAACAACCCCCTCGGTGCTGATTTATTCTGTTGTGCCATTCCTCCTTTGGGCAGCTGTGAGATTCGGCTCCATGGGCGTCAGCACCTCGATGATCGTTATTTCGTTTTTGGCAATTTGGGGAGCCATCTACGGGCACGGTCCCTTCTCAGGCCCGGAACCCCACCGGAATGTCTTGTCGCTGCAACTATTCTTGATGTTCGCCGCGATTCCCTTCATGGTCCTAGCGGCTTTGGCGGAAGAGCGAGAGCGGAACCAGGAGGTCCTGCATGAGAGCGAAGAGCGGTTCCGTCTCGCGGCGCAGGCCGGAAGGGCGTTTGCTTATTCATGGGATGCCGCCACGGATGTCATTGAGCGCTCTGGAGAGAGCAACAACATTCTGGGAATTGACGAGGCAACACCTCTTACCGGCCATCAAGCAATCGCGAGAGTACATCCAGATGACCGGGAAGGACTCCTAACCGCAATCGCTGGATTGACCCCAGAGAATTCGCTCCTCCAAGTCACCTATCGCATCTCCTGTGCTGACCGGAGCGTGATTTGGGCGGAGCAAACCAGTCAAGGTTACTTTGACGAGCACGGCAAGATAAAACGAATAGTTGGCATGATTGCCGACATCACCGACCGCAAGCAAGCGGAGCACGCACTAGCCGAAAGCGAAGAGCGGCTGCGATTGGCACAGTCGGCTGCTCGCATTGGAACTTTTGAATGGAACATTCGGACGGGAGTGAATACTTGGACGCCGGAACTGGAGGCGATGT
>Ga0306924_10005866_pt1 | contig 12166 bp, 15 predicted proteins | sample sta12Can44000111_FD_203756 | JGI IMG/M metagenome (GOLD analysis project Ga0306924, IMG submission 203756) | Lab enrichment of tropical soil microbial communities from Luquillo Experimental Forest, Puerto Rico - statanox.12C.anox.44.000.111 (v2)... | ecosystem: Environmental > Terrestrial >... | reverse complement strand
GAGCCATCAGTAGGCGAACCGTTCTCGACCCATTGCGATGCGTCCGCAGCAAATCCGCCATTGCCGAAGTGCCGGAACGTGCACAACCGATCGGCGAACAGACACGCGACGGTGTGCATCCGATTGTGATGCTACCTGGTTGACCACGGTAACGAGGCCGCCCCGAGCAAAGAACAAAGCTGTCTATCGAATGTCGCATGATGGCATGATGCACAGCTTTTCGAAGGACGTTATTTAGCTAAACTGGAGTCCGATCCCTCCTCGCATCGCCGCCTCTCAGCCGCTCTTTTGAAGATATTGACGTACCGTCGACATAAGGTATATCCTCTGCCACACAAATATCGAAAAGCGCTTGTTATGAAAGACGCGTTTGTCCACATCGGATACCCCAAATGTGCGAGCACAGCACTTCAGTCGAATTTCTTCTCCCAGCTCCCGGAAGTGTTTTATCTCGGACCATATACTGGTGGCGTCATCTTTCCTTACTACAACGATGATATCAAATATACTGTAGAAGTAGACTGGAGGCTTATGAAAGACTTCGGATATGACCAAGCGAAGGCGGCGGGTGTGATAGAAATATGCTACGACGATTTTCTGGCTTCAGGGCGCAAAACATTCGGCTTCTCGTCTGAAGCTCTAGTTTTCACGCTGCATCATGATATCGATGTTACCCAGAAAGCCGCTCGTCTTTTCAATATTTTGGGGCATGATACAAAAATCATTATGGTGATAAGGAGACAATTTGACCTGATCAGATCTATATATCGTAATATGATATTAATAGGACTTACTTCGTCATTCTCCAAATTTGTCTCGGATATGGTTTACAACAAGTGGCGATCTTTCGTTTATGACTTAAATTTTTCAAAGATGTACGACTTATATCGATATCATTTCGGTAAAGACAACGTGCTCGTGCTTCCCTATGAACAACTAAAGTTGATCCCCATCGGTTCTTGCAGAAGATCGCCGACCACATAGGAGTAGGATGCACTGTTGCGAAAATTGCTTATGCAAACCAAAGTAAAAACGACGCCTTTTATGAACATTTCCGCGAACTTAATATCGCATATAGGCACAGCATGGGACTTGCCGTGGGAGAGCCGGTCCACCAGCACCGCTATGCGGAGTATTTTCCAAAAATAGACGGCTTGCCACCTCCTCCCAATGCCGAGTTCGAAATGACGCTCCGTTCGTTGCTGCAGAACCTGGCCGTAGAACGCTCGCGGAATTCCGAACTAAAAATTCGGTATGAAATCCCGCTAGATATCGAGGAATGGCTGACACACTACTATGGAAGCGCTAATTCCAAACTTGCCACCGAACTGGATCTGCCGCTTAAGGAACTTGGCTATCCGCATGCTTAGCGCCCCCTGGCGAAGTAGCTATCTGGAACAGTCGCGTAGCCCTTCTCCTTTAAGCCGGCGATTAGGACAGCGAGATGCAAGCCTATCTCTGCGTAGTCCGAGCGGCAGGGAGCTGTTGATGTTTTATAATGGAAAACGGCCTTGGCCGGTGGGGCTTTGCGCGCATCCTCGCTAAAAGGGCTTGCGCTGTGATCGATTTCTTAGGCATTGGCGCGCAGAAGGCGGCGACTACCTGGATTTTTGAATGTCTGCGGCGCCATCCGGAGATATACTTTCCGGGTGGAAAGGAAATTCACTTTTGGGATGAGTGCCGGGAGCGCGGCATCGAGTGGTGGCTCGACATCTATCGGAACTCGGCGCATAACGGGCGCAAGAAGGGTGAAATTACCCCTGCCTACGCGCTCCTCGACGAGGATACCATCCATCAGATAGCCGCCATAGCCCCCGAACTCCGACTTTTCTATTCGATCCGCAACCCGATCGCCCGCGCCTGGTCGCATGCCCTGATGGTGCTCGGCCGCGCCGGGCATCTCGATAAATTATCAGATTCATTGTTCATCGAGCACTTTACTTCCGCCGCCTCGCGCAGACGGGGGGATTACCTCTCCTGTCTCGACCGTTGGTCGGCGGTGTTTGGCGCCGACAAACTTCATGTGACCGTTTATGACGACATCATGGCCGACCCGAGGCGCGTGCTTGGCGGGATTGCTCGCCACATCGGGATCGATCCGGAATTTGTTTTGTGGCTTCCGGACGAATTGGTGTCGCAGCCGGTGTTCGCCGGACCGCAACATCCGATTCGCCCATTCTTGCTCGACTTTCTGCGCGCGCTTTATTCACCGGCGATCAAGGCTCTAAGCGAAAGAATGCAGCGGAACTTCATGCACTGGTTATCATGGGATGGGTATAATTTCACATGTACACGAGACAAGGGGTAACTTGTGCAAGCAATCTATTCTACAGGCAATTATCGTTGGTCGCTCACCCCTATCCGGTCGACCACGGCAAAGAAGAGAGACCCAGCATTGAGCAGAGCTGACGATCGAAAGGCGCATAATAAGCGGCCACCTCTGTGGCGTCTTCGGCTCCAATGATGCCGTCCTCCGGGCTCGGCGCGACGACGGTAAGCAGGTCAGGAGATGCCCATTCCGGGTCGAGGCGCAGAAACGCCATGACGTCTCGCATCAGATCCCCCGGGCGTGCGCGGATGTCGTCATACCAGAACACAGCAAGTCGTTCCCCCAACGGGTAAAATCGAGCGTATTCTTGCAAGATCACCGCATACTCGCCGCGCCTGCGCATATACTGCAGATTATCTCGGAACGCCTCGATAAACGGAACCTCACGCGGAATGTTGCCAAGGTAGCGCGCCATATTCCACTGCGAAAACGCACGATCGACCGGATTCCTCAGTAGGTGAAGGATCAGCGCATTCGGGCAAGTATGGTGGATACGCTCAGCAAGGTTAGCGAATGAGGCATAAGCTGGCGAGATGTCGCCGCACTGCTGCCATTCGGCGGCATCGAGGAACTTCTCGGCATACCAGGACAAGGGCAAATCACGGTGGAAGAAATTAACCTCCTTTTCCCGCATAAAAACCTGCGGATGACGGGAGATCTGGGTATAAAACCATGTCGTTCCGGATTTTTGGGCACCAGGGCAGATGAAGTCAGCGAGCCGCATTAGGCCTGTCTCCATGCGAGTGACGCCATAGCGCAACGTCTCGGCGGTGTCGGTCTAAGCAAGTTGCGCGATGCAATCGGAAAGAAGTCACCAAGTCAGGGGGCGGTAAATGCGATCAAGTAGGATTCGGCCATTGGAAAGCCGAGTTTTGCCAGTTCCTCTCCAGGCTGCCAGAATTCTATCCGCTCTCGGTTCATCCATTCCATCAATGGGCCCACCTCTGCGAATCCAATGATTTTCTGGCCCGACCAATGGATCGCCCCATGGTAGGGACTGGGGTATTCCGTCGGGGCGTCGTTGGGTAGGACTAGACAATCGTGGATTACAACCGTTTGCCCAGAAAGCTTGGGAAACCAACTCGATATAGCGTGCCGCGAAATGATCTTACCAGGGAGCCCGCCGTCGTGCGCGTCATAAAACATCAAGATGGGACGCTCCCATTCATCGGGAATCGCAAAAGTTGTTGCTTCTACCGCCTTGTCGACAACGGAGCCAAATTGCAGCGTCGGGAAGTGGCTGGCCGTGAAGCCGCGAAAATCACGGGGCGCGATGTCGACGCCGTAGACGGTGCAGCCGGGCACCTCCGCAGCTGCCAGCGCCAGGGCGATGGTCGAAGCGCGAGAGCCGGTGCCGAGCTCGAATATGGACATCGGCTTGCCAGACATTACAAGCAACCATAGCTGCAACAGCGATGCCGCGCTCTGCTGATCAAACGGGCGTTTATCATAAATGTTTTCCAGTTCTGTGTATATGTTGTTAAAGCCTTCGAGCTTCTCAGAAATCAAATGTCGCCCTTGAGGAGAAGAAAATTGTGAGAAATGCATTGTGGAAATCCTCTTGGAACTCATAATCGCGAGCCGCGATCGAGCGCGCCACCCGTCGCGGATGAGATGCGGCCCACCTCCGATGCTGGCCTGCTCGCCGTCCTCGACCGAGAGTGTTTCGTCGCTTCGGATCGAGATCCTATGGACCTCCATGAAATTCCTGTGAGGCGTGGCGGTCGCCTCGGTCTTTGGAAGATCATACAATACGCGTTTTCGCAGACGGAGTTGCGAAAAAGTGGCCCCTGCGGGGCAGTTTGAAGCGGACGGCAGCCTTCCTATAACGTGCCGTGGATGGCGGACGGGCTGAGCACTCTCTATCAGGATTTGCTGGCCGGCAGCTACGATTGCGTCGACCGGATCGTTCTGAACGTCTATTTCCGCATGGGCCATGATCCGGGCGGGTTCCGGGTGTGGTGGCGGGCGCTGACGGGATCGGATGAGACGCTCGAAAACGCCTACCTGATGCGGCTGGCCGGCCGGTTCGGCCGTCGCGTGCGTGGATACGCCAAAGCCCATGGCATTCCTGTGATCGACTGTCCGGTCGGGCAGCGCAAGCACGAGCTCGCCGAAGAATATCTGGCTAAGACGAAGGTCACCCAGGGGCTATTTCTGGTCCTGGTCGGTCGGGCACCGGCCGTGGTTTGGACCGTCGGCGCCCACCACATCGAAAGAAAGACGCCGGCCCCCCCCGGCCTTCGCCGGGGCGGCTTTACGTCAACCACCATTCCTTTCACATTCGCGATCGCGACTGGGGCCATCTGACGATCAAGATCAGCGGCCATCCTCCCTTCCCCGCGCAGGTGATCTTGAACGGCCATCAGTACGTTGCCTGCCAGGCGCGCAGGCTTCTTCAGAAACGCTGGGACCCGACATTTTCCAAGCATGGCATCCTCTTCACCAAGGAGGGAAATTGCTTTACCACTGTCTCTGACACCGCAGCTCTGGCGAAGATCGCAGACACCTTGTCCGAACCCCGGGCTGTAGGGCGGTTGAGCCAGATCTGCGAGCGTTGGATTTACAGCTGTGTGTGCTTCGCCCTCGACTATGACGAGCAGAAGCACAGCAGGTTCTCTTACGATTACTCCAGCTATCAGATCGAATACAGTCGAAACCTGATCTTCGATGTGGGTGGAACATGGACCAGGTGTTTCACGCCCTGATCGACCGCAGCCGCGCGCCACTGGACCTGAAGACCATCAAAACCATCCTGGGCGACAAGCACCGTCCGAAATATCGCCGTGGGCCTTTAGCCCACGGACTTGATCTTTGGGGCGCCAAGCGCTCGGCCGAATGGCAAGTCGCGGTCGAGAGACCTCGCTATGATCTGACCGTCTTCAAGCTGCACTGCGGCCGGCTGACCCTTAAGATCTACACCAAAGGCGAACGCGTCGTGCGCATCGAAGCGGTGGTCCATAACACCCGGGAACTCAAATGCGGCCGCGCGCTCGACAAGTTTCCCGAAGTGGTCGGCCGACTGAAAGCGATACTGCAAAGATTTGCCGACGCTCTCAGCTGCATCGATCAGTGCTTCATCGCGGATGACATGCTCGAGCAACTCCCCCTCGCGGCGCAGGTCGGCAAGACCCTCGTCGGGGGCTATCTGCCGGATCGTTGATCCGACGCAGGCTCCTAGGCCGAGGCAGCTCCGCGACGCATCAACGGTGATGCGGTTCCGACCCGCGCATCAGAGCCTGATCAACCGTCGTCTCGACGATCGCGCCTCCTGCACTGCCCGGCAGAGCCTGAAACAAATGCTTCCAAGGGAGCCACGAATTCATTTGCCTGCATCTTGCGACGGCGGACATGAGAGTGCAACAGATGCTCCTACGGCGCCGTGGCAGAGCGTGTTCGGGCCTTCTCTATGGACCGCTCGGCTCGGTCATCGATTACCTCGAAGCGGGATTCCGACCGGTCGCCGACCTTCTCGGCCTTGCACCGATCTTCCTCTCGGGCTCGATCCGGACTTCGGGAACCATCATAGAGAGGTAGGAATGCTATTTGAGAATTCGCGCGAATCCGAAGCCCGACCGGCCAAAACCGTTGCCGTTATAGAACACCAGAAGGCTGCTGCCGCTGGAGACGACACACGGATAGGCCTGCATCTCGCAGTCCCAATCGGCGGATTGCGGTGGGTTTGCATAGCGCACGAGTTCCGGATGGCGCCGCCAGGTGACGCCATCCGCCGAGTGAGCATAGCCAAGCCTATATGGCGGGACAGGAATGCCGTCGGAATTCCGCCAACCTCGGCAACAAAACCACATGTGCCAGCCGTCATGCCGGCGGACGACCCAGGGTCGAGCCGTCGCTGCCTCAGCCTCATCGGCAACCGCGAGCGCGGTCCTTTCTTCGGTCATCCAGACTATGCCGTCGCTCGAACGGGCATGTTTAATGTGATAGCGAACTTCAAGTTGGTCCCGGCATTGGTCCCAGGCAAATGCGCTTACGTAGTGCATCCGGAAGGCGCCACCGGCATGCGAGACGTGCGGTATCGACGTAAAATAGGGATCGAAAGGGCCGACTGAGAGGACCGGTCCTGCGGCGGCTCGGTGGAAGGTCGCACCTCCATCGTCGCTGATCGCGAGGCCGATCGCCTGTTGATATGGCACATCCTGCCGAAGCGAAATACCGACATAGTAAAGGAAGATGCGGTCGCGGACGAGCAGGGCCATACTCGGCCCCGTGCCCGCGCTGTCGAAACTCCCTGGTGGGCCCAATTCCAAGAGCGGCTCCGAGTGGAGCCGGATCAATTCCAGGTCCCGGCTAGGATCTAAATCGGCATAGAGAATATGGCTGCGATTGTCGGCGTCTCGCCCGGCAAAGAAGATTCGCCAACAGGTCCTGTTGAGAGGGAGAACCGTCGGAAGCTGTGCGTGGCTTCGCCACCAACGGTGCTCGGCAGGGGGAGAAAGAAGGCAGCGCTCTCTCCGCAGGTTTATCAATTCGGCCATGGGGATAATTTACATCCGATCGCGAATGCGTGAACTGGAGTATTTCATTACTTTGTCTGTGACACTTCGGCCCACAACCGAACCGGGCTCGAGATTCTTCATTACCCGGACGCCGATTCCCAAGAAGCAGGCGTCTCCGACTGTGACGCCATCGCGGATTCCGACCTTCCCGCCAAGAAAGCAGCGCTCGCCGATGCGCGCCGCTCCGGCTATACCGACCTGCGACGTGATGAAGCAGTGATCGCCGATGATAGAATGATGGCCGATATGGTTGCCGCTCCAGATGATCACGTCATTGCCGATCTTGACGAATGGTTGGATAACATTCGCTTCGAGGATGAAACAATTCTCACCAATGTCAGTTGTATATATATGAGAATGCGGATGGATATAGGACGCGAATTGATAATTACGTGCCTTGCCCTCCAAGTAGCGATCTCGTCTGAATTCGTTCATCAAGCGATAGCTAAGAGGACCGAGCAGTTCAACTTGGCCGGGCGGAAAGAATTCCTCTAGCCGTTCCCACGCGACCAGAGGCAGACCGAGAAACCGATCCGATTGTGCAAACTGTGCATCCACTGTGAAGCCGACGATTCTATGGTCGCTGTGAGCATCGATATAAGCTTTTGCGACTTCGGCTATTTGGCCTGCACCGAAGATCACGATGTCAGCCATTGGCGCCTCCCATGCTGGTGGCGAGCACGGCGAATTTGACGTCGACGCCGCAAGTGCGTCAACTTTTTCCAGTTTCTGAGCCGAGGCGGGCCACATGCCACCCTGGTCAGATTCGAGCCAGGATGGCGACAATCTCTTCGACTGCCTCGCGGGGCAGATCGACCGCGACCGGCAGGCCGATGACGCGCGGGGAGATGGCTTCAGTCACAGGTAACGGGTCGCAAAAGAATTCGGCGTAGGCAGGCTGGCGGTGGCAACCGCGACCGTACCAAAGCCGGAAATCGACACCAGCTTGCGATAATTTTCGACCGGCCAGTACCGCAGCGGCCGCGGACTGCGCGCAATAGAGCACGTAATTTGACGCCCACGCGGTCTGGGCAATGATGGCTTCACGACAGCCTGCTCGTACCGCGGCTTCGCGATAGGTCTTGGCGGTCGCGAGAAAACCCTCGCGCGTCTGCGCCCAGGTATCGAGCGAGGCCAGACCGACGGCAGCGTGGTATTCGCTCATCTTGCCATTGAACCCAGCAACAGTCGCATCGCGGGTATCGAGATAGCCGAAATTGAGGGCCCGTCCGCACCTCCGGACCAACTCAGCGTCGCAGCACACGATCAGTCCGCCTTCGCCTACGCCGAAGACCTTTGTCGCATGAAGACTCAGAACTACCGGGAGGCTGCCGAGCGTCCACTCCTTGTTGACTGCCACCGCATCGAACCCAGCGGCGGCATCGATGACGACCGGTACGCCCGAGGTCAGGGAGAAGCTTTCCCATCTGCGTTGGGCGACCGGCTGGCCATAAGGGCCGACAACGAGGACAGCGCCGCTCTGCCGCAGGATTGGATGCCCAAGCAGGGACTCGGGATCGAGAGACCAGGAGCGAGGATCAATATCGACAAAGTAGGGCTGGTAGCCGGCGTTGAGCGCGGCAGCGGCAGTCGCGACGAAGGTGTAGGACGGCATCACGCAATAGGGTCGGTCGGGCCGGGCGCGACCCGCCACCGCGATCAAAGCAGCGGTCAGCGCCGCTGTTCCGCTGCAGGCGGTGACGCATTGGGCGCTTTCCAGCCCGAATTGGGCGGCAAGACGATCGGTCAACTCAAAGACCGTCTTGCCAAAGTTGGTGTACCACCGTCTCCGATCGAGCTGCTCTAGATAGGGCGCGATCCGATCGAGGGTGGGCAGCAGCGGCCGGCACACCTTGCCGGCATCCGATTTGACCTGATGGGCAGCAGCGGCCTTTTCCGGCCGCGGCACGACCCCTACCCGCGGTTCTTTCCGGACGTAGCATGTATATTCGAACAGGCCGTAATCGGCGCGGAAGGTGACCGATCGCCCTGCAAGCGCGTGAAGGAAGCCAGCCATCCGATCAAGCGGCACATGAAAGAGGTCGTCTCGCTCGTATTCCACCTGTTTTGACATGACGTTGAATGCGATCGCCTTTCGGGTCACCCGCCAGAGGCGACGGACCACACCGGTCATAAAGCTCCACATCTCGTCGTTGCTTAGATTCTGCTTTACGGTAAATAATCCGTTTATTAGACAATAGTCGCAGGCCAATGAGGCCAATTCCTGGTCCGTTACTTCGAGAATGTCGAAACTGAGGAATTTCGTGCCCGGAAACTTTACCCGCGCGAATTCCAGCGCGAGCGCAGATATGTCCAGTCCGACGTAAGATATCGATGGTTTTTGGACCAATCTGACACGATGGACCAGCTCCCCCGTTCCGCAGCCGAAATCCAGCAGATCGACCCTTTCGGCATCATCGTTTGACAGCACGTCCAACATGACGGTGAAGCGGGTCTGGCGGTCGCTCTCGTTTGGCCAATCGGCCCCGCGAGCGGTGTCGCCATGGGCTCGTAAGCAGGCATCGTAATGACGCATCACTGTCAGATAGGGCTTGTTCGCATCTTCTTTGGTTGGCATTTCAGAATTCTCGTCGAGGTACATCACCAAGCGATAACTACCGACTGCCATAGGGGCGTCGCACTACCAAGGCCTCGGCTGATACGTCCCTACCGGTCAGACACCACTCAGATCGCTGCCGACCATCTCGGTCAGAGCAGTCTCGGACACGCCGTCGCCAGCCGGGTAGGAAAGCTCGGAGCCCTCCTCGAAATTGATCACAAAATTGACGGCGATACGAGCCTCGCCCGGCCACCGGGCATAGGGAGGGTCGCCGCCATGGCCGATAAAGTCGCGTGTCATGGCTTTGCTCCCGGCCGTTGTGGGTACCAACCTTCCCTGCAGATGTCGTCGAGCGAATAGGGGCATGTTTGCGGCAACGCATCGGCCGCTTGGGGCTCGCCATACTGGTGAAGGGCCGCTCTTTTCCTCCCATCGGCATAAAGCTTGTCGAGGTTCTCCTCCGCATCTTGACGGAGCGTCGGGCTGATCTTGTCCGAGAGAGTTTGACGAGCGTCGAGAACCGTTTCCATCCAGCTGTAGCGGGGCGGTTCGGCTGGCGAATAGGCAAGCTTCAAAAGGTGCTCGATGATTCGTCGGACTTGGCTGCGTACGGCGTCTCGCTCGCTCCTGCCCAAAGTCTCGATCTCCTCGACAACATTTTCGCGGTCGAAACGGTCGTCGGCGACCGCCATCGTGCGCAACACCTCGGCCTGATACTGCGTCCAGGCGTAGAAATCGTCGTGGTAACGCGGTCCGTTGGGCATCCTCATCGCCTCATCTTAAGCGGACGTCGTGGCGCGGACGACCCCAATCGGCGGCAGCCGCGGCGACGCGCTCGACATCCTCTTCGAGCATCAGCCCCGCCTCGACGAGCTCCCGCGCGGCCGCCGTGCTCGCCCGGACATAGGACACCGTGTCAGGATAGCGCTCTGTGATCGAGCGGCGTGGATCGCCAGTCGCACGCTGTTCTTCGGGCGTCTCGGGCAGCGGGATGTAGCTGCCCGAGAATTCGTGCATCGCGCCGTGGCCAAAGCCGCGCGAACGCAGGTTCCAGCCGCAATAGGTGCCGAGCGGTGCCGCCACCATCGGCACTCTGACCCCGGCTCGGTCGTTGCCGTCTCCATCGACCGCGGGAACGAGGATCGTGTAACCGGTTCCCGGCACGATCTCCGGCGGCTCGCGCAGAACCCCGCGTTCGGCCTCGGGTCCGTAATCTAACAGCGGCAGCGCGCTCGGCGCTTCCGGCGTTGCCGCCCCCGGAATAGCGGGGAATCGCCTCCGCCACTCCTCGACCTCGACGAGGGTGCCGTCGGCGCGCCGCGGAATCCGGCTGTCGGGCGGCGGCGCTCCGGTCGTGGCCCAGCGGTCCATCGCATCGATCATGGCGCGGAACAGCATCGAGGTGGCGACGGGATTGAGATAGTTCTGGCACACGCCGCGCTCCGGCTTTTTCGGCAGCGGGTCGGCAAAGTGCTGCGAGCTCGCCCACATGTAGATCCTCACGCCGGCGGGCTGCGGCAGATCATTGCCGCGCGTGTCGGTATGGGCGAGCGAGCCGCGCCGCTGCCAATATTCGGTCGAGGTCTGCGTGTGGATGACCAGCGGGTCGGTCTCCGGGTGCTTCAGGATCGCGTCGCGCCGTCCGGTCAGGTGATCGGTCGTCTCGGCATAGGAGAACGGAAACGTGTCGGCCGGGTTGAAGTGGTCTTCGTATTGCTGCCCGCCGGATACGTCGGCATTGGCGAAGCGGTGGTTGAGCCACATCCGGCCGGCGCCCGCAACGTGCGGCAGGATGCCGTCAAACACCTTGCGTCCGCCGGCATCGGCGTTGAACCCGCGATAGACGAAGTCGCGCAGACAGCGTCCGGTCTGCGACCGCCCCCATGCGTAGGCCTTCTCGATTAACTGCGACAGGGGCTTTTTGCATAGCTTCGGCGTCTGACGGTGCCTGTCTGTTAGAGGATCCGAGGGAAGCTCGCCATTGGGGCATCTTTTGGACGACACAAACTTGTATTCGGTAGGTCCACTTCGGGTCCTAACCATGATGCAGTCATACGCATCGGCGGCAAAGCTCCGGGCGGTGGGCCCATTCTCTCCGTCGGCATGTCAGCCACGTCATGCTGCGGGTCCACACCACCTCGGATCGTCAGTCAGCAGTTCGGCCTAAAGCCAGCCGCGAGTGCCGAAGGCAACAAGATGTTTCGCTCTCTGCCGAAGGGCCTTTCAGCCTGCCGGGCGCAGGATGACGCCCTCCAGTAGCTCGCCGGTAGTGACAAAACGCCAGAGCCCAATGAGCAGCTTGCGTGCCAGGGCAACGATCATCGTCTTGCGCGTACCTGCACGGCCGTCGGCGGTGCGAGCCTGATACCACAGTGCCAGGGCGCTCTCCTTCTGAAACTGCAGAAAGCGCCAAGCGAGCTGGACCATACCACGACGGACCCGGGCGTTGCCGGCTCTGGCAAGCCCTTGTTCGCGTCGGCGAGCGCCACTTTCGTCTGGCGCGCCCGTCAAGCCGGCATAGCGCGCCACCGCTTTGCGATCACGCATCCGCCGGGTGAGCACCTCATGAACGAGCATATCTGCCGTCTCAACGCCGATCCCGACGACGCGAGCCAGCAGCCGCACTTTGGCCTGTGGCCCGCTCTCGCTCGCAGGCTGTTCTAATCGCTGCTGGCGAGCCTTCTCGATTTGCTTGATCTGGCCGACAACGAACCCCAGCCGCGACAGATCGCGTTGCAGCTCGGCCAAGGCATTTGGTGG
>Ga0306924_10005863_pt1 | contig 12168 bp, 9 predicted proteins | sample sta12Can44000111_FD_203756 | JGI IMG/M metagenome (GOLD analysis project Ga0306924, IMG submission 203756) | Lab enrichment of tropical soil microbial communities from Luquillo Experimental Forest, Puerto Rico - statanox.12C.anox.44.000.111 (v2)... | ecosystem: Environmental > Terrestrial > Soil... | reverse complement strand
GCTCGTCGACGTGAACCCCGAGGAGAACCCGTTCGCCGAGCTCGCGGCCCGCGCGGAGCGCGGCTTCTTCGCCCGCGGCGCCGCGTGCGAGCGGCTGCCGGGGATCGTGGCGGCGCTGGGGGCGTGAATCACCTGTCAGCTGTCAGTCGTCAGTTGTCAGTTGTCAGGTTCAGCTGACCACTGAAGGCTGACGGCTGTCAGCCCGCCGATCGGTCCGCCCTCACGTCGTGAGCACGATCTTCGCGATCTCGGGCGGCGAGCCGAGCCGGAGCGGCGGCCCCCAGTAGCCCGTCCCGCGGGACACGTAGATCTGCCCTGCGCGGTCGCCCTCGACGTGGCGGTGCAGGCCGCGCACGTACGGCTGCGTGGCGGCCACGAGCAGGTTGAAGGGCACGATCTGGCCGCCGTGGGTGTGGCCCGAGAGCTGGAGCTCGACGCCGGATCGGACGGCCACGTCGATGCCGCGCGGCTGGTGCGCGAGCAGCACGAGCGCCCGGTCCGGATCGCGCCGCTCGAGCGCCCGCCGGATGGCCGCCGCGCCGCCGCCGCGCTGCGCGCTCCAGTCGTCCACGCCGGCGAGATCGAACGACGCGCCGGCGTCACCCATGGTGACGCGCTCGTTCCGGAGCACGCGCATGCCGAGCGTCGGGAGCGCCTCGAGCCACTGCTCGACGCCCGAGTAGTACTCGTGGTTCCCGGTGACGAAGACCACGCCGTGGCGCGCGCGCAGCGCGCCGAGCTCGGAGACGGCGCGCCAGAGATCGCTCACGCGCCCGTCGACGAGGTCCCCGGTGATCGCCACGAGGTCGGGGCGGAGCGCGTTGGTCTGCTCGACGACGCGCCGGACGTCGCGCGCGCCGATGGTCGGGCCGACGTGGAGGTCGCTGATCTGCGCGATGGTGTAGCCGGAGAGCGCGGGCGGGAGCCGCTCGAGCCGGATCGGGACCTCGGTGGTCTCGGCGGGGCCGGTCGCGCTGCGGAACGCGAGCGCGGCGGCGCCGCCGGTCGCGAGCGCCGCCGTCCCGGCCACGGCGCGCGCCACGAACAGGCGGCGCGCGGGGTCGGCGGGCGGATCGGGCCGGTCGCGGAGCAGCGCGGCGAGGAGCTCGCCCGCGTGCGCCACGAGGCGGGCGAGGTCCAGCGCGAGCGCCGCGCAGAACAGCATGAACGCGATGCCCAGCCAGGTGAACGCCGCGACCGGCACGACCCGCGCGAGCGGCCGCGGCGCCAGCCGGAGCGCGATCATCCCGATCGGCAGCGCCAGCGCGAGCACGGCGAGGAGCACGGTGGCGATGCGCCGCCAGGGCTCCGGCAGCGCGGGGTCGCGCACCAGGCGCGCCCACAGGTAGTAGTGCATGCCGCCGAGGACGGCGAGCGAGACGGCGAGGAAGATGGCGAAGGAGGAGACGCGACCCACGCTTCGTGTCTAACCCCGCCGCGGCGCGACCGCCAGCGCGCTCGCGGGCGGGCGGGGAACGTGCGGCGGCCTCCCGGTGAGAGGCCGCCGCACACGCCCACCGGCCGCTACCGCCAGGCGTACTGCTCGAGGGCGTCCCAGCGGCGCTGCAGCTCGGCGCGGCGCACGCCGTACCAGCGCTCGAACTGCGCAGCCCTGCGGCCGTTCCAGCCGAAGCGCGCGTGGAAGTCGGCGCGCTGATCCTCGAGGGCGCCGAGCTCGCCGCGGAGCTCCGCGCGCTCGCGCTCGCGCCACTCGTCGCGCCGGCGGTCGCGCCACTCGTCGCGCCGGTGCTCGCGCCAGTCGTCCCGATCGCGGTCCCCTTCGCGCCACGCCGCCGGCTGGGGCGGCGCGGGGTACGCGACGGCGGTGGGCCAGCGGTCGTCGTCGCAGGGGCGCGCGTGGGCGGCGGCGGGGAGCGCGGCGGCGAGGGCCGCGACGAGGGCGAGCTTGCGGGAGATGGACGTCATCGGGTGCCTCCGGGGGATGTCGTTTCCCTCCACCGGAGAGACGTCGGGGACCGCCGACTATTCACCACCCCGAGCCCGTGCACGCGCCCGAGCCCGATTCGGGCGCGGGCGCGGACGCGAGCGCGTTCACCGTCCGCACCGCTCCCCGCTCATTCGCGGACCGACTGCGGAAGCTCGTCCAGCTTCGCCGCCACGATGAAGTCGTTCTCGGAGAGCCCACCGACCGCGTGGGTCCAGAGCGTCACGTCCACCGTGTTGTAGTGGACCGTGAAGTCCGGGTGGTGCCCCTCGCCCTCGGCGAGCTCCGCGAGCGCGTTCACGAACCGCATCGCCTGCCGGAAGTCCTTGAACCGATAGTGCTTGTGGATCCGGGTCGATCCGTCGCGCGCGTCCCAGCCGTCGAGCGAACGGAGCGCCTCCTCCGCCTCGGCGGGCGTCATCTTCGGGACGCCGCCCTCGCACGGGACGCACTTCTTGGTGGTGAAGTCCATGGTCCGTCCGTGACCGCGCCGAGGCCGCGCCGCAACGCTCGGGCGGGCCGTTTCGCGCTCCGGTCGCTCGGCTATGCTGCGGCGCGCATGGACCGGACCTTCCTCGCGCTCGGCGCCCTCTCGGCTGCGATCTCGGTCGCGGCCGGCGCGTTCGGCGCGCACGCGCTGCGCACCCGGCTCGGCCCCGATCTGCTCGCGATCTTCGAGACCGGCGCCCGCTACCAGATGTACCACGCGATCGGCCTCGCGCTCGCCGCCTGGGCCGCGTCCCGCTTCCCGGGCGGCGCAGCGGCGGCGGCGGGGTGGCTCTTCGCCCTCGGGACGGTGCTCTTCTCGGGGAGCCTCTACGCCCTCGCGCTCACCGGCGTCCGGGCGCTCGGCGCCGTCACCCCGTTCGGCGGCGTCGCGTTCATCGCCGGGTGGATCGCGCTCGCGATCGCCGCGCTGCGGGGGCGGTGACCGCCGCGGACCGTCGCTGCGAGGCGCCGGCCGCGTTACACGCCGGACATGCCGCCGACCCGGAAGGTTGTCCTCTCCGGAGCGGTCGCCGCGATCGCGGTCGCCGTCGCCGTGATCGCGGCGAGGCTCCTGGGCGAGGATCCGCTCGCGGCGCTGCCGCGGGAGCCGCCCGACGCGCCCGTCGTCGAGGGGGAGGTGTGGCGCGAGCACTGGAACGGTCGCGTCCTGCTCCACGTGGCGCTCGAGGGCACCGCCGTCGGCCGCGTCCAGTTCGCGGTGAGCCTGCCCGACCCGGTCCCCGCGACTCCGGTGCCGCTCGCGGTGGTGCTCGGCGGGCTTCGCGGCGGCTCGAACGCGATCCGTGAGCTGAGCGAGGTGGCCGGGGATCCTGGCCCGAACGCCGTCGTGGGGTTCGACTGGCCGCTCCCCGCGCGCGATCCCGGCGTCGCCGAGCTCGTGGCGAGGTCCTTCACGTTCCGCCGCGGCGCCTTGTCGGTCCCAGGGCAGATCGACCTGCTGCTCCGCTGGGCGCTGCGGCAACCGTGGGCCGATCCGGAGCGGGTCAGCTTGCTGGGCTACTCGCTCGGCGGGTTCGCCGTCCCCGCCGCGCAGCGGCTCATCGAGCTGCGCGGCGGGTCCGTGGGCTGGACCGTGCTGGCGTACGCCGGAGCGCCCATCGGCAGCGTCGTCGCCACGCATCCGAAGCTCCGGCCGCGGTGGCTGGCCGACGCCCTCGGCGCGGCGACCGACCTGCTCCTGCGCCCCATCGAGCCGTCGAACCACCTCCCGCATCTCCACGGTCGCTTCCTCCTCGTGGGCGGGAGGACCGACCGGTTCATCGCGCCTGCCGCCGCGGAGCGGCTGCGCGCGCTCGCGCCGGAGCCGAAGGCGGTGGCCCTCCTCGGGGGCGAGCACATGGGCGTCGGCGCGAAGAAGGACCAGCTCTTCCGGGAGGTGGTCGCGGTGACGCGGTCCTGGCTCGTCGAGCAGGGCGCGATCGAGCCGCCGCCCTCGGCGCGCTGACCTCACGCCTGCCCGTGCGGGCGCGCGCGGAGGAGCCACAGCACGAGCAGCCCGCCCGCGAACATGGGGCCTCCCCTACCCGGCGGCTCCGGCGTGCGCCGCGCGAGATCAGGGGACGCCGTCGAGGGGCAGCCCTTCCGCCGCGCGTCCCGCCGTCGATCGAGTCCGGGTGGTCGACACCGGCCCGCCGGCCGCCAGCCGCAGATGCCCGACGAGTCCGCATAGCGTGAAGCCGAGCGCCATGAGGAGCCCGTGCGTCGCGATCATGCGATCGACGCCGATCGCCTCGCGCCCGGCGAGCTCGCCGACGCCGTAGGCACCGGCGAGCACCGTGGCCGCGACACCGGACCAGGCGGACACGAGCAAGAGCGAGCGCGTCGCGGGCGACGAGACGCGGACGGCGACCGCCGTCGTCGTGACGGCGAGTCCGGCGATGCCGAGGGCGATCGCGCCCACGCCGACGATCCTCACGATCGGTGATGAGAGCAGCTTTCCGGCGGCGAGGAGCGGCAGCCCTGCGATCGCGGCGGCCGTGACGAGGCCGTGCATCCGTCCGAGCGCCGAGGACGCGCGCCCCAGGCGCGATCCGGTCGCGCCGACGAGCACCAGCGACGCGAAGCCGTTGGCGTGGAAGTGCAACGCCCCGAGCAGCACGTTCAGCGGCGTGAGGGCTCGCGGGCCGATCCCCAGCCGCGAGAGGAGCAGCCAGACGGCGCCCACGGCGAGGAAGAGCTGGGAGGCGAGCAGGCTGGGGCGGGCGAGGCGGATGCCTCGAGCTCGCCTCGCGCTCATCAGCCCTGCCGCCGCGACCAGGAGCGCCATGCCGAGCCACGCGGCGGCGAGCACCCCCGCGGCGCGCCCTTCGCCGACGCAGAAGGAGGACAGGACCAGCGCCGCGGCGAGGGGCTGGATTCGCTGCGCCACCCCGAGGCAGGTCGCCGCGCCGCGCTCCTCGGCGCTCAGCCTCGCGAGCAGCTCGAGCGCCAGGGGGGTCGCGACGAGCGCCAGGAACAGGAACGCGTGCTCGACCGACCCTGAGGCCGGGTGCGTGGGAGGCGCGGGGAGCCACGGCGACGCGAGCCAGGCGACCGCGCCGAGCCCCGCGCTCCACACGCCGAGCCCGTCGCGATGAGAGGCGCCGCACGCCGCGAGCTCCATGGCGATCCCCCTTGGCCCTCGAGCGGAGCATCGCTCGGGTCGGACGAAGCGTGATGCCACGGCGCGTCCGGTGGAATCGCTGCGCACGATGACCCGCCATGCATAGATGCATGGCATGAGAACCCGCGCACGGACCGGCGACCGCGCCGGGCAGCTCCTGCGCGCGATCCCAAACTGGGACGACGTCCGGATCTTCCTCGCAATCCAGCGTGCGGGGAGCCTCTCTGCCGCCGCGGGGCCGCTCGGGATCGCTCAGCCCACGTGCGGGCGCAGGCTTGCCGCGCTGGAGGCTTCGATCGGGGCCCGGCTCTTCGACAGGACTCCGGATGGGCTTCGCATCACGGCGGACGGCGCGGCGCTGCTCGCGGCCGCGAGCGCCATGGAGGAGGCGGCTCGCGCGCTCGCGGTGGCCGGCGCCGGGCGCGACCGGGACCTCGAAGGCGTCGTGCGCATCGCCACGACGGAGCTGCTCGCCATCTCGTTCCTCGTCGATGCGCTCCGGACCCTGCGCGAGGCGCACCCGGCCATCCGGGTCGAGCTCGTCCTCTCGAACGCGGAGAGCGATCTCCTCGCGCGCGAGGCCGACCTCGCGCTCCGGTTCGGGCCCGAGGGGAGTCGGCCTCGGCCGGACGTGCTCGTGGCGCAGAAGCTCGGGGACGAGCCGTTCGAGCTCTACGGCGCGGACGCGTACGTCGCGCGCCGCGGAGCGCCGGCGGACCCCGCGGCGCTCGCCGGCCACGACGTGATCGTCTACTCCGCGCCGAACCCGGCCTCCGCCTGGTGCTCCGACGCGTTTCGCGGAGCCAACGTCGTCCTCGCGGCTCCGAGCATGCTCGTGTCCTCCGCCGCGGTCGCCGCGGGCCTCGGGCTCGGCGTCGTGCCGAGGCGCGCGGCGCGGAGGTTCCCGCAGCTCCGTCCGCTGTCCCCGGTGATCGCGCGCGGGACGGGATGGATCGTGCTGCACCCGGACCTCCGACGCGTTCCGCGGATTCGCGTCGTCGCGGACGCGCTGGCGCGCACGTTCCGGGCGACGGCGACTTGAGGCCCCCGCGTCGACGCTCAGGCGACGCCGTCGAACGGCAGCCCCTCCGCAGCACGGCGGGAGGTCCCGTGAGGCTGGTCGTGGAGGCGTAGATGTAATCCCCCCGCTCCCGTGGCACAGTCTCCCCCGCATGGCCGAGACGCCCACGCGCGAGCGCTTCCCGTCGTCCATCAAGTTCCTCGCCTGGAACGAGGCCGCGGAGCGGTTCTCGTACTACGGGATGACCTCGGTGCTCGCGCTCTACATGGCGCGCCACCTCGGGATCCCCGACCACCAGGCCATCGCGGGGTTCCAGATCTTCACGTTCGCCGTCTACGGGATGCCCATCGTCGGCGCGCTCCTCGCGGACCGCTTCCTCGGGCGGTACCGGACGATCCTCTGGCTGTCGTTCGGCTACGTCGCCGGCCACGCGACGCTCGCGGCCTGGGAGAGCGGGACGGGGCTCGTCGTCGGGCTCGGGCTCATCGCGATCGGCGCCGGCGGGATCAAGCCGTGCGCCTCGGCGTTCGCGGGCGACCAGATCCCGCCTGGCCACGACGCGCTCCTCGGCCGCCTGTACGACCTCTACTACTGGATGATCAACCTCGGCTCGACCGTCGGGACGCTGATCATCCCGCTCCTCCTCGATCGCGTCGGGCCCAGGGTCGCCTTCGGCGTCCCCGGCCTCGCCATGGCCGCCGCGCTCGTCGTGTTCTGGATGGGCCGGCGCCGGTACGTCGTCGCCCCGCCCGACCGCGCCGTCGCCGCCGCGACGCCCGGCCCACCGCGCGAGGACGCGGCGGACGCCCGGGCCGCCCTCCTCCGCATCGTCGCCGTGTTCGCGCCGATCTCCGCGTTCTGGGCGCTCTTCTTCCAGTACGGCTCGGCCTGGACGCTCCAGGCCGACGCGATGCGCCGGGACGTGCTGGGGGTCCGGATCGCGGCAGGGCAGGTGCAGACCCTCGACGCCGCGTTCGTGCTCACCCTCATCCCGATCTTCGCGACGGTCGTCTACCCCGCGCTCGAGCGGCGCGGGCTGCGCGTGACGCCGCTCCGGAAGATGACCGCCGGGATGTTCGTCATGGTCTTCTCGTTCGTCGCGGCCGCCGCGGTCGAGTCGGCGCTCGCCGCCGGTGGCCGCCCCCACGTCGCCTGGCAGATCCCCCAGTACCTGTTCCTCGCTGTGGGCGAGGTGCTCGTCTCGGTGACGGCGCTCGAGTTCGCCTACTCGCAGGCGCCCCGGCGCATGAAGAGCCTCGTCATGGGGCTCTGGTACCTGACGATCGCGTCGGGGAGCCTGCTCACCGCGGCCGTCGCGTGGCTGAACCGCTTCCAGGGCGTCGCGTACTACGTCTTCTTCGCGTGCGTCATGCTCGCCGCCGCGGTCGTCTTCGCGCTCGTCGCCTGGTGGTACCCGGCGTCGACGCGGACGCGCGCGGCGCCCGGGACCGCCTGAGGCCCGAGGCCCCCATGGCCCGCCCCGACTCCTACCCGCCGCAGATCAAGTACGTCGTCGGAAACGAGGCCTGCGAGCGGTTCTCGTTCTATGGGACCGCGTCGATCCTCGCGCTCTACATGAACGAGCACCTGCTCTACGGCGAGCGGGACGCGAAGGCCTACTACCACTACTTCGTGATGGCGACGTACCTCACGCCGCTCGTCGGCGGGTGGATCGCCGACCGGTTCCTCGGGCGCTACCGGACCATCCTCTGGATCTCGTTCGCCTACGTGCTCGGCCACGCCGTGCTGGCCTTCTGGGAGACGCGCGCGGGGCTCCTCGTCGGGCTCGCCCTCGTCGCCGCCGGCGCGGGCGGCATCAAGCCGTGCGTCTCGGCGTTCGTGGGCGACCAGTTCGGGCCCGAGCAGCGGCCGCTCCTCGAGCGCATCTACGGCTGGTTCTACTGGATCATCAACCTCGGCTCGGGCACCGCGAAGCTGCTCGTCCCGCTGCTCCTCATGCGCTTCGGGCCGCGCCCCGCGTTCGCGCTCCCCGGCCTGCTCATGGCGCTCGCGCTCGCGGTGTACGTCTCCGGGCGCCGCCACTACGCGAAGGCGCCGCCCTCGGGGCCGAACCCGCACGGCTTCCTCGCCGTCGTGCGCGCCGCGGTGCGCCGGCTCGGCACGGCGCGCCCCGGCGAGCACTGGCTCGATCCGGCCCGCGCCGAGCACCCCGGCGAGGCGGTCGACGGCGCGCGCGCGGTGCTCCGGATCATGGGCGTGTTCGCGGCCGTGACGCTGTTCTGGACGCTGTTCGACCAGAAGGGCTCGAGCTGGGTGTTCCAGGCGCGCCAGATGGATCGCGTCGTCGGCGGCTACGAGCTCTCCGCCGCGCAGCTCCAGGCGCTGAACCCGTTCCTCGTCCTGATGCTCATCCCGCTCTTCACCTGGGGGGTGTTCCCGCTCCTCGCGCGGCGCGGCGTCGACCTGTCGCCCCTCCGCAAGATGACGGTCGGGATGTACGTCACCGTGCTCTCGTTCGTCGCCGCAGCGATCGTCCAGACGCTCCTCGACGCGGGCCGCGCCCCCCACGTGCTCTGGCAGATCCCGCAGTACGTGCTCCTCACGGTCGGCGAGGTGCTCGTCTCCGTGACCGGCCTCGAGTTCAGCTACACGCAGGCGCCGCGCGCGATGCGGAGCACGATCATGTCGCTCTGGTTCCTGACGGTGTTCCTCGGGAACCTCCTCACCGCCGTCGTCACCGAGGCGGTGACGCTCGAGGGCGCGTCGTACTTCTGGCTCTTCGCGGCGCTCATGCTCGGCGCCGCGATCGCGTTTCGAGCCGTCGCGCGCCGCTACCGGGCGGCGCCGTTCTCCGCCGCCTCCGCCATCGCCGGCGAGTAGACGCGCCCGGGCGGTTCCGCTGCGGTGACGGTGCCGTCGGCCAGCACGACCCGCACGCCCCGCCCCGGCGCGACGCGCGGGCCGGGCGTCAGGATGCCCGCGAGGTTCAGCGGGTCGGAGGCGGAGAGCTCGAGCGGCGCCGCCGCCGCGCCGCTCCCGGCGCCGCGGCGCGCGGCGCGGAGCGCGTCGACGGCCTCGGGCAGCGCGAACTGCTCGCCCGTGAAGCCCTGCACGAACCGACCGCCGCGGATCGCCCCGCGCGCCTCGAGCGCGCGGTAGACGCGGACGAGGTCGCGCCAGGGCGGCGCCGCCTCGCGCGCGAGGAGATCGCGGAACACGACGCCGTAGCGCCGGAGGTACTGGTGCGCGTGGTGCTCGAGCGTCCCCGGGTCGAGCGCTCCGCCGGCCTGCGCCGGCGCGGGCTCGTCCCGGGACCCTCTCAGCAGCGTCCAGCGTCCCCCCGCGAGCGCCGGACGCGCGGCGCGAGCGCGGGCCGACGCGATCAGCCGGCGAAGGCCGGCGAAGCCGTCGCAGGTGGCGAGCCCCGCGCCGACGAGCTCCCAGAGCGCCTCCTCGACGTCGACGGGCGCGAGCGCCGTCGCCTGCGCGAGCTCCGCCACGAAGCAGGCCCCACGCGCGGCGAGCGCGGCGACGACGGCGCGCGCGGAGTCCGTCGAGGGGGTGCCCGGGGCCGGGGCGCCGGCGAGGAGCCACGTCAGGTCCTCGCGGAGGGCGAGCGTCACGGGCGCCGAGCGCGTCGGCGCGAGCCGGCGCGGCGCGTCCGGCGTGGCGGGAGCCAGCGAGGCCGCGAGCCGGCCCCAGGCCACCTCGCCGCCGAGGCACAGCTCGTCGAGGAGCGCGGGGTCGTACCCCTCGACGCGCGCGGCGAGCAGGTCGCGCTCCCAGGCGCCCGCCGCGGCGTGGAAGCCCTGGAGCTGCCCGACCACCTCGGCGACGCCGCGGGCGCCGTGGAGGCGCGTCCCCGGGGCGAGGTGCTGCCAGCGCGCGAGGAAGCGGACGAGGTCCGCGGCGGTGACCGGCTCGATCTCGCGCCGGAGCCGCCCGAGCGTGAGCCGGTGGATCCGCGCGAGGACGCTCCGCTCGCACCAGTGCGGCGCGTCCGACGAGTACGGCACGTCCGGCAGGAACGCCCCGCGGAGCACGAGCCCCTCCGCCTCCAGCCGCACCAGGGCGCCCGCGACCGCGTCCGGGTCGAGCCCGGCGCGCGCCGCGAGCGCGCCGGCCGTGGTGGGCCCGGCGCGCGCGACCCAGCCGCGGAGGATCGCGAGGACGGCGGCGCCGACGTCGGCGGGCGCGCGCTCGGAGGGGAGAGGGCGGAGGGGTGGCGAGAGGGACGCCGCGGCCGCGCCGCGGGGCGCGAGCGCCGGGGCGGCCGCGGCCGCGAGCGCGACGCGCTCCGCGGCGAGCCACCACGCCTCGCCCGCCGACGTGAGCCGCGCTGCGCGGCCGTCGCGCGCCAGCGCCTCGAGGTGGAGGCGCCAGCCGGCCGCCTCGCGATCGGGCAGGAGCCCCAGATCGAGGAGGACGTCGTGCGCGTCGTCCGAGTCCCGGACGAGCGGCGCGACCTGCTCGGCGACCTCCGCGATCGCCGCCGGATCGAGCGCGCCGGCCGAGGTGGCCTCCGCGGGCGGGAGCGCGCGCCGGATGGCGACGGCCCGCGCGCGCCGCTCCTCGAGCGGCGCGTCGTCGAGATAGGCCCAGGGGCGCGCGCCGAGGATCTCGTGCGAGAGCGGGGACGGCTCGGGCGTGTCGACCGCGACGAGCCGCACCTCGCCCGCCTCCATCCGCGCCACGAAGGCGGCGAGCGCCTCGGCGTCCATCGCCTCGCCGAGGCAATCGCGGAGCGTCTCGAGGACGAGCGGGTGGTCGGGGATCTCGAGCGGGCCCGCCGGCGCGTTGTCCTGGCAGGCGACCTGCGCCGGGAAGACCGCGGCCAGCAGGTCGTCGGCGCGCATGCGCGCGATGGGCGGCGGCATGCGCCTGCCCTTGAAGAGCCGGGGGATGGCGAGCGCGCGCGTCGCGTTCCAGCGCCAGCGGACCTGGAACATCGGCGCCTGGAGCGCGGCCTGGGTGAGCACCTCGGGGAGCGTCGGCGTCGAGACGTAGGCGAAGATCGACTCGAGCGGGAACGCGTGCTGCGGCCCGAGCGAGAGCAGCACGCCGTCGTCCGTCGCGGCCGCCTGGAGCTCGAAGTCGAACGTCCGGCAGAAGCGCTTGCGGAGCGCGAGGCCGAAGGCACGGTTGGTGCGGGCGCCGAGCGGCGCGTGGAGGACGAGCTGCATGCCGCCGGCCTCGTCGAAGAACCGCTCGGCCACGATGGTGTCGTGGGTGGGGAGCGCGCCGAGCGCGGCCCGGCCCGCGGCGAGGTAGTCCACGAGCTGGCGCGCGCCGGCCTCGGGGAGCGCGGCCTCCTCGGCGATCCAGCGGATCGCCCCCTCGCGGTCGGCGAGGCGCGCCTCGAGCTCCGCGCGGAGGGCGGAGACCTCGCGCGAGAGCTCCCGGCTCCGGCCCGGCGCCTCGCCGTTCCAGAACGGGATCCCGGGCGGCGCGCCGTGCGCGTCCTCGACGCGGACGACGCCCGCCTCGACGCGGCGGATCCGCCACGAGGTGTTCCCGAGCAGGAACACGTCCCCGGCCATGCTCTCGACCGCCCAGTCCTCGTCGACCTGGCCGATGACCACCGCCTCCGGCTCGGCGACGACCGAGTACTGCGAGGTGTCCGGGATCGCGCCGCCGCCCGTGAGGGCCGCGATGCGGGCGCCGCGGCGCGCCTTCACCCGCGCGTTCACGGCGTCGCGGTGGAGGAGCGCGGTCGTGCGCCCGGGCGTCGTCGCGATCCCCTCGGCGAGCATGTCGACGACGGCGTCGAACTCGGCGCGGGCGAGGTCGCGGTACGGCCAGGCGCGGCGCGCGAGCGCGTAGAGCCGGTCGAGGTGGATCGGCGCGCAGGCGGCCTCGGCCACGAGCTGCTGGGCGAGGACGTCGAGCGGGTGGCGCGGGATCCGGATCTGCTCGAGCGCGCCGCGGCGGATGCCGCGCACGAGCGCGGCGCACTCGACCAGCTCGTCGCGCGAGAGCGGGAAGAGCCGCCCCTTCGGCACCCCCCCCTTCACGTGCCCGGCGCGGCCGATCCGCTGGAGCCCCACCGCGAGCGCGCCGGGGGAGCCGAGCTGCACGACGACGTCCACGTCGCCCACGTCGATGCCGAGCTCGAGCGACGCCGTCGCG
>Ga0306924_10005862_pt1 | contig 12171 bp, 6 predicted proteins | sample sta12Can44000111_FD_203756 | JGI IMG/M metagenome (GOLD analysis project Ga0306924, IMG submission 203756) | Lab enrichment of tropical soil microbial communities from Luquillo Experimental Forest, Puerto Rico - statanox.12C.anox.44.000.111 (v2)... | ecosystem: Environmental > Terrestrial > Soil... | reverse complement strand
TCAAATGACGCCAATTGTCATCCGCCTTAAAGATGTCGCTGTCCGGGTCGCTGCGAAACGCTTTAAAGGCCGCCGGGTCAGAGCAGAGGTACAGCTTACCTTTGTGGATAGTGAACAGGGTGGGATCACCCGGGTTCTGGCTGCCCGCAGCCAATCCATGAACACAAAATCCCCCGAATTGCGGCGCAAACTTCGAGGGGTTCTTGTCGAACTCAGCTTTGTGCGCCTCTGAGGTAAAGAGGTAGATCGCGCCCTCGTAGGTGCTTTTGATCGCTGGATTTCCTTTTACCGGCTTGTGCTCGGTGAAATAGGCCACCGCGTCATGACCGCCAAGAATCACCCCGTGCTTGTCCAAGTTTAACTTCGCCGGCTTATCAGCGGCACTGACCGTGCTGGCGTTTGCGAGCAGAACCACGGCTGCAATGCAAGCCGCGGTGAGGGAATGTAGAGTGTGTTTCATATCTGAATGCCCTAGGAATGTAGTTTGTTTAACAGGGTTTTTAGGTCATTTTCGGTGAGGACAATGTTAAAATTTTGTAACCTCACTAATCCCCTCTGAAATCTTGCGAGGAGCCAGAGAAAAAAGTAACCAAACCCGTTGAAGTTGCATGAGAAATTCACGTCTAATTTTTGAGACGGCCAACGGCGCCCATGGCCGGGGAGGAAGTTGACCGAAGTGCTCGGACGATAGGAATAAATGCAATGTCCCCAGAATGATTGCTAGCATAGCCTTGCCCAGGATCCTCCGCATCGGCGGTGGCGCCCTCCGAGAAACTGGAGCGCTTCTGAGCGATCTTGGGCTGAAGCGGCCACTGATTGTGACCGACCGATTTCTGCTTGAACAGGGGCTGGCGAAGCAGCTTTGCCGGGTTCTTAACGAAGCGGGATTTCGCAATCCACGGGTTTTTGCCGGCGCGGTTCCAGATCCGACGGTGGCTTCGATCGAGGCGGGTTTGGATTTTTTAAGAGAAGCCCAGCATGATTGTGTTCTTGGACTGGGTGGTGGAAGCTCGATTGATACCGCCAAGGCGATCGCCATGCTCGCTGTCCATGCCGGCCAGATGCGCGATTACAAGGCGCCTCATCAACAAAGCGCTCCGGGCTTGCCCATAGTTGCTATTCCAACCACTGCGGGAACCGGTTCGGAGGCCACCCGGTTCACGATTGTTACCGACCAGGAGACGGGTGAAAAAATGCTATGCATCGGGGTTGCCTATCTTCCGCTGGCAGCGGTGGTCGATTACGAGCTTACGCTTACCAAGCCGATGCGACTCACAGCCGATACCGGGGTCGATTCTCTGACTCACGCGATCGAAGCCTATGTCAGCCGACTGGCGAATCCGTTCTCCGATGGGTTCGCCCTGGCCGCGATGAAGGCAATCTGGGCAAATCTGCCCACGGTCTGCTTCGAACCGCAAAACTGCCGAGCCCGGGAATCGATGATGCTCGCCGCAACCCAAGCCGGGATTGCGTTTTCCAATTCAAGCGTTGCCCTGGTGCATGGCATGAGCCGTCCGATTGGTGCGAAGTTCCACGTACCTCACGGCCTTTCCAACGCGATGCTCCTGCCCGCGGTCACCCGTTATTCCGTTCAGAGCAGCCCGGGCCGTTATGGGGATTGTGCGCGGGCTGTCGGTATTGTCCCGGCACGAACGCCTGATTCGGAAGCGTTGGCGGCACTCGTCCAAGCGCTTCGCGATCTGAACCGGAAGCTCAAAGTGCCAACCCCAAAAATGTATGGAATCGATCCGAAAGAATGGGAGGCCAGCATTCCCACAATGGCTCAACAGGCATTGGCCTCCGGGTCGCCAGCCAACAATCCGCGAGTACCGACCGCCGGAGAGATTGAGCAGCTTTATCGGGAAGTGTGGAGGTAGGTAAAAGCTGGAGCTTTTAGCTTTTACCTACGCGTCAGGCCGATACCCTCTCCTCCAATGCCTCCTGAAGCACCTGGTCGATCGTCTCGACCGGCCGGAAGTGCAAGCGACCGCGTGCTTCGGCCGGAACATCTTCCAGGTCCTTTTCGTTGCCCTTTGGCATCAACACCTCGGTGATTCCTGCCCTGAGCGCGGCTAAGCTCTTCTCCTTCAATCCGCCGATCGGGAGGACCGTGCCCCGCAAGGTGATCTCGCCCGTCATGGCGACATTGCTCCGAACGGGCCGTCCACTGAACAAGCTCGCGATGGCGGACACGATCGCGACGCCGGCGCTCGGACCATCTTTTGGGATCCCGCCGCTTGGCACGTGAATATGCAGATCAGTCTCGCCGAATACCTTTGGATCGATCCCGAGCTCTGTGGCGCGGCTTCGCACGAGGCTATAAGCCGCCTGCATCGACTCGCGCATCACGTCGCCCACCTGTCCAGTTAACAGGAGCCCTCCTTTGCCGGGGTACTTGGTGGCTTCAACAAAAAGAATATCCCCTCCCGTGGGTGTGTATGCTAGGCCGGTGACGACACCTACGAGGTTTCTCTCCAGACGCTGTTCGCGAACGCTGCGGGCCGAGTTCCCCAGGATGCCCCGTACAATGGACGCCGTGGCGTTGACTTCCCCATGGACGCCCTTGGCAACTTCCGCGGCGATGCTGCGACAAACCGCAGCGATTCGCCGTTCCAGCTCGCGGACCCCGGCTTCGTAGGTGTATTCCGTTATGATCGCTTTGACCGCTTCGTCATCGAATCGGCATTGCTCAGGACGCAGACCGTTCTCTTCCAGCTGCCTCGGAATTAAGTAATTCTGGGCAATCCGCAATTTTTCGAGCTCGGTGTAGCCGGGGATGGGGATCATTTCCATCCGATCTCGCAAAGGGGGCGGAATGCCTTCCACATAGTTCGCCGTGCCGATAAAAATCACCTGGCTCAAATCAAAAGGGACATCGAGGTAACGGTCGGTAAAGGTGTTATTCTGTCGCGGATCGAGGACTTCCAGGAGCGCACTGGCCGGATCCCCGCGGATGTCGGCTCCGATCTTGTCCAGTTCATCGAGCATGAGTACCGGGTTCCGCGTGCCGAGCCGCCGAATCTCCTGGATAATGCGGCCGGGCATCGCTCCGATATAAGTGCGGCGGTGCCCCCGGATTTCTGCCTCGTCGCGAATGCCGCCGAGCGAGATCCGCGAAAACTTCCGCCCCAGCGAATCCGCGATAGACTGCCCCAGACTGGTTTTGCCGACTCCCGGCGGGCCGAGAAAACAAATGATCGGGCTGCGCCCCGTTGGATTTAACTTTCGGACCGCCAGGAATTCGATGATGCGGCGCTTCACTTTCTCCAAACCGAAGTGGTCCCGGTCCAGGATCGTCTGGGCGTTAGCCAAGTCGGTGTTATCGTCGGTCGTTTTGTTCCAGGGGAGATCGGCCAGCATTTCGACATAGGAGACGATGACCGATGATTCAGGGCTTGCGTTCGGAATGTGGCTCAGGCGCTTCAATTCCTTTTCCGCGGCATCCAGGATCGGCTGGGGCGCACCGGCCTCGCGGAGTTTTGTCCGGAGTTGCTCTGCTTGTTCCGCTTCGTCCAGGTCCTCTTCTCCGAGCTCACGCTGGATGGCGCGGAGCTGCTCCCGAAGGTAAGCGCGGCGCTGCGTATCAGAGATCTGGCCTTGTACATCCTGACGCAGTTTTTGCTGCAGCTCCGCAATCTCGATCTGGCGCTGGAGCGATTCCTGGATCATCCGTATCCGCTGGCGCAGATCGGCCTCTTCCAGAATAGGCTGCTTATGCTCGGCTTCGATGCCCAGATTTCCCGCGACGAGATCGGCCAGCTGTTCTGGGGAATCGATGTTTGCCAGGACAGAGCGCGCTTGTTCGGGGATTTCGGGCGAAAGATTCAGGAGCTTGATGGCTGATTCTTTCAGGTTATTGAACTGCGCCTGCAATTCCGGGTCTTCGTCAACCGGTTCGATCGTGACAAAGGCGCTGACAGAAGCTCGAAGGTAGGGCTCGGTTTGAAGGAAGGAGTCCAGGCGGATCCGCTCTTGCGCCTGGATAACCAGTACTGCTGTACCGTCGGCCTGGCGAATCAGCTTCAACACCTGGGCAGCAACGCCTACCGAATACAAATCTGCCGGTCCCGGCCGCTCTTGTTGTTCGTTCCGCTGAGCGACCAGGCCGATATACTTATTGTCAGGCAATTCTTGGTCAACCAGCTTCAAGGCCGACGGCCGGCCGATCGTGAGCGGTACGAGCATTCCCGGAAAGACAACCAGGCCGCGCACCGGAAGGATGGGGAGGACCCGGGGGGCAGTTTGGTCGCTACCGGTCTGATGCTCACCCGGCCGCTGGGCTTGGTCAGTCCCAGGTGCTGGCGCATCGTCCGGCCCGGCGCGCATCTGGTGTTCCCTGGTTCCTTCTTCGGCACGTTGAGATTCGTTCTCAAAGTTCATGCTGCAGGTTCGATTTGCGTTCGGCGTTTGGAGTTTGGCGTTACCCTTTTACTGAATACTGGCTACTGACCACTGCGCTCCGGCCGCTTCCCCTCAGGCAAGGGCTCGGCGTGGAATGGAGATCCAGAGCAAGCCATTGGACCACTCCGTCGAGGTCCGATCCAGAACGAGGTCTGGCGGGAGGCCGATCTCGCGTTCGAACCGTCCATAATCGATCTCCATTGCCAAAACGCGCATCGACTTCCGCGACAGCACCGGATCGTAGCCCTCGGTCGCAGGCGGCTCCGGGGCGTCACGATAGCCGCGAATCCAGAGATGGCCCGAAGCCACGGCGATCTCGACCTCTTCGGGTTCAACCCCAGCCAGTTCGACGGAAATCCGGAAATAACATTCGCAAAGGAAGACGTTGATCGCAGGATGCCAGACCACGTCCGGCCGATGGAACCCGGAAAAATGGATCTTGGTAATCTGGTAGGCAACCTCGCCCAACTGCCCTTCCAATTGGCGAAGCCGGATAGTCGGAATTTTTCGGCTCACTCTCAATGATCGCGATGGTCCAGCCTCAAAGCAAACGAAACTGCAGGTCCCTCCGGGCTTAGCGTGAGATGTGGCAGAGACTTGGCTGCCGTCGAAATGGGCTCAGAACGCTCTGCCGAGCTCAGGAAGCAATCGGCTACAAAAAGGGATCGCTGCCTCTGGCGGCTGCCCAAGCGCGTGAATATCTTACGAAATATCTAAACCTCAACCCCGGGGAGACGATCCCCCTAGCGGCGCGCCCTGTTAAGGGCGCAAGAATTGGCTCGCTTTGGGAGGTGCCGTCTTTACATCAAGGGCCGGGAGCCTTTTCTGAATCTGGCTTAGCTCGCCGGATGAGTTCTAATCATTTCTGACGAAACACGGCGTTAGATCTGCGGAACGCTAGGTTTACTCTAGAACTGATCGCTCGCACAGGCTAGCGCTCGCACGGGGCGCGACGGCTTAGAGGGTCTGTTTCCCGGGGTTGAAACCCCGCTGAGCCCTGGTGCCCCGTTGGGACAGGCGGCGTTTTGCCGACTAAGTTAATGCTTATGGGCGAAAGCCTCTACCCGCTATCTTCGGCCATGCCGATATCGCTCCGCTCCTGTGATCGCGCGTAGAATTGTGTGCTATCGGTTGACTACCTTGGTATAACGCCAGGCACAATCTCGGGTTCGATGCCGGTGGTTTTGGTATTCGTTTTAGTAGTTGGCTTAGAAGGTTTCTTGCTTTTCTTGCCTTTGGCAGAAGATCCCTTAGTTACCTTTTTTTTCGGTGCAGCGGCCTTGGGTTTTCGCTTTACTGGCATAGTTGCTTGCTAGTACAACCGGGGCGCATCTAAAGCAAGGGAATTGGAGACGGGTTAGTACTACTTTGGAGTTATATTTTGGGCTCAATCCTGAAGGTCCGACGGCCGCCGCCAGAGCAGGAAGGTACTAACTTAGTTAACTAAAGCCAAGATGTGTTGCCTGCAGTCCGAAGGCGTAAGAGAATTGAAACCATGGGCAGTCGAAGTAATAATAAGCGCAGCGCTCTGAAGAAGGCATTGTAGGGCGCCTGGGTCCCGACTTCGCCAAGGCTCCATCGCGGCCCAATGCTCCAGAGGGCGCGCCATAGCGTAAGCGACGGCGGCACGCGCCGGGAACCGGCGCTCTTTCGTCAAGCGATCGTTCTGAGCTCTTAGTTAAGATTTGGTGGCGGCTGACCCAGGCCTACAAGAATGCCGGCGGCTGACCCAGCCGCCCTACTAGAATGCCGGCGGCTGACCCGGGTGGGCCCGACTGAGCTCCTCGAAGTCCTCGTCGGAACCACCCTGCAAGGCAACGCTGCAATGAAGACTTGTCCTCAGGCTGACGAAAGGAGATGAATAGTAACCCAAAAGTAGTACAGACCATGCTTCTCCGGTCCGGCAGAGTGTCTTGCGCAATGGTTGTCTTTCGTACCCTGCTTTGGCTGTTCTGTGCGGCGCTTTTCCTTGAATGCGATTTGGCTGCGGAAAAACGGTACGAATTTGGTCGCCCTCTTTTTCGGTACTTCTCGATGCGCGACTACGGCGCGCATGATCAAAACTGGGTCGCGGTGCAGGATGATTTGGGAAGCATGTTTTTCGGGAATCGCGACTGCGTTCTCCAGTACGATGGGCGGCAGTGGAGCCAGGTCGCAGTTCCGGGTGGCGTTTACATCCGGGGTCTGGCTAAAGATGCTCACGGCCAGATCTGGGTCGGCGGCGTCGACTGCGTCGGGAAATTAGTGGCTAACGGGAGTATCTATCAATTCCAGTCATTGCAGGACCTTGTTCCGGCCTCGGCCAAACCGTTTGGCGACGTTTGGCAGGTGGTTGCCAAAGGCGACAAGGTTTATTTCTCGACTACAAAACAAATGCTGGTCTGGCAAAATGGCGGATTCACAGTCATGCCGTGGCCATCCCAGACTGACGACGCATGGCGCATTCTGGAAACAACGGATCGACTATTCATCCATTCCCAAGGTCAGCCCCTCTACGAACTGATCGACGGGCGCCCCATCCGGTTTGTCGACAATGAGATTACACGCTCCACCCTGATTCGGGCGATTCTCGAGCCGGAGACCGGAAGCTGCCTGCTGTTGACTCGGGAACGAGGGATTTGGCGACTTCAGGGCCATGATTTGACGCCCTTTCGAACTGAGGCCGACCCGATTTTTGCGCGCTGGCCGCTGTACGCCGGGGTCTGTCTGCCGGATGGACTCATTGCGCTTGGCGTTTTTCGCCACGGACTCGTGCTCGTGAATGCTCGCGGCGAGCTCCGGGGAACCTTCTTCCCGGAGAACGGCCTGCCCGACCCCATAGTGTTGAGCCTGGCCGCCGACCGGTCCGGCGGGCTCTGGATGTGCGGTGACAGTTCGCTGACGCGGGTGGAATTTCCACGTTCGGTCACCGTGTTTGATTCGCAGGTCGGACTCGGCAACGGTCGAGTTTTTGCTGTGACGCGGTACGACGGGCACCTCTACGCGGCTACTCAGAACGGTTTGTACTGTCTGCAGCCTAGCGCCAACGCGGCAACGACACCTCGATTTGTCAAAGTGGGCAATTTGGAATCCGGGCTGTGGTCACTGGCAGACAATGAGAACGGCCTTTTGGCGGCCGGAGATGGCGGCGTCTACATTTTGCAGAACTCGGATCTGCACGAAGTAATTCCCCGGAGATCACTGGCGATCATTCAGATAGCCCGGTCGCGGCAGAATCCGAACAGGTATTTTCTTGGACTTGCCAATGGCGTCGCTGCGATCCGGTATAGCAATGGAACCTGGATTGATGAAGGAATGTTACCGGGTTTTCAGGACCAGGTGCCGTCGCTCGTCGAAACCAAGAGCGGTGATCTGGTGTTGTGGACGCTTAACAACGGCTTCTCCGAACTCCACCTGAACAAGCTCGCCACAGCAGTTTTTGATGGCGCTTCGTTTACAGCCTTGGAGCAGCCTCCCGGATTGTCCATGACCGCTATCAGCGGGCAGGTCTTCCGTTGGAATAATGAGATCGCCCTGGAGACGAACACGGGGATCCTGGTGTATGACGATGCGGCGCAGCATTTCCTCGGAACCGTTGTGTCTCAACGGGATCTGGGCGGCAAAGAAATTCAAGCTGCTGGACTGAGCTCGGTGGGCGAGCCGCATCTCTGGTTGCTTTGCCACGCCGAGGGACAGAAATCCTGGCCGGTGGCCGGCAATCATCTGTTCCGCGTCAGTAACGGCGGCGCCTGGAAACCGTTCCCTTATGCAGTGAGCAGTTTCGTAGGGGAGGTGGAAAACTTTTACGAAGAAGTGTCCGAGCATGGTCCGGTGGTCTGGATCTTCGGGACCTATGGGCTGGTACGCATTGAGTCGCCGGAGACCCTGAACCTGTCGCGCGAATTCAATTTATTTCCGCGAGAGATCATCGGCAATGACGGTTCGTCCATGGCAGCGCCGGGGGAAGGCAAACCTCTGAACCTCCGCTATTCCAAGCGTGAATTTCGCGTCAGTTTCGCGACCGATCGCTTCGGCGAACCCGATGATGTGCGATTTCAAACGAAAGTGGACGGAGTGGACCATGCCTGGTCCCCGTTCTTCAGCGACCCGATCTGGAACTCGGGTGCGCTGAACGAAGGGCATTACACGCTTCGAGTCAGGGCCGAGGATCATGATGGAGTTCAAAGCCGGGAGTTTGCCTTGCCGATCACAATCGAGACCCCCTGGTATCGCTCGCCCTGGGCCTATGGATCTTACCTGTTGGCGGCAGCCATCGTTGTCTTTTTGCTGGTGCGGTGGCGTTTGTGGCAGATGAAGTTGCGGGAGCGCAAACTGGTTTCCCTGGTCGACCTGCGAACAAAAGAGCTTCGGCAGAGCGAAGACCGGTTACGTGAGGCCAAGGAGGCAGCAGAGACCGCTAATCGCGCGAAGAGCATCTTCCTGGCAAATATGAGTCACGAGCTGCGGACGCCGCTTAATAGCATTCTCGGTTACACTCAGTTGCTGATGCGGGCACCGTGGAAGGAGGAAGATTTCCAGCCTAAGCTGCGAACCATATTCTCTAGTGGCGAACATCTGTTGGAGATGATCAACGAAGTCCTAGATCTCTCGAAGGTCGAGTCCGGTACGGTGGAAGTGAGCCTGCACCCCGTCCATCTGCGCAGGCTCCTGGGCACGCTGGTCGACGAGTTTCAGATGCGCGCAAGCCAGAAAAATCTTCGGTTTACGGTATCTTTGGGAGGTTCGATCCCGGACTACATCGCAACAGACCCGGTCCGTTTGAAGCAGGTGCTCTACAACCTGGTGGGTAACGCCATCAAGTTTACCGAAAGCGGTGGCGTTTTCCTGGATGTCCAGGCCGCCAACGATTGGATCAGATTCGAGATACGCGACACCGGGAAAGGGATTCCGGAGAAGGACCTCGCTCATCTGTTCAAGCCGTTCTACCAGGCTTCAAACAATGATCAAATCGGACAAGGCGTCGGCTTGGGGCTGTACATCAGCCAACGGATCGTTCAACTCCTCAGCGGCGAGCTTGGAGTAACAAGCCTGCTCGGCAAAGGCAGCACTTTCTGGTTTAAACTCCCAGCGAAGGCAGTTGCGCCAAACGACCCCGAGGAAAAGAGCGGCCCTATCATCGGGTACGAAGGGGAACGTAAACGGCTGCTCATCGTCGACGACGAGGTCTCGAGTCGGAATTTCCTGAAAGAGCTGCTCGAATCGCTTGGCTTTGGTGTGACTGATGCGCCATCGGTAGATGAGGCGCTGCCGCTGATTTACGATCGATCCTTTGACGCAGTGATCTCGGATATCAGGATGGCGGCCAGGGACGGGAATTCTTTCTGCCGGGAAGTGCGGGCCAGGCGGGAACTGAACAACCTGGTCATGATTGCCTCCTCTGCCAGTGTCTACGAAGATGACCGCCATAATGCCATCTCGTCCGGCTTCGACGATTTTTTGCCCAAGCCGATCAAGGAACTGGAGCTTTGCCGGGTCCTGGAAGAACATCTGGACATTCATTGGACTCGGACTTCTCAGATTCGCGAGTCGGCATCCGGCGCTTTCTTCACCAGCGTCGAAGATGCAATCAAGGAGCCTGTAAACGAGCCGACACCGCCGGAGAAAGAAATCCGACAACTCCTGGCTTACGCGAGGAGCGGCGATGTAATGGCTCTTCGGGCGGAGATCGAAAAAATCACCGATATACGATACCAGGTTTTCCGACAGCGCCTGAGTGTGTTAGCGGGAGGGTTTCGAATGAGTGAAATCGAACGGGTTCTGCGAGGAGCGAACGGGAAACCTGTTCAGACGGAGAGAAAATGAAAACGGTAATGGTAGTAGACGATTTGCCGGCGAACCTTGATGTTCTGCTCGGTTACTTGAACGGGGCAGGCTACCGGGTGTTGGTCGCCGAGAACGGTAAGCGCTGCATCGAGCAGCTTGGGCGCGAGCTTCCGGACATTATCCTGCTGGATTTGATGATGCCCGGGATCGACGGCAATGAGACGTGCCGGCAGATCAAGGCGCGCGAGGAGTGGAGGCGGATCCCGATTATTGTCATTACCGCGGCGGACGAGCTTTCGAAGAAGTTGGAGGCATTCGAAGCCGGTGCGGTCGACTTTTTGACGAAACCTATCCAGCCGGAAGAGGTTCAGGCGCGTGTCCAAACCCATCTCAAGATTCGTGAATTGCAGGCCGCGCTGGAAAAGAAAAATCAGGAATTGGCGGAGGAAATTGAATTGAGGCTGGATGCGGAGAAGCAACTGGAAACCTCTCTGGAACAGGCGCTCCTGATCGCGAATCACCAGGGTGAAATCCTTTTCGCGACGCGCCAGGCTCGCATTCTCTTGAATACTTATTTCGTCAAGAACACGGCTCAGGGAGTTCCTCCGGAAGTCGCTGCCTGGATGGTCGGACCTGATCATCTTAGGCCGCTGCGTGTCACGCATCCGAAGAAGGGAGAAATCGAGATCGACCAATTTGCGCTGCCGAGTGCGCGCAATGCGTCTTTGCTGCGGATCGAACAACTTAACGGCGATCGCGGACCCAAGGCACTGCTATCTCTTGGGCTTACCGCGCGTGAAGCCGAGGTTCTCTACTGGATGGCCGAAGGCAAGACAAACCCCGAGATTGCGATCATTCTCGATGCTTCGCTGAACACGGTCAAAAAGCACGCAAATAACCTGTTCACCAAGCTGGGCGTAGAGACCCGGACCGGAGCCGCTCGCATGGCGCTGAGCGTCTTGTCGCCGGGCTAAAGTTCCCTGGACGGCGAGGGCCGTCGTCGCCGTAACTTTGGATTTCGCGTTCAATCTACTTCCAAAGGATAATTTCCCAGCTGCCGCTCTTGTTGTATAACTCCGCATGCAACGGCGACCCGGGAAACGGCTCCAGGGACAGGGATTGCAAGTGCTGCATTTGGTTCCGGACTCTGAGCACAGGGAACACTACCGAGGGAACAGTGATCGCCCGAGCCCGGAATCAAATGCAGCGCAAAAAAGATCGGCCGCACCGGTGCGGAGAAGACTTTTTACAAGATTCGTGCGAGACACCTGGCTTCAGCGCCACCTGCTCGTGGAAGTCTCGCGCGGTCCGGGCCTGCGCTGTCTGATCCTGTGGAGCGGAACCGCTCTCTCGGTCGCAGCGCTGCAAGTCACACTTTTTGGAAAACTGAGCGAGGGGGCGGCGCATTTTCTGGCGGTGGCTAACCTATGTGGAGTCGCGGCGGTGATTGCGGATATTCGGGACTGCACCCGCTTGCACCATTTGACCTTGCTTCGTCGCGTGGCTAGACGTTGCCTGCGGCGAATGGACCGCCTAAGGATCGAGTCCGGGAAGATAGTTGAGTTTGTGCACTGGCTTTCGGCCGATCCAGAGGTGCAACACCATTTCAGGTCTGGACCATGTCAGTCCATTCGCCTTGTGCTTCAGACGCTTGATCGGCTGAATGCGACCGCCGAACACTACGGTTGTGTTGGGAAATATGTGTTCAAGGCGAACGAGGAACCGATCGTGCGCTCCGTCCGAATGCTTCGGTCGATGCCCGTAGCACTCGGGGATTTGCTTTCCGGAACACTGGGCGCCTGGCTGGACGAGGTTCCCCGGTATGATCCCGAAGGTTGGTCGCTGGCTGTCGATGGCAAGCTGATCCGAATGCCGTGAATCCCGTTTCTCGTGTCTCGTTACTAGCTAAAGGCCGTTGCGAAAATCGTTTTCCCTGGAAGGCACCGACAGCAACTGGGGAACTCTTAAATTCTACAAACATTTTAATTTTGTTGTTGCTGGGGATAT
>Ga0306924_10005850_pt1 | contig 12177 bp, 9 predicted proteins | sample sta12Can44000111_FD_203756 | JGI IMG/M metagenome (GOLD analysis project Ga0306924, IMG submission 203756) | Lab enrichment of tropical soil microbial communities from Luquillo Experimental Forest, Puerto Rico - statanox.12C.anox.44.000.111 (v2)... | ecosystem: Environmental > Terrestrial > Soil... | reverse complement strand
CTGGTTGACGAACACGCTCCCGATAGCCACCACGACCGCCAACAGGAAAAACAGGATCGCAACGATCCACCACCCAGGCATGACATTCCTTTCCTCGAATTACCTTTTCGCCGTCGCAGACTCAATGGCGGTGACGAGAAGAGTCATTGGGATCCCTCGGCAACTGACCGAATCGCACGCGTCAAAAGCACCATGTGGCACCCCTTTCTGCGGGTCTGGTCAGCGTACGCCGGGCGACGTGAGTCCGCGAGGCCCACGGGCGCTTTCGCGGGGACTGGGGCTAGCGCCGCGCGGCGGCGGCGTTGGCCGCCGCCTGCGCGCGTTTCAGCGTTGCCGCTACATCGCCCCGGCCCAGGAACATTTCGTCGAAATAGCTTTGCAGGGCCGTGCTCCCGGCGGCGAAGCCGGCGCCGCCCGGGGCCGGAATGCGCGGGCCGTTCAGCACGGAGAAGAAGGGCGTGACGTCGACGCCCTTGTTGGCCCAGTAGTCGAAGTAGACCCGCTGGGCCGACAGCACCGCGGGGATGGCCGCACCGAGGCGGCCCAGATACGCGTTGCCCTCACTGCTGCCCATCCAGGCGAGGACTTGACGCACCGCATCCGGGTGCTTGGTTGCCGAATTGCCAGCCACGGCAATGCCATTGGTGACGCTCACCCGGCCCGCGGGACCTGCGGGCATCATTGCCACACCCCAGCGGAAGCGGGCATCGCGGGACACCGGCGACAGACTGTAAGTTCCGGACTGGAAGAGCGCCATCCTGCCGGCCAGGAACTGGTTCCGGGAGAAGTCGCCGTTGTCGTTGGTGTCCGAGGCGGGAGGCGCGACGTGGTCGTCGTTGATCAGACCGACCAGATAGCGGAACGCTTCCACCGCCGCGGGATTGTCGAACGCAAACTCGTCACCACGCTGGAATACGCCACCGGCCGAGCCAATGTAGTTCAGGTAGATCCCCTGGGGGTCGTTGGCCGCATTGTATGCCCATTGTCGGACCCGTCCGGGGTCGAAACGTGGGGTGCCCGCGACGTTTCCGTCGGCATCGACGGTCAGCCGGGCCAGCAGCGGGCGCAACGTGTCGTCGCCGCGGGGACTCCACCGCAATTCATTGAGCTGCGCGGGATCCACGCCGGCCGCCGCGAGCAGGTCGGCGTTGTAGTAGAGGGCTATCCCGGCATCGGTCAGCTGCGGCACGCCCCACAGCACACCGCGACGCGTGAACTGGTCCACCACCGCCGGCTCCCAGTCCGAGGCGGCCCCTGGGCCCAGAGTTTTGCCGATGTCCATCAGCCGGCCACCGTCGGCATAAGCGGCGAGGTAGGCGTTGGAGAGCCAGAAGATGTCGTCGGCGCTGCCGCCGGCGACGTCGGTGCGCAGCGTGTCGAAGTATGTGGAATACGCCACGATGTTGGCGCGTACCTCGATATCGGGATGCGCGCGGTTGAATGCCTCAAACGATTGCCGATACGCGCCGGCAATCTGGTCGCCCCAGAGCCGCACCCGCACGACGATCTTGCCGCCGTGAGGTTCGCCGGAGTAGTCCAACAGCATCGCCATGGCGACCAGCAGCGCCGCGACGAGCACAAGTGCCCCTGCGACCAGCGTCGAAAAGCGAGGGCGAGTCATGGTTTGCGCCCGGCAATCTCGGCGCGAAGGTGGCTCATTTGAGCCCCGAGACGACGATCGACGCGACGATGTGACGCTGGAAAATCACGAAGAGCGTGATCAGCGGCACGACCGCCACCGTCGTCGCCGCCATCACCAACGTCCATTGGGAGTTGAACCGCGACTGCAGGTCGGCCGTGGCCACCGTGAGCACTCGCCACTTGTGCCCGCTGGTGATCACCAACGGCCACATGAAGTTATTCCATTGCGAGACCACCGTGATCAGCGTCAAGGCCGCCAGGACCGGACGGCTGGACGGAATCACCACATGCACGATCACGTCCAGGGTGTTGGCGCCGTCTAGGCGCGCGGCGTTGATCAAGTCTCTCGGGATGATGCGAAAGTGCTCGCGCAGCAGGAAAATCGCGTACGGCGAGCCGAACATGAACGGCAGCACCAGGGCCCAGAACGTGTTGCGCAGCCCGAGCTGGGCCATCATCAGATACATCGGCACCACGGTGACGGTCCCCGGCACCATCAGCGTCGCGATGTAGACCCAAAACAACGCGTCGCGTCCGGGAAACTGCAAGCGCGCGAACGCGTATCCGGCGAGCACCGAAAAGGTCAGCTGGCCCACGAGGATCACCGCCGTCATCAACGCGGTCACCGCCGCGGCGCGCCCGAACCCGGTCCCGCCCAAGTCTGCGTAGTTGGCCAGCGTGGGCGGTCGCGGCAACTGCAGAGGGGTGCCCGTGACGAATTGGTGTGCCGACGTGAACGAGGTCAGCAAGCCAAGTCCGAACGGTGCCAGCGTGATCAGCGCCCCGAGCGCCAGCCCGGTGTAGATGACGGCATTGGAGATGCGGCTAAGTGAGGTCATAGGTGATCCGCCGCCGGAAGTACAAGTGTTGAACGAAGGTGACGCCGATCAGGATGACGAACAGCACCACCGCCATGACCGATGCTCGCCCGATTGAGGCCGAGCCGAAGGCCTCGGCATAGATGCGGTGCGCCACCAGGTCGGTGCTGTCGCCCGGCCCGCCCCCAGTCAGCGCGTACACCGTGTCGAAAACCTGTGCAGTGCTGACGATCCCGGTCACCAGGACGAAGAACATCGTGGGCCGCAGCATGGGCAGGGTGATGCGCCGGAACCGTTGCCACGCGTTGGCGCCGTCGGTGCGCGCGGCGGCGTGGATGTCGTCGGGGATGGCCAGCAGTCCAGCGAGGAACGACAGCGAGACATATCCGACGTTCATCCACACGACAACGGCCGATACCAGCGGCAGCGCAAAGCTGGGATCGGAGAGCCATCCGATGCTATGTCCGAGCACGGCGCTGACGGCGCCGTCGGTGGGGGCCAGGATCCAGCGCCACAGCACCGCGATCGCCAGCGGCGCGGAAATCCATGGCAGCACGTACAGGGTGCGGAACAGGCCGGTGCCGGGAAGCTGGCGGGCCAGCATCGATGCGGCCAGCAGTCCCAGCAGCGTCTGCGCGGGGACCACGATCGCCACGAAGGCGGCCGTGACAATCAGCGAGTTGCCGAAGCCGGAATCGGCCAGCACCGACCGCCAGTTGGCAAGACCCACATAGCGCAGCGGACCCAGCAGATCCCACCGGTACAGGCTGAGCCAGATCACGACGAGGATGGGCAGCAGCAAAAAGGCGACCACGCCGAACAGGCTGGGGGCGAGCAAGGCGTAGCCCAGCGCGGTGGATCGAGGTCGCTTTGTCAGGGCGGCGCTGGCCATGCAGGTAATTAAAGCGGGCGCCGCCGTGGTTTGGGTGTGAGCGGTCGATACGGCGGAGCGACACGCAACAGGTGAGCATGAGATACAGGTTGTGGTCCGACGCCGAACGATTCAGACTGGGGGACATGCGCGCCTATCAGACCGTCGTCGTCGGCACCGATGGCTCTTACTCGTCGATGCTTGCGGTGGAACGCGCAGCCGTGATCGCCGCCGATCACGGCGCGAAATTGATTGTGGCGACGGCGCATGCCCCCGTCCGCGAGGAAAAGGGCCGCTACGCCATCCCGCCGGGGAGCGACCACGGCGCAGACTACCGGATGCAGCGCGACACCCCCTTCCGCGCGATCCTGCGGGACGCCAGCGATCGGGCGTACAAAGCCGGGGCCAAGCGCGTGGAGGAGCAGCCGATCGTCGGCCCCCCCACCGATGCGTTGGTGCAACTGGCCGAGCAGGTCCATGCCGACCTGTTGGTCGTCGGCAACGTCGGACTCAGTAGCATCGCCGGGCGGCTGCTGGGATCAGTCCCATCCGAAGTCTCCCGCAGGGCCAAGACCGACGTGCTGATCGTCCACACCACCGACTGATCCATGCGGTGACAGCGGGTTCCGGTGTGGTGGGCCCGTATACGTTCGAGGCCGACCATATCGAACCCGTTGACGTGCGTCCCTGGAGGCTGGTGTGCACATCAATGTTGTGGCGGATCTGTTGGGGCACAGCAGCATTGCGATCACCGGTGACATCTACGGGCACGCCAGCGGCGAGGCGACTCGCTCGGCGGTGGATGGGCTGTCCGACATGCTCGGGCTGTAGTGTTTGCTGCGTGGGGAGCGCCGAAAACTCATTTGGGTACGGCCTTGGGGTATGGTCGGCCATTTGGTCCCGTGATGACGTGTTTGAGCAGGTCAGAGGGGCGGGCCCGGCCAGGTGACACCGAGCCGGGGGATCGACGCCGACTTTCTGGACCTACCTCGCCACGAACTTGCCGAGGCCGCGCTGTCGGCGGCCAAGGCGGCCGGCGCCACCCACGCCGACCTGCGGCTTCACCGCATCAGCACCGAGATCATCCAGCTGCGCGACGGCGAGCTGGAGACCTCCGTCGTCAGCCACGAGGTCGGCCTGGCGGTGCGGGTGATCGTCAACGGCACCTGGGGATTCGCCTCGCACGCGGAATTGGCACCGGCGGTCGCGGCCGAGGCCGCGCGCCGCGCCGTGCACGTGGCCACCACGCTCGCGGCACTCAACGCCGAGCGCGTCGAGCTGGCGCCCGAGCCGGTGTACACCGACGCCACCTGGGTGTCCGACTATCGGATCGACCCGTTTGGCATCCCCACCGCCGACAAGATCGCCGTGCTGGAGGAGTACTCCGGGCGGCTGTTGAATGCGGACGGCATCGACCACGTGTCGGCTGGTCTCACCGCCGCCAAGGAGCAGACGTTCTACGCCGATACGTTCGGATCGTCGATCACCCAGCAGCGAGTGCGGGTACTGCCGTCGCTCGAGGCGGTGACCGTCGACGCCGCGGCGGGCACCTTCGACTCGATGCGCACGCTGGCCGCCCCGATGGGGCGGGGCTGGGAAGCGGTGGCCGGCGACGAGGTGTGGAACTGGACCGACGAGCTCGCCCAGCTCCCGGCGCTGCTGGCCGAGAAGGTCAAGGCGCCCAGCGTGACCGCGGGCCTCACGGATCTGGTGATCGACCCGACCAACCTCTGGCTCACTATCCACGAATCCATCGGCCACGCAACCGAATACGACCGCGCGATCGGCTACGAGGCGGCCTACGCCGGAACCTCGTTCGCCACCCCCGACAAGCTCGGCACCATGCGCTACGGGTCGCCGGTTATGAACGTGACGGCCGACCGCACCGTCCAACACGGCTTGGCCAGCATCGGTTACGACGACGAGGGAGTGGCCGCGCAAAGCTGGGATCTGGTGCGCGACGGGATATTCGTCGGCTACCAGCTCGACCGGGTATTCGCCCCACGACTGGGCCAGCCGCGCTCCAACGGCTGCTCGTACGCCGATTCGGCGCATCATGTGCCGATCCAGCGGATGGCCAACGTGTCGCTGCAGCCCGCCCCGGAGGACATCGGCACCGCCGATCTGATCGGCCGCGTCGAGGACGGCATCTACATCGTCGGCGACAAGTCATGGTCGATCGACATGCAGCGCTACAACTTTCAGTTCACCGGCCAACGGTTCTTCCGCATCCGCGACGGCCGCCTGGATGGCCAGTTGCGCGATGTCGCCTACCAGGCGACCACCACCGACTTCTGGAACTCGCTGGAAGCCGTGGGCGGCCAGTCGACCTGGTGGTTGGGCGGCGCATTCAACTGCGGCAAGGCCCAGCCCGGGCAAGTCGCGCCGGTCAGCCATGGCTGTCCGTCGGCGTTGTTCCGCGGCGTCAACGTGCTCAACACGGTTGCCGAGGGCACCCGATGATCAGAGCGCAGCACGTGGTCAACATCGTGTTGGACGAGGCGGCCAAACTTGGGGGCGCCGACGAGACTATGGTGCTGGTCACCGACAAGGTCGAGGCCACGTTGCGCTGGGCCGGCAATTCGATGACCACCAACGGGGTTTCGGTCAGCCGCAGCATCACCGTGATTTCCGTTGTGCGCCGGGGGACTAGCGCACACGTGGGCACGGTGATGTCCGCAGACGTGGATCCGCGGGTGATACCCGGACTGGTGGCGGCTTCGCAGGACGCCGCCGGCTCAGCGCCGGAGGCCGGGGACGCCGCGCCACTGCTGGCCGACACCGGAGTGCCCGCCGATTGGAACGCGCCGGTGCCGGGCACCGGGCCCTTGGTTTTCGCCGATGTCGCCGAATCGTTGAGCCGGGGATTTAAGGGCGCCGACCGACTGTATGGCTTTGCGTACCACAATGTTTCGACGACGTTTCTGGCGTCGTCGACCGGCCTGCGCCGGCGTTACACTCAGCCCACCGGCACGGTGGAGATCAACGCTAAGCGCGGCGACGCCAGCGCTTGGGCCGGGATCGGTACGCCCGATTTCGTTGACGTGCAGACCGATTCGTTGGTCGATCAGCTGTCGGTCAGGCTGGGATGGGCGGAGCGCAGCGTCGCATTGCCCCCGGGACGCTATGAGACGATCATGCCGCCGTCGACGGTGGCCGACATGATGATCTACCTGGCCTGGTCGATGGCCGGCCGCGGCGCGCAAGAGGGCCGCACCGCATTGTCGACGCCCGGTGGGGGGACCCGGGTGGGGGAGCGGCTTACCGAGTTGCCGCTGACGCTGTTCTCGGACCCGATGGCGCCGGGCCTGGGATGCACACCGTTCGTCGCGGTGACCAGTTCGTCGGAGACGACGTCGGTGTTCGACAACGGGATGGAGATCGCCCAGGTGGACTGGATCCGCAACGGGGTGATCAACGCGCTGGCCTACCCGCGGGCCACGGCCGCCAAATTCGACGCCAAGGTCGCGGTGGCGGCCGACAACATGGTAATGACCGGCGGTTCGGCCGAACTCGCCGACATGATCGCGGCCACCGAGCGCGGCCTGCTGCTGACCACGCTGTGGTACATCCGCGAGGTCGACCCCATCACGCTGCTGCTCACCGGGCTGACCCGCGACGGCGTCTACCTCATCGAGGACGGCGAGGTGACCGCGGCGGTCAACAACTTCCGGTTCAACGAGAGTCCGCTGGATCTGCTGCGACGGGTCACGGAGGCCGGCGCCAGCGAGAAGACCCTGCCGCGGGAATGCAGCGATTGGGCCACCCGAGCGGCGATGCCCTCCCTGCGGATACCGGACTTCTACATGTCGTCGGTGAGCCAGGCGCAGTAGCCGATTGTCAGACTCACGGTCCGCGACGTGAAGTGGTTGCAGCCATTTGACTGCGCACTAACTCGGGTAGTAAACCACGCGGGTCACACTACTCACATCAGCACCGCCGAGGCAGGCTATGCATGAACCGCAAATCCGCTATCACCGGTGCTATCGCTTTCGAAAGTCGCCGAACGGTCAGCCGGGACGGCCCCGCCGACAACCTGTTTCCGCGGCCAAAATCACTGAGACAAGCACACCCGGCCCGTCGACGGGCTGCAACCGTCACTTCACAATCGACGCCCCTCAACCTGCGTCGCGTGCGCCTTAGCAGACGCCAAAATCAGAGCTCAGCTTGAACACCAATTTGAGCCAATGCGAGTCGGACTGCACATGTCGTCGGTCAGAGGCCCAGTAGCCGATTGTCGCGCGACCCGGCGCGCTCTAGCGTGTGAGAAATGCTGATGCGGTTGGTCATGTTGTCCCCGGGCGACGGACGGATCGGGGGTCTGGTCCGGCGGGTGTGCGCCCAGGCGTTGTCCCTGCCGCCGTTGCCCGCCCGCGTCGAGACTGGCGAGCCTGCGTCTGAGGCCGAGGCCGTCGTCGCCGGATTCGCCGAGCAGTTCAGCGTCGATGTCTCAGCGATCAGTGGCGAGCAGCGATCGCGGTTGTGGAAGCAGTTGGGGGACAGCACCTTTGGCGTCGTCGTGCAAATGTACATCGCCGACTTCATTCCGCGCGTGCGGGCCGGGCTGGAAGCGCTCGGCGTCGGATCGGAGTATCTCGGCTGGGTGAGCGGGCCGATCTCATGGGACCACACCACCGATCCGTCGGATCTGGTGTTCAACGACTTTCTGCCCGCCGTGGCCCGAATGCGCGCGCTCGACCCGGTCACCTCCGAGCTGGTCCGGCTGCGTATCGCGGCCCAGCACAACTGCCGGCTGTGCAAGTCGCTGCGCGAGGGCACCGCGCTTGATGCCGGGGGCTCGGAAGCGTTGTACCAAGACATCGAGCGCTTTGAGACATCAGTTCTGCTGGATGACCGCGCCAAAGCAGCGCTTCGCTATACGGATGCGTTAATTTGGACTCCTGCGCACCTCGTCGCCGACGTCGCCGCCGGGGTGCGCTCCCGGTTTTCGGAGGCTGAGGCCGTCGAGCTCACCTTCGACATCATGCGGAATGCGAGCAACAAGATCGCCGTGTCGCTGGGGGCCGACGCCCCTCGGGTCGAGCAGGGCACTGAGCGGTATCTGCTCGACGCCGATGGGCAGACGGTGTTCAGCTGACGCCGGCGTACCCCGGCCGGTTCGAGCCGCGGACTCCTAGCCTCCGCCGCCGCCACCACCGGCGCCGCCGTCGCCCGTAATGTAGTAGTAATCATCGTTGGGGTCGGCGCTAACGGTGGTCTTGGCCAGGTGGGTGGCCTCGACGTACGCCACCGCGGGCACCGCGGCTGTCGCCGCGATAGCGAGTGCTGCAAGAGCTGCACGCACAGCAATGGGTTGACAGTGGCCGGATGTTGTTCTGCTCAACGCTAATTTCGTTTCAGGCTTCGTTTGGCTGTTGGTAATACGCGCGTATGAGGCAGTAGTGTGCGCCGCAAGCCGCGGCCAAGCCAGCAAAGAAGGTGACGGGAAAGTAAACGAAAAAAACCCTTTTGTTTCAGCCGGTGGGGCGGTCTAGGAAATGGTTTTGGCGGCCTAGCGCTCAGGCCTAAGCGTTACGGCCGCAACCAAACCTGCACTGTACTAAGCCGATTGGCCCAAGGCGGTTATTAGGCGGACGACCGCAATTCCCCGCGGAACATGTCGCATGCGAAGTTGTCTCTTTCGCAAACTGTCGAAAGTGCGTCCTCCGGTCGTGTTAGGGCATAGCCCATGGTCTGTGGAGCATTTGGGCCGGGGTGTAAACCCTTATGGCGGCCGGCTACTTGGGGGTCACTGGCAGATCGCCCACGCTAATCGCGACCGACGTCTGCAGTGCCCGCGCTGCCCGCGAGCAGCATCCAGGCGCGGGTACGCGCACTGGTAGCGATGACGTGACGCGGCCGTGTACGTGTATTGATTCATGCTGGGTCGAGACCGAATGGACGGACGCACCACTCCGCCGCTGGGCTGCAAGGACGAGCGCTAGTGTCATGCTTGTGCACGGCGTGCTCGTGCTGCGAGACAAAAAGGAAGAAGCAAGGGTGAGTGCCGGGGCCGAAATAGCGATCTAGCACTTCAACCACACCGGGGGCGGTAGCTCAGTTGGTTAGAGCCGCGGACTCATAATCCGTTGGTCGCGGGTTCGAGACCCGCCCGCCCCACTAAACAATGTCTATGACCTCGGCTGATGGTTGACATTTCAGTTCCGGGTGATGCCTGACATTGTTTCGGCCGATGCTTTACAGCGGTTTCGGCTGATCCCTGACCCTGGCTATTTCCTCGGTGATGGTGCTCATCGCTTCTGATGCTGTGCGGGTTTCAGCAGGGCTTGGCTTACTGCGGTGCAGAGCCACTTTTCGGCCTTCTGGTAGGTCCACCCGTTGTCGTCGACGAGCGTGAAGAATCCGGCGTAACCGAGGTAGAACCAGATGACGTCGAGGGCTTCGTCGGCGTCCATGCCGTCGCGCAGGGCGCCGAGATCGGCGAGGCGCTGGGCCGCCAGTCCGTTACCACCGCGATAGCGGGAGGTGGCAAGGGCAAGCCCTTCGGCGGCGGTCTGATCATGGGGGGCTGCGGCGATCACAATGCGCATGATGTCGCCGTACTCCTGGCGCATTTTGCGGGTCAGCTCGGCGAGATAGCGCACGATTTCGTCTGGGTCGTTGAGGTTTTCGATGTACTCACGGGCCTCAGCTACGACCGGTGCGGCCGACCATTCGTCGATCAGGGTGCGCAGCAGTCCCTGCTTGCCGCCGTTGACGGCGTACACGGTGGCCGGGGAGACGCGGGCGGCAGCCGCGATTTCGTTGACGGTCGTGGCGAAGTAGCCCTTTTCCGTGAACAACCGCCGGGCTGCGGCCACCACCGCGCGGCGGGTTGTTTCGGCGTATTCCGCTCGCCGGCTGATGGGCTCGCTGGGCGTGGGCGTCTGCGCGCTCAAGAGCAGTCCTCTCATGATCAGAGTTGCGCTCATATAAGCATATCATGCTACTCTCGCTAGAGTATAACTCTAGCAAATGTACCGATGCTCTATCAGACCGATTTTCTCCATCTAGAAGGAAGTACTCATGACGACCGAAACGCCGGTGATGGCCCCGCCCTCGCGGAACCTGCTCGCTGACCTGGCCGCGGGCCGCGTCTTGTCGGGGTCCGCATACGACGCGAGCGTGCATATCTGGAACGCTGCCGTCACTCATGAACCGGCCCTGATCGTGCGCCCAGAATCGCCCGCCGAGGTGCGGGCTGCGGTTCTCGCGGCGCGCAACCACGACCTGGCGCTGTCGGTGCGCGGCGGCGGCCATGATTGGGCCGGCAGGTCGCTGCGACACGGTGGCCTGGCTATCGACATGTCGGGAATGAAGCGCGTCGCAGTTGACGCCCACGCGCGGGTGGCCATCGTTGAGGGCGGCGTCACTGCCAGCGAGGTCATCGGCGTAGCGCAGCGCCACGGTCTCGCCGCCGTCACGGGCACCATTGGCGCCGTCGGGATCACTGGCCTGACACTGGGTGGGGGATACGGGCCACTCAACGGCCGGAGCGGTCTCGCGCTGGACAACCTGCTGCGCGCCGAGGTGGTCCTGGCCGACGGACGCCACGTCACCGCGACACCCACCGAAGAGCCCGAGCTGTACTGGGCCCTGCGCGGTGGCGGAGGCAACTTTGGTGTCGTGACATCGCTGACGCTGCAACTGCACCACGTTCCGAGCGTGTTGGCCGGCCTCATTGTCTTTCCCTGGTCACAGGCCGCCGATGTGTGGACACGGATCGACGAGGTTCTCGCTGACTGTCCCGACGAGCTCACCGTCCAAACCGGAGTACTGCCCAGTCCTGACGGTCCGACGTTGTTCTTGTCGCCGGTCTGGAGCGGCCAGCCGTCACAGGGTGAACGCGCGATCGACGAGTTAATACCTCTGGGCGACCCGCTGTCCTCGCAGGTGGCTCCGATGAGCTATGCCGACATGCTGCGCTTGTTCGACGCTCACATCGTCACCGGCCGCCACTACGCGATGCGGACCCGAACTGTGGCGAACTACTCTCCCGATGTCATCGCGGGACTTATCGATGCTGGCGATTCAAAAACGTCGCCGCTGTCCGGCATTGTCGTTCACCACTTCCACGGTGCGGCCACCCGCGTTCCCGTCGAAGAGACCGCCTTCGGCATTCGCCGATCGCACTACATGATCGAGATTCTTGCCGCGTGGGAACCAGGTGACCAGGGCGCCCGACACCGCGACTGGGCGCGTCGCGTCGCCAACAACCTGGCTCGCCACGCGCTGCCCGGCGGCTACCCCAACATGCTCGGCCCTACCGACCACGAACAAATCGCGCACGCATACGGGCCCAACGGCCAACGGCTAAGCGCAGCGAAGAATCGATTCGACCCAGACGGGATCTTCTCGGCTATCCCGCTACCACCCCAGCGACCGGCTACACCGGCGCCAGCCGGGGGAGCAGGCAGCGGCGAGCCCACGCGATCGAAGGAGCGGACCCAAGGGTTCGTAATTTAGTAATTCGCTGACCAAGTTGGCGCCCAAGAAGCACGAGCCGCAGGTGACCGTGACGCGGTCGAGGTCAGTCATCAATGCCGTGTCAGCCCCGCCCCTGCATAGCCCGGTAGCTAACAGCGACGCGCGGCGTTTCACCCCGGCGTCACCCCGGCGACTGGGGGCGATTCGTAGCCGTACCGACGAAGGTCAGATTCGTTGTCGCACAGGGAATATGGGGTAAATCAGCTAAGTATTTCCGCTGGTCGTGAACGGCGCGGCTAGGGACTCATAATCCGTTGGTCGCGGGTTCGAGTCCCGCCCGCCCCACAAGTGAAAATATGAAGTGTTTATCCCGGCTGACCGCTCTCGCGGCTCACGGAACAAGCCAGGTCTTGTCAACCT
>Ga0306924_10005848_pt1 | contig 12178 bp, 12 predicted proteins | sample sta12Can44000111_FD_203756 | JGI IMG/M metagenome (GOLD analysis project Ga0306924, IMG submission 203756) | Lab enrichment of tropical soil microbial communities from Luquillo Experimental Forest, Puerto Rico - statanox.12C.anox.44.000.111 (v2)... | ecosystem: Environmental > Terrestrial >... | reverse complement strand
GCGGGACGTCTTTGGTATGTCTCCGAGGGTGCGCTGGGTGCATACCCGGGCTGCCGGGCTCGACAACCTGCTGTTCGGTGACCTGGTGGCGCATCCAGCAGTTCTGACCAATGGCCGCGGCGTGTTTAGCCAATCGTTGGGAGAATTCGTGCTGGGCGCGATTCTGTATTTCGCCAAGGACTTCCGAAGGATGATCCGCAATCAGAGTCAGGCGCGCTGGGAGCCGTTCGAAGTCGACGAGATCTCCGGGCAGACGGTGGGAATCGTCGGGTACGGCGATATCGGCCGCGCCGTGGCCGCCCGCGTGCGCTCCATGGGGATGAGGGTGCTGGGGATGACCCGGCGCGGACCGCTGCTCTATAACATGGACCCGCTGGTCAGCCAGATCTTTAGCCCGGGCGACCGGGCCGCGATGATCTCTCAATGCGATTACGTCGTGGTGGCGGCACCTCTCACGCCCGAAACGCACTCCCTGATCGGTGAGGCGGAATTTGACGTGATGAAACCCGGAGCGGTGGTCATCAACGTCGGCCGCGGACCGGTCATCAATGAACGCGCGCTCCTGCGCGCGCTCTCGGAGAATCGCATCAAGGGCGCCGCCCTGGACGTGTTCGATTCGGAACCTTTGCCCCCAAGCCATCCTTTTTACCGTCTGGAAAACGTACTGCTCTCACCCCACTGTGCTGACCATACCGCCGACTGGCTGGATGCGGCCATGCGTTTTTTCCTCGATAATTTTGAACGATACCGCAAGCGCGAGCCGCTTCTCAACGTAGTCGACAAGGAACTGGGCTACTAGCCGATATATCGCGCATAGAGACTCCGGGCTAGGCCGGCATCGCTGGTCCCTTTGATGATGGCGCGGCCGTCGGGGAAAATCGTCATCTCATAAGGCGGCACAAAGAAACGCACCGCGAACTCATTGGCGCGAACCTCCCCGATTCGCTCCAATCGAGCCTTGAGTTCCGCCAGATCGAGCGACTGTTCGCGTTCCTGGACCTGCACCGCACTTCTGCCGCACAGGCGCACCGGCTCGCGACGGGATTCTTCGAGATAGGGGAACTGGCGGCGGCCGCACGCCGGACATTCGGGGTCGCGCGGAGGCGCTGCGATCTGCCTCGTCCCGCCCTGCCAGACGTCCACCGTGGTAATTCGCGCCTCAACCCGGTCGGCCTGTCCGCAGAGGATCTTCAAGGCGTCCGCGACCTGGTATGACGCCACAAGCGATGCGATCACATTGACGACGCCGGCGGTCTCACAGGTAGGCTGCGCGCTTTGAGGAGGGTTCGGGTACACACACCGCAGGCAGGGCGTGCGCCCGGGCACGACCGGCATGGCCAGCCCGTAACTGCCCACGGCCGCTCCGTAAACCCAGGGAATGCTGTGGCTTACCGAGAAATCGTTGATCAGGTAGCGGGTGTCGAAGTTGTCCGTGCCGTCCAGAATGAGATCGACGCGACCGAGCAGTTGTTCTGCGTTCGAGGCGGTCAGGTCCGCCACCACGCCGCGCACGTGGATGGAGGAATTGATCAAAGCCAATCGCCGCTCGGCGGCGGCCGCCTTGGGCAGAGCGTCGGCGGCATCAGATTCCTCGAATAGCCATTGCCGCTGCAGGTTGCTGGGCTCGACATAGTCACGATCGATAATGACCATCGATCCGACGCCGGCCCGAGCCAGCGCTGCTGCGTGAAAACTCCCGAGCGCGCCGCAGCCTACCAGGGCTACCCGTGCGCCGAGCAACGCTTCTTGCCCACGCTCGCCGATGCCAGGAAACAGGATCTGCCGTGAGTATCGCTCGCGCACCGCCGGGTCCATTTCATTTCGATGGTAACAAGGACCGCGGCGCCGCCCGGACGGGCGGCGAGGCGCCGATGGTCTCGTGGGCGGGACGCCTCAGACTGCAATCGGAGCACCAGCTATTAGCAGGTTGGCCGTGAAACTCGCGAGCCGCCCCCGCCATGGCCGGGTTTGGGCTAAATAACGATCCGAGCGACCTCACTCTGCGCGTGAAAGACGGCGCGCCGCTAGTCGGGAGAAATTCAAGGCCCTCACAATTTCGACTGGACCGTCCAATCCGCGCCGACCGGTCGGCTATCGCGGAAGGAGGCTTCCAGCCGGTGAGTCTACCGGGGAAGAAGCGCCGCCTGATATGGCGACCGAGCACCCCAGTCGATGAGCGGCTGGCTGAAGTAGTGCCTTTCTCGATGGGGAGGGAGATAAGGCGGGGGGCGCCAGGGCCACACCCAGTAGTGTCTTCGAGACCGCGGCTCGACCAGCCTGGCAACCATCGAAGCCCCGACCACGGGTGACGGTCGCCGGTGCTTTCAAAGATGAGGGTGGCCGCACTCGACCGCAGTAGTCTTCGATGGGGAAAGCCCCCAAGGCTTCACCTTCGCGGTCGAAATCGCCTCTGCGGCGCCGTCACATCAAACCCCGCTCCTCGGTAAGGTCGGAAGTCCTCACGGAGGGATTCGGAGCCAACCACAGACACCTTGGCGCTAGGAGTTTCCCGCTGGGGTAACCTTAAAGAGATGAGGATTCTGGTCGTCGAGGACGAAAAGCGCATCGCGGACTTTCTCTCCCGCGGCCTGCAGGGAGCTGGCTATGCCGTCGATACCGCGGCCACGGGGGGCCAAGCTCTCGACTGCGTCCACTCGGCCGACTACGACCTGGTCATCCTCGATCTCATGCTGCCGGACATGGATGGCATGCAGGTGCTCGAGAGGGTTCGCAGCCGGCAAGTCGGGCCGCCGGTACTGATCCTCAGCGCGCGCGGAGCGCTCGACGACCGCGTCAAAGGCCTTGAGCAGGGCGCCGACGATTATCTAGTCAAGCCGTTTGCCTTTGTCGAGCTGTTGGCTCGCGTGCGGGCGCTTCTCCGCCGGGGCCAGCCCGCGCCCGAGAAGCTTCAAGTCTCCGACCTCACGCTCGACTGCATCCGCCGCAAAGTCGCCCGCGCCGGCGAGTCCATTGAGCTCGCCCCCAAGGAATTCGGGATCCTCGAATACATGATGCGCAACAAGGGTCGCCCCCTCAGCCGCACCATGATCGTCGAGCATGTCTGGGATATGGATTACGACGGCCTCACCAATATTGTCGACGTCTACATCCGGCATCTCCGCAGCAAAATCGACGACCGCTTCACGCAGAAACTCATCCAGACCGTGCGCGGCATCGGCTACATGATTGAGAGCCCTGACAAGCCCGCGGAGCGGGCGGCGGAGCCGGCCGCGGAACGGCAGGTGTAGCATGGCCCGCAAGCTCCGTCCACGCCGCGTGACGCGCGGCCTGCGTTTCCGGCTCACGGCGAGCTACGCCCTTTTCTTCGCGATTCTTCTAATCGGCGTGGCGGCCCTTTTTCGCGCCCGCCTGGCAACCGTACTGGATGATCAGGTACACGACGCGCTCGACCAGGAATGGGCTGCCGTCAAGGGATACCTCCGAATCGAGATCTATAAGGGCACGGGCCTGGAATGGCATTGGTATTACGATTCCGAAGACCCCGACGAAAGCCTGATTGTCGAGCGCATTCGCCGCATTTATCTTCTGACCGACGCCAGCGGCAACGTGCTCGAGCGGTCCAACACCTATAAGGACATCGGGATCGACAAGCCGGAACTCATTCAGCAGCGCGTGCGGCTGGCCTTAGCTCCCCCCCAGCAGGATGCCGCGGCGAAGACCTTCTGGACCGAACGCCGCGACCATAACGGGGCTGCGTATCTGATCCGTGCTGGAATCGTCTTCGATGAGAAACATCAAGCTCCCTTCTACCTGGCCCTCGGCGTTCCTCTAGCGAATAACGAGATCATTCTCCGCCAGTACACGTGGTTTGCCGTCGGGCCTGTGGCGGGTGCTTTACTGCTGGGTTCGTTACTGGGCTGGTTCATGGCCGGCCGCGCCCTCACGCCGGTGCTGGCCGTGGCGCAGGCCGCCCAGCGAATCTCCGGTTCCAATCTGAGCCTCCGCATTCCGACGCGCGAAGCCAACGATGAACTCGATTATCTGGTATTGACCTTCAACCGCATGATCGACCGGCTGGAAGCCTCGTTCCGACAGATGCGCCAGTTCTCCACTGATGTCTCGCACGAGCTGCGCACGCCCATTACGGCGATTCGCGGCCAGCTCGAGGTGGCCTTGTTCACCGCCAAGACTACCGAGCAGTATCGCGACGCCATGGTCAACGCCCTTCAGGATATCGACCGCCTGTCGCAAATTGTGCGCGCGTTGCTCTTACTCTCCCAAGCTGAGTCCGGACAACTCGCGCTGCAGAAGGCCCGTGTCGACCTGAGTGGCGTGGTTAGAGACGTGGTGGACCAATTTCAGATTCCGGCCGAAGCGGCGGGCGTCCGGTTGTCCGCCACCACGCCCCCAAGCTGCAAGGCCTATGTGGATCGGGTACAAATCGAGCGCATGATCACCAACCTGCTCTCCAATGCGCTCAAGTTTACTCCCGAGCGAGGTGCGGTTCAGATCACGTTGCGAGCCGAGGAGCCGTTCGCCGAATTGGTGGTCGAGGACACCGGCCGCGGGATCCCCAAACAACATCTGCCCCACATCTTCGACCGCTTCTATCGGGTTCCCGGCTCGGGCTCGGCTCCGGCCCCGGACCAGGGGTTGGGATTGGGGCTGAGCTTCGTCGCCTGGATTGTGAAAGCGCACGACGGCACCATCACGGTGGACAGCACGCCCGGCCAAGGCACCCGTTTCCGCATCGAACTGCCCGTTGGCGACGCCCACCCGGAGCCTCAGGACATCGTCGGACAGCCGATCATGAACGAACTTTAATTCTGTCTTTAGATGGCATTCATCGGCCAGTACTATTCTGAAATGATGCGGTTTATCTCCTCGGGCATCCTGCTCGCGTTTCTCGCAAGCAGCGCCACTACACCCTCCTTCCCGCAAAAGCCGGCCCAGTCCACCCAGGCGAGAGCCCGAGACCAGTTTTTCACCGGGACGGTGACTTCGATTGACGACACCAGCCTGACGGTAAACCGCATGGTTCTGGGCAAGAATTCCTCCACGAAAACCTTCCTCGTCACCACCGAAACGCGCTTCGAGGGCGGCCGTCCGCGAGCCGGTTCCCAGGTGACCGTGCGTTACGTTACCACCGAGGACGGCGACCGCGCCGTCCATGTCATCCTGCGGCGGTCTCCGAAATAACGGCAGAAATTGCTACAATCCAACTGGCACCTCTCAGCTTTGGATTCATGGGATCACCGTCCATCATCACACCCAATATTCTCCGGCGGGTCTTCAAAGCCTTTCACTATCGTGATTTCCGCCTAATGTTTACGGGCGCCTGCATTTCGAGCATCGGCACCTGGATGCAGAATCTGGCGCAGGCCTGGCTGGTTTTGGACATCTCGAAGTCGCCGTTTTATTTGGGGCTGGATGCGTTTCTCGCGGGAATTCCCATCTTTTTTTTCTCCTTGATCGGGGGCGTCGTGGCCGACCGCGTCGAGCGGAGGAAAGTGCTGCTCATGTCTCAATACGTGCAGATGAGCTCGGCCTTCATCCTGACCGCTCTGATCCTCGTAGGAGCCGTGCGGATTTGGGAAATTCTGTGTCTCTCCTTCGTGGTTGGCCTGGCGCAATCGTTCGGAGGGCCGGCTTACGCAGCGCTCATCCCCAGCCTGGTGAGCAAGGAAGACATGCCGAACGCAATCGCCTTGAACTCCATTCAGTTCAACGTGGCGCGCGTGCTGGGACCGGCGATCGGCGGCCTGGCGCTGGACAACCTCGGCGCCGTCTGGTGCTTCGGTTTGAACGGGCTTTCGTTCCTGGCTCCGATCGTTTCGCTCACCATTTTAAATACGCGTTACCTGCCGGAAAAAACCGGCGAATCCATATTTGCCAGCATGAAGAAAGGGTTCAAATTCATCCGCCACCAGGGCGCCATGGAAGGGCTGATTGTGCTGGGGTTCTGCGTGACCGCGCTCGGTATCCCTATGACCACGTTCCTGCCCTGGTTTGCCAGGGAAGTCTTTCGGGGCGGGCCCGGGACGTTCACTCTCTTTCTTTGCGCTTCGGGCAGCGGGGCTGTGGCAGGAGCCCTGGGGGTCGCGTTCCTGGGAAACATCCGGAATAAGGGGAGGCTGGCGTTGACCATGCTGGTGGTGCTGGGCGGGGGGATTTCCGGTTTCGCCCTTTCCCAATCCGTGGTCTTGAGTTGCGTGCTGCTCTTCTTGAGTGGCATTTCGTTGATGGCGGTCTTCACCAATGTGCTCTCGCTGGTGCAGCTCATCACAGCCAACGAAATGCGCGGCCGCGTCATCAGCATTTACAATGCGGCCTTCCGCGGAGGCATGCCGATGGGAAACCTGGTGACCGGGTGGCTCGTCCCAGTGTTTACCGCGCCTGTGGTGCTGGCCGTGAACGGCCTCTTGCTGGTTCTACTCGGCCTGTACTTTTTGCTGGTACAACGGAAAGTCGCGGCGCTGTGAGAGTTTATGGGACCGATTGTGGTGGCAGTTTTTCTGGCGGTTGCACCACCCGGGCTGGAGTCGGCGCGCGACCGGCAGGACCGGACAGAGCTTCAGAGGATGGCGGAGGAATCCGCAGCCGCCGCAGAAAAGGCGCCCAAAGACGCTGACGCGCAGTACCGCGCGGCTCTCGTCTCTTCCTACCTGGCGGAGGTGGCTCTCGAGCTCCGCGACCGGAAACTGGCGGAGCAGGCTGCCGTCCGGGGCGTGAGGGCCGCCGAGCAGGCGGTGGCGCTCAAGCCCAACACGGCGGAATTCTACCGCGTGCTCGGAACGCTGTGCGGGCAGGTGGTTCCGGCCAACTTGCTCGCCGGCCTGAGCTACGGCAAGCGTGCCAAAGATGCCATTGACAAAGCTATTGCGCTCGACCCGAAATCGGCCGCGGTGTACCTGGCGCGCGGGGTCGGCAACTACTATTTACCGGCAGCGCTCGGGGGCGGAGTTGACCTGGCGATTGCCGATTTCCGCCAAGCCATCACGATCGATCCCAAAGACGCCGAAGCCTTCCTCTGGCTCGGCCTTGCGTTGCGCAAGCAGAATAAAGACGCCGACGCGCGGCAGGCGTTTGCCAAATCGGTGACCTTGAACCCGCAGCGGGTTTGGGCCAAGCAGCAGCTTGACAAAACCCCTTAAGAAAAAGCCGAGCACGGCGCGCTCGACGCCCTGTTTGATAGGACCCGGCTCCAATTGCAGGCAAAGCGCTCCGAATCACTTTTGAGTTTCCACTTTTTGACCTTTGGCTTTGTGACTTTGTCGGTCACACGGGGACTCCTGCCCGCCACAAGATGTAGCCGATCGCCTGTTTGATGTAATTCCACCGCTCGCGCAGGGGGTCGGGATACAGGTCCCTCCTCGGCGAGCCGAAGACCGCCACGCCACGGAACTGAAGCATCTTCTTGACGCGGTAAATGTGATAGCCGTCGCTCACCACGATCACCGAGCGCAGGCCCATGCGGCGCAGGATCTCCCCGGCGAGCGCGATGGAATGCACCGTGGTCTCGCCTTCATTCTCGACAATGATTGCTTCGGCTGGGATGCCGTGGCTGGCCAGATAGGATCGCCCCACGGCCCCTTCCGTGAATACCGGATCGCCGCCTGCGCCGCCGGTGGTCATGATTCGCGGCGCCAGCCTGCGAAAATAGAGTTCCAGTGCATGATCGAGACGCGCTTTCAACACCGGAGAGGGGCGCCCCCGATACTCGGCCGCTCCCAGCACCAGAATGACGTCGGCCGGCCGCGCCTCATCGCGAGTGGACTGCAGTTCGATGCGCCGCGCGACGTATGCGATATAGATGAGGGGCGCCACGACGACGATCGCGCCCGCGCTCCAAAACCAGCGTTTCATCTGCGGTATTCTGAATCGTCCAAACTTAATTGTAAGACGGTGAAGCCGGAAACGATCACAAGCGCCGCCAATCCGCTCCTCAAGCAAGTGCAGCGGGCCTTCGTGCGGGGAGGGCTGACGGCCGCCGGCTGGTGCGTGGCCGAAACCTTCCACTTGCTGGAGGAGGCCTTGCGGAGCGACTGCGAAGTCAAGGTTGTCCTGGCCGCCGAATCGGTCCGCTCCGCCGCGGAACGGCACGTGCGGGGACTGCGGGGAGTCAAAATCGTGATTGCGCCTGACGCGCTCGTCGAGCGCGTCTGTGGGACTGAAAGCAGTCAGGGTGTTCTGGCTTTGGTGAAGCCGCCCGCCTGGAAGCTGGAACACTTGTTCCGCGGCTGCCCGCTGGTCGTGGTACTAGACGGGTTGCAGGACCCCGGCAACTGCGGCACCATCGTGCGCGCCGCCGAAGCCTTCGGCTCGACCGGCGTGGTTTTTCTCAAGGGTTCCGCCAGCCCGTACAATCCCAAAACCCTGCGCGCATCGGCCGGGTCGCTGTTCCGCGTGCCCTTTCTGTATGGTGTGGACGCAACACTCACCCGCGCGGCCTTAGAGCAGAACCGAGTGGAACTGTACGCCGGGGTGCCGGCGCGCGGCGGCGTGCGGTCGCTCGCGGACATCGACTTCACCGCGCGGTGTGCCCTGATCGTCGGCAACGAGGCACGCGGCGTGGGAACGGCGCTCCGCTCGGCGGCGCTCGAAGTGGCAATCCCCACCGTGGGGGTGGAATCGCTGAACGTCGCAGTGGCGGCCGGAATTCTTCTTTACGAAGCGCGACGGCAGAGGGCCGAGCGATCGTGAGCCTGTTTGACACCACCGCGCCCGCCGACGACAGCAAACGCCCGCTGGCCGATCGCATGCGGCCGGAGCGGCTGGAGGACTACGTCGGACAGGAACATATACTCGGCCCGGGCAAGCCGCTGCGGCGGCAGATCGAGCGCGACGAGCTGACTTCGATCATTTTGTGGGGTCCGCCGGGCGTCGGCAAGACTACGCTCGCGCGCCTGATCGCGCGCGTCACCCGCTCGGAATTCTTGTCGTTCAGTGCCGTGCTGAGCGGCATCAAGGAAATCAAAGCAGTGATGGCTGACGCCGAGCGCTTCCGCCACCTCGGACGCCGCACGATCCTGTTTGTCGACGAGATTCACCGCTTCAACAAGGCGCAACAGGACGCGTTTTTGCCGTACGTCGAGCGCGGCGATATCATCCTGATCGGTGCCACCACCGAGAACCCCTCGTTTGAGGTGATCTCGGCTTTGCTTTCGCGCTCGCGAGTCTATCGACTGCGCGCTCTGACGGTGCCGGAGATCGTGACGCTGTTGAAGCGCGCCTTACCGGTGATCGGACTGGAGGCCTCCGACGAACTGCTGGAACAGGTCGCGATTCATTCCAACGGGGACGGGCGTCAGGCCTACAATACGGTGGAGGCGGCGGCGGCGGCGTCCGGCGGCGTGCTGAGCGAACAGGCGGTCGAGGACGCCATGCAGCGCAAAGTGCTCCTCTACGACAAGGGCGGCGAGGAGCACTACAACCTGATCTCAGCGCTGCACAAATCCGTGCGTTCGAGCGATGTGGACGCGTCCTTGTATTGGTTGACGCGTATGCTTGAGGCCGGCGAGGACCGACTCTACATCGCGCGGCGTCTGATCCGCATGGCTATCGAGGACATCGGCTTGGCCGATCCGCGCGCCCTCGAACAGGCGGTGGCCGCTATGCAGGCCGTGCATTTTCTGGGGATTCCGGAAGGCGACTTGGCCCTGGCGCAGGCGGCGATCTATCTGTGCGTGGCACCCAAGTCGGATGCCTCCTATCAAGCCATGAACGCGGTTCACGAGGATGTGGAGAAGACAATTGCCGAGCCGGTGCCGATGCAGTTGCGCAACGCGCCCACCCGGGACATGAAAGCTTGGGGATATGGCGCAGGCTATCAGCATGCACACCAGTTCGCCCATGCCATCGCCGCGATGGAGTGTCTGCCTCCCTCGCTGGCCGGGCGCCAATATTACTTTCCGACGGACCGCGGCCTTGAAAGGCGCATCGCCCAACGGTTGGAAGAAATCAGAAGATTGAAAGCAAAATCGTGATCCCGCCCGAAAAAGGGTGATTCGATTCTACTTCTTGTTCAGCTTGAGATTCATGACGGCCTCTTTCCGGCTATCGAACGAACTCAGCGTCTTGGACGGGCTGGATGCCCCCTGGTAGTCGGCCTTCAGCTCGTAGTCGATGTCCGTACTCAGACCATGAAAATAGTAGAGGCCGTCCTGCTTGGTGATGAACGAGCGGATCTGCAGCGTCTTGGTGTTCTTTAACTGCACCACGGCTCCGTCGACCGGGGTGTCTTCCGGAGAAGTCACCATGCCTTGTACGCCCCGCGTGTTGCCCTGATCGTCGCCTTTGTTTTTCTTCTGGGCGACGGCCAACGGTACGCAGGCGATCAAAACCAACGCCAGGAAGGTGCGGATCATAAGACCCTCTGGAAGATTTAGACGGAGCTGCCGCATGGCCCGTTTCGACCTACTTCCAGTCCTCCTCGTCCTCCTCGTCCTCCTCCTCCTCTTCGAGATAAGAATCCTCCTCCTCCTCTTCCTCCTCATTGTGATCCGCAGACTCGACCTCCAAAGGAGCCGTGCCAACGATTCGCAAGTCCGCGCCACATTCGTCACAACTGATGGTGTCGCCCTCGTCGACGTCTTCTTCATCGAGATCGAGTGTACCCTCGCATACCGGACAGGTGGCCATCGCTCATTCCTCCCAAATTACCTACTGTAATACGGCAAATCGGCTTCCTTAACGCGCCGTTTGTCGGGGCTCTCCCTTCGCCATGTGGCGACCGGTACCAGAGCCTGCAGCCTTAGATACAAAAGGGCTGCCCGCGATGCGTCAAATTCGTGCTCCTCCAGCTTCTCGAGCGTTTCGAGGCGCCCGACCTGTTGGCCATGGAGGCGGGTGAAGAGCCCGGAATCGAACCCTGCGGGCGCGGCCGCCGGGTCCGCCGAGCGTTCGGTCGCAGACTCACGGATTGCGGCGGCTCGTTCGACTGCGGTGCGATTTTGGGGAATCGTCCGCCCTTGACGAATTAGGCGCGGGCTGAGGCCCGGCATAGCGAAATTGGTTTCGCCGCTGAGCAGCATACCCGCGCCCGCCGTCGGGACGTGACGCGCGATCCGGCGAACCGTCCTCGCTTCCGGGGTGGGGGGGAACTCGAGGCCGCCGTCCGGCAAATCTTTGCCGGCTGCCGCCCTGTGCTGGCGAACGGCTCCGCGGCTTTCCATAACGTGTCCAAGCCTCACTATGAGCCTTATTGTACCCGCAACGATATAATAGGACGACACATGCACCAGAGACTCGACGAGAGGTTTGTAGATCTGGATCCCCAGGAAACCGCGGAGTGGGTCGAAGCCTTGGATCAGGTTTTGGACGAAGCCGGCCCGGACCGCGCTGCTTTCCTGCTCGAACAGCTCAGCGACCGCGCGCGCCTCAGCGGCGCGAATCTGCCCAATCTGCTAAACACGCCGTATATCAATACCATACGAGCCGAGCAAGAACTGGCTTATCCGGGCGACCGCGCCATCGAGCGGCGGATCAAGAGCCTGATCCGCTGGAATGCCATGGCCATGGTGGTGCGGCAAAACAAGTACGATGCCGGTATCGGCGGTCACATTTCGACCTACGCTTCGCTCGCCACGCTGCTCGAAGTGGGGTTCAACCATTTTTTCCATGCGAGCTTCGGTGACCAGCCAGGCGATCTGGTGTATTTTCAGGGCCATGCCTCGCCTGGTGTCTATGCCCGGGCTTTTTTGGAAGGCCGACTGACCGAACAGCACCTGAAGAATTTTCGCCACGAGTTGAGAGAGCATCCGGGCCTGTCCTCGTACCCGCATCCGTGGCTGATGCCGGATTTCTGGAGATTCCCGACCGTTTCGATGGGAATCGCGCCGATCAATGCGATCTATCAGGCGCGGTTCATGCGGTACATGGAGAACCGGGGGCTGATCCCGGCCACGCCCCGCCATATTTGGGCATTTCTGGGCGATGGCGAGATGGATGAGCCGGAATCGATGGGGTCGATCACGCTCGCCGCGCGCGAGAGGTTGGACAACCTGATCTTCGTGATCAACTGCAATCTCCAACGGCTGGACGGGCCGGTGCGCGGCAACGGAAAAGTCATCCAGGAACTCGAAGCGGCGTTTCGCGGCGCCGGTTGGAACGTGATCAAAGTGATCTGGGGCGGCGATTGGGACGATCTGCTGGCGCGCGACACCACTGGGCTTTTGGAGAAGCGTATGGGTGAGGCGGTCGATGGCGAGTACCAAAC
>Ga0306924_10005845_pt1 | contig 12179 bp, 9 predicted proteins | sample sta12Can44000111_FD_203756 | JGI IMG/M metagenome (GOLD analysis project Ga0306924, IMG submission 203756) | Lab enrichment of tropical soil microbial communities from Luquillo Experimental Forest, Puerto Rico - statanox.12C.anox.44.000.111 (v2)... | ecosystem: Environmental > Terrestrial > Soil... | reverse complement strand
AGCGCATCGACCGCGCCTTCGGGACGCCGCGGGCGGCGCGCGCGCTGGCGGAGGCCTTTCCGCGCTGTCCTTCCATCTCGATCGACTACGGCGTGATGGAGAAGAGCGACCGTATCGCGGTCGTGCCGGCCGACTTCGGCTGGAGCGACGTGGGGAGCTTCGAAGCCCTGCGGGACGTTCGCGCGCAGGACGCGCGAGGGAACGTGGCCGAGGGCGAGGCGATGATCTTCGATGGCAAGGACAACGTGGTGCTCGGGCTCCCCGGGCGCCCGCTGGCCGTCATCGGGGTCGACGACCTCATCGTCGTCGACGCCGGCGACGCGGTGCTGGTGTGCCGCCGCGACCGCGCGCAGGACGTCCGCAAGGCGGTGGACGAGCTCAAGCGTCGCGGGCGAGAGGAGATGATCTAGTGGCGCGCGCCACGACCTCCGCCGACCGGCGCTAGGCGAGCGCCCGGGCGCCGGGGAGGCCGGCGTCCGCGAACGACGCCGGACCCCCGCGCCGCTTACTATCTCCGACGAGGCCGACGCACATGGCGAGCACGATCTCACCGACCATCTTCCGCGAGTACGACGTCCGCGGGCTCGTCGACCGGGACCTCACCGGCGACGCGGTGGAGGCCATCGCGAGGGGCCTCGGCACCATGGTCCGCCGGGCGGGGGGCAGGCGCGTCGTGGTCGGGAGGGATTGCCGGCTCTCCGGCGAGCGCTTCGCGAGCCGCGCCATGGCGGGCCTCGTCGGGACGGGCGTCGACGTGATCGACATCGGCGTGGTCCCGACGCCGCTCACCTACTTCGCCGCGAAGACGCTGCCGGTGGACGGCCTCTGCATGATCACCGGCTCGCACAACCCGCCGGAGTACAACGGCCTCAAGATGGCCGTGGGGGACGCGACGCTCTACGGCGAGGAGATCCAGAACCTGCGGCGGCTCGTCGCCTCGGGCCGCTTCGCGACGGGCCGGGGGACGGTCGAGAAGCACGACGTCGTGGCGCCCTACCGCGAGTACGTGCGCGATCAGCTGCAGTTCGGCCGGCGCAAGCTCAAGCTCGTGCTGGACGCCGGGAACGGGACGGGCGGCGTGGTCGCGGTGCCGCTGTTCGAGTCGCTCGGGGTGGAGGTCGTGCCGCTCTTCATCGAAATGGACGGGCGCTTCCCCAACCACCACCCCGATCCCACCGTCGAGCGGAACCTCGAGCCGCTGAGGCGGAAGGTGCTGGAGGTGAAGGCCGACGTCGGCATCGCCTACGACGGTGACGCCGACCGGGTGGGGGCGGTCGACGAGCAGGGGAACGTGCTCTGGGGCGATCAGATGATGATCCTCTTTTCCCGCGCGCTGCTCGAAGAGAACCCCGGCGCCGCCATCGTCGGCGAGGTGAAGTGCTCGATGAACCTGTACGACGACATCGCGCGCAAGGGCGGCCGCCCCATCATGTGGAAGGCGGGCCACAGCCTCATCAAGGCCAAGATGAAGGAGGAGGGCGCGCTCCTCGCCGGCGAGATGAGCGGTCACATCTTCTTCGCCAGCCGCTGGTTCGGCTTCGACGACGGGATCTACTCGTCGGGGCGCCTCCTCGAGCTGCTCAGCCGGACGGACGCACCCCTCTCCTCCCTGCTCGCCGACGTGCCGAGGACCTTCGCCTCGCCCGAGGTCCGCGTCGACTGCCCGGAGGAGAAGAAGTTCGAGGTCGTGAGGCGTGCGCAGGCGTGGTTCTCCGCGCGCTACGAGACGGTCACCGTGGACGGCGTGCGGATCACCTTCCCGGACGGCTGGGGGCTCGTGCGCGCGTCGAACACCCAGCCTCTGCTCGTGCTGCGCTTCGAGGCGGTCAGCGAGCAGCGGCTGAAGGAGATCGAGCAGCTCGTCATGGACCAGGTCGAGGCGCTCAAGCGCGAGGTGGGCGCGTAGGCGCCTGGCCATGAAGGTGCACGCGCTCGGCGTCGACCTCGGCGGCACCACCGCCCGCGCAGCGGTGGTGGATCGCGACTCGGGTGAGATCGTCGCGTCGCACAAGGAGCCGCACCGGGACCGCGCTCCGGCCGCAGTGGTGGAGACCGTCGCGCACGCCATCGAGGAGGCGCTCGGGGGGGAGGGGCGCCAGCCCCGCAGCTTCGGCCAGATCGGGATCGGGGTGGCCGGCCAGTGCCTGGGCCGCACCGGGGTCGTGCTCAACGCGCCGAACCTGGGCTGGCTCGACGTGCCGCTCGGGCGGCTCCTCGAGCAGCGGCTCGGGGTGAGCGTGCGGATCGTCAACGACCTCTCGGCGGCGGCGTGGGGAGAGCGCCGCTTCGGAGCGGCTCGCGGCGTGGACGACGCGGTGCTCGTCTTCGCCGGTTCGGGGGTGGGGTCGGGCCTCATCCTGGGCGGGCGCCTCCACGAGGGGGCCCGGGGCGTGGCGGGCGAGGTCGGGCACGTCAAGGTGCGGCCCATGCGCGCCACCACCGCCCCGCGCCGATGCGGCTGCGGACAGATCGGATGCCTCGAGGCATACACGAGCGGGATGAACATCGCCGCCCGCGTCCGCGAGGAGCTCGCGGCCGGCGCCGCCTCGCGGATCAGCGAGCTCGTGCGGGGCGACCTCACGCGCGTCTCCGCCAGCGTCGTCGACGAGGCGTCCCTGCAGGGCGACCCCTACGCCCGCGCTCTCTGGCAGGAGGTCGCGGAGCTGCTCGGGAACGGCATCGCCTCGGTCGTGACGCTCCTCAATCCCGGCCGCGTCATCCTCGGCGGCGGCGTCCTCCTCGGCTGCCCCGAGCTGCGGCGGCTCGTCGACGAGGTCTTCCATCAGCGCGTATCTCGCAGCGCCGCCGTGGACCTCGTGCTGGAGCGAGCGTTCCTCGGCGACGATGCCGGCGTGATCGGGGCGGCGCTGCTGGAATGAGTCACCGCGCGAGGAGCGCCGCCTCCTCTCCCTAGCCCTCTCCCCCGCCGGGGGAGAGGGGACGTCGCGCGTCGTGTGGCTGTCGCTGCGTGACTGCGCCCTCGCCCCGCGCCAGCCGGGCGAGGGCAGGGGAGAGGGGGCGGTCATCCCTCGCTGATCACAGCTCGAACCGGATCGTGTACGGGATCTCGGTCGCCACCGCCGCGCCGTCCTTCCGGGCCGGCCGGAAGCGGCAGTAGGCGCGCGCGGCGCGGGCGGCCACCGCGCCGAAGCCGTGGCCAGGGTCGTGCACCACCCGCGCCTCGCGTACCCGGCCCTCCTCGTCGACCACCAGGCGGAGGCGCACCTCGCCCACGATGCCGAGGCGCCGCGCCTCCTCCGGATACTCCGCGCGGGGGATGTCGCAGCCGAGCGGCTCGGGCAAGGTCGTCACCTGCGATGGCGGCGCGTACCGCTCGCTCCGATACGGCTTCGCCGACGAGGGATCCTCCGCCCGCTCAGGCGCGCGGCCGTAGAGCGTGTTGCCCACCGGGGCGGCCACGCCGCCGGCGGTCGTGGTGGACTCCATCGAGATCCCGATCCGCGGCGGCGCGGAGGGCGAGGCGGCCGGCGGCGGCGGCTGGTTCGGCGGCGGCGGCGCGGGCGGTTCGGCGCGCGGCGGCGGGGGTGTCCGTGGGGGCGGCTCGAGCTTCGCGACGCGCGGTGGCGAGCGAGGCGGCGGCCGTGGCGGCTCTCGCGCCGGCTCCGCCCGGGGCGGCTCGACGGCCGCGCGGGCCGGCTTCGTCTCGACGATCTCGACCGTGACCGGCGTGGCCCGGCGCTCGCCCGGCGGGCGGACCGTCAGCACGGCCGCGAAGAGGAGCGCGTGCAGCGCGAGGGAGGCGCCGTAGTAAGCAGGGACGCGCACGCTCGTCGTCACGGCTCCTTCTCGATATTGATGGCGAAGCGCGACACGCCGGCGCCCTTCACGACGTCGATGACGTGCACCACCGCCCCGTGCAACGACGCCCGATCGGCGCTGATGATGGCGCGGGTGTCCCTGTCCTTCGCGACCGCCTCGCGGGTGCGGACCGAGAGCTCCTGGTCGCTCCGCCGGACGCCGTCGAGGTAGATCGTACCGTCGCGCGTCACGACGACCGCCAGCGTGGTCCCGGTGGCCTCGCCGCCGTGGGCGGCGCGGGGCAGATCGACCTCGATCGCCTCCCGCACGATGTACGTGGCGGTCACCATGAAGATGATGAGCAGGACGAGGACGATGTCGACGAGCGGCGTGATGTTGATGCCGCTGATGAGGTCGTCCTCGCCGTTCCCACCGCTGGCGATGCCGGCCATCTAGCGCCCCCCCGGCGTGGCCCGGAGCCACGCCACCGCCGCGTGGCCCAGCGCCGACGCACGCTGCGAGGTGCGGCGCAGCCAGCGCTGGTACAGGTTGAACATCACCACCGCGGGTAGCGCCACGAACAGGCCGACCGCGGTCGCGACGAGGGCGTCCGAGATGCCGGCCATCACGGACCCGGCCCCGGCCGCGCCCGGGTGCGCGGCCAGATCGGCGAAGGCGCGGATGACCCCCAGCACCGTCCCGAACAGGCCGATGAAGGGGGCGTTGTTGCCGAGCGTCCCCAGGAAAGCGAGCCGCTCCTCGTAGTCGAGGCGCGAGCGCTCGAGGTGCGCGTTCACCACCTCCGCGACGGCGTCCGGGCCCTTGGCGGCGTGCTCGACGGCGGCGCGCACGACCTCCACCTCCATCCCCCGCCGGCCCTCCACGGCCCCCCGCGCCCCCGCGAAGTCCCCGGCGAGGAGGCGTCGCGTCAGGCCGTCGAGGTCGGGGACCCGTCGCGCGAGGAAGAAGGCGGCGCGTTCCAGCATCACGCCGACCGAGACGACGGAGAGGAGGATGAGCAGCCACAGCACCCAGTCGGCGCCGAGCTGGGTCACGACGAGGAGCTTCTGCGTCAGCATGGCGAGCGGTTCCCGCGCAGGTGAGGCGGTCAGTCAACGACCGGCGCGGCGGGGTGTCAAGGCGGCGCGGCCGCCGCCGCGAACGCGCACGAACAGTGAATTCACGGCGCGCCGCGCGCCCGCGGTGGCGACCCGGACCGCATCCGGGCAGGTGCAAATTCATGCGCACCAAGTTGCACACACGATCCGGGCGCGGTAACGTGCCATGTGTCTGGACCCGGAGCACGGCCGTGAGGCGGCTCCGCACACGCAGGCTCCTCAACGGAGGGATAAGATGGCGCCTAAGAAGAAGACCGCGACGAAGAAGACCGCCGCCAAGAAGCCGGCCGCGAAGAAGACCGCCAAGAAGACCACGCGGAAGGCGGCGAAGTAGCTTCACCTCGAGCCGATTCCGCTCGTTGCTGCGGCCGCCCTTCGGGCGGCCGTCGCATTTTCAGCGCCACGATTTCCAGCGCCAGATGTCACTTTCAGCATCCGAGATCGCCGCCGTCGTGAGGGAGCTGCAGCCGCTCGTCGGCTCGCGCGTCGACGCGGTGAGGATGCACGCGGAGCGGTCTCTCACCCTGGAGCTGTACGGGCGGGCCGGTGCGGCCACGCTGCTGATCTCCGCGGAGGCCGACCTCACCCGCCTCCACGCCGTCGAGCGCCGTCCGCCACCGCCGCCCTCGCCCTTCGGCGCGCAGGCGGTGCTCCGGCGCGAGCTCGAGGGGGCGCGGGTCGCCTCCCTCTCGGTCCAGCCCGGCGATCGCGTGGTCGAGGTCGGATTCGACGCGCCGTCGGGCCCACGCCGGCTCATCGCCGAGCTGACCGGGCGCCACGGGAACCTGTTGCTCGTCGGAGGCGACGGCCTCGTCCAGCTCGCCGCCGGCCGGAACCTCTCGCACCGGCGTGAGCTCGTCCCGGGGAAGCCGTACGTGCCGCCCGCGGAGCGCGCCCCCCGCGCGGTCGAGGACGAGGCTCGCAGGGCGGGGGCTTGTCCCCCGCCGCCGGATGCCTCGGCGCGCTTCCCCCTCTCCGCCGCGCTCGAGGAACGCTACCGCGCGGTCGAGGAGGAGCGCGCCGCCCTCGAAGGCCGGCGGCGCCTGCGCGATCCCGTCCGGGCGGCGCTGGCGCGGGCGCGACGCGCGCTCGAGAAGCTCGCCGACGAGGCGGCGCGGGTGCCCGCGGCGGAGGAGGACCGGCGGCGGGCCGACCTGCTCAAGCAGAACCTGCACGCGGTGAGGCGCGGCGCCGCGGAGGCGCGGCTCACGGAATGGACGGCGGAGGGGCCGCGCGAGGTGGCGGTGGCGCTCGATCCGGCGCTCTCCGCGCGCGACAACATGGAGCGCTACTACCGCCGGTACCGGCGCATCGCCGAGAGCGCGGCGCGGGTCGCGTCGCGCGCCGCCGAGGTCCGCGGCCGAGAGGCGGAGCTGCGGGCGCTCCTCGACGCGCTCGACGCCGCCCCCCTCGACCAGCTCCCCCGGCTCGAGCGCGAGGCGCGGAGGCTCGGGGCCGCGCCTCGCCCGCCGCCGAGGCCGCGCGCCCGGCGCGACGAGCCGCTGCCGCCCTACCGCCTGTTCCGCTCCATCGGCGAGGCGCCCATCCTGGTCGGCCGCAACGCCGAGGCGAACGACGCGCTGACCGTCAAGGTCGCGAGGGGCAACGACCTGTGGCTGCACGCGCGGGGCCTCCCGGGCTCGCACGTCGTCGTGAAGCTCGACAAGGGCAAGTCGCCCGACGGCGAGACCTTGCTCGACGCGGCGCACCTGGCGGTCCACTTCAGCGACGGGCGCAACGAGGCGCAGGTCGAGGTGGTCGCCACCCGCGCCAAGTACGTCCGCAAGGTCAAGGGAGCCGCGCCTGGCGCAGTCACCTACAGCCAGGAGCGCACCATCCTCCTTCGGGTCGAGCGGCAGCGCGTCGAGCGCCTGCTCGCTTCCGAGGAGGAGCCCGTCTGATCTCAAGGCCGTAGAGCGACGCTTTCGCCCCGCCCCGAGCGGGCCAGCGCACGCTCGCCAGCCCGCGAGAGGCTGCCCGCTCTTCCGCTTCTCGCGCGCCTCGCCCAGCGCTCGAGGCAGGGGCCCTTGAAAGGCCGGCCCGCTGACCCTTAGCATGCGCCCGACGTGGGTACGCGCCAGCTCGATCGCCAGCTCGATCTCTTCGGAGCGCGCCTGTGGAACCGCGAGCGGCGCATGGCCGCAGCCACGGCGCTCGCCGACCAGCTGTCATCCAGCTGCCGGGAGCGCGTCCGGCTCTTCGTCCACGACAACCGCTCCACCATGGTCTCGTTCCGCCGTGTCGGCGGGATGCTCCACTACCGCGTCCACCACATGTTCCTGGACGCCCCGGGCGAGGTGGTCGACGCGCTGGCGACATTCGCCGGGCCAGGGCGGGGCATGGCGGCGCGCCGGCGCGGCGCGGGCGAGCGGATCGACGCCTACGTCCGGGAGCACCGCGCCCGGATCGGCGACCCCCGCCCGGCCAAGCTCGAGGCGCGCGGCCGCGTCCACGACCTCCAGGCCATCTTCGACCGCCTGAACGCCGAGCACTTCGACGGTCGAGTCGAGGCCCGCATCGGCTGGGGCCCGAATCGGGGCGGTCGCCGGCGCCGCACCATCAAGACCGGGGTCTACGTGCAGGACGCGCGGCTCATCCGGATTCACCCCGCCCTCGACCGCCGCGAGGTGCCGGAGATGTACGTCGCGACCGTCGTGTTCCACGAGATGCTGCACCAGATCGTCCCGGCGTTCGAGCGCGACGGGAGACGCGTGGTGCATGGGCGCGAGTTCCGGCGCCGCGAGCGGGCCTACCCCGACTACGGCCGCGCCAAGGTCTGGGAGGAAGCCAACCTGGGCCTCCTGCTCGAGGCCTGAGCGCAGTACCTGCCGAAATCGGGCGCCCTTGCGCCGGCCTGTGCAATCATTCGCTGCGCGTGACCTCGCCCCCCCGTCGCGCCCGGCGCCCCGGGCTCGCGCTGGCGCTCGCCGCCGGTGCGCTCGCCGCGTCGGGCTGCTTCCTGTGGCCGCAGCCGCGCGGGACCGAGGAGCACCCCACCATCACGGGGATGGACATCGAGGGCACGCACGCCGTCTCGGAGGGCGACCTCCGCGCGGCCCTCGTCACGCAGGACTCCGGCCGCAAGCTCTTCATCGTCCCCGAACCGCAGAGCTTCGACATCGACGCCTTCGCGAACGACAAGAGGCGCGTCGTCCTCTTCTACCGGGCGCGGGGCTACTACCAGGCGAAGGTCGTCTCGGCGGACGTCGTCCCGGACGGTCGGGGGCGCGTCCGGATCAAGATCCGGATCGACGAGGGCCCGCCCACTCACGTCACGCGGATCGACATCCCCGGCATCGACGACGCACCCGAGGCAAAGGCCAGGCTCCAGAGGCTCCCGCTGAAGATCGGCGACGTCTTCACCGACGCCGGCTTCGACGCGACACGCGGTGCCATCCTCGCCGCGCTGACCTCGACCGGCTGGGCGAACGCCGAGGTGATGCAGCGCGCGCAGGTCGACCCGGAGCTGAACGAGGCGCACGTCACGTACACGGTCACGGCGGGCCCGCGCTACCGGTTCGGAGACGTCTACGTGAGCGGGGCGGCCACCATCCCGCGCGGGCGCATCCGCGAGGAGGTGGAGCGCGAGGTCAAGCCGGGCCAGGTGTTCGACTCCACCGCGCTCCCCAGGGCGCAGGGGCACGTCTTCGACCTGGGGGTCTTCGGCGGCGTCCGGGTCACGCCGTCGCTGCCGGCCGCGGACGAGCCGAAGAAGGTCGTGCCCGTGGTGGTGAACGTACGCGAGGCTCCGTTCCGGACCGTCCGCGCCGGGCCCAGCTTCACGCTCGAGGCGATCCGCTGGGAGGCCGACGCCATCGCCGGCTGGCAGCACCGCAACTGGCTCGGCGGCCTGCGCAAGCTGAGCCTCGACGCGAAGGTCGGCTACGCCTGGCTCCCCAACTTCTTGAACCCTACGGAGCGCGGGCCGGTCGGGCTCCTCAGCGCCGACTTCACCCAGCCTGGGATCGCGACCCACTACGTCGACCTCAACGTGCGCCTCGAGGTCGAGCGCGGCGTCGAGCAGGGGTACACCTACTGGGCGCAACGGCTCCGGCTCGGGACGCCGATCAGGCCGTCCCGGCTCTTCACGTTCGTGCCTTCCATCAACCTGGAGCTGTACGAGCTCGGTACCGCCGTCAGCACCAGCGCGGTCAATCCGGCGGGCCTCAACGAGCAGGCGCTGGCGCTCGTGACCTGCCCCGGCCAGGACCCCAGCCTGTGCCTCGTCTCGTATTTCGAGCAGCGCTTCGCCTTCGACCTCCGCGACGATCCACTCAACACGAGGAAGGGCCTCTTTCTCTCGCTGTCGGTGCAGGAGGGGTTCAGCATCAAGGGGAACGGCGTGGCCTACCTGCGGCTGCTCCCCGAGGCGCGCGGCTTCCTGAGCCTGCCGGCGGGAGTCGTCCTGGCGGGGCGCGCGCGGGTCGGCTTTCTCAGCGCCTCGGCCGACGTGCCCATCGTGGCGCGCTTCACGAGCGGCGGAGCCAACTTCATGCGCGGCTACTACACGCGCCAGCTCTCACCCGTGTACGGCTACTGCCCGAGTTCCGGCAGCGGTACATGCCCCCCCAACACCTACCAGTACACGCCCATAGGCGGGGGCGGGCTCGTCGACGGCTCGTTCGAGGTTCGGTTCCCCATCAGCGGAGATCTCGGCGGCGCGACCTTCCTCGACTTCGGGAACGTCATGGTGAACGCCGCTGACGCGCTGAACATCGCCAATCTCCAGTACGCGGTCGGGGCGGGGATCCGGTACAAGACCGCCTTCGGTCCCATCCGGCTCGACCTGGCCGGGCGCTTGCCGATCCCGGACGGTCAGCCTGGCGTCGAGGTGGTCGACCTCTGCTACGTGCCGCCGTACCAGTGCAAGGACCCGCAGGCACCGCCCGGTACGAAAGCGAGGCTCGTCACCACCCCCACGATCCACCACTACCCCATCGTCTCCTTCCACTTCTCGATCGGCGAGGCGTTCTAGAGAAGGGCGCGTTACGGCATGGGTGTGGGAAGGGCCACCAGGCGGGCGCTCGCCGCGCTCGGCTATGCGGTGCTCGGGCTGCTGGCCACGGCCGGCGTGGTGCTGTCGGCGGCGTGGCTCATCGTCTCGACCGACCTCGGGCGCGGGCTCCTCGTGCCGCGCGTCCTCCGCCTCGCGGAGGACGCGTTCGCCGGCAGCATCGAGCTCGAGGGCTTCCGCCTCCTGGGCCAGGGTGGCCTCGAGCTCGTCGGCGCGAAGGTGAAGGACCCCGACGGCGACGTCGTCCTCGCGGTCCCTCGCCTTCGCCTGTGGGTGGACCTCGGGCGCCTCCGGTCCAGGGTGCTCGGCTTCCGGGTCGAGCTCGACCGGCCCGAGGTGCTGCTGAAGATCGAGGAGGACGGCGGCCTGTCCCTGGCGCGTGCCTTCGCCCCGAGGCACCCGAGCCCTCCGAGCCCGAGCCGGGAGGGCGAGAGCGAACCCTTCAGCTGGACGCTGCGGCTCGTCCACCTCACGCTCCGGGGCGGAGCGGTGCGCTATCTCCCCGCCGGGGGCGCCACGGGCTACGCCGCGAGCGCGCTCGACGCCGAGGCGCGCGCCATCTACCGACCGGACCTCGCCGCGGCGGAGCTGTCGTTGCGCGGCGAGCTGAGCGAGCCGGAGCGCGCGCCGCTGGCGCTCGACGTGGCAGCCGGTCTCCGCGGCAGCCTGCTCCGTGTCCGGCAGCTGAGGCTGGCGGTGGGGGACACCGCTCTCGACGCGGCCGCCGAGGTCGACGTGGCCGCCTGGCGCGGGCGCGGCGCCATCCTCGCGCTCTCCGTCGCCGCGGACGACGTGCGCCGCCTCGCGCCACGAGCGCCGCTCGCCGGCGACGTCGCCGGGACGCTCTACGCCGAGTCGGACGGACGGAAGGCGACGGCCGCGCTCGACCTCCGCCCCAAGGGCGGTGGGACGGCAAGGGCGGCGGGGGCGGTACAGCTCCCGCCCGAGGCGATCGCGGCCGGCGCCGAGGTGAAGCTCGAGGACCTCGATCTCTCGCGCGTGCTGCGAGGCGCCCCCGCCACCTCCCTCCGGCTCGACGCGCGCGGGAGGGGGCGCGGGCGCGATCTCGGCTCCTTCACCGGAGCGGTGGCGCTCCAGCTCGCGCCGTCGCGGGTGCGGACGGGGCACCTGGGCCCGGTCGAGCTGCGCGCCACGGCCCACGCCGGCGCGTACGAGGTGACGCGCCTCGCGGCGACGCTCCCGGGCGCGGGGCTCACCGGCTCGGGACGCTGGTGGCCGGGCGGCGCGGTCGGCGGGCACGTCGCGCTCGACGCTCGAGACCTGGCGCAGGCGCGACGCAACCTGCAGGATCTCCTCGGGCGGCCGCTGCCGCCGCTCGCCGGTGCCGTGGCCATCGACGCCGACCTGTCCGGCACCGAGTCGGCGCCCGCGCTGCAGCTGCGAGCCCGCGCGCCCTCCTTCACCGCGGGCGGTGTCTCGGCCGAGGGCGTCGCCCTCACCGCGGCGGCGGCCGGTACGCTCGCGGCGCCCCGCGTGAAGCTCGAAGGCAGCGCCGACCGGCTCGTCGCGGGTGGGCTCGACGCGCGCGCTCTCACGCTCCGCGGCAGCACCGACGGCCACGCGGGAGACGTCGCCCTCACCGGCTCCGTCCCCGAGCTGGGGGAGGAGCCGCTGGCCGTGCACGCGGCCGGGGAGCTGGCGCCGGACCACCGCGTGCTGACGATCTCCGCGCTCGGCCTGGCCTGGCCGGGCGACCGCTTCGAGCTCACGGATCCGGCGCGCGTGACGCTGGCGGGGCCCTCGGTGGATCGGCTCGCGCTCGCGGACGGGCCGCAGCGCCTCGAGCTGGAAGGCGGCCTCTCCGGGCCGGCCGCACGCCGCGCCGTCGACGCCCGCCTGCGCGTGAGCCGGCTCGAGCTGGCGCGCCTGCCGCACGCCATCTTCGCGCCGGGGCTGGGCCTCGCCGGCCAGGTCGACGCCGACGTCGGCGCCCGGGGCCCGCTGACCGCGCCCGGCGTGACGGCGCGCGTCGAGATCTCCAAGGGGGAGCTGCTCGGGATGCAGGAGCTGAGCGCGCACGCCGACCTCGGCTACGACGGCGCTCGCCAGCGCGCGCGGCTCGCCTTGTCGGCACGCCGCGGACCGGGAGGCGAGCTCCAGGCCGAAGGCGACCTGCCGGTGGCGCTGGGGGGCGCCCGGGCGCGCGAGCCGCTCGCGCTCCACGTCACGCTGCGGGGCTTCCCGGTCGTGGAGGCGCTGCGCCTCGGTCACGTGGCGCCGCCGGCGGCGGTGGCCGGGGTGCTCGGCCTCGACGCGAGGTTCGGCGG
>Ga0306924_10005842_pt1 | contig 12180 bp, 10 predicted proteins | sample sta12Can44000111_FD_203756 | JGI IMG/M metagenome (GOLD analysis project Ga0306924, IMG submission 203756) | Lab enrichment of tropical soil microbial communities from Luquillo Experimental Forest, Puerto Rico - statanox.12C.anox.44.000.111 (v2)... | ecosystem: Environmental > Terrestrial >... | reverse complement strand
AAAGGCCACGGTCAAACCGCTCCTTTCGGAAAGCAAAACTGTCGTGCTGGACCTGACGAATGTGACCTACATGGACAGCTCGGGGTTGGGTGCGATTGTCGGTCTATACATTTCGGCGAAAGCTGTCAAGGGCCGACTAAAGCTTATCAATTTGAACGAGCATCTAAAGGAGATCTTCAGTATTACAAGGTTGGGCCAGGTTTTGGCTCAGGGGCGTGACCCGGAAGACCTCATACTGCCCTGACCCCTCAGTGCGAGACGGGTTGCGTGGAAGCCCGTGTTGTACTCCGATCCGCTGGGAGGAAAGAAGACCCCGAGAGAGAACGCGCACGCTTAAGCCGACTCCGTTAACCTTTGGTCCGCTCCTAGGTTCAAATCAGAAAGGAGCGGAGACTGTGTCATGCATTCCCTGCGCTTACGTGCATGTTTCGGAATTGCTTCGCTGATTTTTGTCTTCCGTTCAAACGTATCGCGCAGGCTCAACAAGCGCCCACGATTTCGACGAAGGTCAACGTTGTTTCGGTTTTGGCCACGGTTCACGACAAAGATGGCAAGGTCATAAAGAACCTGACGCAAGACGACTTTGTGCTGCTCGAAGACGGTGTCTCGCAAAAAATTGACTACTTCTCCGAGGAAGAAACCTGCCCCTGACCGTTGGACTTCTGGTCGACACAAGCCGGAGCCAAAGAGAAGTGTTGGACCAGGAACGCAGAGCGAGCTCCAGGTTTCTCGATCAAGCTTTGCGCGAGCGAGCAGATCGCGCGTTTGTGTTTCAGTTCGATGGCGTGAAGACGTTGCATGCTCTTGACGCGCCTAAGCGAGCCCTTAGTTCCGGGCAAAAACCTTCGCGGAAAAGTAGGCTCGGTGCAAAGCTGCCGCGACTTGTCGGGTACTATGTCAATCGAGCCCAAACGATTATTCTGAAATGTGACTGAAAATCCAGACATCCACACCAAAAACTCGCTTCGAAAAGGCGCTCTCCGATCCTTCGCTAGATGGTTTGTCATCGGAGTGGCGCTTCTTTGGTCACTTGCTGTGCTGATCTTAGTGGCTGCTCGGTGGATCGACCCACCAACCACCGCGGTGCACTTGGAGCGCCGCTTGCAGGCTTGGATTCACCACGCGCCGTACAAATTCGTTCCTTTGAGCCAAATCTCGCCCGATTTCCAGCATGCTGTCATCGCCGCGGAAGACGCGCGCTTCTACCAGCACCATGGATTCGATTGGCACGCGATTCAAATCGCTGCTGAAGACGATATGGAAGGTGGCCGCCTTCGTGGAGGGTCCACCCTCACACAGCAACTGGTAAAAAATCTGTTCTTCGGGACGGGCCGCTCGCTCCTCCGCAAGTGCGCCGAGTTTACGCTTGTCCCGGTGGCCGAATTGGTGCTCGGCAAGCGCCGCATTCTGGAGCTCTACCTCAACGTGGTCGAATGGGGCCCTGGTGTTTATGGTGCGGAATCGGCTTGTCGTTACTACTACCGAACCTCGGCCCGGAATATCGACCGGCAACAGTCGGCCCAACTCGCTGCAATTCTACCCTTGCCCCTGAAGCGACGGCCCGATCACATGATTCACTACAGCGGACTCATCCTAGAGCGAATGCGTCAAGCGGGTTGGTAATCGCGCAACGCATTCTTTGAAAGATCCGTACCTATAAACGTACCCCGCACTCTAGAACTTGACCTCAAGGATGCGCCGTTCCCGCCCAACATCATGAAGTCGTTTTCGTTTCGGTGGGAGGCGGCACTGCCGAACGACCTTGCGTCGGTCAAAAATTCTCCGCCCAAGAATTTCTGACTAACAGCCGCGACGCAAGGCGGCACGACAGTGCACGCCTGCGAGTGGTTAGGTCTTTCCAGTATCGTTAGATAGGTGGTTGGCACAACTGTCAGAACTAACAGTACTCGCACGATTCAGCGAGATTTAACATTACATGCGATAGCTTTACATCGCGACAAAATCTAAGCCTTCGGCCACCGCCTGTCGATCTGTTCGTTGCTTTCAACGGCGCGTCGACAATTAAAACAGCCGAGCTTTTCGTTCGCCAAAATTCCACCCGACCTGAACCGCATTGCAGTCAGTACGGTTCCCAAACTAAAACAATGCCAGAATGTTACACAGGTGCAAAATCTTGCCTCACGGAGTTTTTGCGGACCAGTGCATCCGGAAAACGCAGACATCTTCAGTAGGGGGTAGAACGAACCGCCCGGTTGGCGTGGAGACGAGAGTTCGTCTCCGTCCGCTACCCGGCCCACAGAAGATCGGGAGATTCTGTGGTTATTCGAACGCGATGATATTTTCGCTAGACACACCCAGAGACTCATTCCGAGGCTCCGCTTGAACTCTCCCTGGCCGAAGGTAATTCTTGCGCGTTGACTGCCTGCCACTGGCCGTCGCGATACGCGAACACGTCCGTGAACAGAGTCCGCCGGACCAATGTGTTCCCACCAGTTTCAACCACCATGCCATTCACGATGCCCACAGTCCCATACACGCGAACGTGCATACCTTCAAAGTGCCTCTCAGCTTTCCGTCCGGGCGCGGGATGTTTGCGCATGAAGCTGAGCTGTTCGTCTTTGGTTATAATTCCCACGGGTACAACATGCAAGAAATCGGAGGCGAGGATGGCTTGCAGACCGTCGGGATCGTCCTCCACCTGCAACCAATGATTTTCCAATTCCAGCAAGTCCTGCTCAGACTTCTGCGCCGACAGCGGTGGCCTATTATCGTGGTGAGCCATCGGGCGAAGAAACAGGAACATCCCGCATGCAACTATATGACCCCACCGTTTCATGACTAAGTCTCCTGTACAAACCTGCCCACAACTCCGTGAGGCTAACTTGTTAACCTTAGCTGCGACCAACTGAGAGCCCTTGCCGACAGCCTGCGTAAGAGCGGACTCCATGCGTCTCCCAATTCTTCAAAGGCGTGTTTCGCCAAAATCCCACGCGACCTTGACTCCTTTGCAATCGGCAGCGTTCCTAAACTAGGAGAAAGAACACCGACTTAGGGCGATTACAATGTAACAATGTTGTAGATTGTCGGCAGGGCGGTAACGCTCCAAATCACCAGCGAACCGGCGGAAAAGCCAGAGCCACGGTCAAAGCAAACGAGCGACGTCGGCATTGGCGGCTTCCACTTTCTGCGTAGGATACCGGAGGCACAAATGAAAGCAATGTCTTTTGCAAGAATCGCCAGAGGGTTCTGGTTCACCCTCGGTGCTGAGTCATTGACTCTAAAAAGGCGAAGGGCGTTGCACGGTGCAGTTGCCACCCTGACCGTTGGTCTGCTAACTGGATGCCCAATTGCAGTCGAATCGACGATCCAAGGAAATCCTTCCGCTTCTGCAGCAACGCTCAGTCACGCTCCGGCACAGGCCCCGGCAGCAGAGAGCCGCGATCGAAGTGTGGAGACATTGGTGCTCGTTCGCCACGGCGAGAAGCCAGCAGACGGTCTGGGTCTACTCACTTGCAAGGGCCTCAACCGTGCCCTCCTGCTGCCCGACTTTTTTGCCGCCAACTTTGAGCCTCCGGACCGCATCTTCGCTCCCAACCCAGCGGTGAAAGTGACTGAGATCCACGGAAATGGGCAGCGGTACGATTACGTTAGGCCTCTGCTGACGATTGCCCCAACCGCCGTCCGATTAGGAGTTCCCATCAATACCCAGTTGCCGTTCAATGACCCGGGCCTGCTTGCCGATACGTTGCTCGATCCGCAATACCACAACGACACCATCTATGTTGCGTGGGAACATTCTAACTTGGTCGCATTCGCGGAGATCGTGCTGAAGCGCTTTCACGACCTGGCCCCGGTCTCGCAGTGGCCTGACAGCGATTACGACGCCTACTATGTCTTTAGGATCGATTGGGTTAAGGTACCCTCCCTCAAGTTTGAAGTGCGATCGGAGAATCTTGGGCCGATCAGTGAAACTTGCCCGCAGGCATCGAAGCCGTGACGGGATGCAACCACAGAAAGTAGAATTACTAGCTCCTGCGCCGGCCTAAGGAGCGCGTCCCCGAGACGAGGATTAGGCTCTAGTCCTGATCGGGATAGCGTCTCAACTTGAGCAGTTCTGTGAACAAGGTCGCATCAGTTTGCGGCGGCGCTCGCTATGGCGTATTTACGTGTACTATCGGGGGCTTGTCGGTTTTTCTAAGGAAACCTCAATTTCATTTGTGCGCGAGGCGGAGATCAACGATGTTCCAGAGACACCTGATTGCTGGTTGGGGTGATATGGATTTTAATTCCCACATGAGAAATACAGCTTATCTGGACAAGTCGGCCGACGTGCGCATGATGTACTTCGCAGAAAGGGGCTTTCCCATGAGGGAATTTCTGCGGCTCAAAATCGGCCCGGTCATTATGAAAGACGAGCTCGAATACTTTCGGGAGGTTCAGCTCCTCGAGGAGTTCGTTATTGATCTCGCCTTGGCAGGTCTTGCAGAAGACGGCAGTCGATTCGTCATGAAAAATGGTTTTTTCCGGACGGACGGCAAACCCATCGCTAGGGTCACCAGTTCTGGCGGCTGGCTGGACTTATCCCTTCGAAGATTGGTCCCTGCTCCTGCGGCCCTGCTTAAGGTATTGCAAGAAACCTCGCGAACCGATGACTTTCAGGCACTCACGTCGAGCGCGCGGTGAATGCGCACAAAATCACGGGTGCGATGTATGACCTGTCTACTGATATGGTAGATTTTGCGGGGTAGTCTGTCGTCCGTCCTTGGTGCTGTACTGCATCGACCTGAAGAGTGCTTAATATGAACATTCTATCCTTTCCATTCCGCATCGTGGTCGGTTTCATCGCCCTTCTTCTAACTCTCCCGGCCTTCGCCCAATACACTGATCCTGCCGCGGTGAATAACCTTGGGGGGCCGCAGGAATTCGCTCGTCGACGCGCGGAATTGGCCAAGCAGCTCAAGACGGGATATCTGATACTGTTTGCCCGAATTGTCCTGCCCGAAGCGAACCACTATCGGGAAGACAACGACTTTTTCTACTACACGGGGATATCCGATCCCGGTGCGGTCCTGGTTCTGGATGTCAGTTCTGGAAATGCGATGCTCTTCGAGCCTGAGCAGGTTCCCCGAGTCAAACAGGTATACGGACCCAACCTTCTCTCCCTCACAGCAGAGCAGAGAGAGAAGATCGGATTCTCTTCGGTCCTTCCCGCTAGCCTATTGGACAGCATGTTGGCGTACGCTTTGGGAGGCGGGGCCGACCTGTGGTTGCGATTGAGCTTCCCGGACAAGGCTGATGGCGCTCGATTCGAAACCGGGCGCGACTACGGCGAAGAGTACCAGGCTCCCTACGGGAATCCCACCCCCGGCGACCGCGCCGCTTTGCAGAAGCTGTGCGTGCGCTACCCTGCTGCGCACCCGCGGGATGTGACGCCGTACATCGATGCGATGCGGAACATTAAAACGCCACAAGAAATTTCCGTCCTGCGACGGAACGGAGTGCTCAGTGCCGAGGGCATCAAACAAGGCATCGCGCATGCCCACCCGATGCTGTACGAATATCAGATTGAAGCGCAGGCTGATTATGTCTTCCGCAACGGAGGAGCTTCCGGGTGGGCGTATCCCGCGATCGTGGGAACCGGTGACAACATCAATACCTGGCATTACTTCAATGACCGCCGCCAAATTCAGGCAAACGATCTCGTGGTGTTTGACTTTGCCGCCGACCTGGATCACATGGCCATGGATATTACGCGGACCTTCAATATCAGCGGCAAATTCACCCCAGAGCAAGCCAAGTGGTATGCCGTCGATCTCGAATGCCAGAAGGCCGTGATTGAGCTGCTCAAACCAGGGAACACTTACGAACAGGCATCCGATGCAGGCAAGGCCATCCTTGCCAAATATGGTGAGGAAAAACAGTGGTACGGGTTCCCGGGCCATTTTGTCGGCCTCGCTACGCATGACGTAATGTTGCCAAAGGGACCAATCAAGGCCGGACAGGTCGTTACAGTAGAACCAATCGTGGAGTTCCCGGAAAAGAAGATGCACTTCCGGGTCGAAGATACGATTCTGATTACCGACAAGGGTTCGGATATTCTCTCCTCGGGCGTGCCAAAGGAGCTGAGCGAGGTAGAGAAGTTAGTCGGAAGCGTGAAATAGGTAGTGGGCGCAGGGTTGATGCGATAAGCGCCCTTCTGGGTATTTCCAAGGCTCAGGGAATGAACTCGCATGGCCGTGCCAGCTAAGCGGATCAACCGTAAAGTGCGTGATGTTACGACCGCATTATCAGGGCGGCCCCTTATATATGGGTAGCGCTACCGTCTAAAATTTGGTGATCAAGGCGCCTTCTCAACTGGTTACCCACGCGCTAGCCAAAGGCCAAAGCGCACAGCATCCACGAATCTAACGGCTGGATACGCGAAGCGCTGCTGGTTGTTGGCAAGGGCAGCCGCGCATCCCCTTCGAGTGCGCTACTGCGAGAGACCGACCTTTCTTACTAGTTCAGGGAAGCGGGGATCAGAACGTAGGCGATCGAGCAAAAAGTCAGTCTTCAATCGCATCAGACCTATATCATGGTCCTCAAAGGCAGCATCGAGCCACTTGAAAGCGCTGTCTTCGTCGCCCAAGCTGGCATGGAGGGTAGCGATCTCGTATGGAGACACATAACCCTTATTGCGCTGAGCCAGGCGAGTTTCGAGCGCCTTGCTTAAGGCACCTCTCCAACCCGCTGAACGATAACCTTTCCCCATCGCGGAAGCAAAATCAGAACTGTTCCGATCACCGGAAAGCTGGCTGTACAGAGTAAATTCGTCTATTACCTTAGCGTATAAGCCTTTTCCCCAATAGGCTTGGGCTAAACAAAGGTGCGCCCCGGCGAAAGTCGGGTTCTCGTTGGTCAACTTCTTGCACACGACAATGGCGTCGTCGTAGCGTCGGGCCGTGTTGTGGACCGTCCCTATAGTCACAGCCTTAATTGGCGATAACGAATCGAGCTGAAAGGCGCGATTGGCTTCGGAAAGGGCCTCCTGTTCTCTGCCACCAAGCCAGTTAAGATCCTGTGCGTACCAATGGTGCGCGGTGGCATCATCGGGGTCGAGTTCCAAGGCTTTCTTGTACTCCGCCTCCCCTCCGGCGAAATCCCAGTCGTATTCCATCATGTTGCTGCCTAGAACGGCGTGAGGATGGGCTAACGATGGATCGAGTTCGAGAGCCTTACGGGCAGCGGCATTCGACTTCGGATAGGTTTCGGCGGGATTGCCACCATAGTTAGGCAACACGGAATAGGCATCAGCCAAGCCCGAGTATGCCAATGCATAGCCGGGGTCAGCAGCGATAGCTTGGCTGAAATAGGAGATCGACGTTTTGATGTCTGACGCCGTTCGCCGACTCCAGTAGTAACGACCCTTCAAGTAGAGCTCAAAGGCCTCCGGATCCTGTGTGCCTTGTTTGATCACCTGCCGCATTTTTGAGCGGCTGAGCTTGGAGCGTATTCTTGCTGCAAGGTCGCCGGCAATTTCTTGTTGCAAAGGGATGATGTCAAGGCTCTTTCGGCTGTACTGCTGACCCCAAAGCGCGGTGCTATCGCCGACGCTAATCAACTCGGCACTAACATCGACTCGGTCCCCTCGCGGCACGACTCGTCCCATGACTAGGGCGGTGACTCCTAACTCACGACCGATCTTCCGGACATCGATGTCCTTCCCTTTGTAACGGAAAACTGACTGGCGTGACTTCACCTTGAGCTGCGGCAGATGGGCGAGGCTATCTATCAACGACTCAGTCATTCCGTCACTGAGGTAAGCGGATTCACCATCGCCCCGGGCGTCGGCAAAGGGGATCACGGCAATGGAGTCAATCTCGGGTGACCTGCCGGGTCGCAGGTACCAAGCGGCCCCTGCTGCAAGCATCGTGACGGCTAGGCACGCCGTGGCAACCCATGTTTTACCAATCCTTCTGAGATTTTTCTCTGCCGGTGTCGGTTTGACGATTACTCGGGCCGACTCGCTTTGGCGTTTGAGTCGCTTAAGATCAGTCAGGAGGTCTTTGGCGTGCTGGTAACGAAAGTCACGGTCCTTCTCGAGCGCCTTGTTGATGATCCGCTCCATCTCGGGGGGCACTGCCGGGTTCACGCGCGTTGGCGAGGTCGGTTGACGGTTGAGAATCGAGTCGAGGATTACTCCCGAGGTGTTGCCGCGAAATGGCATCGTTCCCGTCACCATCTCGTAGAGCACGACCCCGAATGAAAAGAGGTCGCTTCGGACATCCAATTTCTCTCCGCGCACTTGTTCGGGAGACATGTAGGCCACGGTTCCTGCGACGATGCCTTCCTTGGTGAAGTCGGCTGAGCTTCCACCGATCGTTTCTTCGCCCCTAACAGGGGCCGCTTCGGCAGCACGAGCGCTCGTAGCCGTTAGCTTCGCCAGCCCAAAATCCAGAATCTTGACGTGCCCTTGCTCGGTCACAAAGATATTTGCCGGCTTGATGTCGCGGTGGATGACACCCTGGCCGTGCGCAGCAGTGAGACCATCGATAATCTGGATTCCAAGCGAAACCATGGTTTCAATATCTAGTGGTTTCTGCGTGATGCGGTGCCTGAGTGTTGTCCCTTCCAGGTACTCCATTGCTATAAAGAATTGATCGCCTGCCCTGCCGCTTTCGTAGATCGTGCAAATGTTGGGATGGTTGAGTGAGGCTGCGGCACAAGCCTCCAGGTGCAAGCGTTCCAATGCCCGCGAGTCGTGGGGTATGCCTTCGGAGAGAAACTTCAACGCGACGTAACGGCCGAGCTCCGTGTCCTCTGCCTTGTAGACAACACCCATCCCTCCGTCGCCTAGCTTGTCGACGATGTGGTAGCGCGACAGAGTCCGTCCGATCATTTTATCCGGCTAATCGATGACTCGGAGAAAAGTCCAATATGCATGTTGCACCACCAATCCTTTTTTCTGTTTCATTTGGCCGCTCAATACAAAAGGAAGACCGCTGGAACTCGCCGTGCGTCACAAAAACGGACCTCCGAGGGGTAGCGCAAGGTTCCTGCCAAAGTCCAGGGGGACGGCAAGTCATTGAAATCGAAGCGAGTCGCGTACGATCCCGATGCCTACCTTCGAATCAGTGACAGTCTTTTGACGAAAGTGCCTTGAGCTTGGCAGAGGCCCCTCCCTAGTGCACCCGGAACTTCTCGTTCACCCCTTACCTGGTGGGTTGAAAGCGAGCGTTAGAGTTGTGCCGCTGTGTTGTCCAAGTGCTCAGGCCCGGGGTTAGGCCGCTGATCAACGAGCCACAAACGGCGGCGAGAACACACGCGTTGACAACCGCAGGGAAGTCGTAGGTCATCTATTTCCGTAATCTGCGGGTTATTCGGTTTAGGAATCGCGGAATCGCCCGCTTCATACCTCAACGACGATCACTTGGTCTTACTCGACTGGGCCGTCGGTCAAAACCGAGCGTAACGCCTTAGGCTTTCCCTCGGCTTTACTCTCCCTGCTTATCGCTTATCTCGCCGAGAGTTGTCGAGAACAGAAGCTTCACAAGGACGTCGCAGGAACGTCGCAGTTTGAATTCCCCATTTCTAATACTCTCAGCCGTTAAATAGGAGGCGTTAAGTTTCTGTTCCATTAAGCCCGGAACAAAATTAGTGTGTGTTTTTTGTAGAGCTGCCAGCAGTAAGTTCGCGTCGCCAAGATCGTACGCCTGCTTCAAGTACTAGCAGCACTGGGAAACTTCCGCAGACCTCTTTCACGAGTCCTGCTGTTCTTCGAGTTTTAACAATCTAGTCACGAGGCAGTAACCGCCACCCGCTAAAGACCTTGATTACGCTTTTCGGGTTCTCTAGGCCGCCACGAGTATTGTCTTTGGAACCGCAGTCGTCGTGCCCCATGACTAAAGTAAGCAAACTAAGGATGTTACATATGAAGAGAAAGCTCGCGTGCCGATCTGTTATGGCCGTAGCCATCGCGATTTCCCTTGCCTCTTGCGGTGGCGGAACAGGGGTAGGGAACGCCGTCAAACTCCAGGGTGCTGGCGCCAGCTTTCCTGCGCCGCTCTACCTCAAATGGTTCAAAACCTACAACGGTTCTCACCCCAATGTGCAAGTCGACTATCAGTCCATCGGAAGCGGAGGCGGTGTAAAAAGCTTTATGGACCGGACGGTCGATTTTGCTGCCAGTGACGCCGCAATGAAAACGGAAGACATGGCGAAGGTTGAAGGGGGCGTTCAACTGGTCCCCATGACAGCGGGTAGTATTGTGCTCGCCTACAACCTCGACGGCGTTCCGAGTCTTCGCCTCTCTCGCGAAGCCTACAGCGGAATTTTCCTCGGTAAGGTTACGAAGTGGACTGACCCGATCATCGCCAAGGAGAATCCTGGCGTGAAACTGCCCAACGAGCCAGTCAACCTCATTGTCCGAGCGGATAGTAGCGGTACGACGTTCGTTTTCTCGCAGCATCTCAGCACAGTCAGTCCTGAATTTGCGAAAAGCGTTGGAACAAATAACATGCCCAACTGGCCCGTGGGAACGCGTTCGAAAGGCAACGAGGGCGTGACGGCCAGCCTCTTAACAACTCCCGGTGCCATCGGGTATGTGGAGTACGGCTACGCTCACAGCCAAAACCTTCACACGGCCACGCTGGAAAACAAGTCGGGCAACTATGTTTCTGCGACAACCGACTCCGCCAAGGCCGCACTTGCTTCCGCGACCTTACCACCCGATCTGATTGTTTGGGTGTCGGATCCGGTTGCTAAGGACGCGTACCCCATCGTTACCTTTACTTGGATGATCCTCTATAAGAAATACGACAACAGAGAAAAGCTGGATGCCTTGAAGTCGCTTGTCGCCTACGGTCTGACCGACGGCCAGAAGGACTCCGAGGCCCTCGGTTATGTGCCGCTGCCCGACGCCGTCGTTTCCCAGGCCCAGGCGGCTGTTGCCGCCCTCTAGTCTGAGCGCCGGAGAATGTTGAGGTAAACAAAGGCATCCCAATGGCATCGACTTCGGACATTACGCGAGCTCGCGAAGAGGTCACGGCCTGGCATCCTGGCCAGATCTGGCACCCTCCTTCAACCGCCCAGAAGTGGACGGACCGAATCTTTCGGCAGCTTTGCGTCGTGTTTGCTGCTTCCACCATTGCCCTGAGTGCGCTGCTTGTTCTTGAGATCGGAGTCAAGGCCATTCCGGCCTTCCGTGAATACGGCCTCGGCTTTCTCTACCGAGCCACTTGGGACCCGAACAAAGCCAAGTACGGCATCTTGCCTGAGATTTGGGGCACACTCTACACCTCTCTGCTAGCTTTGCTGATCGGCACTTTATTTGGTGTTGCTGCTGCCATTTTCCTGAGCGAGGGATACCTCGGAGAATTCGTCTTCAGAGTGCTAAAGATCTTCAATCTAAATTTTCACCCCTTTTGGGGAAAGTTACCGATCCGGGTTGAGGCAGTCTTAAAAAACCTGATCGAGTTGCTCGCCGCTGTCCCCAGCGTCGTGTACGGCCTTTGGGGACTGTTCATCGTGATTCCCTTGATTCGGCCTTTTTGTAACTGGTTGCACTCGCAGTTTGGCTGGTTCCCGTTTTTCTCGACGGATCTAAGCGGACCCGGCATTCTCCCCGCGGTGCTGGTTTTGTCGATCATGATCTTGCCAACAATCACGGCAATAAGCCGCGATGCTCTTGTGGCCGTCCCTTCGAAACTGCGGATGGCGGCGTACGGCCTTGGCGCAACTCGCTGGGAAACCATATTGGGCGTTCTTCTTCCAACCGCGTCTCGCGGCATTTTCGGTGGCATTGTGCTGGCATTTGGGCGTGCGCTCGGCGAAACCATGGCGCTGGCCATGCTCGTTGGCAATGCCAATCGTCTTACGCTCTCGCTTTTCTCGCCGGCCAATACGCTCGCTGCCTTGCTCGCCAATAGTTTCCCAGAGGCTGGTGCCAAGGAGATTCCAGTCTTGATGTACGCCGCTCTGGTTCTTCTGGCCATCACTCTGGTTGTTAACTTGTTCGGCGCGCTAGTTCTCGAGCGGGCTGCCGTCTCGGCGGAAGCGAAATGACAGACTCGAACGACAAAACGTCGAAGCGTTCCGGCGATGCGAAAACTCTCTCGGCTCGCGTCAAGGAAGAGGTAGCCCGGAACCCATTCGAAGGAGTGGATTTCCCGGAACTTGAGCTCTCCCTCTATCGGCCCAGGACCTTCTTTAGCATCGTCTTAAGTGTTCTCGTCACCAGCA
>Ga0306924_10005840_pt1 | contig 12181 bp, 10 predicted proteins | sample sta12Can44000111_FD_203756 | JGI IMG/M metagenome (GOLD analysis project Ga0306924, IMG submission 203756) | Lab enrichment of tropical soil microbial communities from Luquillo Experimental Forest, Puerto Rico - statanox.12C.anox.44.000.111 (v2)... | ecosystem: Environmental > Terrestrial >... | reverse complement strand
TTCCGATACCTTCGTCATACTTTCCAGAGCGTCAATCGCGAATTAATCTTCGCATCAGGAGAGTTCTTCGTGGACATCGATGTAATCAGAGATCGGCTGGCGCGGCTTTGGGAGCTGGGTTCGGATCTGCTCGAGACCCGGTACAAGTCCGACGTGTCGCATCAGGAATTCGTCGATGCTGGAGTGTTTCGCGAATGGCGGGTTGGATGCGTGGTGTTTTTGCGCGAGGCACTGGGCGAAGACAGCCCATATACCAAGGAGTTCGAGTTTAACTGTGACAGCCCCTATCTGTCAGCCGTCGCGCGCGGCCAGGCCGTGCTGCGCGCCGCGCGCGAGTATATCGACTTCGGCCCGGTCGCACGGGTCGAGGAACTGGTCGCGGCGGAAATTTTCAGCGACTTGTTAGGGATAGCGGAACGCCTGGTGCGCGAACAGCGCGTGTCCGCCGGAGTGGTGATCGCCTGCTCGGTGCTCGAAGATGTGATGCGCCGCAGCGCACGCCATCGCAAAATCGCGATTCGCGAGAATGTTGACGATCTGCCGTCGCTTAACGCCAAAATGAGCGCTGCCGGTGTTTACGGCGCAGTGTTGCAGAAAGGAATCGACGAATGGGCGGTGATGCGGACGCGGGCGGAGACCGGCCAGCTCACTGCCGAAATGCGCACCCGCGCTGATACGCTAATGCGAGGCGTTCGCGACTTTGTCAACGATCATCTCTTTTGACTGTCGCCCTGCGCGATTGGAGAAGATAGCGCAGTAAACAGAGGCATTCGATTCGCGTGGAAAACAATCGTCAGTCGCCGTTCAGCGCACTCAAGGTCGTCGAATGCGGCGAGGGGATCTCAGCCGCATTCGCCGCCAAGCTGCTCGCGGATCTGGGTGCCCACGTTATCAAAGTTGAGCCTCCGGAAGGCGACCTGACCCGGCGGCGCGGCCCCTTTCCGGCGGATAAGCCGGACCCCGAAAAGAGCGGCCTCTTCACTTATCTCAATGTGAATAAGCACGGAGTCGTCGCCAACCTCACGACAACCGCCGGCCGGCAGTTGTTTGCGCGCTTGCTCGAACGCGCTGACATTTTAGTTCACAACGTCGCCCCATCTGCGCGCGCCCGACAGGGCCTGGAGAGTGCAGCGCTGCGCGCACGCAACCCACATTTGATCATCGCGGCGCTCTCGATTTTCGGTGAAAGCGGACCCCATGCGGATTATCATGGCTACGAGTTGACCGCCGCCAATGCTAGCGGATGGGCTTTCGTGAGTCCCGGCGCATCCCCTCATTCAGAGTTGCCGCCGCTACGATGCTTCGGCAACCAGTGCGACTTTCAGGCCGGAGTCCATGCAGCAATGGTGACGCTCGCCGCATATCTGTACCGGCTCAAGTCCGGCAAAGGCCAGAGCATCGAGATAGCTGAGCGTGAAGTTGTCACAGGACTGATCGAAAATAACCTCGTGCATTACACGTATGCGGGCCGGGTAGCTTCGCGCCTCGGTAATCGGGTGATCGGTCCCTGGTTCATTGCGGATTGTGCGGACGGCCAAATCTTCGTGATCGCGGTCGAGGAAGATCAGTGGCAGCGGCTGGTGCAACTGATGGGCAATCCGGAATGGGCCAGCGAGGAGTTGTTCAGGGATCGGTTGTCCCGCGCACAAAACAATGATGCTCTGAAGGCGCTGATGTCCGAATGGATTGCGAGCTGGAAGGTACAGGATCTTTATCGAGCGGCCCAGGAACACCGCATCCCCTTTGCACCGATCAATACGATGCGCAGCCTCTATGAAAGCGCACATCTGCGCGAGCGCCGGTTCTTCGTCGAGCTGGAACAGCCGGGTATGGGCAGGCTGAACTTGCCAGGCATGCCCTCGCGCTACCGCAATTCAACGTGGGCGATACGCCTGCCGGCGCCCGGCCTCGGCGAACATAATCCGGAAGTGTTCGGCTCAGCGTAAATCGAAGACCGCCCGTTCATCTCATGCGATGCGCCGAAGAGGGTTCAGCTAGCGCGCCGAGCTGGCGCATTAGTTCGTAACGATCGCCGAGCACCCAGGCTGACCTTAGTTGATGGCCACCGATCGTGAAGATCCCGACGCCTGCATATGATAAGTGATTCGCGGCTGGATCGATGCCGAAGATTTTGCCGCGATGTGTCCCCGTATATTGCAAGCGTGCGACGACCCGGTTGTCCTCCGCCAGCATCGACTCGATTCGATTGTGAAAATCTGGAAAGGCGTCGCGGATCATCCGTACATAATCCGCGAAGGCACCGATGCCGCGTGTCGTCACACCGACCGAGCCGCGGAAACGAAAATCTTGGGCGAGCAGTTCCGGTATCAGTTCCAGCTGCCACTGGTTCCACAACTCATCGTAATAGCGGCGCACGAGCGCGCGATTCGCCCGCAGATAGTCGGGTTCGCCGTCACATTTGCCGCATTCCAGTTCCACGCCGAGCTGTTGCTGCCGCCCTTGCTCGTTGGTCACCCAGGGGCGCATCTGAAATGGCGGATGATGGCGGACGTGCTGATTATGATTGCATGCCAGTTCGGCCACCCAATCGCCGAATTCGTCCTGATGGAAACCGATTATGGGTCTTTTCACGGCCATTCAACCGGTCTGCGACTAATTGGTGAGAGCCACCAACACCCTGTTATCTAAGCCTTATACTAATCGTTCGCTCGCCGTGGTAAACATTAGGGATACGGGGGACATCTTTTGGTGGCCGACATTGAGCTTGCGAAGCCACCGCAAAATCCCATCGGCGCTTCGCATCCCGGAATTGGAGCCGGCAGAGCCGGACACGTTGGCACCGAGGCCGCGCTCTCCGGCTCATCAGAAGAATTAAAATGGGCGGCTCGCCTGGTTGGAGCCGGCTCGCTGCTGACCCTCATTTACGAGCTGGCTTACCTGGGATTCGACCGCGCATTCTTATGGATGAATGGCGCTTGGCCGCTGTTCCTCCACCTGCTCAACATCGGGCTCTATGTCGTTGCCGTAATCATGACCTTGAGGGTCGGACCCTGGATGCGGCGGCACTGGAAAGCGGTCGCTTTCTCCTTCAGTACCATCCTCATCACGAGCTCGATGTGGCTGACTATTATCACCGGTGAGTCGGAACCGCTGTTGGTCGCACTCATGCTGTTTCTCGCCGGTACGGGACCGTTTTTGCAATGGGGGGAACGGACTCAAGGTCTGCTTTCTCTGGTTGCAATCGCGGCATTTACGATCGCAGTCACACAGTCACCGCATGCGCGTTCGGATCCGTACCAGTGGCTCGGAATCCTGATCGCCGCCGCGATCGGGTTGTTCTCAACCGCACTGGAACGGCGGCTTCATCGCGCGCGAAGGCGGGCCGAAGCGGAAGCGCTGAAAAGCCGGGAGCTTTTGATAAACCAGGAGCGGATGCGGGTGGCAGGACAATTGGCCTCGGGAATAGCTCATGACCTGAACAACATTCTTAACGTAATTAAACTGAGGCTCGCCACCCTGCTTAACGACAACACGGTGTTGAACGAGCACGAAGTCTCACTGCGGACGATCGAGCGCGCGGTCGAGGATGCGGCTCTAACTGTCGCGCGGGTCCGGGAATTGGGCCGGAGCCGCGAACAGAACCGAACCGCATCCAGCCAACTCTTTGAGGTTATAGGTGAAGCCATCGATCTGGTGCGAACGACTATCGAAGGGGACTCGTCACTCAAAGGCATCCCGATCAGGATCGAATCGCAAATAGCGGGGCCTTTGCCGAACGTGAATGGCCCGGCGCCCGAACTAAGGCAGGTCTTCCTCAACCTTCTTCTGAATGCTTACGAGGCTATCCTGAATGCCAACGAGGCTATCCATCAGCGGGCTGAAATAATTATTGATGCGGCGGTCCGCGACGGTACAGTCGCCGTAACGGTGTCGGACAACGGTCCGGGTATCGCCCCCGAGCAGCTTGACCAGATCTTTGATCCTTTCTTCACGACGAAAGGATCAGGCGGGACAGGCCTCGGTTTATCCATTGCCAGGAACATCATGGAATCGTTTGGCGGCCGGATAGCCGCGTCGAATGCACCAAATCGAGGTGCCGTATTCACGTTGGAGTTTCCCATTACCACCCACTCTGATGTGGATATAAGGGACAACACGCTATCCCCGTCTCCCGCGCGCTGTTGTTTCCTGCTGGTCGACGACGATGTGGAGAACCTCAAGGCCTTGAAAGAAGTGCTCCTGTTGAGAGGCCATCACGCTGACACGGCTCAGTCGGGCTCTGAAGCCCTCGAAAAAATCGCGACAGCTACGGTCTACGATGTTGTTTTGTGTGACTTGGCGATGCCCGGAATTAACGGCTGGGAGGTCGCGCAGGCTGCGTTGCAAAGCAATCCGAACCTGAATTTCTACATCGTGACCGGCTGGGGCGAACAAGCGCAGTCGGAAATTCCAGCCCACGTGTCAGTCCGAGGCGTGCTGTCGAAGCCTATTGATTTGGCTAAGGTAGAACGCATCGCGGCGCTCGTGACCGAGAAGGCGGGGTCACCGGCCGCCGGAAAATGAGCGAGGCGAACTTTGGATTGAGTTTATGGAGTGAATTTCAACGCCGATCGGGACCGTTTCGCTTGCGCGCCGTGGAGGCGCGGCAACAACCTTTGTTTACAGGCCATCCGCTTGCGCGGCCGTCGCACACGGTTTGCCCCGGCCGCTAGGGTCTTCATGGAACTGCAGCCGCAATGCTCGACGAACCCTGCGGCGTCATCGCGGGACACAAAACCGGCGACGATGGTTCCGCGTTCAAATACCAGCCAATTAAACTCTTCTTTCATTGAAGTTTTGCCGAGTAAAGCCCGCGGTTGAGGCCGAACAGAGCGCGTTACTCGGCTGCTTAATGACTTTTCGTTCGGATGTGGGCGATCTGCAGCCCTCTTCCCCCCGGGTGCCAGGCAAATGCACATCGGGCCAGGCATGACCGCCCACAAATTCTGTTTGCTGTGTGCAACTCCACCGACCGCTAGTTATGCTCGCTCGTTCGCCGTGGTCGGTCGCGTACGTATCCTGCGGCTCGCGGTCGCGGCAGCGACAACAAGCTCAGTAGCTCCCTGAATGCGCCGTCGACCCGTGCCTTCTCCCCGGTCGCCAGCAGATCCAATTGCAGCCCCCGTATCGCAGCCAGAATCAACGTCGCTAAGGGTGACACCCGCTCCGGTTCGACCCCGGCAGCCGCTGCGACGTGCTCGAAAAACGGCAGCCAGTCCTTTACCAGCCGCTCCAGAAAGCCCGGAAAGCGCTTCCGATCACGCATTGCGAGCGCATAGACCTCAAAAAAGAGCCACAAGGACTTTTCACTCTCCTCCGACGACCACACTTCCCATGCCCGTGCCAGGCGCTGGCGCCGTCCGCTCAAGGTCGACAACATGCGTGCGAACGCCTGCTGCTGCCGTGTCCGGCTTTGCGCCAGCGCCTCCGTGATTAGCCGTTCTTTAGAACCGAAAAAGTAAAGGAGCATGCGCGGACTGGTGTTGAGCGCGGCCGCCAACGGGCGCAGCGACAGGTCGGCTAAGCCGCGCTTGAGGATATAATCGACTATCCCGTCCAGCAGCCTTGCCCGCGCTTCCGGTGCCCGAGGCCGCGTCATTGTGAAACAGATGTTACATGTAACATCTGTTTCAGTCAAGTGCCGATTGAACTTACGGCAGCTCGTAGGCGAGGATTGCGCGGGCTTTATTTTCGCGTCAGCAATTCGAGCGCTTGCGAATCCAGGTAACGCCCTTTGGGGTCGAGCTTGCGCGCCGATTGCAGCAAGCGCTCAAGATTCCGCGCGCGCATCCTTGCCGGAACGGGACCCTGGAAGAGCTGCGCTTTGTCGAGGTCCAGAATCGCAACCGCGAAGCTCTCGCGCGATTTGGTTACGAACAGATTGTGCAGATTGAGGTCGGCATGGAACAGCCCCAGCTGATGCATCGTTGCAAGCGCTTGCCGCGCCTGCTCTATCACATGTGCACGCACAAAAGCATCATCGTCGGTCTGCAGGAACTCCCATAACGTCATGCCCGCCAATGCGCGCGTCAGAAACATGCTGCGGTAAAGCAGTGGCGCTACCCATTCGACTATCGCACCGATCGGCTCGGCGACCGGGATACCACGGCGACGGGCCTCGGCGGCGACCGCCAACTCGCGCACCGGCCGGGCGCCTATTCCGACATAAAGATCCTTCAGCGCCAGGTGAATCAGGCCGCCGCGACGATTTATTCGCGCGAACAGCTCCATCCCATCCGCGAGCTTCAAAGCGAAGCCGCTCAAACGATTACCGGCACCCTCCGCAGAGCCGAGTGTGCTCAGTGATGCCACGACAGCGGGAGCCCGAACGGCCAGGTCACGACGCAAATAAACAACTCGTCGGCCCAACTCGAAGCGCTGGAAGCCTGCCGGCGCCTTGTCAGCCCGGCGGCCAAGGCTGCGGCGGCTCGCGGGTCTCATCGCGGATAGTTTGCGCTTAATCCGATGCGAAATTCTGGTTCACTGCCGAGCAAGATGCGGTATTGCCAAGCCCCGAATACCCTTCGGGTTTTTCCCTGGTGGTTCCGGATCGCGCGCCAGCTCCGCGTCGATGCGCATCGATGTCAATATCAAGACACGCATCGATGTCGATATCAAACAGACAACAATGACCGAGTCTCTCAAAACAGGAATGTCCCAATGCCTGTTGCCTTGGCATTCTGTTAGCAGACCACGAGGGATTTGAGCAACTGGCCGGCGTGATACTGACTGCGCCGGCCACAGTGAGCGGCTGACGATCTGGAATTCCACGCAACGTCGTGCACCCAATTGTCGGCAGAGGTGGGCATCAACGTGAGTCGTGCTTGAAACGGAATCATGAAAACCATCATGCACGCCACAATCGACCGGCGCTGATTTTGACAATGCGGCGCGGTCATGAACTGAGTAGATATCATTGAACGCGACGATACGAATTGCGCCAGTAAGGCTCGAACATAATTTTTAAATTGGCTAATCACGGCCTGCGAAATGACGAAAATTGATGCTGCGGATGAGCCAGAGGAATTAGCGCCAACCGTTTGTGAAAGAGGTCGGCTACGCGCTTGGGACTGGCCGTCGAGCCGGGGGAATTGAACCCCCGTCCGAAGATACTCAAGAACTCGCCACGGCCCACAACGCTTGTATCGGTTCGGACAGCGCTCTCTAATCGCTTTCAAAGCAAGGCCATGCGGGCGCTGCCGAAAGCTCTCGATCTCGTTCGAAACCGAAGGCTGCTGAAGCGCGCGAGCTCGTTTTAGCATCTTGGCGATGGGCAGAAACTTGCCTTCTTTTAGTGTTACGTTTACTCCTTAGTGCTTTGGCGTAGCGAGAAACAGGCAGGGCTCGTCCCGCAGGCACGCGATCAGACTGTCAATCGCGCAATCCAACATCGCTTGCCGCGTCTCCGCCGTCGCGGTCCCGATGTGCGGCAATAGGATCACATTGTCGAGCTCTAATATCGGATCATCAGGAGTGGGCGGCTCCTGTTCCAGAACGTCGAGTGCTGCCCCAGCTATGCGTCGGTCCCTGAGCGTCTCGGTTAACGCGATCTGATCGATCACGGGTCCGCGGGAAGTGTTAATGAAGTAGGCGGACGGCTTCATACACAAAAGCGCGTCGCGACCGATGATGTGCCATGTGCTCGGGTTGAGGTCGAGGTTCACTGAGACAAAGTCCGCATCCGCGAGACCCTTCTTGAGGTCGAGCACTCGCGTGGCGACGTCGACCGGCGTCTTTGGCGTCCGTTGATCGAACCAGGTGATCTTCATCTTGAACGCGAGGGCGCGGCGCGCGACCTCCTGACCGATTCGGCCGAACCCGACGATGAACAGCACCTTGCCGCGCGGGTCGATTCCCATTGGGACGTTGCGCCAGTCGCTGCTCGCGCCGACTCGCATCGATTCCGGCAGCCGTCGCGCAAGCATCAGGATCAGCCCCAGCACCAGGTCGGCCACCGCATCGGTCAATACCGTCGGCGTGTGTGCGACCGCGATGCCGCGCTCCTCGGCAGCTGCCAAATCGATATGATCGAGGCCGACGCTGTACGTGCTGACAGCGCGAAGCTTCGGCGCGCAAGACAGAAAGTCGCGATCGACGCGGGTCCGCGGCGTGATTAGCACGCCGTCAGCGTTGCCAAGTGCGGCTAAAACCCGCGCGTCGTCCTCAGGCTCGGGCGGCACTACCACGACGTCAAACTTGTCGAGCCGGATCAGCGCACGCTCGGCAAGAGCTTGCGGGAGAGTAATAAGGACTCGCATCGCCTCCTCCGTCACAGGTAGGGCGACCTCTGGTACTTGGTCTCCTTAGGGTCGCCATTCTCTGGTCCTTATTGTCAGCTAAAGGGAAGCGGCAGCAAAGCCAGGCGCGCAAATCTGATGCAACCGCGCCACGGCGGAGCTTTGGGGTGGCCCCTCAAGTCTTTTTCATGCCTTCGTCAACCGGCTTGGCTGCTCCGAGCTGAAACCGGACTACCCGGCCCGCGGTTAGGGATTTATTCTCCGGCGCTTACACCTCGTCTTAGGTCGCGGGACACGCATTCACCATCCAGTGTTAGCGACGGGCTTTCTCGTAGCAAAAGCGGGAGCCGGCGCACCTCCGAATGTGTATTACGGAAAAGGAGTCGCGTGATCGAGAATTCCTTAGGTCGAGGCTCGATCGTTGACTCGCCTTGACCAAAACCTGAAAAACGAGCCGATGAGTTTAGCGAGGCGGTGGAGGATGGTCCTCCGAAGCAATCCAGGGAGGACACTGCATCGGCGACAGCTTCAGTTTTCGCCGGGACGATTGATCAGTTAATCACCAACATCGGGCCCACGCGCACACCCGCGATAAAGAGATATCAATCACGGTGGCCTGGCGGGAATTGCTGCCGAAGGCCCGTCTCAACTACCGAAAACCTCTTCCGGGATGAAATCCGGCTTAATGCCCACTGACAAAGGAACGATGTCTGCAAATCGTGCAATCGTTCGGTCTATTGCTAATCCGCTAAATCACTCGGCCGGGCGTCGCGCCCTGATATTCGCCGTGATCTAAGACAACTTCTCCTCCGACGATCGTGTAGGCAAAACCTTCCGACCGTTCCACGATGCGCGCTTTGCCGCCCGGTAGATCGTTGGTGCTTTCTTGTGGGTTCAACTTGACCGCGTCGGGATCGAACATGATCAGGTCGGCATCGAATCCGGGAGCGATCTGCCCCTTGTTCGAAAATCCGAAGAAGGCTGCCGGCTCCCAGGTCAGCCGCTGCACCGCCTGCTCGATCGTGAGCAAGCGCCGTTTGGTCACCCACTCCTGTATCAGGTAGGAAGGCATCCCGGCGTTGCACAACTGGTCGACATGCGCTCCCGCGTCCGAAAGTCCGATCATGATGTTCGGCGACTGAATCGCCTTGGCCACCAGCTCGTGATTGAAGTTTCCCGCGGCGAGCCGGAATCCGGTCGCCAGGTCCTCGTCGATCGCGAGATCGAGAATCGCGTCAATCGGATCCTTCCCGGTCATCGCGGCCACTTCCGGAACAGGCTTGTCGAGGAAGCGCCGATTCTCGTCCTTCTTGGTTCGCGCAATCGCGACCGTTTCCCATCGTCCTCTGAACACCGTTCCGCGACCCGCTGCCAAGTCCTCGCTGAATTCCCGTCGGAACTCCGCATTGCGGTAGAGCGCGATTTGCTCCTCCGCCGTACGATTGAATGCGGCCTTCCACGAGGGAAGGCTCGCGAACATAAACGGTTCGCGCAGCGTCGTGAATAGCTGCACCGGGCGGCAGGAAGTCTGCGTCGCGATTCGAAAGCCATCGCGCAGGGTCGGCTGGATTCGCGCATGCAATCGTTCTGGAAGGTCCTTCGACCCCATGACGAAGGGCGTCCACGTGACGGGCCGTTGAAGCTCACGCGCGACAAAGTCGAGCGTCGCGTAGGACTCCTCCGTGATTAGACCTCGCTGATCGCGCGGAAGGTTCAACTGGATTGTGCCGCGGCCCACATCGCGCACCGTTCGCGCGAGCGCTCCCAACTCTTCGCGGCTCGCGAGACGGCTCGCCAGCGGACGACCCTGATAGCCGATATGCTGCCTCGCGAGACTCAGCGAGAAGCCATACGCTCCCGCCGCGATCGCTTCGCGCAGCATTCCGCACATCATGTCGAGCTCTTCCGTGTTCGCCGTGCGCTCGACCGCGGCCTCGCCCATCACGTAAAAGCGCAGCGCCGATAACGGCACCATCATCGCGATATTCAACGCGGTCCCGCGCCGCTTAATCGCCGCGATATACTCTGGATATGTCTCCCATTCCCAATTCACGCCGTTCAGCAGCACGTCATGCGGCATCGCCTCGACGTTGACCAGGTCCCACGCCATGACCGACCTCTCTTCAGGCCTGCACGGCGCGACGCCAACGCCGCAGTTGCCCATCAGCACGCTGGTCACGCCATGCCAGCAAGTCGGCGTCAGCAGCGGGTCCCACGAGACCTGCGCGTCGAAATGCGTATGGATATCGATAAAGCCCGGCGCCAGCGTCAAACCGTGCGCGTCGATTTCACGCTTGCCACCGGAGAGCGTCTTGTCGATTGCGGCCACCTTGCCGCCTTCGACACCGATACTCCCATGCCGCGCCGCAGCGCCGCTGCCGTCAACGATATTGGCGTTCTTGATTACCAGGTCGTAGCTCATATTGCCCCGCTTAACGCGTCGAGCCTTCGAAGGCAGGATGCCGTGCCGGTATAATATGCGATCAGCAATCGACTGTAACGCACGGTCTCATAGACCGTCAAAGTAAATCCGTGCTGTCGTAACGGAGGTCGCGAGGTTTATTCGCCAAAGTACTCTCTTAAGCGACGGGCTTCCGTGGTGCCAACGGTCTCGACCAATCGCGCGGCTCGCCTCACGCCGCTGGTGGTTTTCATGGTTTTGCAGTAGCAGTTGCCTGATCCCGCTGAAGGCAATTCATCATGAGAGGTTTCCACAAAAGAAGCTTTCCGCGTAAGGAACTCGTGGCAGATGATTCCTCTCCTGCTCCTCGTGCGGGTCCACCAGAGTGATCGTCCCTTGCCAGGAGCTGCTCAACGACTTGATCGGCACGGCGCTTCCAGGATCGAGGCGCACGGGGCTGTGATTGGGGGTGTCCGTGTAACTTCGAGGCGCCGCCGACCACTGACGTTAGCGTGGGCGGCGGTATGGTAGACCTGGGTTTTCCCGAGTTCACGCGCTATCTCAAGGACCTCAACACCGAACTCGCTACCGCAATCCTGCAGCAGTATCCGCCCGCGAGCTTCCGAGGACGTCCGAGAGGATCTTTCCGGACCGCTCGGTCCATAAGTGCTCAGTTTTGAACGGAGGCGGCACGGGATTCACTCGTTCGTGAACCCCCTGCGGCTTTCTCTTATCTAACACCAGGGCATACGACAAAGCGTACGGGTCTGGCCCGATTGCCGCGCGCGATTAGGGCAGATTGCCGGCAAGCAGGCTGAGCGCTCGGACCTACTGTTCGGCAGGCCCAAGCGCCGTGACCATCCGCCGCTTCCGTATGTTTTCCACATCTTCGTTCTTCGAAAACCCGTCCTCGCGCGGCTAGTCAGTCCTTCAGGCGGGTGGCGCTGCCACTGATGACCGTGCCGGCATCCGTCTCAATGTAGTCGAACTTGCTTCCATCCGGACTGACGCGGATGTCATATGTCTGGATGGTCCCGTTTGGCGTCGTCCCTATTTGAGTGCCGCTGCAGTCGCTCTCTACAGTGTAAGTCGCTGCTCCGACTCCCCTTAAGATTGTGCCGGCGAAGCTTGCTGTAAACGGATTGGCAATGCCTCCCTTCCCGTCGATGTAAATCGTTCCAATGAAAGCGACCTCGCCGACACCCACGACGGTACCCCCTCCCTTGGACATGTAGCTCCCGTTCAGAGTCGCATCACCCCGCGGGCATTGTGCCTGGGCTTCCCCGGCCCGTGCCTGCGGGATGCTGACCTGCGCCAGCACGGCGAGCGTGGCGACCGAGATAACTGCTACTAGTGCTACTTTCTTCATGTTGGGCACTCCTCCCTCTTGTGTAATTACCCATGGCAAAAATCGCGTTGGGTCTCACCAAATAGATGTGAAAAACCACGGAACATGGTTCCTTGAGAGGGAACAGATAAACTGTGCCAATAAGACTATGTTTAAGTGGACTAGGTGGTAGGCTGCGTAACCCTGCGCCGGGTT
>Ga0306924_10005839_pt1 | contig 12181 bp, 10 predicted proteins | sample sta12Can44000111_FD_203756 | JGI IMG/M metagenome (GOLD analysis project Ga0306924, IMG submission 203756) | Lab enrichment of tropical soil microbial communities from Luquillo Experimental Forest, Puerto Rico - statanox.12C.anox.44.000.111 (v2)... | ecosystem: Environmental > Terrestrial >... | reverse complement strand
TTCGATCCTCGTCGCGCCGCGGACATGACCGCGGAGACCACGCTGCCCAAGGGGCTGGAGGGCTCGCTCGGTCTCGACTCACTCGACTTCATCGAGCTGTCTGTGGCCATGGAAGAGCGATTCGGGATCGTCATCGACGAGACCGAGAACCTCACCGATGAATTCTTCTCCCTCGATTCGCTCTCCCGCTTCGTCCTCACGAAGGTGACATGACCCGCGTCATCGTGAGCGGGCTGGGCGTGGTCAGCCCCTATGGCGTCGGGGCCAAGACATTCTGGGCGGGCCTCGCCCGGGGCGACTGCGCCATCCGTCGGGTCTCCATCATCGATACGGAAGGTCTTCGCTCGCGCATCGCCGCCGAAGTGCCGGCCGAGGTGCTGCCTACCCTCGGCGTCTCGCGCCGCCGTTCCCGCGCCGATCGCATCGCCCTCGCTGCCGCACGCGAGGCCCTCACTGAGGCCGACCTCAGCGCGGCCGACCGCGCGAGCATGGGACTCTTCGTGGGCGCGGTGGGCGGCGGCATGCTCGAGGGGGAGGAGTGGTACTGCGAGGAGGCCCGGACGGGGCGCCCCTCGCCTCGGCTGCGCGCGCTCCGCTCCATCCTCCCCGTGAGTCACGCGGAGTTGCTGGCGTGGCGGCTCCGCCTCGGCGGTCCGCGCGAGACGGTGGTCATGGCCTGCGCCTCGGGCGCCGCCTCCATCGCCCTCGGTGCCGACATGATCGGCTCCGGCGTTACGCCCCTCGTCCTGGCCGGTGGAGTGGACGCCCTCACGCGCATCTGCTTCATGGGCTTCAATGCGCTCAAGCTCCTCGATCCCGACCCCTGCCGTCCCTTCGATCGCAGCCGCCGCGGCATGTCCATCGGGGAGGCCGCGGCCTTCCTCGTGTTGGAAGACGCCGAGCACGCCCGCGCCCGCGGGGCGCGGGTGCTCGGCGAGCTCCTCGGCGTGGGCATGACCACGGATGCGCACCATGTGACGGCGCCGCATCCCGAAGGCGAGGGGATGATTCGCGCCATGGTGGAGGCCCTCGCGGCGAGCGGCCGCGATCCCGTCGACGTCGGATACGTCAACGCCCACGGCACCGGCACGCCGCAGAACGATCGCGTGGAGGCGCTCGCCCTGGCGCGCGTCTTTGGAGAGGGTGGGCTCTTGGTGAGCTCGACGAAGTCGCTCATCGGCCACACCATGGCCGCTGCGGGCAGCGTGGAGGCGGCTGCGACGCTCCTCACCCTCCAGCACGGCCTCGTCCCGCCTACCGCGAACCTCCGCGATCCTGATCCCGACGTGCCGTTCGACTGCGTGCCCATCTGTGCCCGCCCCGCGGAGCTCAGAACCGCCCTGTCCAACTCCTTCGGCTTCGGCGGTCAGAACGTGAGCCTCGTCTTCGGGCGATGACCATGTCCCGCCGCGTGGCGATCACGGGCATCGGCTCGGTCAACGCGGCCGGGCAGGGTGGATCGTCGGCCATAGCTGCCGCGCTGGCGCGTCCTCCCGAGGCCATTGCCGCCCTGAAGACCTTCCCCGTGGAGAGGCAAAGCGGGCTCGCCGCTGAGGTCGACGACGCCGAGCTCATGGCACTCTTCGATGTGGCCGAGGTGCGGCGGCTGTCGCGCATCTGCCGCATGGCACTCGCTGCCTGTCGTTTGGCCGCGAGGGAGGCTGGGTTGGAGGGTGGGCCGCGGTTGGGGCTGGCCGTGGGAAGCGAGTATGGCGACTTCCGATCCGGCGCGGAATTCTTCAACGGCTTCCTCCGGCGCGGACCGTCGGGACTCTCGCCGATGATCTTTCCGAACACGGTGATGAACAGCATGGCCGCGGTGATCGCCATCGCGGTGGGGGCCAAGGCGCCGTCCATCACGCTCAACCAGGCCACGGTGGCGGGCGACTTGGCGGTGGCGAGAGGCGCCGCCCTCATCGCCGACGGCCGCGCCGATGCCGTCCTCGCGGGCGGCGTGGACGAGATCTTTCTCGACGTCTATCGCGGTCTGGCCGCCCTCGGCGCGCTCTCGCCCATGCGAGGACAGGGGCGCGAAGGCTGCCGACCCTACGCGCCCGACCACAACGGCCCCGTGCTCGGGGAGGGCGCGACCTTCGTCGTGCTCGAAAGCCTGGAGCACGCGCGCGAGCGCGGGGCGGCCATCGTGGCCGAGGTGCGAGGCAGCGCCTGGGCGAGCCTGCCCGTGGCGCCCCACGCGGCGCCGGTGCGCCGTCGAGACGGATCGCGCACGGTGCGGCGGGCGCTCGAGCAGGCGGGGCTTGCCCCCTCCGCCCTTGCGCGCTGCTACGGCTCGGGCAACGGCGACCCGTCCCTCGACGACTGGGAACTGGCGCTGCTTGCCGAAGACGGCATCCATGATCCGGTCTCGCTCGCGCCGCGCTTCGGGCAGCACGGAGGCCTGGGTGCGCTCCGGGTAGCGGCGGGCGCGCTCGCCGCGCGCGCCGGCGCCGGCCCCGCCCTCGTGCACGGCATCGCGCGCGGCGGCTGCCGAGCCGCCCTGGTCATCGGAGAGGCGGCGTGAGCGATCACGTCACCGTCATCCCCGTTTTCGACGAGGCGGCGACCATCGCGGACATCGTGGCGCGGGCCCTCGCCCATGGCAGTGTCATGGTGGTGGACGACGGCTCCACCGACGGCAGCGCGTCGGCCGCGGCGGCCGCGGGGGCTCACGTCCTGCGCACGGCGGGACGGCGAGGGAAGGGCGCGGCGCTGGCTCTGGGATTCGTCGAGGCCCTCGGCCTCGGCGCCCAGCGTGTGGTCACCCTCGACGGCGACGGCCAACACGATCCGGACGACATCCCGCGACTGCTCGCCGCTTCGGCGGCCGTTCCGCGGGCCGTCATCATCGGCAGCCGGCTCGCCGATGGCGGCGCGAGCATGAACCCGGCCCGCCTCCAAGCTCTGCGCGTCGCCGGCTTCTTCATCGACTGGCTCACGGGTCAGGACGTGGGCGACACGCAGTCGGGCTTCAGGGTCTATCCGCGCGCGGTGCTCGAGGCCGTGGTTCCCCGTCGCGGCGGCTTCGCCCTCGAGACGGAGATGCTCGTGCGGGCCGCCGCCGCTGGCTTCGCCATCCGCGAGGTGCTGCTCTCGCCCGGGCGCGTGGCGTCGAGACCGAGCCGCTTTCGACCGCTGCGCGACGGCACGGCAGTGACGGCGTACTTGATGGCCCGCGGCCTCGGCCGCTGGGCACGCGACGTCGCCAGCGTAGCCGCCGCCCTCGTGCGCCCGTTCACTCCCGACCGCTTCCGGAAGCGTCATCGCGAGATGCATCAATTCGCCACGCCCTATCGCTACAACCACGCCGCTTACGCCACCGCCATGGGCGCGTTCGTCCTCGACCGGACGGCCCGGACCTGGGAAGGTTGGTGGCGAGATCCGCGGGCGCGGATCATGCGCGTGGCCGCGCTGGCCACCGTGGCGCTGCCTGCCCTCGCCGTGGCCGCCACCGCGCAGTCGCTCCTGGGTCGGAGGGAAGGCGCTGGCCCCGATCTCGTTTCACCCCTCATCCGGAGCGCCTTCTCGCGGGAGCGCTTGGCCGCCGCGCTCCCCGAGCGTGCGCAGCCAGTAGCCGATCACGGCACGGACTACGATGTCCTGGTGATCGGCGGGGGGCCGGCTGGCTCGACCACCGCGACCTTCCTCGCTCGGGGTGGGCTTCGCGTCGCGGTGGCGGAGCGCGAGGTGTTTCCACGCTTCCACGTGGGCGAGTCGCTGCTCCCCGCCATGATGCCCGTCCTCGATCGCTTGGGCGTGCGCGAGCGTGTGGAGCGTCACGGCTTCCTCATCAAGTACGGGGCGGCCTTCCACGACGAGGAGTCCGATCTCGGGTACCGCTTCTACTTTCGCGAGGGCAAGCCCTGGCCGCCCTACAGCTACGAGGTGCCGCGGGCGGAGTTCGATCGGATCCTCCTCGAGCACGCCGCCGGACAGCCCGGGGTCACCCTGCTCCAGCCCGCCCTCGTCGAGCAGATCCAGTTCGACACGACCGGAGCCACGGTGGACGTCCGTGAGGGGTAGGACACGCGGAGCCTGCGCGCCCGTTTCGTGGTCGACGCAAGCGGGCGCGACGGCTTCCTCGCCTCCCGCCGTGTCGGCCGCCGCGAGCCCATCCCGGGCCTCGGCAAGGTCGCCCTCTTTGCGCACTTCGAGGCCGCGCCGCGATGGGAGGGACGCGACGAGGGTCTGATCCGGCTTTTCATCTTCCCGGACGGCTGGTTCTGGTGGATCCCCTTCGCCGGCGATCTGACGAGCATCGGCTGCGTCCTGCACTCGAAGACGGTGCGCGGACGCGAGAGCTCGCTGGAGGCGCTCTTCCACGACATGATCGGCCGCTGCGCCAAGGTGCGCGAGGGCCTGCGCCACGCCCGGCGGGTCACCCCGGTGCGGAGCGCGGCGAACTTCTCCTATCGGACGACGGAAGTGGCGGGCGACCGCTTCCTCTGCGTGGGCGACGCGGTGGCCTTCGTGGATCCCATCTTCTCCTCCGGCGTCTACGTGGCCATGCAGACCGGCGAGATGGCCGCCTCGGAGATCCTGGTCGCCTTCGCGGACGGCCGCTTCGAGGCGCGACGGTTCCGCCGCTACACGAAGCGCGTGCGCCGCGGGGTCAGTCCCTTCGTGCGCTTCATCCGCCGCTGGTACGAGCCCGCCTTCGTGGAGATCTTCCTCCGGCCCAGCGAACGGCTGGCCATGCTCGACAGCGTCACGGGCGTGCTGGCGGGCGGTGCCTTTCTCCGCATGCGCCTCCGTATGTGGGGCTCGCTCACCGTCTTCTTCGTCATCGTGCGCGTCAATCGATGGCGGCGGCGCTGGCGCGGGCGGCCCGTGGAGTCGAGACTCGAGTGGTGAGGCTCTCCTGGAGCCGACGCCGTCGCGCGGGGGAGTCGAGACGCGGGTGGTGAGGCTCTCCGCGCTCCTTCCGCGCGGCTACGCCTTCACCGTGGTCGGCATCGCGGTGGGCGTGGCGGGCCTCGTCGCGCTCGGGGCCATGGCCGAGCGCATCACCCGCTTCATCGAGGGCGGCGACCGGTTCGTGCTGGGCCAGATCTCCATCGCGGGGGAGGGGATGGGCATGGGCACGGGCTTCACCGCGGGAGGCATCTTGCCTGCCTCGCGCATCGCGGAGATCGCCGCCGTGCCCGGCGTGTCTGGCGTGCAGGCGCAGGTGATGCTTCCCCTTAACACGAGCACCTCGCACTTTCTCACCCTGACCCAGGAGCTGATCATGGGCATGGATCTCTCCGTGCCCATGCCCAACCGCAACTACCGCGAGTTCCCGGTGCGGGCAGGCCGCTGGCTTCGCGCGGGGGATCGTCGCGCGGCTGTGTTGGGATCCGACTTCGCGGCCTCGCGCCATCTCGCCGTGGGTGACACGATCTCCCTCGGCGGCCAGGATTTCACCGTCGTGGGTATCCTCGACAAGACCTTCACCGCGCCCGACCGCTTCGCCCTGGTGCCCATCGAGGATGCGGGCGAGCTCTGGCTGCGCCGCGACCCGCTCCTCGTGCAGGCCTTCGGGGCGGGCGGGATGCGACGGGCGGATCTCAATACGGGGGTGGCGGTGGGATGGCGCGACGGCGAGGATCCCGACGCCCTCGCCCGCCGCATCCAGAGCACCGTGAAAGGCCTCAACGTCACCATCCCCGGTGAGTTGAGCCAGCTTCTGCGCCAGTCCACCGCATTCTTCTCCGCCCTGCTGGTGGGTATCGGAGCCCTCGGCCTCCTCATCGGCGGGCTCTCGCTAGCCAACACGGTGACGGCGGCCGTCTTCGAGCGCATCCGCGACTTCGGCATCAAGCGCGCGCTGGGAGCCACGGACCTCGATCTCCTCGTCGAGGTGCTCGGCGAGGGACTCCGGGTCAGCTTGTGGGGCGGTGCGGCCGGCGTACTCCTCGCGCTCGCCATTGGCACCGCGGTGGATAGCCGCCTCCTCCGCGACGGCCAGCAGCTCTTCCTCTTCTCGCCCCGGCTCCTCGGCTTCGCCCTCATATTTTCCGTCGCCCTGGGCGCCCTCGCCGCCGGCTACGCCACGTTGCGCATCGCGCGCCTCTCGCCCGCCGAGGCGATCCGCCGAGGCACCTGATCATTCTCCGCGCGGTCGGACTGTCCAAGACCTACGCGGGACCCGCGGGCCAGCCCGTGCCCGTCCTGGCCGGAGTCGACCTCGAGATCGCGAGCGGCGAGTTCGTGGCGGTAGCGGGTCCGTCGGGATCGGGCAAGTCCACCCTCCTGAATCTGCTGGGATTGCTCGAGCCGCCCGACGGCGGCGAGGTCTGGCTCGGCGGAGAGCGGGTGAGCCACCTTGGCCGGCGCCGCCAGGCCCGCGTGCGCGGTGCCTCCATCGGCTACGTCTTCCAGTCCTTCCTCCTCCTCTCTGGGCTCACCGCCCTGGACAACGTGCTCCTGGCCGCCCGCTACGTCAGGCGCGACCGCGCCGAGGCGCGCGGCGAGGCACTCGCCCTTCTCGAGCGCATGGCGGTGGCCCACCGCAAGGATCACTACCCGACGCAGCTCTCCGGCGGAGAGCAGCAGCGCGTGGCCTACTGCCGCGCCGTGCTGAATCGTCCACCGGTGGTGCTCGCCGACGAGCCCACGGGCAATCTCGACGACCACCACGCCCGGACGATCCTCGACGAACTGCGCCGGCTCGCCGCGGAGCGCCGAGCCGCCGTGCTCCTCGTCACGCATCGTGCGGAGGCGCAGGCTGGGGCGGACCGCGTGCTCTATCTGAGTGGCGGCCGCCTCCTCTCCCAGCCTCCCGCTCCCGTCGCGTGACGCGCGCGGGGGCCTCCTGGGTCGCCGCGGCCCTCGCGGCCATCCTCGTGCTGCTCCTTCTCCTGCCTGGCCTGGGCCGCGCCCCCTTCGATGACCCGGGCGAGGGGCAGCACGCAGAGATCGCGCGAGAGGCGTGGGCGTCGGGACACTACCTCGATCTTCGTCTGAACGGCGTCCGCTACTTCGACAAGCCACCGCTGTTGTACTGGCTGATCGCCCTCGACTTTCGTGTGTGGGGTATCTCGGAGTGGGCGGCGCGGCTGCCCTCAGTGCTCGGCGCGGCCCTCGCGGTGGGCGCGACCGCGCTGCTCGGAGCGCGGCTCGTGGATCCGAGGACGGGCGTCCTCGCCGGAACTGCCCTGGCTTCTTCCGCGCTCTTCCTCGTCTTCGGCCGCTACGTCCGGCCAGAGACACTATTCGTGGCCTCGATACAGGTCGGTCTCACCGGTCTGCTCCTGGCCCGTTGTGAGGAGGGCGGCGAGCGGAGACATCTCTGGGCGGTCCTGGGCTGCGCGTCGCTGGGCGCGGCGGCCCTCGTCAAGGATCCGCTCGGGCTACTGGCTCCCCTCGGCGCCGTGGCCGTCGCCCTCGCGCTCGGCGGGCAACTCCGGCCTTTTCGGCTCTGGCTGCCTCCCGTGGGCGTGGCCCTCATGCTCGTGTTGAGCCTCGGCTGGTACGCATGGGCTGCCATCACGCAGCGGGGATTTCTCTGGTACACCGTGGTCGACAATCATCTCCTCAACGCGATGGGACGGCGCCGCTTCCCCGACGAGGATGTGCCGCTCGCCGCCATCGAGTTCCTCGCCGTCTCCGCCCTCGGCGCCTTCCCGTGGGTCCTGGCCGCTACGGGCGCCGTCGTCTCCCTCGTGCGGCGCCGTGCGTGGCGCGATCCGGAAGAGGCGCCCTGGATAGCCCTCGCCATCTGGCTGGTTGGGCTGTGGGCGCTCTGCTGCCTATCGGCCTTCAGGCTGCCGCACTATGGGCTGCCCGCCTATCCTGCCCTCGCCCTTCTCGCCGCCCGCTGGTGGAGCGACGACGGCTCGCGGACACGATGGCCCGCCGCACTCCACGCGGTTCTCTTCGCGCTGCTCGCCGTCACCCTGGGGCTGATTGCCGCGGGCAACGGTGCAGCGTTCCTGGACACCGTGTTCTCCGCCACCGATGTCTACACGCGCAAGGAGGCGACGAGCGCCCAGGCCTCGCCGCTGCCCCCCTGGTCTGCCCTCCAGCCGCTGGTGGCTCGCACCGCGCTCGTCCTCGGCGCGGGCGCCCTCGTCCTCGGCGTCTGCGCCTGGCGCCGCGCACGGGGGTGGACCGGCGCGCTTGTCGCGGCGACCATGCTCGCCGTTATGCCCTCAGCGCTGCGGGCCCTCGAGATCGTGTCTTCGGGACGCGCGGTGGCGGGCATGGCTGCCGAGGTGCGCCGGCTCACCACGCCCGAGACCGTGCTCGTCCACGAAGGGCCCATCGAGAACTCCGGCGCGCTCGAATTTTATTTGGGCCGCCGCCCGATCCTCGTCGATGCAGGAAGAAGCGTCCTCGGAATCGGGGCGACGTTTCCCGACTCGACGCCCGCCTTCTGGACGGCGACGGCCTTGCGCGAGGCCTGGCTCTCCGGGACACCCCTATTACTGGTGACGCCGCGCGATCCGCGTCACTCGGTGATCGCGACCCTGCCCGCCGATCGTGTCGCGCTACTTCGGGTCGAGAACGGCCGCTGGCTCTATGCCTCGGTCCCCCGACGGTAACCCCGCGTTTTGCTATCCTGAGCGCTGACATGGCAACAGACTACCTCCGTACCCTGTTCCTTCATCCGCCCTCGACCGACGGCTTCGACGGCGGCGCCGGCTCACGCTATCAGGCGCGGCGCGAAATCCGATCGTTCTGGTACCCGACGTGGCTGGCCCAGCCCGCGGCGCTGGTGCCGGGCTCGCGCCTCATCGATGCGCCCCCCGACGGCCTCACCCTCGACGACGTCCGGCCCCTCGCGCGCCAGTACGACCTCTGCGTCATGCACACGAGCACGCCCTCCTTCGCGGGCGACGTGAAGGTGGCCGAGGCCCTCCGCGCGGCGAATCCCGAGCTGCGGATCGGCATGGTGGGGGCGGCGGTGGCCGTGGCGCCCGAGGCGACCCTCGAAGCGGCCCCCGTGCTCGACTTCGCCGCGGCCACCGAGTTCGACTTCACGATCCAGGAAATCGCGGCGGGGTGGCCTCTCGAGCGCGTGGCCGGTCTCGCGTATCGCGCCCACGGTCGGGTGCGGCGTACCTCCGACCGACCCATCCTCGAGAACATGGATCTCCTCCCGTTCGTCACGCCCGTGTACCACCGCGATCTCACGGTGGAGCACTACGCCATCGGCTACCTTCGCCATCCGTACGTCTCGCTCTACACGGGACGCGGCTGCCGGTCGAAGTGCACCTTCTGCCTGTGGCCGCAGACGGTGGGCGGGCAGCGGTATCGCACGCGCAGCGTGTCGCACGTCGCCGAGGAGATGGCGCTGGCCCAGCGCCTCTTTCCCCAGGTGCAGGAGTTCTTTTTCGACGATGACACCTTCACCGACGACCTGCCGCGTGCGGAGGCAATCGCGCGCGCCCTGGGCCGGCTCGGCCTGACCTGGTCGGTCAACGCCAAGGCGAACGTGCCGTACGCGACCCTCAAGGTCCTCAAAGACAACGGGCTGCGCCTCCTCCTCGTGGGCTACGAGTCGGGCAACCAACAGATCCTCAACAACATCAAGAAGGGGGTCCGGCTCGACGTGGCCCGGCGCTTCACCCGCGACTGCAAGGCTCTCGGCATCGCCATCCACGGGACCTTCATCCTCGGCCTGCCCGGGGAGACGCGCGAGACCATCCAGGAGACCATCCGCTTCGCCCGCGAGATCGATCCCGACACCATCCAGGTCTCGCTGGCCGCTCCCTATCCGGGCACCGCGCTCCACGAGCAGGCAGAGCGCGAGGGGTGGCTCGAGGCGGAGCGGCTCGTCGATGAGGGCGGCCTGCAGGTGAGCGCCATCGGCTACCCGCACCTGTCGCGGACGGAGATCTACCGCTCGATGGACGAGGCGTATCGGCGCTTCTACTTCCGCCCGCGCAAGATGATCTCGCTCGGCGCGGAGATGTTGCGGGATGGGGGGATGATGCGGCGCCGCCTCGCCGAGGGCTATCAGTTCCTGCGCTTTCTCCGCCGTCGCCGAGCGCTGGCTCGTCGCTCGGGTTCGGGGTCTCTCGACCCTGCGTGCTAGCATGGATCCATGAAGGTGTTGATCATTGACGCCATCGCCCAGGAAGGGGTCGCCCACCTCACGGATCGGGGCTTCGACGTCGAGCAGGTCTCCTCCAAGATGCCGCGGGAGGAGCTCTTCCAGAAGATCGCGGGCAGCGAGGCCATCATCACGCGCTCGTCGACCACGGTGAATGCCGAGTTCCTTGCCCACGCCCGCCGTCTCCGATTCCTCGGGCGGGCGGGGGTGGGCGTGGACAACATCGACATCGACGCCTGCTCGCGACAGGGCGTCATCGTGGCCAACGCGCCCTACGGCAACGTCGTCTCGGCCGCCGAGCACACCGTGGGCATGCTCCTGGCGCTCGTGCGCAAGATCCCCGCCGCACACGCGGCCCTCAAGCACCTCACATGGGACCGCGGCATCTACGGCTCGGAGCTCTTCCGCAAGACGGCGGGCGTGATCGGGCTGGGCAAAGTGGGCTCGCGCGTGGCGGCCCGCCTCCGCGCCTTCGACATGGACGTGCTCGTCTACGATCCGTACATCCCGGAGAGCCGCGCTCGCGACCTCAACGTGCGCCTCACCGATCTCCAGTCGCTCCTGACCCAGTCCGACATCGTGACGGTGCACGTGCCGCTGTCCGACGAGACGGAGAACATGCTGTCCGTCCACGAGATCGCCCTCATGAAGCCGGGGGTGCGCCTCGTCAACTGCGCGCGCGGGGGCATTGTCAGCGAGGTGGCCCTCCTCGACGCCCTCGACTCCGGTCACGTGGCGGGAGCGGCCATCGATGTATGGACGGAGGAGCCGCCCGTGTCTCCGCAGGTGAAGCGACTCGTGCAGCATCCACGCGTGGTGGTGACTCCGCACTTGGGTGCCAATTCCCAGGAGGCCCAGGTGAACGTGGCCATCGACGTGGCCCGCCAGCTCGTGGCCTTCCGCGACGGCGAGCTCGTCGAGCACGCGGTGAACGTGCCGGTGGGCGACCGCGAAAGTATGGCGGAGCTCCGGCCCTTTGTGACCCTCGCGGAGATCCTCGGTCGCTTCTGCCTGCAGCTCGAGAAGGACAACGTGGAGCGCGTGGCGGTGGAGGTGGCGGGCCACGTGGCTCATCGCGACCCCGAGCTCATCGGCCGGGCCGTGCTCAACGGCTTACTGGGCGGGGTGACGGCCCAGGCCGTCAATCTGGTGAACGCGCGCTTCGTGGCCCGGGAGCGTGGGCTCGAGGTGGCCATCGCCACCGACGAAGCCGCCCCTACCGGCTACACCAACCTGATCACCGTGACCACCTACGCGGGCTCGGGGCGGAAGATCATCGCGGGCACGGTGTTCGACGGGGTACCTCGCATCGTGCGCCTGCGCGACCTGCACATCGAGTTCGTCCCCGAGGGCCACATCCTCGTGCTCTCCTACGAGGACCGGCCGGGCATGGTCGGCAAGATCGGGACCATCCTGGGCCGGCGCAACGTCAACATCGCGTCCATGCACGTGGGCCGGCGTACCAAGCGGGGCAATGCCATCGTCGTGTTGCTCCTCGACGAGGACGTGCCCCCGGAGGTGATGGAGGAAGTCGCCAAGGCCGTCGAGGCCGATTTCGCCCGCGTTATTCGGCTGGAGGGCTAATGGCGTCCGTCAAGGGATCCGCTCGCGCTCGTCGTCCCGCCGCTCGCAAGGCTCGCGCCGACGGCTTCGAGCCCCGCCCCTGGGGAGGATTCGAGAACATTCTCGAAGGAGGCGGCTACAAGGTGAAGCGTCTGACCGTGGATCCAGGCCACCGCATCAGCCTTCAGCGCCATCGCCGGCGCGCGGAGCACTGGGTGGTGGTGGCGGGATCACCGCGCGTCATCGTGGACGGGCGGACGAAGCGCCTTAGGGCCCGCCAGGCCGTCGACGTGCCGCTCGGAGCGTGGCACCGCATCGAGAACCCCGGCCGGGTGCCCGTGGTGATCATCGAGGTGCAGCACGGCTCGTATCTCGGGGAGGATGACATCATTCGCAAAAGCGACGACTACGGTCGGTCAGGCGGCCGATAAGGGCCCGCCTGCTTCGTTGGCGCCCTCGGCGGCGGGCTCAACGTAGAACGACTACGCCTCACCCGCCGCCGTCGGGCGCCGCCTCGCATGCGGACCCTTCTCGGCCGCCTGACGGCCGCAGAATATCAACACTAGTCAGTGTCTGCGC
>Ga0306924_10005834_pt1 | contig 12182 bp, 15 predicted proteins | sample sta12Can44000111_FD_203756 | JGI IMG/M metagenome (GOLD analysis project Ga0306924, IMG submission 203756) | Lab enrichment of tropical soil microbial communities from Luquillo Experimental Forest, Puerto Rico - statanox.12C.anox.44.000.111 (v2)... | ecosystem: Environmental > Terrestrial >... | reverse complement strand
TCATGTGCCGAACTGGAAGTTGAACGCATCGCGAGGGATACCGGCATATCCGCTTCCGATTTCCGCGCGCTCGTGAGCCTCGGTCCGAATGCAAGCGATCTCTTGGAACGCCGCATGGCGGCACTGGGCCTCGATCCGGTTGAGGTTTCCAAGATTGAATCTCAAACCTTCCGCGATCTGCAGCGAGTGTGCTCCTTCTGTCGAAGCCATAGGCGCTGTCTTCGAGACCTTGCGCGCGATCCCGGTAAGCCAGAATGGAAGGATTATTGTCCAAACGTCGAAACACTAATGGCGCTCGACACGATGCCGTGGCCGTCGCGGCGTGAGTGGTAGCTCGTCGGCACTAAGGTTCCGACAAGCTGCAAGGAGGTCGCCGTGACCATAACAAATGTTCTTGGACAAAAGGGCCGAAGCGTTTGGTCCATTAGTCCGGATGCCACAGTATTCGATGCTGTGACAAGAATGGCTGAAAAAGATGTCGGCTCCCTGGTTGTAATGGAGGACGATAAATTGATCGGGATTATCACCGAGAGACACTATGCGCGGAATGTAATCCTCAAAGGCAAAGCGTCCCCCACCACGCTCGTTAAGGACATCATGGAGAGAAATGTAATCCATGTTAGGGCAGAACAATCAGTCGAGTTGTGCATGGCCTTGATGACAGAGAAACGTGTGCGTCATCTGCCCGTGCTCGAGGGAACAAAAGTGATCGGCATTGTCTCAATCGGCGATTTGCTCAAGTTCATAATTTCCAAAAAGGATTTCGCTATCGATCAACTTGAACATTATATTCAAGGTGGAATAGCTGGCTAACAGTTAGTTGTCGTTTTGTTTGTCAGGTCACTCGAAGGACGCGGAGGCGTTGTCTTCTTGGGTAACCGACCCTGTTTTTCAAATTTCAGAACGGAAGTAGAGCCAATTTCTTTCTTATCGGGTCATCTCGGTGAGATTTTTCCCGCACGCGTTTCGAGTGACAACCCGAGACTAAAGGCCTTTTGTCGCGTTGCCCCCTCGGTCCTTTTCAATCTCCGCGCAATTTCTGCCGCTCGCCTTCTTTTGCGTGCGAGCCTCTTTAACGTGCGAATATGTTCTGCTGTCCATTGGTCAAATCATACGGCGTCATTTCAACCTGTACTCTGTCGCCAGCGATAACCTTGATACGAGCCCCGTCATCCGGCCACTAATCACAGCCCGAACGGCAGAACCATTATCGAGTTGGACACGGGACGGAATGCCGACAAGTGCCGCTATGTCAGGCTTGATGTGGCCCACGCATTAGCTTCAAGGCCGCTTCGATACCTCTCCACACTTCAGCTTCTTCCGTCTGGCCGCTCACACTAAGCCGCGCAGATCCCGAAAATATTTTGGCTCTTTAGCACTTGCCGTACGCGATAAAACCAAGAAGCGTTGGGTTTACGCCGGACATGTCCGCACAGGCTTTAATGCGGCGATGCTGAAATCGCTTCATGGAAAAATGCGCCCTTTGGAGACTGCGAAGAAGCCGTTTGATCAAAAGGTGAAACACGAGAACGACACACGTGGCTTATTCCGAAGCTCGTTGGCGAGGTAAAATTCCCGGAATGGACGAGTGAGGGCGAAATGCGACATCCCGCCTTTCTCGGACTGCGCACCGACAAAAAGGCGCTCGACGTCATCCGTGAACAAGCATGAATTCTGACGCAACGCTGGGCCGCTATTTGATGTTTATCAATTAGATCGGTCAGATCTCACGTATCATTGGTGCGGAAAGGAGCGGCATCATGAATATTCATGCTGCGAGGGACTTCCGTCGCCTTCGTCACGAAATGGTGGAAACCGCAATTATTGGCCGAGGCGTTCGTTCCGAGTTGGTCCTGAACGCCATGCGCAAAGTGCGGCGTGAGGCTTTTCTGCCCAGCAGCTTGCGTGAATTTGCCTATGAGGACACCCCGCTGCCGATAGAAGGCGATCAAACGATCTCACAGCCATACATTGTCGCCTTCATGATTGAGGCTCTTGGGCTTGAGGGAGGCGAAAGGGTCCTGGAAATCGGTGCTGGCTCGGGTTATGCGGCAGCTGTCCTGTCGGAGATTGCGGGCGAGGTCTATACGGTCGAACGCATTGGCCAACTCGCTGAAAAGGCCGCTTCGACCCTCCATGACCTGGGTTATCACAAGGTCCATGTGCTTCACGGGGATGGGACCAAAGGTTGGCCAGAACACGCCCCCTATGACGGCATCGTTGTCGCTGCTGGCGGGCCTGCAGTTCCGGAGTCACTGAAAGAACAACTTAAGGTCGGCGGTCGGCTCGTTATTCCAATCGGAAGCGATCCCAGACTGCAAGAATTGGTCCGGATTACCCGAATTTCGGAGGACGAATACAAGCGCGAGGATTTGGCAGACGTTCGCTTTGTGCCGCTTGTCGGGGAGGAAGGTTGGGAGGCTTCGGGGCAACAGCGGCAAGCTGTTCCTCCGGCGCGACCAATCAGAAAAACGCGCGAACCGAACTTAGGGCAAGAAATTGCTGCTGCTTGCGAGCCCTTCGAGGCGATTGAGACTGCAACCTTAGACCAATTGCTGGCCCGCGTCGGAGACGCGCGCATCGTTCTCATTGGCGAGGCGACTCATGGAACTTCTGAGTTCTACAGAATGCGTGCTCGGATTTCCCGGGAGCTAATCGAGAAAAAGGGATTTCGCTTTGTGGCAATCGAAGGCGATTGGCCCGACGCGGCCCGTGTCGATCATTATGTCCGCCACTTGGAATACCCGCCCTCCGAATGGACGGCCTTTGCGCGGTTCCCGACTTGGATGTGGCGCAATAATGAGGTCCGTGAGTTTGTGGATTGGCTGCGTGGCCACAACGCAGCCCTCAAAGCGAGTGACCGAACTGCGTTTCACGGACTTGATCTTTATAGTCTGTACGATTCAATTCGTGCAGTACTGAAATACCTTGACGAGGTCGATCCCGCCACCGCCCGCGCTGCGCGTGAACGATATGGTTGTCTGACCCCTTGGCAGTCTGATCCGGCGACTTATGGCCACGCGGCTCTGACCGGCAGCTATCCGACTTGCGAATCTGAAGTCGCAGGGGTCCTAATCGAACTTCTGCACAAGCGACGTAGCTACGCCGAACACGACGGCGAGCGATTCATGGATGCCGTGCAGAATGCACGCCTGATCGCGAATGCCGAGCAATATTATCGCATCATGTACTATGGATCACGCGCATCGTGGAATCTGCGCGACAGTCACATGTTTGATACCTTGAAAACCTTGCTCGCGTTTTATGGACCAAAAGCGCGAGGAATTGTATGGGCGCACAATTCACACTGTGGCGATGCGGCAGCAACCGAGATGGCATCCCGCGGCGAATACAACATTGGCCATTTGTGTCGGCAGGAATTTGGCCGACAGTGTTACATAATTGGCTTTGGCACCAATTCCGGCACGGTCGCGGCGGCATCGAATTGGGGTGGACCCATGGAAATCAAGACAGTGCAATTCGCCGTTTCCGAAAGTTATGAGGGCAGTTGCCACGAGACTGGGATCCCGGCCTTCTGCCTCGATCTGCGGCGAGCGAAAGGCTTGCAAGAAGTACGCCTAGAGCGCGCCATTGGGGTGATCTATCGACCCGAAACGGAGCTCGCTAGTCATTATTTCCAGGCCGTACTACCAGAACAGTTCAACGAATACATCTGGTTCGACCGAACCAAAGCAATCAGCCCATTTGCAACGAAAGAACTTGAGGAAATGCCCGACACGTATCCATTTGGTCTTTAGTGGGGCACGCCGCTGTCCAGTCATTTAATGTGCCCGCAAGAACGCTCCGGGAAAATGAGATGTGCACGCCATGACGTGCGTGATAGCGTCGGAATCATAGTGATCCCCGGAACGATAGTGATCAAAATACTTGTTGATTCGGACGACACGATCCGCATTGCGCCTGACGGCCTGCAAGCCTAGCGAGATGCCGTAGTTCGTGAACGCGAATCTAACGTGAGACAGGTTCGGGGCGCGACAGAAATATCCAGGTGGGTCAATCCACAGTTGATCAAGCGTGGTGAGGCAGCGGCTTGTTTGAACTCTCGACCAAGATTCTTGCGGAAAAAAGTGGCTCAACCACAGCATCATGCCGAGCCCGAGGTCCTGTTCGATGTGCAATCCTTGATAGTCGCGCTCAATTAATTCGCGCATGTCCATAATTTCGGATGCCAGTGCCTCTTCTCCAAGAATGCGATAGACCACGTAACCGTTAAAGGCGTCCAATCCGCCATAACCAAAGCCCGGATATGGGCCGCTAAGGTCCTCCTTCATTTTCCAGATAACGCCTCTATGAGGGAGCACAAAAGCGCAATGAACATCGCGCGCAAGTTCGATTGCTCGAGCTCGATATTCCGGAACGGGCTCGCTCAGACGGCTTAATGCAAACAGCCACATCGCCAGATAGTGGAAATACTGGCCGTCTCGATCTGGAGCTTCACCGATGCGAATGCCCCGAAGCCGACCGAGCACCCGGTTAACTTCTCTCACCAGCTTGTCGGCATCATCAAGGTATTGTTGCGCATGCAAGTCGTTGTAAAGCGAAACCAGCAACACCAACCCAAATGCGTCCGTCCACAAATAGCGCAAACCATTCGGCCAGATGTGTTGGTCACGCATCCAGTAGAGTTTCTTTAGAACATAGTCGAGGTCGTGCAATGACATCAGACCTTCAAGACTTCCGCCTAGCGCCGCCACCGCACAGCGATCAGCAAGTAATCAAATCTGTATGGCCGAAACCCTTTGAGTAATCGATCGCGGAGATGATCGTCGGCGTTATCCCTCGGAACGCTCGCAACGATCCCCGTGACCGTTCAGCCCAAATAAAATTTTATATCTTCGGCTCTCCAGGCGTTCAGTTAGAAAGCAAACAGGGAACAGGGCTACTGAGCAGGAGATGGCGAGTGACCCCGCCGAAAATCCATTCGCTTAGCCGCGTACGACCGTAAGCCCCAGCCACAATCAAATTGACGCGATGCTGTCTCACCAAATCGAGGAGAAGAACTTCCTCGTCCTCGTTGGCGACAGTGGCAATCTGTTGGGCAATGCGAACGTCGTGCCAGTCAAGATATTTTGCCACATCTGCAATCTGCGCATCTGCATCTTCGGCCCCTGGCGTCTTTGCCACTGCAATGCTGACCTCGTCGGCCAATTTCAAAAACGGCAACGCGTCACGAATGGCTCTGCGTGCTTCGCGGGTATCCTTCCACGCGATCAGGACGCGTGAAAATTCGAGACGGTCTATCTCGGGCGGCACCACCAAGACTGGTCGGCCAGCCGCCACAATGATCGTTCCTGGATCGTAACTGTGAACGACGTCGCCGGGCAGCATACTTTGACCGATAACAAGTAGGTCTGCGGCGCGTGCCTCCTTTGGAATCACCTCTCGCGGAAAATTCATTGAGGAGCGCCATTCGACTCGCACGGCGACCTCCTCTGCAATTTTACGGAACCCTTCCCCTAGACTCCGGAGTTCCTTTGAGGCCCGTTCTGCAAGGTCATTGTCTGATATTTTTTCACCAGGCCGCTTAAGTAGTGGCCAGCCGGCAACGCCGATCAGCAGACTCCCAAACCGCCTCGCCAGATCGGCAGCCAATTTGATCCGGGCTTTACTAGCTGGATCGAAATCCACGGCAACCATGATTGCAGCGAAGGTCATGACAAGAGCTTCCTCAGAAGTGCTGAATCGTTCACCACGCCCACCCGCGGCGGGTTGGTCCTAAGCCGTCGAGCAGCACTTTTTGCCGGTTGTCGAGTGATGCGTAAAAAGCTTCGTATGGCTCGCGAAGAACTTTGACCGACTCGAGCAGTCCAGCCAAACGCTTCTGCATCTCAGCGAAATGAATCGGTCCGGTCGATACTGTTTCCTTAGCGCAAGAAGAGGCTATGATTTTCTTTGCCTCAGCCGACGCAGTTTGCAATTTATCGAGCATTTCCATTTGGGATTTGCTTGGCCTGATCAGGTGCTCCAAATAGCTCGAGCGCCACTCGGTGAGACCGACTGATTGCGGCGAACACAGCCGCCATGAACCCATTGGTCCGTACGTTTCCATCCTACTCAAAGCGCCCGGTACTAGAATTACGGATTCGGCCGAAGTCTTTCGCTCCTCCGCGAAACTGGATGCTGAGCTGACCTGTGCTATGAGCAACACCGGCGCCAATATTTTTAGCCAAACCGGCATGTAGAACTCCCACAATTATCGCCATAGATTCCATCTTTACATACAAAATGTTCATTGATTTGGATCAATTGTCTACTCTAAAACGCGCACCATATGAACGAGACCAATAATCTCGCTTACATACTGTTGGTTCTATGCATTGTTGTGTTTGTACTTAATGTGTTGCCCGCATTTGCTCCGCCAACGTGGGCCACCATGTCGTTCATCGGCCTCACTGTCCCAAACATTGACGTATTTTTGCTCGCCGCTGTCGCAGCGCTAGCGGCGACCTGTGGCCGCATCGTGTTGGCGAAGTTGTCGCGACAGATCGTGCGGCAGAAGTTGCTGAGCGAGGGATCACGGCGCAACGTCGATGCAATCAAGAATGCAATCGAGAATAAGCGAGCAGTGACGATTGGTACATTCTTAGGCTATTCGCTTAGTCCGTTGCCATCCAATTATCTGTTTATCGCTTATGGATTGACCTCATTACCGATTGCGTTTTTGGCCATTCCCTTCTTTGTTGGACGATTGATAAGCTACGCGTTTTGGACGAGAACAGCGTCCACAGTTGGGGACTGGCTGGATTGGGATTGGTTTGAGTCCGCACCCTATTTCCTAGCCTATTTCCTGCTGTCGCAATTTCTGTTGATACCTGTGATCTACTCATTCACGAGACTAGATTGGCAGGCCCTATTCGCCGAAGGCCGTCTCAAATGGTTGGAAAAGTCCCGAAGAGCTCGATAGTGACGTCAGGAACTATTCCGGAGCAGGCTCCCAGCCTAGGTTCTTTATGGTCATTCCCGACAAATTTAGACTGAACAAACGGTTCAAGTTTACTGCCCTTAACTCGAGAACGATCCCTTTCTCATTTTGGACCCGCGCCACTTTTGCGTGCCTTACGGTGGCGACTTGATCGTCGACGCCGGTGTAAGTACCGATGATTTCCGCTGCGTTCCGCAATTTTGACGCGGTACCAATCAAATCAATCGTTGTGATCCACACTCTTCTGATTTTCGGACTACTAACACTTAGGCCATACTTACGGCCTTGAAAGAAAAGATAGCCGCTGCCGCTTCCGTACGCCGCCTTGAAAAAAGTAATGTGAATACGACCCTCATCCGGAGAAAACTGGCTGGATGCGGTCATTGGCAGCACTGTCAGCACTGCAAGGGTTGCGACAAATTTGAATGTCCAAAGGAAAATGTGCCCTTCTGCAAAATTTTTGGAATTGTTTATCACGGCTAGTCAGCCTCTGACTTTTTGAGCGTGTCTGTTGTTTATGTACCGTGGTGGTTCAGTCATTGAAGATGAAATGCGCTTGCATCGACCAATTCGAGGGCTCCGCGATATATCATTTCACAAGCGACGTAGAGAATAATTGCAAGCCCGACATAAGCGACCCAGCGGTGTTTCTGGAGTAGTCGCGCTATCAGATTGGCGGCGAGCCCCATCAGCGCAATCGACAACAGAAGACCGAAAGCAAGAACGAATGGATGTTCTCGTGCCGCGCCGGCTAGCGCCAGCACATTGTCTAGAGACATCGAGATGTCCGCGACAATGATTCGCATCGTGGCTTGGCCGAACGTCTTTCGAGACACACCCGCAGGCGCCGTTTCGCCGTGTCCAACGGCGTTCTCCTTGAGCAGCGCGTCATTTCCTGGGTGGTCTCTTGGCGTCGTGTGAAGCTCGCGCCACATCTTCCAGCAGACCCACAAGAGAAGAATGCCCCCGGCGAGCAGAAGCCCGAGTACCTGGAGCAATTGTGTTGCAACAGTGGCGCCTACAATCCGGAGACCGGTCGCAGTAACAATACCGATTAGAATGGCGCGCTTTCGCTGCTTGTCTGGAAGGCCTGCCGCGGCAAGGCCTATGACGACGGCATTATCTCCAGCTAACACCAGGTCGATCATAACGACCTGAGCCAAAGTTGATAAAACGTCGTTACTAATGAGATCGCTCATGATGTAGGGGCGCTACCGGCTGACATAGATCAATGCTGCGGCGGAAAACGCCGAAGGATATGCTGCATGCTAGGGAGGAAGCGACATGACAACAATCGCATCGCTTCGGCAGTCCTTTAAATGTGAGTCTCGTATGGCTTATGGCTCCAGAGCGCTCTACATACGTGAACGAAGATCAAGTCTCCCACCTTCGGTCGCGGCTGACTATGTGAACAGGGTCGCACGGGGCGCGACCCCTTCAGATCTGCCGATTGAAGCGCCCGTTGCCGACCCAACTGCCGATGTGAGCTTGCGCATGACCGCTTTGGGATGGTGCAGGCAGGAGCACGTTCATCAAGATGTCGACACACTGCTACGGTTCGACCTCGGGTATACATTCCCAGGATGAGGTTATTGCATTTCTGTCTGATGGAGTAAGCTACGGCCTGCCCGGCGCTCGCGTCGAGCGAATCGAAACCCGTATTTCGATCGTGTTTCTAGTTGGTGACCGGGCATACAAGTTAAAGCGCGCGGTTCGCTTTCCCTATCTAGACTATTCCAAGACCAGCAATCGTGAGCGCTTCTGCAAGTCAGAACTTGAGCTCAATCGGCGTTCTCATCTCGAAATCCCCAACGCCTAAGCTCTTAGCAATAAGTCCGGCAACTTTGCGATTCCCGCCGCGATCCGCCTTGCAGCATAGCGCGTCAATAACCTAGCCAGCGATCGGCGGCCGCCAGCTTCACCGTAATAAACGAATATCAGCGGCCGACCATTGCTGGCCTTCACGACAAAAGAGCCGCCGATGTCCTCGACAGACCAGGGCGGCGGGAAGCGGCGAGCGGGCATTCAACGATGTCTTACCAATCCCGTCCGGCATCGTGATCCGCTTGCGCGATAGCCTTGGCCTCGTCCAATTTCTCAGTACCACCGTGCCCCGGCTTGCCGCAGAGATGCCGCGCATCGCCAGCCATCCACTTGCGAGACGAGATAACCATTGAATACTTTCCGCTCAAAGGCCGGGTGATGCAGTAGCTGCCCTTCGCGGCTCGTGCCGTATGCGAGTGATAGCCTGCGGTCAGGCCGAACTCCTTCCATACCAGTGCGGCCCTCTTGGCCTTCCTCTTAATCGTTTTCACGAAATCCTCCCTTAGCCCACGGCGGCGCGAAGCGGCGGCGGTTCAAAATTTAACGCGAGTCATACTATCGCCTAGCATTCGAGGCTAAGACTGAGGCGGACCGTCTAGCATTGCTCGAGCTCGCCGAACGTTGGCTCGAAACCGCTTCCCGCGAAGACAACAAGACTTCCGAACAGGCCGCCGCAGCGCAGAAGCCCCACTCCGTAGGACACCCCCAAAAGCGGACATCGGCTGAGCGCAGTGGAATGTCTGCTAAGTGCCAAAAACGGACATACGCGATCTTAGCGGCCCGATTACGTCTTCGAGCCAACCCACGCGCTAGTCTTGATCTCGTGCACGATTGGCCGCCCGCGTTTAGGGCGGCCATCGCATTGAAAATTTCAGCCCACGTAGGCTGCGCGCCGCTGGGCTTCAGATTCCGCGGCGGTCTTTGGTTCAGCCGGCAACTGGAGAACTGTGGCTTGCTGACCCTCACTCAGCGACGTCAGGAACACGATCTGGCCATCCGGAAACTCTAGGGCGTCGTGATGAGTGGCAACTTTTTCTTTGTTGATTTGCCTAAAGATCGCTGTTCTATGATTTATCACTCTGTCTCGCCAAACCAGCAGTCCGGTCGATAGACACCTAACGTCGTCGACGAAGGACAACTCTGTTCCTGGTAACACGCAGACAGCGACGTTCGCATTTTCGGAAGCAGCGAACCCTCGCGTACCCGTGCCAAAATTGCGCGTTGTTAGTTTGTCGCCGACTTTCGCCGGCCGCGATTTGACGCTGTGAAGACTGTAGTCGCACATCTTGGACCTACCTATTGGGAAAGCCCCTCATTAAAATTTTACGCTTTTCCCTCTTTCGGCGATATCCCGCGGCCTCCCAAGAGTTTGATCAGGATCAAACTTCGTGACAGTTTGGGTACAAAATGACGCAGGTGTTGACGAGAGAAGTGGTCAGAACCCCAACTTGGATAGGTGGCCGTGGCCCTGCAATCAGGTGCCCTCAACCCTTCGGTTTTCGCCGTCAACACAGGGTAGCCAAAATTTATCTAGCGCTTTGGCCTGTTTGATCTAGCGCGATACCACGCCGCGATAATCAGCCTATCCATGCCCCCCTCGCTGTAGGGAAGCAAGGTCATGGACCTGGCCGGGAACGGTCACGCAATCACCGTTCTCGCCATCTGCAGCAGTAGTGCGCAACTGATCTAGATCAAAACGCCAGATTTGCTGGAGCAGATATTTTAAACATGGAGTGGCAGCGAATAACCAGCGCGCCGTTCGACCGCGACCTTGAGCTGGCCGTGATCGGTCATGATGGCGTGCACGCGCTCGCCTTTCCATGCCGCCGCGTCCTCGGCAGCTGGATGAAAGCGGAAACCAAGCACAAGATCGACGTCTATCCGACCCACTGGCGAGAATGGCAGGACGGCTAATTCTCGCGCCTTTTCCTTTTCGGCGGGTCATCTAGTGCGGCCAGCTTAGCCTCTTCCTCGGCCAATAGACGAAGTAATATATGCCGTTTCGCTTCGTCCTGTTCAGTAACCAGCTTCATCTTATAGTGTGAGATGTTGAGGCGGGCGATCATTTTATCCATGGCGTCCCCATGTTACCGTCAACCGCTTCCGCATTGAGTAGGTGCTAGTGTCACGGTCATGGCAATCGGCAGAGAAGTTGTGCCAAAGCTATTGCCAGCCGTTCGCGATAAGCTGAGCGCTCGTCTGCATGAATTTCTGCGTGTTATCCATGAGATGCTTGATATCTTCTGCCATCATCTCAAGTCGCCTACTGCCCCATTCTTGATAAACACTCATTGCGTCAGGGATCGAACGGGCTGCTGTGAGCTTCGAGATAAGTTCGGATGCCAAACTGGCCTCCGCTTGTACGCGCTCAAGCCATTGCCGGTTTGTCTCCTGAAGATTGCTGAGTTGCTCAGTCTGGGCCTTGGTAAACTCCCCGAAACGCTTCATAGCAGTGGCTGCGAACTCTGCTGGGGGAAAATTGAATTGCAATTTTTCCGTCCGTTCGCCGTGAACTTGCGCCACGACGCGCCTCCCTAAATAATTGTTTTTGCCGGTAGCCGCGGTCGGCCGCGGCGTGTTCGTTCCTATCACTGGGGACTTTAGACAGCCAGTATCCACTCACCCCAAAAGTTTGATCAGGATCAAACTTGGTGACGGTTTTGGTGTAGGACCACGTACTAGATGACGTTCTGGTGACAGTTGTGCTGGGAGGAGAAGATGGCGGCGAAAGTAACTTCGATAGGCGGTCGCGGGCCAGCCATTAGCGCTCTTGACCCTTGGGCATCCTCGGCCGGGCGAATGCACCAACTGTTGACAGATGAGCAGCGCGCTCAGCTCGCGGTCATATCGTCGATTGTGCGGTTCAAGAAGCGGGACATTATTTACCGGGAAGGTGACCCCGCTGAATCGGTTTTCGCGATCAGCGCGGGCGTCGTCGCAGCATATAAAAAAGCACCTGATGGCAGGGAACACATCGCTGCGTTCTTATTTGCAGACGACCTTTTCGGTTTGTCCGCAGAAGGTAAGTATACGAACTCGACTAAGGCGATAACAGACGTGATCGCGTATCGTCTTCCAGTCACCACGCTGCGCAGCCGCTTTTCCAAGGATGCCGAGTTGGAATTTCATGTTGTTTGCAAGCTGTGTCAGGAACTGCGGCAAGCGCAACACCACGCCTTTTTGCTTAGCGAGAAAAAGGCCGCCACCAAGCTCGCGATGTTCTTTCAGCTCATGGAGGGACTCCAAATGGCCAAGGGCCAGCAAACAGCCGAAATCTATCTGCCGATGGACCATTCGGACATTGGCAGTTACGTCGGTATGACGCTTCCGGCCGTAAGCAGGGCGTTTAAAGCCTTGACCACGCGGGGCGTTATTAAGGTCCGTGATCGAGGGCATGTAAGGATCGTTGACCGTG
>Ga0306924_10005833_pt1 | contig 12184 bp, 8 predicted proteins | sample sta12Can44000111_FD_203756 | JGI IMG/M metagenome (GOLD analysis project Ga0306924, IMG submission 203756) | Lab enrichment of tropical soil microbial communities from Luquillo Experimental Forest, Puerto Rico - statanox.12C.anox.44.000.111 (v2)... | ecosystem: Environmental > Terrestrial > Soil... | reverse complement strand
CATGCCTGGCCTTGCGTCCGAGCGCGCCGATGCCGAGCGCTCCGCCGACCGCGAAGACCGCGAGCCCCCAGATGACGTTGATGCCCAGCAGGCTGGCCCCCGCGGCGCCGGCGAACGCGCCGTTCGGGATGGCGTGCGCGGCGAAGGTGTCCCCGCGCAAGACCGCGAAGAAGCCGGTCATCCCCGCGATGACGGCGACGATGCTGGCGGCGATCCAGGTGTTCATCATCAGGCCGGAGAACATTCGGCCCCCTCGTGCGGCGATCGTGGCGCCAGGCGGCGCGGCTTTCTCGCGTACGTGAGCAGGTAGCCGATCAGGACGAGCGCGACCACGAAGAAGCTCACCGGCCAGCCGTGGCCGTGCGGCGGCCAGTAGTAGGAGTCGTAGGCGAGCACGATGCCCAGCCAGGTGACCGCGAGGCCGATGAGCGCCGAGGTGGCCATGGCCCGGAGGGGGCTCTTCGTGAGGCGGAGCGCGGTGGCGGCCGGGCCGATTAGCAGCGCGGTGGACAGCACCGCGCCGATCGCCACGGCGGCCAGCGACACCGAGACGGCCAGTGCCATCAGGTAAACCGCCCCGACCAGGCGGACGTTGACCCCGCGCGCCCTGGCTAGGTCCGGGGACAGCGAGGTCAGCAGCAGCACCCGGGCGAGCACCGCCACCGCGAGGACCGCGACGACGCCCGAGGCGACCAGAGCGGGCACGGTGTCCGGGCTGATCACGAAGATGGAGCCGAACAAGATCGTGAACGAGGCGCCTGTCGTGGCCGTCCGCAACGTGCCCAGGTACAGGAAGAGCGCGGCGGCACCGAGCGCGGCGCCGAGCACCACGCCGGTGGCGACGTCCCGGCCGCGGCGGCGCTGCACGCCGATCGCCTCCATCAGGCCGGCGGCGGCGACCCCGGCGGCGAGGAATCCCCAGAACTGGTTCAGGCCGACGAGGAAGGCGCCGGCCCCGCCTGTGGTGGCGACGTCGGCCAGCGAGTGCCCGGCGAAGCTCTGGCCGCGGATGACCGTGAACACGCCGATGACGCCCGAGGTGATCGCCACCACGGCGCCGATCAGCAGCGCGGTCCGGACGGGGCCGGAGGCCAGCAGGCCCGGCTCGAAGAGGTAGTGCATTACTCTCCAGACTCGCCAGCGACCACGAGAACCCGGTTGTGCACTCTTACGACGTCCACGTGATGGCCGTACAGCCTGGTGAGCCCCTCGGAGGTGACCACCTCGTCGGTGCTGCCGGTCGCGACCCGCCCGCCGGCGACGTACACGATCCGGTCCATGACGCCCAGCAGGGGGTTCATGTCGTGCGCGGACAGCAGCACGGAGATCTCGTGCTCACGGGCCAGCTTGCCGAGCACCGCGACGATCTCCCGCTCGCTCTTGAGGTCGAGGTTGGCCAGCGGCTCGTCCAGCAGCAGCAGCCGCGGCCGGCTGATCAGCGCGTGGGCGATCAGCACCCGCTGCTGCTCGCCGCCGGAGAGCTCGCCGACCCGGGCATCGGCGTAGCTCTCGGCGCCAACCTCACACAGCGTCTTCGCCACGAGGTCCCGGCGCTGCCTGGAGGGGAAGGTGAACCCGAGCCGGTGGCCGTCTATGCCGAGCGACACGACGTCGCGGGCCCGCAGCGGCATGTCGGGGTCGATGACGAGCTTCTGCGGCACGTAGCCGATGCTGTGCTTATTGTTCTTCTGGCGCGGCTCGCCTTGGAGGAGCACACGGCCGCTCGACGGCTCCTGCAGGCCGAGGATGACGCGCAGCAAGGTGGTCTTGCCGGCGCCGTTGGGACCGATAAGGCCGGTGAACTCGCCCTTGCGGATGGTGAACGTGACGTCGCTGAGCACCTGGCGGCCGCCGAGCCGGACGCCGATGCCGTCGAGCGCGAGCAGGTCGGTCTGCTCCGATACGTGCTGCGTTACTCCCTGCGCCATCACGGCCCTCACAGGTGCTCGGTCGAGACCCTGTCCGTGACCGCCTTGCGCAGGTCCTGCACCTCGGTCAGCATCCAGGTCTGGTAGTCGAACCCCGGCACCGGCATCGTCTCGTAGACGCCTACGACCGGGATGTTGTTCTGCTTCGCCAGCGTAATGAACGACTCGGTCAGCGAGTCCGTCACCTGCTGGTTGTAGAGCAGGGCCCGCACCCTGCGCTGGGTGAACAGGGCCCGCTCCGCGGCCACGTTCTGCGGTGAGGGGTCCACGCCGTTCATGACGTCGGCCTGGAACGTCCACGGCGTCAGGTTGTCCGCGCCCAGCGCCGTCAGCAGGTAGTCGGCCACCGGTTCCGTGGTGGCGACAGGCGTGCCCGGATAGGCCGCCTTGAAGCTCGCGATCGCGCTGCGCAGGGTGCCGAGGCTGGCGGTGAACGCCGCCGCGTTGGCCTTGAAGTACGCCGCGTGCGCCGGCTGGATGGCGGCCAGCTCACTGGCGATCGCGGCGGCCACCTTAGGCATCGTGGCGGGCGCGTACCACAGGTGCGGGTTCGGCGTGCTGTCGGGCAGGCCGAGCAGTTGCTGGACGTCGATGACCTTGCGGGCCGAGTTGGGCGCGGCGTTCTCGATGGTGGTCATGAAGTTGTCGTAGCCGACCCCGTTCTGCACGATGAGCTGGGCGCTGCCCACCTCGCGCGCGACCGCGATCGACGCCTCGAAGGTGTGCGGGTCGGTGCTCGGGTTGCTCATGATGGCGCTGGCCTGGACGTACTTGCCGCCGACCTGCTGGATCACGTCGGCGTACTCGTTCTCGGCGCCCACCGCGACGATCTTCCCCGACGAGCTGGCGCCGCTCGCGCTGCCGGAGCAGGCCGCGGCGACGGTGGCGATGACGGCCGCGACTACCGCCAGCAGCAAGGCCGCGCCTGGCCGCTTTCCGGCAACGCTCCGCACCACGGCTCTCCTCAACTCGATCTGGACACCAGATTCGGCGCCCACCCCAGACGGCGCCACGACTCAGCGTCCGGGCACCCGGCGCCCCGGTGCGCCTCAGCGCTCATCCCGCCCGGCGCCCGGTTCGCTCTTAATGATAATCGTTTCTATTATCAGTAAGCAACCGGTTCGCCGCGGTTGTTCCGCGGCGGACCCGCTCGATGGTCACGGAAAGGAAGGCCGGCTACCGTGCGAGATGTGACAGTGGATCAGCCGCGCGGCACGAGAGTGCGCGGCACGAGGCAGGCATCAGCCGTCGCTACGGCGCTGGCCAGCCTTCCCGGTTTCTGCAGTGCCCAGGAAATCCACGCGGAGCTACGCCGGCGCGGCGAAACGGTCGGGCTCACCACTGTCTACCGCCACCTGCAGGTCCTCAGCGAGCAGGGCGCCGTCGACACCATCCGCGACCCGTCTGGCGAGATCCTCTACCGGCAGTGCGCCTCCGCCGCGCACCATCACCACCTGACCTGCCGGGCGTGCGGCCGCAGCGTCGAGGTCGAGGGCCGGGTCGTCGAGCAGTGGGCGGAGAAGGTCGCCGCCGAGGCCGGCTTCACGTCGGTCGACCACACGGTGGAGCTGTTCGGGCTCTGCCCGGAACACACGGCCTAAGTAAACGCTGACCCATGCTTAGGCGTCTTTCTATTGCCGTCAAGCTCTCTGGCGGTGTAGATAAATGTCACCAGCCGTGGCGCGTGTGGCAAATGAGACGACAGGGGCGTTGATGCGTAAGTCGACGATGACCAAGCGGATCCGGATTCTCGTGGTCACCGCCTGCGTTCTGCTCTCCGGTTCCGCGCTGGCGGTGGGGACGACGGAGTTCGCCGCGGCCGCCGCCAACACGGTGACGGTGACTCCGGTGGCCGACCAGATCACGGACCCGCTGTCGAAGGCGGTCAGCCTGCAGATGGCGGCGACGGATTCCGACACCACGATCACGACCTTCACGTGGAGCGAGACGGGGCTGCCGGCCGGAGTGACCATCGATCCGGCCAGCGGCGTCATATCCGGGACGTTCGCGACGCCATTTACGGGCCAAGTGACCGTGACCGCGACCGATGCCACCGCGGCGTCCGGCAGCGCGACGTTCGCCTGGACGGCGAAGAATACAGTCACGATCAATCCGGTGGGAGCTCAGGCGGGCACGCCGGGTACCGCGGCGGCCCTGCAGATCACGGCGGCCGACGACGACCCCACGCAGACGCTGACTTACACGGACACGGGGCTGCCGCCGGGGCTCGCGATCAACCCGGCGACCGGGCTTATCTCCGGTACTCCCACGACGCCTGGGAGTTATCCCGTCACCGTCACCGCCACGGACACCGTCAAGGAGACCGCCACCATTGGCTTCACCTGGACTATAGGCAACCTGGTCAAGGTGATCGCCCCCGCGGCTGAGAAGTCCGCGGTGGGCACGGCGATTACCGCGGTTCAGGTAACCGCGACCGACAGCACGGCCGGAGAGACCATCACGTTCGGTGCGGCCGGCCTCCCGGCGGGACTTAAGATCGCCGCCGGTACCGGTGTCATCACCGGCACTCCGACCGGGCCGGGCGGAACCTTCGCTGTCACCGTCACCGCCACCGACGGCACCGGAGCGGCCGGCAGCGCGGTCATCAGCTGGACCATCACGGGCCGCGTGACGGTGACCATGCCCGCCACGGAGCAGTCCTGGCTCGGGATCCCGGTCAGCGTGCAGGTCAAGGCGACCGACACCGGGGCCGCCCCGCCGCTGACATACGTCGCCACCGGGCTGCCGGCCGGGCTGAAGATCGACGCGGCGACCGGGCTCATCTCCGGCACGCCGCAGAAGAATGTGGCGGCGGCACCCGTCACGGTGACGGTGACCGACGCGGTGGGCGCCATCGGGAAGGCCGTTGTCAAGTGGTCGGTCGGCTACCCGGTCATCATCCCGAACCCGGGCAAGGTGACATCCGCGATCGGCCAGGCGGTGAGCGTGTCGCTCACCTTCACCGACATCGCCAACAAGGGTGCCCACGTGACCCTCTCGGCCACCGGCCTGCCGCCCGGGGTGACCTTCCGGCAGGTTACGCCGCTGGTCTACGGATGGCCGACCGCCACCGGCACGTACCACGTGACAATCCACGCCAAGGACTCCAAGGGCGGCATCAGCGTGATGACGTTCCCGCTGGTCGTCCGCTTCGCGGCCAACGGGCCGACCGGCCAGATCCACCTGGCGCTGAACGGCAGGTGCCTGACCGACCCGGGCAACAGGACCGCGGACGGCACCCGCGTGACCGTCTCGCGCTGCGCGGCGGGTCCCGCGCAGCGCTGGACCGTCGGGTCGGACGGCACCATCCGGGTGCACAACCACTGCCTGGACATCGCGGGGCAGGGCAGCGCCGCCGGGCAGCCGGCCCAGCTCTTGCAGTGCACCCGGGGAGTCCGCGAGATCTGGTTGCAGGGCACCGCGGGCGAGCTCGTGAACCCGGCCTCCGGCCTGTGCCTGACCGCCTCCGGGTCAGGCGCGAAGATGGGCGCCTGCCGCATCAACAAGAGCGAGGCGTGGACGCTGCCCGCGCAGCCGGTGCTGGCCGCCGTGGCGGGCAAGTGCGTCGATGACCTGCACGACGTGGGCACCAACGGTGCCATCATCGACATGTTCTCGTGCAACGGGACCCCGCCGCAGGCATGGACGTTCGAGCCGGACGGAACGATCCACTCGGCGGCGTACGGCACCAAGTGCCTCACCGTGCACGGCGCGCTCGGCCGGGTCGGCACGAAGATCCAGCTGTGGGCCTGCACGGCAGGCAACAGGAAGGGCCAGCAGTGGGCCATCGTCAGGACCGGCGGCCTGAGCTCCGAGCTCACCCTTGGCGGGGTGTGCCTGGCCATTCCCGGCATGACCGCGGCCGACGGGTCCCAGCTCGTGACCGCCCGCTGCACCGCCACGGATCCGCGCATTCACTGGCGCATCTGGTAGTGCCCGGCGGCGGTACGGGCACGGTCCGGTAAATACACGGCCGCGGAAGTGACCTGCGGGTGTAGACATATCCGCAGGTCCCGCGACTGTAACCAATGTGACCCTGCAAACGCTTAGCGACTGAATGATTCAGTTGGGTCATATGTACCTGGGGGATGGTTATGCGCATGTCAACAGTCCGCGTTCTCTTGGCCGCCTTGTGTGTGCTGCTCGTCGGATCCGCGCTGGCGGCGGGGAGCTCGCCGGCGCACGCGGCGCCTAAGGATGTCGTCACTGTTACCAACCCGGGCACCCAGACCGACCCGGTGGGGGCCGTGGTCGACTTGCCGATCCAGGCGAAAGATACGTCGGCCTTGCCGCTGGTATTCTCCGCGGCTGTGCTGCCGCCGGGGCTGACGATCGACGCCGCCACCGGGGTCATTTCCGGAACCATCACGGGCCAGTTCAACGGCAACGTCACGGTCAAGGCGACCGACGGGGTGGCGACGGGCCAGGCGACGTTCACCTGGACCGCGGGAAACAAGGTCACGGTGAAGGCGGTCGCTAAGGAGCAGTCCTGGGTCGGCGTTCCGGTTAGCGTGCAGGTCACGGCGACCGACTCCGGGGGCGCGGCGGTGACATACAGCGCCAAAGGGCTGCCCGCCGGTTTGTCGATCAACCCGGGCACTGGAGTCATCTCCGGCGCGCCGCAGCGGATCACAGCGGCGCCGGTCGCCGTGACGGTGACCGCGACCGACGGCACGGGCGCCGCCGGGAGCGCCATTATCCAGTGGGCGGTCGGCTGGGCCGTCATTATTCCGAACCCGGGCAAGGTCACGGCCACTGTCGGGAAGGCGATCAACGTGCCGATCAGCCACACCGACGTCTTCGGCGCGGGCACTCGCGTGACGTTCTCGGCCACGGGCCTGCCGAGCGGACTCACCCTCCGGCCGAACCCGGCGCTGGTCTACGGGTGGCCGACGGCCGCCGGCTCCTACCGCGTGACCATCCACGCCAAGGACGCCCACGGCGGGCTAAGCACCATGACGTTCCCGCTGGTCGTCCGGCCCGCGGTCGGCGGCCCGGCCGGCCAGATCCGGCTGGCGCTGGACGGCAAGTGCCTGACCGACCCGGGCAACAGGACCGGCAACGGCACCCATGTGACCATCACAGGCTGCCAGGCGGGTTCCGCTGAGCACTGGACCATCGCGTCAGACGGCACCATCCGGGTGCACAACCACTGCCTGGACATCGCCGGCCGCGGCAGCGCCGCCGGTCAGCAGGTCCAGCTCTGGCAGTGCGACGGCGCGCCCCGCGAGATCTGGATGCAGGGCACTGCCGGGGAACTCGTCAACCCGGCGTCCGGCCTGTGCCTGACCGACCCCGGCTCGAGCACCAAGAACGGCACCGTGCCGAAGATGGGTGCCTGCCGCATCAAGAGGAGCGAGTCATGGACACTGCCCGCGCAGCCGGTGCTGGCCGCCGTGCAGGGCAAGTGCGCCGATGACCTGCACGACGTGGGGACCAACGGGAACCCTGTCGACATGTACTCGTGCAACGGGACCCCGCCGCAGGCCTGGACGTTCGAGCCGGACGGGAGCATCCACTCGGCGGCGTACGGCAACAAGTGCGTTACCGTACGCGGGGCACTCGGGCGGATCGGGACGAAGATCCAGCTGTGGGCCTGTGCCGCCGGGAACAAGAGCCAGCACTGGGCCGTCGTCAGGACCGGCGGCCTGAGCGCCGAGCTCACCCTTGGCGGGGTGTGCCTGGCGATCCCGGGTATGAAGGCGGCCGACGGCTCACAGCTGGTGACGGCTCCCTGCAGCGCCGCTGATCCACGAGTGCACTGGCACGTCTGGTAACCAGACAAGCAGATAGCCCCGGGCGGCCGTAGCAGGTCGCCCGGGGCTATCTGGTTTTCTTACGCGGCGACTGTCGCCGTGGTCGAGGCTGGCTCGAGCGCCAGCGTCAGGACCTCGCGCACGTCGCTGACCGGGTGGACGTCGAGCTTGGCCAGCACCTCGGCCGGCACGTCGTCCAGGTCCGGCTCGTTGCGCTGCGGGATCAGCACTGTGGTGATGCCGGCCCGGTGCGCGGCGAGCAGCTTCTGCTTCACCCCGCCGATCGGCAGCACCCGCCCGGTGAGGGACACCTCGCCGGTCATCGCCACGTCGGACCGCACCGGCCGCCCGGACAGCAGCGACGCCAGCGCCGTGGTCATCGTGACGCCCGCGGACGGACCGTCCTTGGGCACCGCGCCCGCGGGCACGTGGACGTGAACGCCGCGGTCCTTCATGCCGATGACCGGCAGCTCGAGCTCCGCCCCGTGCGAGCGCAGGTAGGAGAGCGCGATCTGCGCGGACTCCTTCATCACGTCACCGAGCTGGCCGGTGAGCATGACCCCGCTCGCGCCGGTCTCGGCATCCGCGAGGGACGCCTCGATATAGAGCACGTCGCCACCCGCGCCGGTGACCGCCAGGCCGGTGGCCACGCCGGGCACTGCCGTGCGACGGTCGCTCGAGGTCAGCTTGGTCTCCGGGGTGAACCGGGGCCGTCCCAGGTAGTCGCGCAGGTTCGCGGTCGACACCGTCACCGGGATCGCACCCGGCTCGAGCGCCTCCTTGGCCGTGACCTTCCGCAGCACCCGGGCGATGGCCCGCTCGAGGGACCGGACGCCCGCCTCGCGGGTGTACTCGGCCGCGATGAGCCGCAGGGCGTCGTCCTCGATCGTGACCTCCTCCGCCGTCAGGCCGGCCTTGGAGACCTGGCGGGGCAGCAGGTGGTCACGCCCGATGGCGACCTTCTCGTCCTCGGTGTAGCCGTCCAGCTGGACCAGTTCCATCCGGTCGAGCAGCGGCCCGGGGATGCCGTCCAGCACGTTCGCCGTGGCCAGGAACACCACGTCGGACAGGTCGAGGTCGACCTCCAGGTAGTGGTCGCGGAAGGTGTGGTTCTGCGCCGGGTCGAGCACCTCGAGCAGCGCGGCCGCCGGGTCACCCCGGTAGTCCGAGCCGATCTTGTCCACCTCGTCGAGCAGCACGACCGGGTTCATCGTGCCCGCCTCGCGGATGGCACGGACGATGCGGCCGGGCAGCGCGCCGACGTAGGTCCGCCGGTGACCGCGGATCTCCGCCTCGTCCCGCACGCCGCCGAGGGCGACCCGGACGAACTTACGGTCCATGGCCCGGGCGACCGACTCGCCGAGCGACGTCTTGCCGACGCCGGGCGGGCCGACGAGCGCCAGCACGGCACCGGAGCGACGGCCGCCGATGACCCCGAGGCCACGGTCGCTGCGCCGCTTGCGCACCGCCAGGTACTCGATGATCCGTTCCTTCACGTCGTCGAGCCCGGTGTGGTCCTCATCGAGGATCTGCCGCGCACCCGCGATGTCGTAGGCGTCCTCGGTCCGCTCGTTCCACGGGATGTCGAGGATGGTGTCGAGCCAGGTCCTGATCCAGCCGACTTCCGGCGACTGGTCGGAGGTCCGCTCGAGCTTGTCGACCTCCCGCATCGCGGCCTCGTGCACGTTCTCCGGCAGGTTGGCAGCCTCGACCCGTGCCCGGTAGTCGTCTTCCTCGGTGCCCTTGCCGCCGCCGGTCAGCTCGTTGAGCTCCTTGCGCACCGCCGCGAGCTGCTGGCGGAGCAGGAACTCCTTCTGCTGCTTCTCCATCCCCTCGGTGACGTCCTTGCGGATGGACTCGGCGACGTCGAGCTCGGCCAGGTGATCGCGGGTCCAGCCGATCGCGAGCTCCAGCCGCTCGACCAGGTCGACGGTCTCGAGCAGCGTGAGCTTCTGCTCGGCCGTCAGGTAGCTGGCGTACCCGGCCCTGTCGGCGATCGCCGACGGGTCGTCCAGCTGCTGGATCATGTCCACCACCTGCCACGCGCCGCGGCTTTGCAGCGTGGCGATGACAAGCGACTTGTACTCCTTGGCAAGCTCATTCGCGCGGGGACCCTGCCCGGTCTCGGGGATCACCGTCCCCTCGACCCACAGCGCGGCACCCGGCCCGGTCGTCCCGGACCCGATCCGCACCCGCGAGACACCGCGGAGCACCGCGCCGGGCTCGCCACCCGGCATGCGCCCCACCTGCTCGATGACCGCCAGCGTGCCGACGGCGGCGAGCCCGCGCTCGCCAATTCTCGGGACCAGAAGTACACGTGCGTTGTCTTCCGAACGGATTCCCGGTCCCCGTCCAAGACCCCGGCTGTTCCGGGCGGCCTCGATGGCGCCGCGAACCTCGGTGTCCGAAAGCTCGATGGGGACCACCATGCCCGGCAGCACCACTTCATCGTCTAGCGGCAGCACCGGCAGCGTGAGCGTTTCGCTCATCAGCCCCTCCTAAGAGTTGAGTCAATCACACTCAAGAAAGAAGAGCCTTCTAACATTCCCCGGCCGTTGTCCGCTCACAGCGATCATCGGCGGACCGCCTCGCAGCCTGGGATTACTCCGCGCGAACGCGATTAATCCAGGCAACCCGACGAAGCGACGGTCTCCACGCCGGACTGGGTGACCGCCCGGCCCGAGACCATCACGAGCTGGACCTGCCGCAGGTCGTCCAGGCGGGTCAGCGGGTTGCCGCGGACCGCGAGCAGGTCGGCGCGCTTGCCCGCCTCCAGGCTGCCCGTTAGCTCGCCGACGCCGCAGGCCTGGGCCGCCAGGACGGTGGCGGCCTCGATGACCGCCGCCTGATCCCAGCCGGCGGCGGCGAACACTTCGAGGCCCGCCAGGTACTCATCCATCCGGTTCTCGTGGCCGCGCATCATGAAGCCCGCGTCGGTGCCCGCGACCATCCGCACTCCGGAATCGCGGAACAAGGCCAGCCGCGACAGCCGGGACTCGAACCACCCGGCGCCCATCGATTCGCGGATCTTCCAGACCACGCCGGACACCGTCGGGCAGACGTAGATTCCCCGGTCGGCGATCCGCTCCACCAGGCCCATGTCGACCTCGACCGGGCCGCCGAGACCGCCGGGCCCCCTGAATGAGCAGTGCTCGATCGTGGCGACTCCGGCCTCGATCGCGTTCGCGATGCCGGCGGCGCCATGCGCGTGCGCGGCGACCGTCTTGCCGCGCATGGCGGCCTCCGTCACGGCCACCTTGATCTGGGCCGCGGTGAACTGCGCCTGCCAGGGCGGCGCGCCGACCGGGGTCAGGCTGCCGCCCGTCGCCATGATCTTCAGCAGGTCGGCGCCGGCCCGCAGGTTCTCCCTGGCGACGCGCCGGATGTCCGCCTCCGTGTCGGCCTCGCCGCCCATGTACCAGCAGTGGCCTCCCGTGTTGGTGATCGGCCGGGTCGCCACGACTAGATGCGGGCCGACGGCGAGCCCCGCCTCGATCGCATCCCGCAGGGCGATCTCGAGGAAGTCCCGCCCGCCGAGGTCACGCGCCGTCGTCACGCCCGCGGAAAGGAGCTTCCGGCAGTTCTCCGCCATCCGCAGCAGCAGGCGCGCGTCGCCCTCGCCGCTCCGCCGGGTGACGGGATCGACGGCCCGGTCGAAGCCAAGGTGCACATGCGAGTCGATCAGTCCTGGCAGCAGCGTGCAGCCGGGCAGGTCGACGACCTCGGTCCCGGGGACTTCCGGGGCGCTGCCCCGGGCACCGGCGTGCACGATCCGCGGCCCGTCGATCAGGACCTCGCCATCCATGAAGCACTCGCCGGGCCTGCCGGCCAGCACCAAGTCGGCACGGAGCAGCTTCATGACTCAGCCGTAGACCAGCAGATCGCCGCGATCAATGTTCGGCGGCGCAATGCAACCAGGTTTTTACATCTCCGCGGCGGTCAGCCGGCGACGAGGATGTGCAGGCTGCGCGGGCCGTGGACGCCTTCGACGCGGATCAGCTCGATGTCGCTGGTGGCCGACGGGCCCGAGATCAGCGTGTGCGGGCGGGCCGGGTCGAGCCGGGCGATCGCATCGGCTATGTCCGCCGCCACCTGGTCGGCGCGGACCACCACGAGATGGAAATCGGGCACCAGGGTCAGCGCGCGGCGGCCCTGGCCCGGGCCATGGTCCAGCACGATCGTCCCGGTCTCCGCGATCGCCACCGCGCAGCCCGTGACCACGCCGAAGATCCCGTCGAGCTCCCGCGCCGACAGCGGCGGGTCGTCACGGACGATCCTGTCCGCCCCGGAACCGGGCAGTTCGGCGAGCCACTCCGGCGGCAGGCCATCAGGCACCACGAACCGGAACATCACCGCGAGCACGTCGGCGACGGCGCCCGCCACGCCGTCCGGCGGGACGCGCTCGACGATCGCGCGATAGTCGGCGGCGCGTTCGGCGAACAGGGCGACGACATCGGCGGCCGACGGGTCATGATGCGCTCGCCGGTACGCGCGCGGCAG
>Ga0306924_10005832_pt1 | contig 12185 bp, 12 predicted proteins | sample sta12Can44000111_FD_203756 | JGI IMG/M metagenome (GOLD analysis project Ga0306924, IMG submission 203756) | Lab enrichment of tropical soil microbial communities from Luquillo Experimental Forest, Puerto Rico - statanox.12C.anox.44.000.111 (v2)... | ecosystem: Environmental > Terrestrial >... | reverse complement strand
GTGGCCGCCGCCCAGGTCGGCGCGGCCTGTACGGCCGCTTCGATCGCCTGCTGCGTCTGGCGGACATCGGCACGCACGTATTCGGCCACCGGCGCATCCAGGTCCGAGGGGTTCTCGCTGGTGCCGGTGGTCACGCCGGTTTCCCAGCGACCATTGATGTAGTTCCGGAGGATCTCCCGCAGGGCGCGCGCCAAACCCGCATCCTTTCCCGTGACCGCAGGAATGCTAGGCGCCATCGGGATATACGCGCGATAGTTATTTGGCGCTTCGAGATATAGGATTCGGGATCACTGAAGTTCCCTCGGTCGATGATCAACTACACGCACTGGTTTATCCGCGCGCGGCTGAAGACTCGGCAACTCCTGCTGCTGGTGGCACTGGAAGAGGAGGGCAACATCCATCGCGCCGCCGAGGTGCTCAACATGACGCAGCCCGCGGCATCCAAGTTGCTCAAGGACCTGGAGGATGTGCTGGGGGTCGCGCTGTTCGAGCGCTTGCCGCGTGGCATGCGACCCACGGCCTACGGCGAAGCGATGATCCGCCATGCGCGCGTGGCGCTGGCCAGCCTGAACCAGGCCCATGATGAGGTGCTGGCGCTCAAGTCCGGCCGCTTCGGCCAGGTCAGCGTCGGCGCCATCACAACGCCCGGCATCATGCTGTTGCCGCAAGTGATTTCGCGCGTGAAGCAGACGCACCCCAGCCTGCGGATCTCACTGCAGATCGAAACCAGCGACGTGCTGATGGAGCGCATGGCGCAAGGCAAGATCGACATCCTGGTCGCACGCCTGTTCGCGCAGCACGACAAGACCGCCCTGCGCTTCGATGCCCTGGCCGAGGAGCCAGTGGTGGCAGTGGTGCGACCCGGTCATCCGCTGCTCGGCCTGGACCGCGTGACCTTGCGCGATCTCAGCAGTTGCGGCTGGATCGTGCCGCCCGAAGGCAGCGTGCTGCGCCACCGCTTCGACCTGATGTTCCGCGAGGAGGGGCTGGACGCACCGGCCAACCTGATCGAGACGGCCGCGCTGCTGTTCGTGACCAAGATGATCGGCCAGGGCGACATGATCGGCCTGGTGGCGGGCGACGTGGGCCATTACTACGCACAGCACGGCATCGTGTCGGTGCTGCCGATCGAGCTGCCCTGCCGCATGGACGCCTTCGGCATCATCACGCGCACCGACCGCGCCCTGTCGCCTGCCGCGCGGGTGATGATGGCCGCACTGAAGGCGGCTGCGGCCGAAGCCTACGGCATCCTGCTCGAAGCCTCGGCTTAGGACGGCCTTCAGGTCCAGCCGCCATCCACCGTGAACTCCTGCGCGGTGCACATCCAGGCGTCATCGGACGCCAGGAAGAGCACCATGCGCGCGATGTCCTCGCCCTGCAGCAGATCGGGCAGGCACTGGTTCTCGTGCAGCTTGCGTTCGCCGGACTCGTCGAACCAGAGCCGGATCTGCCGCTCGGTCATCACCCAGCCCGGCGACACGGTGTTGATGCGGATGCGATGCGGCCCCAGCCCCGCCGCCAGCCCCCGCGTCAACCCATTGACCGACGATTTCGCGATCGCGTAGCACGGGTAGGCGGCGTCCTTGTTCTGCCAGCCGGTGGAGCCCAGGTTGATGATGGAGCCGCTGCCCAGCCGCTTCATGCCGGGGACAACGGACTGGATCGCGAAGAAGGCCGGCCGCTGGTTGATCGCCATGCGCTGTTCCCAATACGCCGGGGTCACCTCTTCCAGGGCGTGCCGGTCGTCGCTCGCAACGTTGTTGACCAGCACATGGAAGTCGCCCAGCGCAGCGGCGGCCCGCGCGATCGCCGACTGCAGGGCACCAATGTCGCGCACGTCGCACGGCTCGAACCACGGCACCGGCTGGCCTTCGGCCTGGATGTCGTCGAGCAAGGCGCGACTCGGCCCCTCGGCAACATCGATGAAGGCCACCCGGCAGCCCTGCCGCGCCAGCGCCTTCACGATGTTCGCGCCAACCCCGCTGCCGCCGCCCGTGACGAACACGCGGCGCTCGTGCAGGCTGGGGTAGCGGCCCAACGTGGCGACGTCGATGGCACGCAAGGTGGGCTGGACCATGGGCGTCTCCTTCAGGCGATTGCAAACCCGAAATAGGTCGATGCAAATCCATCTATTTACCGGTATCAATGTCGCCAGCTAGCATGGACCCTGTCAAGCGCCATGACATCGCCGCCCAGCTCTTCCATCACGCCCACGTTCGGCGAACTCCGGGTCGTCTGGCCCGCGGGCGCGCTACTCGGCGAGGGCCTGTGCTGGTCACCGGCGCGCCAGGCGATCTACTGGGTCGACATCCTGGGCCAGACCTTGATGCGACAGGACATGCGCACGGGCGAGCGGCGCACGTGGTCGTTCGACGAGAACATCAGCGCCGTGGCCGAGCGCGCGCGCCATCCCGGCCTGATCGTGAGCCTGCGCCGCGCCATCGCCTTCTTCGATCCCGACACCGGTGCCCTGCAGCGCCTGCCGGAGGCCGAACCGCAATGGCCGGGCAACCGGTTCAACGACGGCAAGTGCGACGCGCAGGGACGCTTCTGGGCCGGCACGATGGACTTCGCCTGCCGGGCCCCCACCGGATCGCTGTATCGGGTGACGGCGGGCCCGCCGCTGCCGCACATCGAGTGCGCCTGGGACGCGCGCTTTCCCGTGACCAACGGGCCCGCGTGGTCGGCCGATGGCCGCACGCTGTGGCTGAACGACACGGCCCGCGGTGCCGTGCATGCGCTGGATTGCGACCTCGCCACGGGTCGCGTGTCGCGCCCGCGCCGGTGGCTGCAACTGGCCGCCGGCCAGGGCCTGCCCGACGGCATGACCACCGACGCGCAAAGGGCGGCTGTGGATCGCGCATTGGGGCGGCGCTTGTGTGACCTGCCATGCGCCGGACGATGGCCGGGAGCTGGCCCGCATCGCGCTGCCGACGGCGCACGTCACCAATGCCGCCTTCGGCGGACCGGACCTGCACACGCTGTTCATCAGCACGGCGGCCACCGAGCTCAGTGCGGCCGAACGGCAGGCGCAGCCGATGGCGGGCGCGTTGTTCGCGGTGGAGACCGACGCCACCGGACTTGCCGCACACCGGTTCGCGGGCTGATGATGGCGGTCCCGCGCCACCGCACCAGACACCCCATCGCATGAGCGCAGCTCCCGCCCCCCGCTACCGCGGCGTCTTCCCCGTCGTACCCACCACCTTCAACGACCGTGGCGAGCTGGACCTGCCCAGCCAGAAGCGCTGCATCGACTTCATGATCGACGCCGGCAGCGACGGTCTGGCGATCCTGGCAAATTTCTCCGAGCAGTTCTCGCTGTCGGACGACGAGCGCGAATTGCTCACGCGCACGATCCTCGAGCACGTGGCCGGACGCGTGCCGGTGATCGTGACCACCACGCACTTCAGCACGCGCGTGTGTGCCGCGCGCTCGCGCCAGGCCCAGGACATGGGCGCGGCGATGGTGATGGTCATGCCGCCCTACCACGGCGCGACGATCCGCGTGTCCGAAGCGCAGATCCACGCGTTCTACGCGCAACTGTCCGATGCGATCGGCATCCCGATCCTGATCCAGGACGCGCCGGTGGCCGGCACGCCGCTGTCGGCGGAATTCCTGGCGCGCATGGCACGCGAGATCGAACAGGTGGCGTACTTCAAGATCGAAACGCCGCAGGCCGCGGGCAAGCTGCGGGAGTTGCTGCGCCTGGGCGGCACCGCCATCGAAGGGCCATGGGACGGCGAGGAAGCGATCACGCTGCTGGCTGACCTCGATGCCGGCGCCACCGGCTCGATGACGGGCGGCGCGTACCCCGACGGCATCCGCCGCATCGTCGATGCCTATGCGCAAGGCGACCGCGAAACAGCAGTGGCGGAGTATGGCCGCTGGCTGCCGCTCATCAACCACGAGAACCGGCAATGCGGCCTGCTCGCCGCCAAGGCGCTGATGAAGGCGGGCGGCGTGATCGACTGCGACGCGCCGCGGCATCCCTTCCCGTCGCTGCACCCGGCCGCGCGCGATGGCCTGCTCGACGCGGCGCGCCGGCTCGATCCGATGGTGCTGCGCTGGCGTCGGTGAGCGCCGGCATGGCACGCACGTTCCGGCTCCAGCGCCCCGGCGGCCTGGCGATCGTCGTGAGCAAGCGCGGCGCCTCCTGGTTATCGTGCGAGGTCCCGGTGGCCGGCCAGCGCCGCAGCGTGGTCCTGCGGCGCGCGGCCATCGACGAGCCCCGTGCGAACAGCGCCTACCTCGGTGCCACCATCGGCCGCTACGCCAACCGCATTCGGGACGCGCGCATCCACTGGGGCGACCAGGCCTGGAACCTCGTGCCGCATCCCGCCGGCTCATCGCATCAACTGCACGGCGGGCCGGGCGGCTTCCATGCGCACGATTGGGACGTGGCGGCGATGGACGATCAAAGCTTGCACTTCCACTGGCGATCACCATCCGGCGATCAGGGCTTTCCGGGCACACTGGAGGCGGATGTCGTCTACCGACTGGTCGATGCCATGACTCTGGAGATCGAAACCCTGGCGCGGGTCGATGCACCCTGCCCGGTCGCCATCACCAACCACGCCTACTTCAATCTCGATGGCGACGAGGCCGACGCGCGCGACCATGCGCTGCGCATTCGAGCCGCGCGGTACATGCCGGTGGACAAGACCCTGCTCCCCGTGGGGCCACCGCAGCCAGTAGCGCATACCAGCTTTGACTTTCATCATGCCAAGCGCATCCGCGACGCCTGGCTGGCCGACGCGCAGCAGGCGATCGCCGGCGGCTACGACCATGCCTTCCTGCTCGAGGCCGATTGCGCAGACCTCGGGCCAGCGGCCTGCGAACTGAGTTCCAGCCGGGGCGACCTGCGCCTGTCGATTCACAGCACCCTGCCGGCGCTGCAGTTCTATGCGGGCCAGGGCCTGGCGCGCGTGCGCTCGCCCGAAGGGCGGCCCTACCCCGCGTGTGCGGCCGTGGCGCTGGAGCCCGGCTTCCTGCCCGACAGCCCGAACCACCCGGAGTGGCCGCAGCCTTCCTGCTGGCTGCAACCGGATGCGCGTTACCAGCACCTCATTCGCTACCGCTTCGACGCCTTCTAGGGCCTGTCAGGCCCTAGCACGTTGCAAGGCACGACGGCAACGGGGGCTTTGCTTGGCTGTCGCAATCAGGGCAAACCCGGTACTGCTTGATCCAGTTCAAGTCATTCTTGAGTGGGCAGGTCTACCGTATCCCCATCGTTAGGTAGTTAGGTAGTTGAGGAAATCAAAAAATGGCTGTACTGAAATTCTCTTTGCTGCTGCGCGCTGTCCGGGCGCTCGCCATCGTGGCGAGCGTATCGGCACCGCTGCTCTCCGTCGCGGCCCCCAAGGTCGCGGGTGACTTCGGCCCGCCCCAGGGCAAGCCGATCGAAGCGGTGCTCACCAGCCCGCCGCTCGTGCCCCCGCCCACGAACCGCAACTATCCCGCCAAGGTCATCGTCAATCTGGAAGTCGTCGAGAAGACGATGCAGATCTCCGAGGGCGTGAACTACACCTTCTGGACCTTCGGCGGCTCGGTGCCCGGCAGCTTCATCCGCGTGCGCCAGGGCGACACGGTGGAGTTCCACCTGAAGAACCATCCGGGCAGCAAGATGCCGCACAACATCGACCTGCACGGCGTCACCGGCCCCGGCGGCGGTGCGGCCTCGAGCTTCACCGCACCCGGCCACGAGTCGCAGTTCACCTTCAAGGCGCTGAACGAAGGCATCTACGTGTACCACTGCGCCACCGCGCCGGTGGGCATGCACGTCGCCAATGGCATGTACGGGTTGATCCTCGTCGAGCCGCCGCAAGGGATGCCGAAGGTGGACCGCGAGTACTACGTGATGCAGGGCGATTTCTACACGGCCGGCAAGTACCGCGAGAAGGGCCACCAGGCCTTCGACATGGAAAAGGCGATCGACGAGAAGCCCACCTACGTGCTGTTCAACGGCGCCGAGGGTGCGCTCACCGGCGACAAGGCGCTGACGGCCAAGGTGGGCGAGAAGGTGCGCCTGTATGTCGGCAACGGCGGACCCAACCTGGTGTCCAGCTTCCACGTGATCGGCGCCATCTTCGACCAGGTGCGCTTCGAAGGCGGCAGCAACATCCAGAAGAACGTGCAGACCACGCTGATCCCGGCCGGCGGCGCCGCCATCGCGACATTCACGGCCACGGTGCCGGGCAGCTACGTGATGGTCGATCACTCGATCTTCCGCGCCTTCAACAAGGGCGCCCTGGCGATCCTGAAGATCGACGGCGCCGAAGACAAGAAGATCTATTCGGGCAAGGAGCTCGATGCGGTCTACCTCGGCGATCGCGCCGGTCCCAACCTGGCCGCCGTGGCCCATGCCGCCCAGACTTCTGCCGCCGGCAAGCTGACGCTCGAAGACCAGGTCAAGGCCGGCCAGGCGCTGTTCGCCGGCACCTGCTCGGTGTGCCACCAGGCCAACGGCGAAGGGCTGCCCGGCGTGTTCCCGCCGCTGGCCAAGTCGGACTTCCTGGGCGCCGACACCAAGCGCGCCATCGGCGTCGTGCTGCACGGCCTGAACGGCAAGGTCACGGTGAACGGCCAGGAGTACAACTCGGTGATGCCGCCCATGAACCAGCTCACGGACGACGAGGTGGCGAACATCCTCACCTACGTGACGAACAGTTGGGGCAACCAGGGCGCTGCCGTGAGCACGGAAGACGTCCAGAAGGTGCGCGCGACCGCACCCGCCGCCAAGGCAAAGGCCGAGCACTGAGCGGCCACCACGGGTCCACTGCCATGAAGTACCTGGCCACCTTCGTGCTCGCCGCCGCGGCGTGCACGGCCGGGCAGGCGGCGGACTACGTGGGCCTGCCGGGCGGCCGCTTCGAAAGCGTGCTGCCGCAAGGCCCCGTATCCACCGCTTCGGCGCCCGTCGACCTGAAGCCGTTCGCGATGCGCCGCACCCCGGTGACCGTCGCCGAGTTCGCGGCCTTCGTGCAGGTGCATCCCGAGTGGCAGCGCGGCCGCGCCCCCAAGGTGCTGGCCGATGCGCGCTACCTGCAGCAGTGGGGCAAGCCCCTCGAACCCGGCCAGGGACTGCGCACGGATGCCCCCGTCACCGAAGTCAGCTGGTTTGCCGCCAAGGCCTTCTGCGAGACCGAGGACGCCCGCCTGCCGACCTGGCTGGAATGGGAGTACGCCGCCGCCGCCGACGCGACCCGCATCGATGCCCGGCGCGACCCCGCGTGGCGCCGCCAGATCCTGGCGTGGTACGAGAAGCCCGGCGGCCAGGCCCTGGAGGCCGTCGGCGGCCCGCCCAACGCCTACGGCGTAAGCGACCTGCACGGCCTCGTGTGGGAATGGGTCGACGACTTCAATGCCCTGTTCATTGCCGGCGACAGCCGCACCCAGGGCGACCCGGACCTGCTGAAGTTCTGCGGCTCGGGCGCCCTGAACATCATCGACCGCGACAGCTATGCGGTGCTCATGCGCATCGCGCTGCTGTCCTCACTGAATGCCGCCGACACCACCGGCGCCCTGGGGTTCCGCTGCGTGCGGCCCCTGGAAGGACATTTATGAGCCTGCCTCTCTTGCGTCGTCGCGACGCCCTGTTGTCCCTGGCCGCGCTCGGCGCGCTGCCTGTCTTTGCCCACTCGGCCCACCATCCTCCCATGGATGATGCGCCGGCGCCGCCCCCCGACGAGTCGGTGTACCGGCTCGAGGCCACCCTGGAGGACCAGGACGGCCATTCATTGGCCTGGTCGTCGCTGCAGGGCACGCCGGTGCTGGCCAGCATGTTCTACACCTCGTGCGACATGGTGTGCCCCATGATCTTCGAGACCGTGCAGGCCACGCTGCGTGCGCTGTCGGCGGCCGAGCGCGCGCAGCTGCGCGTGCTGATGGTCAGCTTCGACCCCGAGCGCGATTCGCCTGCGGTGCTGAAGAAAACGGCGCAAGCCCGCGGCTGTGACGCCCAATGGATGCTGGCCCGGGCCGACGACAACACGACCCGCAAGGTGGCGGCCGTGCTCGGCATCCAGTACCGCCGGCTGGCCAATGGCGAATACAACCACTCCAGCGTCCTCGAACTGCTCGATGGCCAGGGACGCGTCGCCGCCCGCAGCGGCAAGCTGGGACCGGCGGACCCCGCCATGGTGGCGGCGATACGCAAGCTGCAGGGCCGGCGCGCTGCCGAGATCCGTTCCTTCTCTGCCGTCGCCTGATGTCACCGACGTGACATAAACGGGCGCGCCAGCCGACGGCGCGCCGCCCGCGGCCGATGCGGACGAGGTGAACCACGAGGCCACGGCTGCACCGGGAAGGGTTTCCACTCTTGGTGCAAGCACTGCCCGCGCCACATAAAGTTGTGCATGTCGGCAGCGCTGCTCGAAGTCTCTGACGTCACGGTCCGGTTCGGCGGCATCACCGCGCTGGACCGCGTGTCCTTCGCGGTCCAGCCCGGCACCATCGCCGGCCTGATCGGCCCGAATGGCGCGGGCAAGACCACGCTCTTCAATTGCCTGTCGCGCCTGTACTCGTTCAGCGAAGGCCGCATCCATTTCGAGGGCCGGCCGCTGGCCGATTTTGCGGCGCACAAGATCGCCGCGCTGGGCATCGGCCGCACCTTTCAGAACCTGGCGCTGTTTCGCACGATGAGCGTGCAGGACAACGTGATGATCGGCGGGCACTGCAATACGCGCAGCGGCTTCCTGGCGAATGCCCTGCGCCTGCCCTGGGTGCGCCGCGAAGAGCGGCAGTTGCGTGAGCGCGCGGCCGAAGCCATCGCCCTGCTCGGCCTGCAGGACGTCGCCCACCGCCCCGTGTCGGACCTGCCCTTCGGCACGCAGAAACGCGTCGAGCTCGCGCGTGCCCTGCTGTCGCGGCCCAAGCTGCTGCTGCTCGATGAACCGGCCGCCGGCCTGAACCACGAGGAAGTCGATGCGCTGCGCCTGCTGCTGCGGCGCATCCAGCAGGAACTCAAGCTCACGATCCTGCTGGTCGAGCACCACATGAACCTGGTCATGCGCGTGTCGGACCAGGTGGTCGTGCTCGACTTCGGCCGCAAGATCGCCGACGGCACGCCCGCCGAAGTCCAGGGCAACGCGGATGTCATCCGCGCCTACCTCGGGGAGGACCCATGAGCGCCCCCATCCTGCAGGTGCGCCAGTTGCACGCGCAGTACGGCGCGACGCAGGTGCTGCATGGGATCGACTTCGACGTGAAGCCGGGGGGCATCACCACCATCCTCGGCGCCAACGGCGCAGGCAAGACCACCACGCTGCGCGCGGTCTGCGGCATGCTGCGCGTGCAAGGCGAGGTGCTGCTGGCCGGCGAGCGCATCGACGGCAAGCCGACCGAGACGATCGTGCGGCGCGGCGTGGCCCACGTGCCCGACGGGCGCGGCACCTTCGTGCACCTGAGCGTGGAAGAGAACCTGCGCCTGGGCGCCTACACGCGCCGCGACAAGGACCAGGTGGCGGCCGACTTCGAGCGGATGTACAGCTACTTCCCGCGACTGCGCGAACGGCGCAAGCAGCAGGCCGGCACGCTGTCCGGCGGCGAGCAGCAGATGCTGGCCATCTCGCGTGCGCTGATGCTGCGCCCGCGCCTGCTGCTGCTGGACGAACCCTCCTTCGGCCTGGCGCCCAAGATCGTGCGCGAGCTGTTCGACATCCTCGGCGAGATCAACCGGGCCGAAGGCACCAGCATGCTGCTGGTCGAGCAGAATGCCTCGATCGCACTGCGCGTCGCCGACCAGGCCTACCTGCTGGAAACCGGCCGCGTCGTGATCTCCGGCTCGGCCGAGGCGATCCGCAACGACGAAGGGGTGCGCCGCTCCTACCTGGGCTACTGAAGCACAAGCATGGACCTGCTCTTCCACCAGATCCTCTCCGGCCTCGCCACCGGCGGCATCTACGCCAGCGTGGCGCTGGCGCTGGTGATGATCTACCAGGCCACGCACCTGGTGAACTTCGCGCAGGGCGAGATCGCGATGTTCGCCACCTACCTGTGCTGGACCCTGCTGCAGGCCGGCCTGCCGTACTGGGTGGCGTTCTTCCTGACCGTCATCATCGCCTTCATCGGCGGCGTGCTGATCGAGCGCGTGATCATCCGGCCGGTCGAGAACGCACCGGTGCTGTCGGTGGTGATCGTCTTCATCGGCCTGCTGGTCATCTTCAACAGCATCGCCGGCTGGATCTACACCTACACGATCAAGCCCTTCCCCAGCCCGTTCCCGGAAAAGGCGCTGTTCGACAACAGCTTCATCGGGCCGCACGAACTCGGCGCCATCTGCGTCACCCTCATCGTGCTGGCGCTGGTGTTCGCCTTCTTCCGCCTGACGCCGCTCGGGCTGGCGATGCGCGCGGCGGCGCAGAACCCCGAGTCCAGCCGGCTGGTCGGCGTGCGGGTGGGCTGGATGCTCGCGCTCGGCTGGGGCCTGGCGTCGGCGATCGGGGCCATCGCCGGCATGATGGTCGCGCCCATCGTCTACCTCGAGCCGAACATGATGGGCGGCATCCTGCTGTACGCCTTCGCCGGTGCGCTGCTCGGCGGCATCGACAACCCCTGGGGCGCTGTCATCGGCGGCTTCCTGGTCGGCATGATCGAGAACGTGGTCGGCATGTACCTCGGCACCGAACTGAAGCTGTCGGTCGCCCTGGTGATCATCGTGGCGGTGCTGGTGCTCAGCCCGTCCGGCCTGTTCGGCCGCACGCACGTCGCCCGGGTGTAACGATGCCGACGGTCAAGACCAGCCTCACCCCCACGCAGATCGGCGGCATGCTGGTGCTGCTCGCCATCGCCTGCCTGCTGCCCTTCGTCCTGAGCAACTACCAGGTGTTCCAGCTGACGATGGCGCTGACCTATGCGATCGCACTGCTGGGGCTGAACATGCTGACCGGCTACAACGGACAGATCTCGCTGGGACACGGCGCCTTCTTCGCCATCGGCGCCTACACCGCCGCGATCCTGATGGACAAGGCGAACTGGCCGTACTGGGCGACCATCCCGGTGGCCGGCCTGGTGTGCCTGCTAGCGGGATTCCTCTTCGGCCTGCCGGCGCTGCGGCTGGAGGGGCTGTACCTGGCGCTGGCGACCTTCGCGCTCGGCGTGGCGATGCCGCAGATCCTCAAGTACAAGGGCATCGAGCACTGGACCGGCGGCTCGATGGGCGTGGTGATCGTCAAGCCCGACCCGCCCAATGGCCTGCCGCTCAACCAGGACCAGTGGCTGTACTTCTTCACGCTGGCCTGGGTGCTGATCCTCTTCGTGGCCGGCTGGAACATGCTGCGCGGCCGGGTGGGCCGCGCGCTGGTGGCGATCCGCGACCATCCCATCGCCGCCGAGACCATGGGCATCCACACCGCGCTGTACAAATCGCTGACCTTCGGCGTGTCGGCGCTGTACACCGGCATTGCCGGCGCGCTGGCCGCCATCGCGGTGCAGTTCGCCTCGCCCGATTCCTTCGGCATCTTCCTGTCGCTGTCGCTGCTGGTGGGCGTGGTGGTGGGCGGGCTGGCGTCGATCTCGGGCGCGTTCTACGGCGCGCTGTTCATCCAGTTCGTGCCGAACGTGGCCGACAACATCTCCAAGGCCGCGCCGTGGGCCATCTACGGCGTGTTCCTTATCGCCTTCATGTACCTCATGCCATCCGGCGTGGCGGGCCTGGTACGCCAGACCCGGCAGCGCCTGGCACGGAAACGGGTGGCCGCGCCCGCTGCGCCAGCCGGTCGCGACGATGTTCAACTCCCCATCACTGGAAAGGAAGCAAGATGACGACTCGACGCAAGACTCTCGTGATCGGCGCAGCGGCGCTCACCGGTCCTTTCTTGATCGGCAGCGCGCGCGCGCAGGGCAAGAAGGAGATCAAGCTCGGCCAGACCATGCCCTACAGCGGCCCGGCCTCGGCCTACGGCACGATCGGCAAGCTGCACCAGGCCTACTTCAAGAAGATCAACGACGAGGGCGGCATCAACGGGACCAAGGTCAACCTGATCTCGCTGGATGACGGCTACAGCCCGCCCAAGACCGTGGAGCAGGTGCGCAAGCTGGTCGAGCAGGACGAGGTCGACGCGCTGTTCCAGACGCTGGGCACGCCCAGCAACACGGCGATCCACAAGTACGTCAACGCCAAGAAGGTGCCGCACCTGTTCGTGGCCACGGGCGCCACCAAGTGGAACGACCCGAAGAACTTTCCCTGG
>Ga0306924_10005830_pt1 | contig 12186 bp, 7 predicted proteins | sample sta12Can44000111_FD_203756 | JGI IMG/M metagenome (GOLD analysis project Ga0306924, IMG submission 203756) | Lab enrichment of tropical soil microbial communities from Luquillo Experimental Forest, Puerto Rico - statanox.12C.anox.44.000.111 (v2)... | ecosystem: Environmental > Terrestrial > Soil... | reverse complement strand
GGCGCATATTGGGCCAAGGCGCTTCGAGCTATACCGGACCTTCGGTTCGAACTGCTCGCCGCGTTGGCCGGCGTGAACAGCATTACGGTCTACTATCGAGGCCACCGAGGACTGGCGGCCGAAGTGCTGCACTTCAGTGCGAGCGGCAAAGTGAGAGAAGCGTTCGCGCATTATGCGGAAGATGCGCGTTGACGGGCGTCTCTGCGCCTAGCGGGCGCTCTGTTCTATTCGCTTTCCAGTTGGATTTCATATGTCTGCCGGTCATTCGGCAATCATCTCGCCGGAGCCGCCAAACTCCGCCGGAAAATCTTTGAGCTTGGGCAGGCCATCCCGCATGCGCAGCACGGTCTCGGCGTAATTGACGTGAACGCCGGGGGCGAAGGTCAGCGTCGGGATCGTCGCGGCGAACACATCCACCAGACCGAGCGCCGGATGAATGGTCATCAAGTGCCCGCCGCATTTGCGGCAATATTGACGTTGGCTCATCCATGTCTTTTCAAACGTCGCGACGTGCTCGGCGCCGGAAGCGATCCGTACGGCCTGCGGTTTCCACAGGCTGAAGGCGTTGACCGGGCCGCCCGACCACGACCGACAAGACGCGCAATGGCAGTAGCCCATGGCTTCGGGCGAGCCGGTGACCTCAAGCGTAATAGCGCCGCAAAAACAGCTTCCAACGTGTGACATTCCATCTCTCTCCCGTTTAGCGCTCACGCAGCGCGTCGCTTTGGTAGCGCAGCAAGGGCGACAACAAATAATTCAGAATCCTGCGCGAGCCGGTCTTGATTTCCACCGTTACCGCCATCCCCGGCGACAAGTTGACCATCCGATCGTCGACTTGCATCTGGGTGCGATCGAGCGAAATACGTGCGCTGTAATTGAGCTCCTGGCCCTTCGGCTCGCTGGTGTCGCTTTGCGTGCCCAGCGTGCGCTCGTTGGCGCGGTCTTGCTGGCGGTCGCGGATAATGGCGTCCTGCGACACGCTGAGCACCTGGCCGTGCAGCAGGCCGTAGCGGGTGAAGTTGAAAGTATCGATCTTGATCTCGGCGTCTTGTCCGGGCTGCACGAAGCCAATGTCGCGGTTCGATACCATGGCCTCGATTTCCAGCCGGCTATCGCTGGGGACGACCACCAGCAGGGGCTGCGCGGGCGTGACGACGCCGCCAACCGTGTGGATTGCGAGCTGCTGCACCACGCCGTCCACGGGCGCGTCCAGCTGCTGCAGCCTGGTCTTCTGTTCGGCCTTGATCACATCCTGGGCGAGGCCGTTCGCCTTCTGCTCGGATTTGGCGAGCTCGTCGGACAGCGTGCGCCGATATTCCGCCAGCGCCTGGCCGCGCGTCTGGCGGATCGCGGCCACGGCGGCCTCGGTTGCAAGCAGACGGCTCTTCTGAACGCTGAGTTCCTCTTGTTGCTCGACCAGCTGCTGGAGCGTCTCGTAATAGGTGAGCTTCGAGCCCAATTCCTTCTCCATGAGCGTCTTGCGAATATCGACGCGCGGCTGGATGACCGGAATCATGGTCTCGAGCTTGTGGATGGTGGCCGCGGTCGTAGCGTGCTCGGCTTCCTTCTGCGCTTGCTGACCGTCGAGCGCGGCGATTTTGGCGCGGTGTTCGGCCACTTGGTTGAGCAAAAGCTGGCGCTGAGTCCTGACCAGCGCCGGATCTGCGTCGGCGGGCGGCGCGAAGTCGGCCAGAGCATCGTTCCCTGCCGCGAGCGCCGCGCGCAGCCGCGCGACATTGAGCTGCTCGGCGACGAGGTCGTTGCGCAGGTGATCGCGTTCCGCCGCGTTGACCGTCGGATCGAGCTCGATCAGCACGTCGCCGGCCTTGACCGCCTGCCCATCCTGCACCCGAATGGCGCGTACCACCCCGGCCTCGAACGGCTGGATGACCTTGGTGCGTCCGCTCGGCACGACCTTTCCGGTGGCGGACGCAACGATCTCGATCGTGCCCCACCAGGCCCACACCAGCGCCGCGCAGAACAGCAGGATGATGGTGGCCGCGATCGTACGGCCGATCGGAGACGGCGGCGTTGCCACGATCTCGAGTGCTGCCGGCAGAAAGGCCAGCTCGTCGGCACGCCGCTTGGGCGCAGGCCGAAACGGAATGAGGCGCCGCATCGGTCCAGCGGGCGCGGCGAGACTAGCGGACTTCATGAATTCCCGCCTGCAACCGATGCAACGATGCATAGCGGCCGCCGGTCTTGATCAGCGCGTCATGGGTGCCGTCCTCGACCAGGCGGCCGCGCTCGAGCGTGACGATGCGGTCCGTCGCGCGCACGGTCGAGAGCCGGTGCGCGATGATGAGAACGGTCCGTCCCTTGGCTATCTCTTTCATGTTCTGCTGAATGATGCGCTCGCTCTCATAGTCGAGCGCGCTCGTCGCCTCGTCGAAGATCAGAATGCGCGGGTCGGTTATGAGGGCGCGGGCGATAGCGACGCGCTGACGCTGGCCGCCCGAGAGGGTGGACCCGCGCTCGCCGACGACCGTGTCGTAACCCTCGCCCAGCTCGAGGATGAATTCGTGGGCTCCCGCCAGCCTCGCCGCCGCGATCACGCGCTCCATCGGCGTGGCAGGATCGGCGAGCGCGATGTTTTCGCGCACCGAGCGGTTGAACAGCACGTTCTCCTGCAGGACCACGCCGATCTGGCGGCGCAGCCATGCCGGATCGGCCACCGCGAGGTCCATGCCGTCGATCAGGACGCGCCCGCTCTCCGGAACGTAGAGGCGCTGGACGAGCTTCGCAAACGTACTCTTGCCCGATCCCGAAGGCCCGACGATGCCGACCATCTGCCCCGCCGGCACTTCGAAGCTGACATCGTGCAGGACTTCCGGTCCGTCGACGCGATAGCGGAACGTGACATGGTCGAATTTGATCGTGCCGCGGATCGCAGGGAGCCGCGCGCGCCCCGCCGCATAGGTCGGCTCCGCCGCGGTGTTGAGAATATCGCCGAGCCGCAAGACCGACAGTCGCGCCTGATGAAACTCCTGCCAAATCTGCGCGAGACGCAGCACCGGCGCGCTCACCCGGCCAGCCAGGATGTTGAAGGCCACGAGCTCGCCGACCGACAAGCTGCCGTCGATGACCAGCTTGGCGCCGAAATAGAGAAGGCCCGCGGTGACGATCTTGTTGACGAGCTGCACCGTCTGGCTCGCGGTATTGCCGAGGCTCAAAACCCGGAAGCTCGCGGTCACGTATCCGGCGAGCTGTTCTTCCCAACGGCGTTGCATCTGCGGCTCGACCGCCATGGCCTTGAGCGTCTCGATGCCGGTCACGCTCTCGACCAGGAAGGCCTGGTTCTCGGCGCCGCGCGGAATTTCTCGTTCAGCCGCCGCCGGAACAGCGGCGTCGCCGCCGCCGAGATCGCGATGTAGAACGGGAACGAGCCGAACACGATCGCGGTCAGCAGCGGCGAGTAGAAGAACATGACCGCAAGGAATACGGAGGTGAAAAACAGATCGATGACGAGGGTCAGCGCCGAACTGGTGAGGAAATTGCGAATGTTTTCCAATTCACGCACCCGCGCCACCGAATCGCCGACGCGCCGCGCCTGAAAGTAGGCCATCGGCAAGGCGAGCAGGTGGTGGAACAGGCGCGCGCCAAGTTCGACGTCGATGCGGTTGGTGGTGTGCGCGAACAGATAGGTCCGCAGGATGCCCAGAATGGTCTCGAACAGCGAGATCGCCAGCAAGCCGATGACCAGCACGTCGAGCGTGGTCAAGGCGCGGTGGACGAGTACCTTGTCGATGACCACCTGGAAAAAGAGCGGCGAGACCAGGGCGATGAGCTGCAGGAAGAACGACGCCAGCAGCACCTCGCTTAGGAGATATCGATATTTGTGAATCGCTCCCAGAAACCAGGTGATGTCGAATCGGCGTGTGACGTCCGCCAATCCCGCGCGGCGGGTCATGAGGATGAGCCCGCCGTCCCACACCGCGAGCAGCTCCTCGCGCGTCATCAAGGCGGGACGGGACGCCTGCGGCGACTGGACCAGGACTTTGTCCTCGGCGGCCTTCGCCACCACCATGAAGCCGCCGTCGCGCAGCGCTGCGATGGCAGGTAACGGCGTCTTGGCAAGCGCGACCAGTCGGTGCGGTAGGCGCGTGCTTTGAGCCCGAGTTCCTTGGCGCAGCGGAGCATCTCCGCTGCGCCAATCTTGTGCGTTCCCAGCCAGTGCCTGATCTGCCCGCGATCAGCCGCAATCCCCTGGACGTGCAGCAGCGTCACCAGGGCTTCGAGCCCCGGATCGGCTGCTGTCGCTGCTTTAGTGCTCACGCGCACGCTCCGGGCAAGCGCGCGTTCAGGCGTGCGGCTGTGCCAGCAACGGCGGCTGGTTCGCCTGCGGATCAGCCACCGGCGTCGTGCCCTGACCATCGCCCGCCGGGACGAAGGCTGCTGCCATGAACTGGCCGAGCACGGCGGCCGTATGCGGGGCGACCGCGGCGTCTTGAATCAGGATGTTATTGCCGGGTCCGCCGTCGAGCACGTCTTGCCCGGCTCCGCCGAGCAGCACGTCGTCTCCGTTGCCACCGTTCAAGGTGTCGTTGCCGGGGCTGCCGACGAGGACGTCGTCGCCGTCGCCGCCGTTTTCCGTGAGCAGCATTCCCGTCAGCCCCGACGCTGTGATGACGTCGTCGCCGCCGAGGCCGTTGATCACGATGCGATCATCCGCCTCGAAGTTGGAGATGGTCACCGTCTCGGCCAGGCCCGAAACCGTCACGACGCCGTTGTTGTTCGTGACCGTGATGACGTCGTCGCCGTTGGTCGCGTTGAGGACGATCGTGTCCGCCGCGCCGTCGCCGCCCCCGCCCGTTGCTCCCAGGTCGATATTGACCTGGCTGACGTCGGTTCCGGTCAGATCGTTGACCGTGATGGTGTCTTCGCTGCCCAGTGCGCGGACATCGACGGTCTCGATATGGTTGAGGTCCATGGCGACGTTGCCGACGTCGCGCACCAGACGGGCATGGCTGCCATTGGCCGAGATGTCGATCGTCTCGGCGGCGTTGGAGCCGTTGAACAGGAGTGTGTCGTTGCCTGCCTGTCCGTCGACCGTGTCGCTGCCGTCGCCCGGATTCCACACGAACGTGTCGTTGCCGGCGCCGAGCAAAGCCGTGTCGCTGCCTTGCCCGCCAATGACGACGTCATCGCCCTGGCTGCCGGTGATCCTGTCATCGCCAACGCCGCCGTTGATCGTGAGGCTGATCTGGCCGGCTTTGAGCGCACCGGCGGTGATGGTGTCGTTGCCGGCGCCCCCGTTGACGACGAGCGAGTCGTTGCCGCCCTCCGCGCCCGCGATCGTCACCTTCGCCGCCAATCCGTTGACGACGACGGAGGAGCCGCTGCTGGCGACGTTGATAGAGTCATCGGCGGCCGTGCCGATGACGGTCACGCTGTCGGACGCTCCGTCGCCCTGGCCGCTTCCCGCCGGCGCCGACAGGTCGATGGCGACCTGCGTCACGTCGGTTCCGGTGAGGTCGTTGACCGTGATTGTGTCGGGGCCGCCTACGGCGTTGAGCTGGATGTGCTCGACGCCGTCGAGGTCCATGGCGACGTTGCCGATGTCGCGGGTGAGACGCGCCCGCTCGCCATTGGCCGAGACGTCGAAGTTCTCGGCGATGTTGGCGCCGTTGAACACGAGCGTATCGGTGCCGGCCTGGCCTTCGACCGTGTCGCTGGCGTCGCCGGGATTCCAGATGAACGTGTCGTTGCCGTTGCCGAGCAGGGCCGTGTCATTGCCGCGGCCGCCGGTGACGGTGTCGTTGCCGTCGCCGCCGAGCAGGATGTCGTCGCCTTGACTTCCGATGATGGTGTCATTGCCGGCACCGCCGTCGAGCGTCAGCGTCGTATTGCCTACCGGCAGCGTCGCCGCCGAGAGCGTATCGTTGCCGGGGCCGCCCGCGACCGCCAGCGCGTCGGTTGCCTCCGAGCCGCTGATGGTGACCGCCTCCGGCAGGCCGGTGACCGCCAGCGAGCCGTCTTGGCCCTGCACCGCGATGACGTCATCGGACTTGGTGGCGTTGACGGTGACGGTATCCGCCGCGCCATCGCCGATGCCGGTATTGGGCGTCGACGCCAGGTCGATGGCGACCTGCGTCACGCCGGTGCCGGAGAGATCGTTGACGGTGATGTTGTCGGCGCCCCCCAAGGCATTGAGCTGGATGTGCTCGATACCGTCGAGATCCATGGTGATGGCGCCGACATCGCGCACCAGGCTCACCCGCCCATAATTGGTCGAGATGCTGATCTTCTCGGCGACGTTGGAGCCGTTGAATATGAGCGTGTCGGTGCCGTCCTGGCCCTCCACGACGTCGCTGCCGTCGCCCGGATTCCAGACGAAGGTGTCGTCGCCGGCGCCGAGCTGCGCCATGTCGTTGCCGCGGCCGCCGATGACGACGTCATTGCCATCGCCGCCGATCAGCGTGTCGTTTCCGTCGCCGCCGCTGATCGTGTCGTTGCCAGCTCCGCCGTCGATGGTGAGCTCGATGAGATTGGCGAGGCCGTTTCCCGCAGTGATGACGTCGTCGCCGCCGTTGGCGTTGACGACGAGATTCTCGGTGGTGCCGATGTCGAGAAAGAACGGAGCGGGGTCGGTGCGGTCGAAGCGCACGCGGGATCCGTTGGCCGTGATGGTGAACGTTTCGGAGCCGTTGCCGCCGTTGACCTCGGCGGTGTCGTTGCCGTCGCCGCCCTCGAACAGATCCGAGTCATCGCCCGGATTCCAGATCATGCGGTCGTTGCCGGCCTCGCCGAACACCTGATCGTTCCCGTCGCCGCCGGTCAACGTGTCGTTGCCGGCGCCGCCGAACAGCAGGTCGTTGCCGCCTTTCCCGAGGAGCGTGTCGTTGCCCGCGCCGCCGAAAAGCTGGTCGTCGCCCGAACCGCCGGTCAGCGTATCGTTGCCGCCGCCGCCGAATAGCAGGGCGGCGGGCAGCGGGCCGTTGGCTTCATCGAGCGAGATGGTGTCGTTGCCGCCTTGGCCGAACACCTGGATCGTGGCCGTGTTGGCGACGGTCGCCGGACCGCCATCGATGGGGACGGCGCCGCCGTTCACGAGAATTTGTCCAGCCGCGTCGCGGCTTGTAACGATCGTGTTATCGCCGGCGTCGCCGAACTCCGACAGCAACTGGGCGGTACGGGAAAAGGTAGCCTTGATAGCCATGGTCTTGATCCTCACGAGAGATTTGGCCGCGGCGCAGATGCGCGTTGGCTGTGAACGGGATCGAGCCGCGAAAGGCTCGACGCGAACAGGATCGAATAGCGCGTTAGCGCGTGCCCGGAGGGTTAACCGCAGACCAGATGACAATCTTGACGTGCAGCCTCAGCCCGTCTTGAATCTTCGTGGATTCTCTTTGGGGATTCCCTGAAGATTTTCTCCAGACGGTACGGCGCGACCGTTCCCGATAGCCGCCGGCTATTTGACAAAGTCGTGGCGCGGGAGCGAGCAAGTACGCGTCTTTGAATCAAGCAGGGGGCTGCTTTGAACTTCCGATTTGCCGATTTCGAGATCGATGGCGCGCGGCACGAGTTGCGGCGCGCCGGGGCGATCGTCCACGTCGAGCCGCAGGTGTTCGATTTGCTCGTTCATCTCGTGCGGCACCGGGATCGAATCGTCACCAAAGACGAGCTGTTCGACAGGATCTGGCAGGGCCGCATCGTCTCGGAAGCGACACTGAGCTCGCGCATCAGCGCGGCGCGGCGCGCGCTTGGCGACAGCGGCAACGATCAGAGCTTGATTCGCACGTTGCACAAGCGCGGATTTCGCTTCGTCGGCGACGTTGATTACGACGGTGCTGCGCCGGCTCCCATTGTGATCGAAACGAGCGCCCCACTGCAGGGCGCAGCGCACGACACGGCGATACTCGTGCCGGCGGGTGAAACGCTGCCGCTCCCCGGTGAACTTTCGAGTGCGGCTCTCTCGTTCCAGGACACCGACCGCGATCCAGATCCGGGATACGTTGCGGACGGTGCCGCCGTCGCGGTGGCTGCGCAGCCGGCGGTCGCCGAGGGGGTAGCGGATGCCGCTGGGGCGGCTGCCACTGTGCCTGCCGAGCCTGAAGCGGTCGCTGCAGTCGAAGAGAAAGGGGCAGCGTCGAATGGGAGGCGGGCGGCACGACACCTGCTGGTCGCCATCGCGGTGGTCGCGCTCGCTTCATTGTCCGGGGCTGCGGCCTGGTGGCTGCGCTCGTCGCCCTCCGCAACGCACGAGAAGCACCCCATCGCGCTGGCAAGCTCAGTCCCGTCTTCGGCGGACCGGGTCAACGCGCCGGTGCCGTCGATGGTGGTTCTTCCGTTCGTCAATCTCAGCGGCGACGCGACGCGGGACTATATGGCCGACGGGATCACCGACAGTCTCATCAGCGATCTTGCCTATGCGCTGCCCAAGGCCTCCATCGTCTCCCGCGACACCGCGTTCACCTACAAGGGCCGCGGCGCGGACGCGCGGCAGATCGGTCGCGAGCTGGAGGTGCGCTATCTGCTCGAGGGCAGCGTCGCCCTCGAAGACGGACGCGTACGGGTCAACACGCGGCTGGTCGACACCAAGGAAGCGAGCCAGCTATGGGCCGAACGGTTCGACACCGAACTCAAGAGCATCCTCGAGGTTCAGGACGAGATCGTCGCCCGGGTGTCGCGGGCGATCGGCTTGCAAGTCGTCGACCTCGAAGCGCGACGGAGTTGGCGTGAAAGGCCGGATAATCCCGAGCTCATCGACCTCGTGATGCGCGGCAAGGCGGTGCTCAACCTGCCGTCCTCGGCGGCGACGATGCGCGAGGCGCGCGATCTGTTCCAGCAAGCGCTCAACGTCGAGCCGGACAGCGCCGACGGCCTGGCCGGCGTCGCTACGACGCTCGTTTTCGAATTTCTCAACGGTTATTACGACACCGGCGGGAACGAGCGGCTGGCCAGGGCGGAGCAATTGCTCAATCACGCGCTGGCGATCGAGCCGCGTCATCTTCTGGCATTGAAAGCGAACGCGGCGCTGCGACGCGCGCAGGGCAGGTTCGACGATGCCATTGTCGTCGCCGACGCGGTCGTCACACAAAATCCCGGCGAGCCGTGGGCCTATAAGGAGATCGGCTTGTCGAGCCTCTATCTCGGCAAACCGGAACAAGCCCTCGATTGGTTCGCCAAGGCGGATCGCATCGGCCCGCGCGACCCGGGACGGTGGACCTGGCTGGACGGTCGAGGCCACGCATTCGTTCTGCTCGGCCGCGACGAGGAAGCGATCCGCACGCTGACCAGTGCGCTCGATGCCAATCCCAAGAACATTTCACCGCACTCGTTTCTCGCGGCGGCCTACGCGCTGCTCGGTCGCACCGAAGAGGCTCGCGCGGCGCTCGCCGCTTACCTGCACAGGCGTCCCGGAACGAGAGTGTCGACGTTCCGCACGCAAGCGCCGGTTCCGCTTGCGCTCACGAACGCCACGTACCGGCAGCTGTTCGCGCGGGTGCAAGACGGGCTGCGCAAGGCGGGCATGCCGGAATAATCTCGGGTGCCGTTCTCTATCCGTTACTGCTGCTTCTTCCGGCGGCCCGCCAGCAATGCGAACAACCGCGCCGGCGTCACCGGATATTCGCCGATGCGCACGCCGAAGGGCGCAAGCGCGCTTTCGATCGCCGAGACGATCGCACCGGCGGCCGGCACGCAGCCGGACTCGCCGACGCCCTTGACCCCGAGCGGGTTGAGCGGGGAGGGGAATTCGGCGAATGCCACCTCGATCTTCGGCACCTCGGTCGCGCTCGGCATGAGATAGTCGGCGAAGGTCGTGGTGAGGGGCTGCGCCGCATCGTCGTAACCCATCCACTCGTACAGCGCGTTGCCGATCGCGTGCGCGGCGCCGCCGACGAGCTGGCCTTCAACTATCATCGGGTTGATGATCCGGCCGCTGTCGTTGACGATGACGTAGCGCAGGATGGCGACGCCGCAGGTCTCGATGTCAACCTCGACCTCGACGGCATGGGATCCTCCGCCATAGGTGAGCGCGCTCGGCAGGAAGCTCTGCATGTTCCCGAGTCCGGGCTCGAATTGGCCGGGCATGGCATAGCCGGGCACGCCGGACACCGCTTCGGCGACCTCGCGCAGCGATAGCGCGCTGCCCGGCGCGCCGGCAATCTCGATGCGGCCGTCGCGCAGCTCGAGATCGCCTACGCCGACCTCCAGGAGGTGGGCCGCAACTTCGAGCGCCTTTTCGCGCACCTTGACCGCCGCGAGATGCACCGCCGAGCCCGCAGTCACGGTCTGCCGGCTGGCGAAGCCGCCCTGGCCATGGGGAATGACGGCGGTATCGCCGGCAACGACACTGACCTCGTGCGGCGCGATGCCGAACTGCTCGGCGCAGATTTGCGCCAGCGCGGTCTTGATGCCTTGGCCCATGGGCATCGCCCCGGTGTAGATGGAGACGCGGCCGGAGCGGCCGATGCGCACGATGCCAGACTCGAACGGGCCGCGGCCGGTGCCCTTGACGCCGTTGCCGATGCCGATGCCGAGATAGCGGCCGCGCTCGCGCGCGCGACGCTGGCGCTCGGGAAAGCCGGCGTAATCGATCGCCTCGAGCGCGGCGCGCTGGTAGCTGGGAAAGTCGCCGCTGTCGAGGGTGATCGGCGCGCCGGCGCGCGTCTTGAGCGGAAACACGTAGGGCATCTTGTCCGCCGGCACGAGATTGCGGCGGCGGATCTCGGCGCGATCGAGACGAAGCTCGTCGGCGATGCGGTCGAGCAGGCGCTCCATGGCGAAGGCGCCTTCCGGATAGCCGGCGCCGCGCACCGGCATGGTGGCGACCTTGTTGGTCTCGGCGACGCGCACGTCCAACTCAAAGGCCGGCAGCATGTAGGGTCCAGGCAGCGCGGTCGAGGCGTTGTAGGGAAGATTGATGCCTTGCGGCGTGTAAGCGCCTTCGTCGTGGAGCATCTGCCCGCGCACCGCGAGCAGGCGGCCGTCATCGTCGAATGCAACCTCGAGGTCCCAATATTGGTCGCGCTCCTGGATGGCGGCGAGGAAATGCTCGCGTCGGTCCTCGATCCACTTGATCGGCCGGCGCAGGAGGAGAGACGAGACGGCGAGCGTCACCTCCTCCGGATACATCACGAACTTGGCGCCGAAGCCCCCGCCGACATCGGGCGCCACCACGCGCAGCTGATTTTCGTCGAGGCGGAGCATCGTCATCAGGAAGGCGCGCACTTCGTGGGCGAGCTGCGTCGACGACCACAGCGTCAGCCGGTCCTCGTTGGCGTCGTAGACGGCGACCGCGCCGCGCCCCTCGATCGAGTGCGCCCCGCCGCGGTGCTGCTTGAGGTTGACGCTCGCGCGGTGGGGGGCGCGTGCGAATGCCTGCGCGACGTCGCCGTAGGACTGTTGGAAGTCGATCAAGAGATTGCTGTCACGGACGCGGTGGGCGCGCGGCGCCTGCGGCGCGAGCGCTTGCCGGCAATCGGACACCGCGGGCAGCGGCTCGTAGTCGACCGCAACCAGCGCCGCGGCATCTTCGGCGATGTAGCGCGTCTGCGCGATCACGACCGCCACTGCCTCGCCGACGAAAGCAACCTCGTCCTTGGCGAGAACGAGCGGCGTGATGTCGCGCGGGAGCTTGGTGGTGCGAAACTGCAGCGGCAAACGCTCCTGCGCGAGGCGCGGCGCAAGGTCGGCCAGCGTGAATACCGTGTGGACGCCCGCGCAGCGGCGCGCGGCGCTGGTATCGATGCCGCGGATCGCGGCGTGGGCGTGCGGGCTGCGCACGAACGCCGCTTCCAGCATGCCGGGAAAAACGAGATCGGCGACGAAGCGGCCTTTACCCGTGAGCAGCGGCCGATCCTCGAGCCGCTTGACGGGGCGGCCGATGGATTTGCCGTCGCTCACCTCTGCCTCACGCGGAAAGCTACCTGCTCGGCTCACGCGCGATCACCCGCCTTCTTCTGCCGTCCTTTCGCCGAGCGCGGCCCCATGGGCTCGGGCTGAAACGGTCCGTCGCGCATGTCGAGATAGCCTTTGAGTCCGTGCTGGCGCTGGGCCTCGAACAGCTTCTCGCGGAACTCGTTGTGGGAGGCGTGCGCGAGCGCACCGAGCGCGCCTTCGAGCAGAAGGCCGGAATAGATGCCGGCGGCCTGCATGCCCATCATGGTGATGGCCTTGTTGAGCCGCACCGACGGCTCCGGCACCAGGCAGATGCGTTTCGCGAGCGCGCGCGCCGCCTCC
>Ga0306924_10005828_pt1 | contig 12186 bp, 9 predicted proteins | sample sta12Can44000111_FD_203756 | JGI IMG/M metagenome (GOLD analysis project Ga0306924, IMG submission 203756) | Lab enrichment of tropical soil microbial communities from Luquillo Experimental Forest, Puerto Rico - statanox.12C.anox.44.000.111 (v2)... | ecosystem: Environmental > Terrestrial > Soil... | reverse complement strand
GTGACGATGCCGGCATAGCCGAGCACCAGATCGGCCGACAGCGCAAACAGGATCGTCGCCAGGATCTGCGATCCGAGCGGCAGGTAGTCGGGAAAGACGATCACCGCCGCCAACGCCACGACCCACGGCAAGGCCTCGAGCGGGTGATAGCGATGGCGCCGCGCGAAGACGCCGACCGTGAATTCGTCTGGCCTTATGCCGCTCGCCCGAACAAGCCGCTCGGTCGCCACAGCAGGATCACCATTGTCAGGGCATAAATGAAGAATGCGCCGAGCTCCGGCAGCAGATACTTGAAGCCGGTATCGGCGATGCCGATCACCAGCGCCGCGACGAACGGGCCGCGGATACTGCCGAGACCGCCTACCGCTACGACGATCAGAAAATAGACGAGGTTTTCGAGCGCGTAGGTCGGTTCGATCGCCAACAGGTCGGCACCGAGCGCGCCGCCCAGCCCGGCCAATCCGCTGCCCAGCGCGAAAGTCAGCGTGAAGAGGCGCGAGGTGTTGACTCCCACCGATTGCGCCATTCGCAGATTGTCGACCGCAGCGCGGATGCGGATGCCGAACTGCGTGCGTTCGAGCCCAAGCCACAGCGCGGTCACCAGTCCGGCGCCGCACAGGATCAGGAAGCTGCGGTAGCCGGGGAAGCTGCGGAAGCCGAGATTGATCGTACCGCTGAGCCAGGGCGGCGGGTGCATCGGCTGCGCCAGCGGGCCCCAGAAGTAAGTGGCGCCGGCCACCGACATGAAGATGAGACCCATTGTCAGCAATACCTGGTCGAGATCGTCGGCGCTATAGAGCCGGCGATAGAGCAGCCGCTCGACGACGACACTGCCAAGTGCGGTCGCCACCGTCGCGGCGGCGAGGGCGATGACGAACGGTACCCCGAGCCGGCCGATCAGGCTGGTCACGATATAGCCGCCGAGCATTGCAAAGACGCCGTGCGCCAGGTTGACGAACCCCATCAGCCCCATCGTCACCGACAGCCCGACCGAGATCAGGTAAAGCACCATCGCAAGGGCGGTGCCGTGGAACAGGATGCTGACCGCGGCCGAAAGGGCGTCGGTCATCGCGCCGTCCAGCAATGCCCCTCACCCCGGCCCTCTCCCCGCAAGCGGGGCGAGGGAAAGTGCTGCGCCGGTCTTACAGACCCTCCCCCCGCGGAGCGGGGAGAGGGAGGGGTCCACGCCGACGGCGTGGGAGGGTGAGGGGCGAACATGGCCGGAGGTGGCGTTCTATGCGGAGCCAGCCGGAGTATGCGATCGCGACCCTATTTCGCCGGGTTCAGCTCCTTCCACGGATCCTTGACCTGCGGGATCGTCGCGATCTCGACATTGGCGAGCCTGCCGTCCACCTTCTCGGCGCGGCGGATATAGATGTTCTGGATAATGTCGCGGGTTTCCGGGTCGATCATGATCGGGCCGCGCGGACTGTCCGAATTCTTCCATTTCTTGAAGAATTCCATCGCTTCGTCGGCGGTGAACTTGCCCTTCGTCGCCTTGACCAGGTCGAAGATCGCGGTCGCGCCGTCCCAGGCGTCGACCGACAGGAAATCGGGAATCGAGTTGTCGCCGTATTCCTTGTGCCAGGCGGCGACAAAGGCCTCGTTGGCCGGCCGCTTGCCGGCGGTGGAATAGGTACCCGACGTGATGATGCCGAGCGGGGTATCGCCCATGTTGGGCAGCGCCTCATCCGGCAAGAGGTCCTGCGGCGCGGTGATGTTGATCCCCGCCTCGCGCACGCCAAGATCCCGGATCGCCTTGATCAGCGCCGTCGCCTGCGGGTCGGCCGGCACGAAGAAGAACGCGACGTCGGGCTTGGCATCCTTGATGCGCTGGACGAACGGGATGAAGTCGGGATTCTGCGGCGGCATGCGGACGGCGCCGATGATCTTGCCGCCGCCATCGGTGAAGCCCTTGGTAAAGGACATCTCCGAATCGTGGCCGGGGATGAAGTCGCTCACTGCAGTGAAGGCAGTCTTCCAGCCTTGCTCGGCCGCCCATTTGCCGATTGGATAGCCCTGCTGCCACAGCGTAAAGCTGACCCGCGCGACATATGGCGAGATGCGCGGGATCTGGACCCCGGCCGAGGCGATACAGAGCAGCATCGGCACCTTCGCCTCGGCGGTCAGCGGCGCGATCGCTGCCGCGACTGGCGATAGGACCACGCCGGCCAACAGCTGGACGTGTTCGCGCGCGATTAATTCTTGCGCGAGCCGTTTGCCGACTTCCGGCGTCGAGGTATCGTCACGGCGGATCACCTCGATCTTGACCCCGGGCGGCAAATCCTTCTCGTGTTCCTTGAGGTAGAGATCGAACCCCTTCTGGCCCTCGTCGCCGGCCTGCGCGACAAACCCGGTATAGCTGTTAATCAGCCCGATCTTGACGGTCTGCGCCACGAGCGGAACCGGAAAGCTCGCCGCGGCGGCCACCAGGAGGACGATAAATTTGCGACACATCGCGACTCTCTCCATTCTCCTTGCCACCTTACCACGTCGGGCACCCATCGACGGGCGAATCCCTTCTCACGAAGTCCGAATCAGTGCCCAGCGCAAGACCAGGATCAGGGCGAACATTACCGCCACGGAAAAGATCGCGATTGAGCCCCATTTCGCCCATTTCACCCAGGCATATCGGGCGCGGCCCAACGACAATGCGCCAACGCTGACGAACAAGAGGACCGCCAGCGCCTGGAGGATTTGCATCAGGCGATCGTCCGACCGCACAATCGCCTCGGATCTTCGGCTGGTCTTTTACTCCAGGGACCAATGGTATCCGACGGTCGGCGATTTTCCCGGCCGCGGATTTGCCCCAATTATTGGTCCGGTATATGGAGTTGGTGTTGCGTCTTCCGCCGGATCTTTTAAGGGCGGCGGCTTTATCTTCTCTTCACCGACGATCTGGTTGGAAATTTCGGAGACCGAGCTGAAGTTTATGGTCGCAGGGAGATCAAAGCAGTTGCGCGATTTGTCCCGAGCGCAAGGCCCCGCATTCACACCTGTCGCAGCCCAGAGAGCCGAGAGAGCGAATGCAAAGGTGGCCGGAACGGAAACTTTCATCTGCTAACGCAAATCGTCGGCGCCTCCCAGGTCAAACGTTAATAGATCGTAATGGGTGAGTCCATAGTCCCGTTCACCGGGACCGGCACGGCAGAAGGCGAACGGCAAGCCGGCGAAGCGGATGGTTCTCTTCGCGTCATCCGCGGTCTATTTTCCGGGCCTCGGCATTCGAAGGAACACCGATGCTCACATTGTATTTGTCACCGGGATCCAGTTCGATGGCACCGCATATCATGCTGCATGAGATCGGCGTCGATTTCGAGAGCCGGTGGATTTCGTTCGCCAAGCGCGAACAACACGCGCCGGAATACCTCAAACTGAACCCCGAAGGCAAAGTTCCGACCCTGCTCGTCGACGGGCACCCGCTAACCGAAGTGGCGGCGACCCTCTACTACCTGGCCAAACGCTTTCCCGAAGCTCACCTCTTCCCGGAGGGCGACCTCGAAGCCGAGGCGCGGGTCGTTTCCTGGATGTCGTTCGTCGCCTCGACGATCCATCCGGCGCGGCGGATCGGTGTCGGGCGCTGGAAGGAGGTGTTCGAGATCGCCGAGAAGCGCTTGGCGCTGCAGGACTGGGCCGTCGCCCGCTATTCGATTGCCGACATCCATCTCTTCCGTCTCTTTTGGCGGTTTTTTACTACGCTCCATCCGGCTGCCGACGCCTACCCCGGTCTGTTTGCTCATTACGAGCGCATGATGGCGCGGCCGGCCGTGACGAAGACCATCGAGATCGAAGCCGCGGTCGGCTATCAGTTGCCGCAATAGGCGGGCGTCGGCGCACCCAGACGGAGAGCGGTCGGTGGCGATTTGCTCAGTGATCGGCGACGCTCCCAAGCGGCGCGAGGATCTGCGTTTTGTTACTGGGAGCGGCCGCTATCTCGACGATCTCGCATTTGAACGTCTAACTCATGCGGTCGTGTTGCGCTCGCCGCGCCCGCATGCCCGTATTGAGCGCATCCTAACCGAGAGGCCACGGGCAGCACCCGGCGTTCTCACCGTGCTGACCGCCGAGGACGTTCGCGCAGACGGGCTCAAACCGCTGCGCCCTTCCGCAGAGGCCAATGTCCAGACCGGCGAGCAATTTGCCTTCGCGCCGCAGCCCTTGCTGGCCGACGGCAAGGTCCGCTATGTGGGCGAGCCGGTGGCGCTGATCGTTGCCGAGACCCGCGCGCAGGCGCTCGACGCCGCCGATCAGGTCGAGATCGAATATTCCACATTGCCGGCAGTGACGACCGCCATGGCCGCACGCGCTCCCGAGTCGCCGCAGATCTCGTCCGACGTTCCCGGCAATTTATGCTTCGATTGGCGCACCGGCGACCCCGCCGTGGTCGGCGAGGCGTTCGCCGCGGCAGCCCACATCGTCGAGCTCCGGCTGGACAATCACCGGATCGTCACCAACCCGATCGAGCCGCGCGGCGTAATCGGCCTTTGGGACCCGGAGCAGCGCAGATACACGGCTCATGCATCGAGCCAGAGCATTCACGCGACCCGCGACAACACCGCTCGCGCACTGGGCGTTGCTCCGGCGGCGTTGCGGTTTGTGGCACCAGATGTCGGCGGCGGGTTCGGAGCCAAGAATTTCATCTATCCCGAGCATGTCTTGACGCTCTGGGCGGCGAAGCGGGTCGGTCGGCCCGTCAAGTGGATTGCCAGCCGCAGCGAGGTCTTTCTCGCCGACCATCAGGCGCGCGACCACCTGGCGGACGCGGCGTTGGCCCTCGACGACGAGGGGCGCTTTCTCGCGCTGCGCGTTAGCAGCATCGCCAATGTCGGCGCCTATATGGTCAGCGCCGGCGGGGTACAGACCTTCCAATATGTCCACCTACCGGGCACCGTCTACCGGATCCCGGCGATCGACCTGCAGGTCGCCGCCGTGCTGACCAACACCGCGCCGATCGGCGTCACCCGCGGGCCGGGCTTCGCCGAGGCGGTCAATATCATCGAGCGGCTGATCGATGCGGCAGCCCAGCAATGCGGTTTCGACCGTGCCGAGTTGCGCCTCCTCAACATGGTCCCGGCCGCGGGGATGCCCGTCACCAATGCCTTTGGCAACACAGTCGATAGCGGCACCTTCGCCGAGACCTTCGACCATGCCTTGGCGCGGGCCGATATCGATGGGTTTGCGATGCGACGCCGGGAGAGCGAGGCGCGCGGATCACTACGCGGCCTCGGCTTCGCCTACCACATAAAAGGCACCGGCGGCTCGCCCACCGAGAATGTCGACATCCGCTTCGAGGCCGACGGCACGGTGTCGTTGATCACCGGCACCCAGACCATCGGGCAGGGCCACGAGACGACCTTTCCGCAGATCCTCGCCGACCGGCTCGGCATCCCGAACGAGCGCATCCGGCTGGTGCAGGGCGACACCGACCGCATCCCGCTCGGCGGCGGACACGGCAGCTCGCGCGCCACCTATATGGGCGGCACAGCAATCTGGCGGGCTTCCGAGGAGATCATTGCCAAGGGGACCAACATAGCCGCCGATGCGCTCGAAGCGGCGGAAGCGGACATCGGCTTCGCGGAGGGCCGGTTTGAGGTAGCGGGTACCGACCGCTCGATTGCATTGCTCGATGTCGCGACCCTTGCGCGTGACAAGGGCACACCGCTTGACACTTATCACGCCTGGACGCGGCAATGGATGACGTTCCCGAACGGCGCACATGTCGTCGAGGTCGAGATCGACCGAGACACCGGGCGAGTCACGCTCGCGCGCTACACCGCGGTCGACGATTATGGCGTCTTGGTCAACCCGATGATCGCCACGGGGCAGGCGCATGGTGCGATCGCCCAGGGTGTCGGTCAAGCCCTGCTCGAGCACGTGGTCTATGATCCGGGAACCGGTCAGTTGATCGCCGGCTCGTTGATGGACTACGCACTGCCCCGCGCTGACGATCTCCCGTCATACGATCTCGGCTTCAACGGCACGCGGTGCACGACCAATCCGCTCGGCGTCAAAGGCTGTGGCGAAGCCGGTGCCGTCGGTGCATTCCCGGCCGTCACCAACGCCGTCCTCGACGCGTTGGCGCCTTTTGGTGTCACCGATTTTGCCGGCCCGGCGACCCCCGAGCGCATCTGGCGCGCGATCAACGGTTAGTTAGGTCGGCCGCGCAATTTGGATCGTTCGCGATGCAGCTGGACGGCGAGCTACTGTGGGGGCCTTGATTCGCCAATAGCTCCTCGATGTGCTTCATATCGGGTGTATCGATATCGAATTTGCGCATCTCTGCGAAATCATCGCGAATGACATCGGCGAAGTTCTTGCCAAAGCTCCAGGGCTTATCCTTATGGGCGAGATAGATCTTCTCTGATTCGTCAGCGTGCCCGAGGAGCAGCAACGCGTGGGCGCGTTTGATCTCGATATGGGACCAAGATGGGTAAAGATCTCGAGCCTTCTTTGCCTGCTCGATCGCGTCCTGTGGCCTGTTGTTCAGTGTCAGAGCCCAGGAAAGCTCGAGCCTCGCAACGGCAACTGCCTCCTTCGACTCTTCCGACTGGTCCTTGCTCTCGTAATCCTGCGCTGCGGCGAGCCGCTCGTTCTCGGCTGCCAGGTAACTCGCCCCGTTGCTGGCGTCCAGAGAATTACGTGCCAGCCATTGAAAGGCGTCGACGACGCCGTCGGACCTCGCCTCCTCGATCCATGCATGTGCTTGGCCCAGATCGTTCGGCAAGCCACCGCGTCCCTCCGCATAGAACAGGCCGATATGATATTTGGAACGGCTGTTGTTTTGCTTGGCGGCCTCACAGTACCAGTCTAGCGCTGTTACATCATCTTTCGCGACGCTCTTGCCGTTCTCGTAAAAAGAGCCAACTTTGTCTTTTGCCGATGCATAGTCCAGTTTGGCAGCCCTTTGATACCAGCCGAGCGCCTCGGCGTCGTCCCGTGGCACACCCTCTCCATTTTCGTAATAATATCCGATAGCGTAGTCCGCTGGTGCATAGCCTCGATCAGCCGCCTTTTTATACCATTGTAAGCCTTCAGGAATATCCTGCTTCCGGCCCTCACCTCGGATATACATTGAGCCAATATATATAAAGGCCGTCACATAGTCTTGGTCGACAGCCTTCAGATAAGAGCGCATCGCCTCGTCATAGTTACGGCTTACGCCCGAGCCGTTTTCATACATCATGCCAATATAAAATTGTGCCGTCGCGTTGCCTCGATCGGCTGCTTTTTGAAACCAGCGCACCGCTTGCTTGTAGCGTTCCGTGTCCTTAGAACCGCCATTCGTCATAGGAGCGCCGCCGCTAAGGTAATCCAACCCCTTATTTAAAGCGTCCAAGGTATTACGCTGTTGCTGCGCATCTATCCACAGGTAGGCGATTGCCACGGCCATTAGAGCCAGAGCCCCGGCCATTGCATACGCCCACCATTTACGCCGCCGCTCGCGGACGAACTCGGCCTCGCGGCGGGCCGCAGCTTCTGCCTCGCGGGTCTGCCGCTCTGCCTCCGCCTTGCGCCGGTTGGCTTCGGCCTCCTCCTCGCGCCCGCGTCGGATCTCGCGGCTGGTGCGGATTACCGGGGCCAGCGCGTCGTGGATGATCTCGACGCGGGCGGTACGGAGCCGCTCTTCGATGCGCACCAGCCGCCGTCCAATCAGCGTGTCGAGCGCGTCGGCCGGCACATCGGCCGCAGCCAGCGCTTGACGCGCGCGGTCGCGGCTGACGCTTTCACGGATTCCGCTTTCGCTCAGTAGCGCGTCTTCGACGAACTTGCGCACCGCCGGATGCTGGTCGGCCAAAGCGTTTTCGTAAAACGATTCGAGAATGCTCGCGCGCTTGTCGGCGAGAAGGTCAGGGGTCACGCGATCGAGGCCTAGCTCGAGACGTCGGTCGTTCAGCTCGCGGCAGACCAGGCTCAACAGGAAGGGTTCGACTTCCAGCCCATCATCCCCCTCGCCAGGCGCCGGCCCGAACGCGTCTTCCGGATTTTCTCGGGCGGCAATGCGCGTGATCTCCCAGGCCAATTCCGGCGCGATCAGCCCCGGCACCGGCCTTGTCACCGCATCGAAACCCTGTCGCCCGGTCATTCGGCGCAGCCGGAACCGGTGGCGCACGATCAGCGGCGCGCGCTCGCGAATGCTGTCGAGCTGCGGCAAATAGTCCTCGCGCAGCGCGATGACGATCCGGTACTCCTGGCGATCGAACTGGTATTTCTCGAGCGCCTCGGCATCGCTCTCGATCGCCTTCTCGACGCTCTCCGGCGGCCGGTTTTCGATCAGCTCGGCGATCTCGGTGAGAAACCGCTGAGCGGTGCCGCGGCTACTCGCTTCGCGCGCTAGCCCCAATGTAAACACCTCCTCGAACTGGTCGAAGATCAGCACCGGCACGAGCGGCTCGCCGGCGCGGCTGGTCACCATGCGGTCGGCGCGGTGGAAATATCCCCAGAGGGTATCTTCGCCTTCGACAGGCGTCGCTTCGGCCTGCGCCGCGGCGGCCGCGCGCTCGAACTCGAGCTTGACCTGCGCCAGAGGTGATGACGCGTCTCCCGCATAATCGAGCCGCACAAACACCGGCAGAAAGCCGGCACCGCGCAGCCGCCGTGCCAGGCCGGCCTGAAGCAGCGAGGTCTTGCCGAGCCCGGACTGGCCATAGAGCAGGGTCACGGTTTCGCCGCGGACACGGCGAAACAGCTCCTCGGTCTCCGCCGTCCGCCCGAAGAAAAAGTCCTGCAGCGCTTCCGAGAACGCGTCAAGGCCGGGCCACGGCCGCATCGCTGCTTGGGGCGGCGCCTCCAGCATGGTGTCGGTCACGGTCATCGCCCGCTAATCGCTTTCAGCTGAGCAATGAGCTCGATGCTCGGCTGCCCTTCCGACGCCGTGGCGATGTTAATTTGCTGAAACCGGCGCGGCAGTGTTTCGATCTCGACTGTGTCGTCGATCGCCACCGGCACGATGAACGGCTGGTTAGGGTCGATCTCTTTATCGAGATCCAGCGCGCAATCCCATTCGCGACGGAAGAAGCCCCGGGTCCGCGCCTGAGTGTTGCGCGACAATACCGGGATAAACAAAGCGCATCGGCGGATGTTTTGCTCGATTTTCAGGTCGAAGCTGTCGCCGGCGCGGAGCCGGTTCATATCGAACCACACGGATAGTCCCGCCGCTTCGAGAGCATCGGTCAACGCGCGCACCGCTATGGAATCTTCGTGGGCGTAGCTGATAAAGATCGCGTCGGCCGGCATCTCGGCAGCGCGCGGCGCCCACCGGTCCGTGCCGGCCGCGACCGTCGGGTGTTGGCGCTCGCGCCAGCGCTGCCACAGCGTCTCGACGAACTGCCCGAGATCGCCGTGCAACAACCGGGTCTGCTTGCTGAAGTTCTTCAAAAACGCGACCAGGCTCGGTTCGCGTGATGCGCTCTCCTCGGCGAGGAATTCGATCTCGTCGCGCGACTCCGATAGGCGCCTGCCTTTGGTCGTGCGCAGAAACATGCGCACCACCCAATCCGGGAAGTGGGCGCCGATCAGCAGCACGTGCTCGCTCTTAAGCCGATTGAACAGGTTCTCCGGGCGCCGGGTGTCGGACTGCAAGGCCGTCAGAAATTCAAGCAGGTCCTCGTCCGAAATCGCGTAGGCATTCGGCACCATCGAGACTTTGCCGAACAAATGGTACACCGTCGGCCCATCTTCGATGGCCGGTGGCAAGTCGTGCTTGTTGTTCGGCGCATAGGCGATGGACCGCGTTTGCGGCATTCCGCCGAACCTCACCTGATTGAGCGCGTCTTCGAGCAGCGTGTCGAACCCGGTCGTGACAAATAAGTTGAACTGCCGAATCTCGGCCAGCTGCTTGAGCATCGGCGGCGGCGCAAGCGGCGTTTCCTGCATGATTTCATTCACGAAGCGATAGAGCCGCCGGCGGTCCAGGCCGGCCGCCAGGCAGGCCAGCACCACCTCGTTCAGTGTTTTGCCGGGCGGAGTTGCCGCCATCGGCAATGCCGCTTTCCGAGCCAGACGCTCGGCGACATGCCGGTCAAGCGACGTGGTGCGACCGTCGATCTCGACCGGGTAGCATGCGGGTCCGATGATCGGCACAACACTGCCGGCCTCGATATAGGCGAGCAGATCGTCCCACGACTCGTCGTCCCACGCGTCGGCCGCGGACGCGTTGGCCCCTTCGCCTAAGGCCATGGCACTCTCCCTGTCGAGCGTCTCTAGATTAAGCAGCATGAGTTATACGCCTCTATTTCGCCGCGTTCTCGGATATTGAAACCGCTAAGGCGCAGCATGGGCCGGCAATCAGGAACCGCTGTTCGCCCGGGCATTCAGCGCCAACTGCAGGTATCGAGATGAAGTCTCACTGGCCCCGTGGTGGTGTGGGTGTTAGGAGATAAGCAGTACTCTAGACCGTCAACGTAGTCATATGCAGATCCGAAAGGAAAATACCTGAATGACGATCCATCCGGCAGGAAACCAGTATCCCAAAATAATACGAAAATACTAACGATGATTGTTAGCGTGACAATTCCCACAACAATTTGATCAAGCGTCGGCAGATGTTCACAGAACATTCTGATTTCTGCTCTGACCGGCAGAGGCGCCGTCCATGCAGTAAAGGTCATTGGGGTCTCCTGGGTGGCAATGATTGCGAGGTGATTGCGTTACCCCCGTGCTCCGCGGCGTCCGATCTCGGGCTGTCGCTGGGCACCGCCAAAGGTAAATAAAGCACTAAACCGCAGATTAGAGTGTGAACCAGTTCACACTCGAAAAAAGATCGCGCCCAAACGGCCCAGTCGGCTATCGCCGCTGCCTGCTCCAGGCGCTCGGGGACCGGGGCGGAAGGAAGACCTCTGGTCAACTGGCAAAGGTCGTGCTCTTCTGGGCATGGGGATTAGCCCCCGCGTTTCTCAATCAGGGCTCGAAAAGTATCTGCTCCGGCCTCTATGATGGATATCGCGCTTCGCCCCCCTTTAGATGTCACGTAATAACGCCGAGCCTCCTTTCGGGGCCTATGGCCCGGACCGCGATCTGGCGTGCCTCCGAGGAGATCATCGCCAAAGAGGGCCCGCATCGCCACCGATGCGCTCGAAGCGGCGGAAGCCGACATCCGCTTCGCGGACGGCCGGTTTGTCGTAGCCGGCACGGATCGCTCCGTGGCATTGCTGGATGTTGCGGCACTGGCGCGCGACAAGGGCACGCCGCTCGACACCTATCACGCCTGGACGCGGGAATGGATGACGTTCCCCAACGGCGCCCACGTCGCCGAGATCGAGATCGACCGCGAGACCGGCGAGGTTACGCTCGCCCGCTACACCGCGGTTGACGATTACGGGTGCTGGTCAACCCGATGATCGCTGCGGGGCGGGCGCATGGTGCGATCGCCCAGGGTGTCGGTCAGGCCCTGCTCGAGCACGCGGTCTATGACCCGGGAACCGGTCAGCTGATCACCGGCTCGTTGATGGACTGCATTGCCACGCGCCGACGATCTCTCGTCATACGATCTCGGCCTCAACGGCACGCGGTGCACCACCAACCCGCTCGGCGTTAAAGGCTGCGGCGAGGCCGGCGCCGTCGGCGCATTCCCGGCCGTCACCAACGCCGTCCTCGACGCGCTTGCACCGCTCGGTGTCACGGATCTCGTCGGCCCAGCGACCCCGCAGCGGATCTGGCGGGCGATCAGAGCCGGTTCCCTGGTGCTTCCCTGATAGGGCACAAATCGCGGATTCCATTCCCTGCTGGGCCGATCGAACTTCTCTGTTAGCCCGACAAAATCTCCCTGTTCGCTAAACCCGGGAATTTTGGTCGCAAGTCTCTGATTAGGCGAGACGACAGTTGCGCAATTCGGCGATCCGAGCGGGCTGTTTGCAGATTCGCTGTTTTTCAAGTTGACCGGAAATTTGGTGCGAGCCCCGTCCGGAGGCTCGACAGGCTCCGCCGCTGTCGGCCGGCCGCATCGAAATTGGCCGGATCGAGCCAGCGCTCAAACGCCGGCTTCAGCGCCGGCCATTCGCTGTCGAGGATCGAAAACCAGCAGGTGTCGCGATTGCGAGCCTTGTACACGGTCGCTTGGCGGAACATGCCTTCGTAGCGAAAGCCCAGACGCTGGGCTGCGGCGCGGGAGGGGGCGTTGAGCGAGTCGCATTTCCACTCGTAACGGCGATAGCCGAGCTCGTCGAAGACGCGGCGCATCATCAGATACAT
>Ga0306924_10005827_pt1 | contig 12188 bp, 9 predicted proteins | sample sta12Can44000111_FD_203756 | JGI IMG/M metagenome (GOLD analysis project Ga0306924, IMG submission 203756) | Lab enrichment of tropical soil microbial communities from Luquillo Experimental Forest, Puerto Rico - statanox.12C.anox.44.000.111 (v2)... | ecosystem: Environmental > Terrestrial > Soil... | reverse complement strand
GGCTTTTATAGTCGAGACCGAATTTGACCAGGCCGCCGACCTTGAAATTCTCGATCAGCACATCGGAACGCGCGGCGAGCTTCTTGACAAGCCGCTGGCCCTCGGCCGTGGTGAAATCCAGCTCGATCGAGCGCTTGCCCCGATTGGTGCAATGAAAATAGGCCGCATCGAGATGGCCGCCGTCGGCGGCCGGCACGAAGGGTGGGCCCCAGGCGCGAGTATCGTCGCCGTTATCCGAGCGCTCGACCTTGATGACGTCGGCGCCGAGGTCAGCGAGGATCTGTCCGGCCCAGGGGCCGGCCAAAATGCGGGCAAGTTCGAGTATGCGCAATCCAGCCAAGGGGCCCGGCATGATTAACTCCACAAGCCGCGCGGTCAAAGCCGCGCCGGCGATTAACTGCCCAAGCGCCGCCGCTTTGTCTACAGGGCTTTAACCAGCTTGTTATTACAGTGTCGCAGCATTAGCTAAGTCTTGCCGTACGGGATGACGCGGTGAACACCACCTTCTTCAGCGAAATGCTGCAAAGCATCGCCGACCGCAGTCGCGCGCTGATCAAACGCGAGCGGCGCGAGCCGGCGCATGAACGCTCAGCTGGCCTGATCGAATTATGCGAGGATTTGCTGTCCGGCCGCGGCGAAGCCTCCGGCGTGGCGCTGGCGCAGGAGATTTTGGCGCGTTACGCCGAGCTGACGACCGGTCCGCGCATCGCTTTCTTCGAATCGCTCGGTAGAACCTTCGGTCACGATCGGCCGCGCATCGATCGCGCCATCGCCGTTTGGCGCCAATCGCCGTCGGATGCAACCGCCGCCGATCTTCACGCCGCAAGCGAACCGCGGCGGCTCGAATTGTTTCGCCGCCTCAATCTCGCCCCTGGCGGCACCGCGGCGCTGGTGCGCATGCGCGAACAGCTGCTCGATGCCATGGACCATCGCGACGACCTCGCAGTCGTCGACAACGATTTCGTCCATTTGTTCTCGTCATGGTTCAATCGCGGCTTTCTGGTCCTGCGCCGCATCGATTGGTCGACCTCGGCATCGATCCTGGAACAGATCATTCGCTACGAAGCGGTTCATGAGATCAGGGACTGGGCCGATTTGCGCCGGCGCATCGACCCGCCGGATCGCCGCTGCTATGCCTTCTTTCATCCGGCGCTTGTCGATGAGCCGTTGATCTTCGTGGAAGTGGCGCTGACCCGCGCCATTCCCGGCGCGATCGCGCCGATCCTGTCCGACAAGCGCGATCCGGTCGAACCGAAGCGCGCGAACACCGCAGTGTTCTATTCGATCACCAACTGTCAGCGCGGCCTGACCGGCGTTACGTTCGGTCATTTTCTGATCAAGCAGGTGGTCGAGGAGGTGTCGCGCGACATACCCAGCGTCGGCACGTTTGTGACGCTGTCGCCGGCGCCGAATTTCGCCGAATGGCTCAACCGCGAGCGCGCCAAAAGCGCTTCCGCCGCGATCGACGATGCCGACCGGGAAGCGCTTGCCGCGCTCGACACCGACGGCTGGTGGCGCGCGCCCGAGATCGCCCAACAAATGCGCGAGCCCTTCCTGCGCGCCGCGGCGTGGTATTACCTGCGCGCCCGCAATGGCCGCGGCTTGCCGGTCGATGCGGTCGCGCGATTCCATCTCGGCAATGGCGCGCGGCTGGAGCGGCTCGATTGGCTTGCCGACACCTCGGAGCGTGCGCTGAAACAATCCCATGGCTTGATGGTGAATTATCTCTACGACCTCGATTACATCGAGCGCAATCACGAGGCCTATGCGCAGCAACGCGCGGTGGTCGCCGCCAGCGCCGTGACCCGGCTGGTGACCATGCCAGAGCAGGAAATCGTTCCGGTTGCCTGAATAATCTGTCGCCGGCGGCGGATATGGCCGCGCGGGGAAACGGAAACGGCGAATGCCTTCGCTTCTCGGCGTGTTGGAAACCGTTCTCTACGTCGAGGCATTCGAGCGCGCCTGTCCGTTCTACGAACAGGTTCTTGGCCTGAACAGCATTTATCGCGATCCGCGGCTTTGCGCTTACGATGTCGGTCATCGCGGCGTGCTGCTGTTGTTTCTGCGCGGCCACTCGCTGCAAACCGTGCGTCTTCCTGGCGGAACTATTCCGCCGCATGACGGGCACGGCCCGGTCCATGTGGCTTTTTCCATTGCCGCGGACGAACGGCAAGATTGGGAAAGCCGCCTCAACGAGGCCGGCGTCGCAATCGAAGGCCGCACCCATTGGCCGCGTGGCGGCGACAGCATTTATTTTCGCGATCCGGACGGCCACCTGCTCGAACTGGCAACGCCTGGACTGTGGGCGGGATATTAACGCAGCCGCGACCGAGCTTGGCGCGGTGCCTACGATTTTCCGTAGACCGGAACGATGGCGCCGCGCGTGACCAGGTTTTCGGGCGAAGCCAGGAACGCGATCGTCGCCGCCACCTCTTCGACCTTCGGCCACAGCCCATAATCGGCTTTCGGCATAGCTTGCCGGTTGGGCGGGGTATCCATGATCGAGGGTGCGACCGCATTGACCAGGATGCCGACCTTGGCGACTTCCTCGGCGAGCGCTGCGGTCAGCGCCGCTACGCCAGCTTTGCCGGCGGTATAGGCGGTCATGCCTGCGCCGGTTCGCCATTCCAGCGCCGGTCGCGCGGCAACGTTGACGATGCGGCCGCCGGCGTCCGCCATAGAGCGGACCGCGGCGCGGCAGCACAAGATACAGCTGAGGAGGTTCATCTCGAGCTGCTGGCGGATCGTCGCCAAGTCAGTATCGCGCAAAGCGGAAGCCGCAAAGCCGCCGACGGTGTGGATCGAAGCCCAGAGCGGCGCCACTCCGCCATAAATCTTTTCGATCGCGGTCTCGTCGGTGAGCGACCCGGTGACGGTGACCGTGACTTGTTTGTGGTCGCGCAGACGAAAGCGCGCCGCCTCCGCCTCGTTGAGGCAGGGCACGTGACAGACGGCACCCGCCTCGATCAGCCGCGCCACTACCGCGGCGCCGAGCGCGCCCGCGCCACCGGTAACAATGACATGACGATTGCGAAAGTCCATACGTAGTATTCCCTGGCGATATCATGGCCGATCTTGCACTTGAGGCAAGATCGCGGTTGGCCTTCGATATTCCCCCGCATGGGAGGCGCAGTGTCTGATTTTGATCTAGCTATCGTCGGCGGCGGTATCAACGGCACCGGAATTGCGCGTGATGCCGCCGGCCGCGGCCTGCGCACCGTTCTGATCGAGCAAAACGACCTCGCGTCCGGCACGTCCTCGGCCTCCTCGAAGCTCATCCACGGGGGCTTGCGTTATCTCGAACACGGCCAGTTTCGCCTGGTGCACGAGGCCTTGCGCGAGCGCGAAGCGCTGTTGCGCGCCGCGCCGCACCTGGTGCGGCCGATGCGGTTCGTGTTGCCGATCAATGAAGCGCGGCGCTCGGCACCACTGCTGCGGCTCGGGCTTGCGCTTTACGATTGGATCGGCTGGCGCAAGATTCTGCCCGGGACGCGCGAGCTCGATCTCGTTACCGACGAGGCAGGACTGCCGCTCAAGGTCCGCTTTTATCATGCCTTTGAATATTCCGACTGCTTTGCTGATGACGCGCGGCTCGTCGTGCTCAATGCCGTGGACGCCGCGGAGCGCGGCGCCATCATCCGCACCCGCACCCGCTGCGTGCGGGCCGAACGCGGCGACAGCTGGCGGCTTGTTCTCATCGCACGCGGTCAGCGCGATGTCGTGACTGCCCGAATCCTGGTCAACGCCGCCGGAGCCTGGAACGAAATATTCGCCGAGACCGCGCTGCGCCAAGAACCGCAGCATCGCTTGCGCCTCGACAAAGGTAGCCACATCGTGGTGCGCCGGCTTTACCATCACGATCGCGCATACATCTTGCAGGCCGCCGATGGACGAGTTGTTTTCGCTATTCCGTTCGAGCGCGATTTCACGCTGATCGGCACCACCGATCAGCCGTTCGCCGGCGACCCCTCGACCGCGGCGCCGAGTGGCGAAGAGATCGATTATCTGTGCCGGGTCGCGAATGAATATTTCCGGACCGAGATCGGCGCCGCCGACGTCGTCTGGGCGTTTGCCGGCGTGCGCTCGCTTTATGACGACGGCGCGCGCAAGGCCCAAGACGTCGGTCGCGATTACGAACTGATCCTGGACAAGCGCTACGGCGAAGCGCCGTTGCTCACGGTCTATGGCGGCAAGATCACGACCTACCGGCATCTTGCCGAACACGTGTTAGCGCGGTTGCGGCACTTCTTCCCGCATTCGCGGCCGTGGACGGCGCAAAGCCATTTGCCGGGCGGCGATTTCGTTTATGACGGGCTCGAAACGCTGGTTGAACGCACGCTGCGAAGCTGGCCGTTCCTGCGGGCGGAGCACGCCAGGCGGCTGGTGCGGGCTTATGGCAGCCGTGTCGAGCGCGTGCTCGAGAATATCAGCCGATCGGAGGATTTGGGCGTATGTTTTGGCGCCGATCTTACCGCCGCCGAAGTGCGCTATCTGATGCGCAAGGAATGGGCGCGGACTGCGGACGATGTACTGTGGCGGCGTTCGAAGCTCGGGCTGCGGTTCTCTCCCGAGCAGACGGCGGCGCTCGAACGCTTCATGGCCGAGGCGAACGCGACTGCGCGGGCGTGAACGCGCTTGGCTTCGCGCGCTGTTTCCGGGAATCATGAAAATGCATTAGCGTGGCGGCAGCGCCGGCACACGCATGCGCGGACGATCGATGGTGACTATGGCGGTGAGTTCGGGATTTACGAAACGCGGCTTCGCGCCTTGGGCCGAGCGCAATTTACAGCCGCTGTTGCGCATCGAAGCGGTCAGCAAGCGCTTCGGCGAGTTCATCGCGGTCGACCAGCTCTCGCTTGAGGTCTTTCAAGGCGAGTTCTTCGCGCTGCTCGGCCCTTCAGGCTGCGGCAAGACCACGCTGTTGCGGCTCATTGCTGGATTTGAGCAGCCGAGCTCCGGCCGCATTCTTCTCGACGGCGTCGATCTCGGGCCGGTGCCGCCGCATCGCCGCCCCGTCAACATGATGTTCCAATCCTATGCCTTGTTCCCGCACTTGACCGTCGAAGCCAATATCGCTTTCGGCCTCAAGCAAGAGGGCCTGCCGAAATCTGAAATCGCGGCGCGCGTCGCCGATATGCTGGCGCTCGTCAAGCTTGAAAGTTTCGGCCGCCGCAAACCGCACGAGTTGTCCGGCGGCCAGCGCCAGCGCGTCGCGCTTGCACGCTCGCTGGTCAAGCGACCGCGCGTGCTGTTGCTCGATGAGCCGATGGCGGCGCTGGACAAAAAATTGCGTGGCGAGACGCAATTCGAGCTGATGGACTTGCAGCGCCGGCTTGGACTCACATTCGTCATCGTCACTCACGACCAGAGCGAAGCGATGACAGTGGCCGACCGCATCGCAGTCATGGATCGTGGCCGCCTGATGCAAGTGGCGCCGCCGGCTGAGATTTACGAGCAGCCGAATTCGCGCTGGGTCGCCGATTTCATCGGCAGCATCAATCTGTTCGAGGGCCGCGTCGGCGCCGTCGCCGGTACGATCGAAGGCACGACATTGGGCCGGCTGCGCGTGACAGGAAAGATTGACGCTGAGCCCAACGCGACCGTGTGGGTCGCGGTGCGGCCGGAGAAAATCCGCCTCATCCCGTGTGCAGTCGAGCCGGCGCAACGCGCCAATGTGGAGAACTGCGTGCTCGCCACCGTGGTCGATATCGGTTATCTCGGTGACTTGTCCCTTTATAAGCTGCGCACCGAGGCCGGCGTGCCGCTGCAGGCGGCAATTGCCAATATCGGGCCGCCCACCGCGCGCGGCATCAGCTGGAACGACCAGGTGTGGCTCAGCTTCGCGCCGGACGCCGCAATCGTGTTGACCCGGTGAGGGCAGGCGCGTGAACCCGAAGCCGCATCGCTCGCGTCTTGCCGGCATCGTGCTGTGGCTACCCTACGCGTGGCTGGTCGTATTCTTTTTGCTGCCGTTTTTGATCGTGCTCAAAATCAGCTTGTCGCAGAGCGCAATTGCGCAGCCGCCGTACATGCCGGTGTTCGATCTTTCGGCCGGCTGGACCGGCATACGATCGTTTTTCGCAGGCCTGTCGCTGGACAACTACATCTTCCTCGGTTCCGACCCGCTTTATGTCGTTTCCTACATGAAGAGCCTGCAGATCGCGGCGTTTTCCACGCTGATACTGCTGGTGATCGGCTATCCCATCGCTTACGCGATTACGCGCACGCCGCCGCGCCTGCAGGCGGTCCTGGTGGTGCTCGTCATTCTGCCATTTTGGACCTCATTCCTGATTCGCATTTATGCGTGGATGAACATCCTGCAGCACGACGGGCCTCTCAATCAGCTATTGCTGGCGCTGCACATCGTGCGCGACCCGCCGGCGTGGCTTTCGACCAATACTGCGGTCTATATCGGCATCGTCTATTCCTATCTGCCGTTCATGGTTCTGCCGCTCTATGCGGCGCTGGAGAAGCTCGACCAATCGTTGCTTGAGGCCGCAGCGGATTTGGGCTGCCCGCGATGGCGGACGTTCTGGGCCGTCACCTTGCCATTGTCGGCGCCCGGCGTGATCGCAGGCTCGCTGCTCTGCTTCATCCCGATCGTCGGCGAATTCGTCATTCCCGACCTGCTCGGCGGTTCACAGACCGCGATGATCGGGCAGGCGATCTGGAGCGAATTTTTCGCCAACAAGGACTGGCCGGCCGCCGCGGCTGTCGCCGTCGTTCTGGTCTGCCTTTTGGTTACGCCGATCGTTATTTTCCAGCATCAGGCCATGCGCGGCATGGAGCGCGATTAAGATTCGCAAGCTGTCTGCATTCAACGTCGCGGCGCTCGTTCTCGGCATCGCGTTTCTGTACCTGCCGATCGTCAATCTCGTCGTCTATTCATTCAACGCCTCGCGGCTGGTAGCCGTGTGGGGCGGCTGGTCAATGCGCTGGTATGCCGTCTTGGCCCAAGACGCAGCGCTTCTCCAAGCCGCATCCATCAGTTTTCGGGTGGCCTTCATCTCGGCGTCCATCGCGACGTTCTTGGGCGCGCTCGCCGCGGTGGCACTGGCCCGGTTCGGCCGCTTTCGCGGCCGGCTGCCGTTCGCCGCAATGATTTATGCGCCATTGGTCATGCCCGAGGTCATTACCGGCCTGTCCATGCTGCTTTTGTTTGTGGCTGTTTCGATCGATCGCGGCTTTTGGACGGTGGTCATCGCACATACGACGATGGCGACATGTTTCGTCGCCATTATCGTTCAATCGCGGCTCGTCGATTTCGATGTGAGCCTGGAAGAGGCCGCGATGGATCTCGGCGCATCTCCGGCGCAGACTTTTGCGTTGGTCACCTTGCCGCTGATCTTCCCGGCAATCGCGGCGAGCTGGATGCTCGCTTTCGCGCTGTCGCTTGACGACCTGGTCATTGCCAGTTTCACCACCGGTCCAGGCGCAACGACGTTGCCGATCCGCATCTATTCAGAGGTCCGTCTCGGCGTCAGCCCGGAAATGAACGCGGTGTGTAGTATCGTCGTCGCGGTAGTCGGACTGGCCGTGATCGCGGCGTCGATCCTCACCAAGCTCAGCGCGGGGCGCGGGGCGCCGGCGCGCGTCCAACCCTGATTGCCGCGCGCGCGACGTGCCGCGCTCGCGGGCGCGTTTTGCTGATTACCTGGAGTTCGGTGCGCTGGGCGCTGCCGCCGGGGTCGCTGCGGGCGGCGTCGCTGCGGGCGATGCCGCCGGTGTTTGCGGCGTGGCCATCAATTGATCGATGACCGAGCGCACTGCATCGCCGGCGTTTAACGGCTTGCCGCTGCCGAGAAGCGGTGCGGCGGCGCCGGAGCGCCGGATCAGGCTCTGCGCATCCGGCAGCATGATTGGATCGTCCCACGGGCCTTGCACCACAAACGGCAGTTCGAATTCGTCGGCACTGGCCGTGGAGATCAGCGTGGCCACGCCTCTGAGATCGAGATCCCGGGTCGGCACCGAGGCCTGACCGGCAACAGCGAGGCGAACCGACGGGCCGGCGATGCGCATTTCGTCGATCGAGACCAGACCTTGGTTGACTTTGAGGTTTATGGCGAGCTGATCGAACGGCGTGCGGCCGCTGCGGAAATCGCCGCTGCCCGAGAGCGGGCGGCGCTCCAGGCGGCGCATCAATTGTTCGATATTGATACCGGTCAGCGCGCCGGCGCTTGCATTGAGCACGGCGGTGCCATTGAGCCCATGGGTGACGGCCAGGACCGAGTCGCCGGCGCCCTCGAGATTGACCGTCAAGGTGCCGTGGCCTTCGACCTTGTGCAGCCCGAATACCTGACCGAGACAATTATCCAGATCGACATCGGCGAACTGCATATGCGCGGTCGCGGCAACGCCGCCGTCGGCGCCGGCGAGACCGAGCGTCCCTTTGGCGACCCCGCCGAAGGCCTGCGATTCGCCGACGGTGATATTGAGTTTGCTCTCGCGCATCGTGGCGGCGACGGCGGTGCGGCCCAAACGGGCGGTGGAAATTTTAATGTTGGCGGCCGAGAGCCGCAGATCGAGACTGAGGTCGTTGAAGCCATCGAGCGCGATCGGCAGCTGGCTCCAGTTGCGTTCGTTGCGCGCAAGCAGCCGAATTCCGGAAACATAGGGCGTCAGATCGAGCGTGTCGGACGCCAGCGTGCCTTGCACCAGCCGGCGCGGATCGGCCGATATGGTGAGCGCGCCTTCCGCGCTGTTGCCGTCGAGCTCGACATTGACGTTGGAGAGCGATGCCACGCGCCCACCGATGTCGCTTTGCGCGCGCAGGGCGAATCGGCCAAAGCCGCCAAACGGCAGCCGGTCATTGCCGATCCACCGCAGCGCCTCGCGGAGCGATGGCGCCTCAACCCCGAGCGTGCCTTGGATCTTGAGCGTAGGTTCGTCGCTTGCCGAGCCGTCGAAAGCAAGCGTGAGCGGCGCACTCGACAGCCGGATCTTAAGACCGGAACGGTCACCGGTCAGCGCCGCCAGAAAATCGCTCAGCGTCAGGCTCGCTTCGACGTTTTCCTTGTGCCAGGTGAAATGGCCGTTGGCGCCGAAGCTGCGCGAGATCGAAGGCCATGCCACTTGAAACTCGAGACCCTCCAGCCGTTCGGTCGCGTCACTGCGAGCGTCATAGAGAATGACGGTGCCGTCCTGAACGCCGATTTCCGAGAAAGCGGCGGCGCGCTCGGACTGCGGCGCGAGCGCGCGAGCGAGCGATGAAATCAGGCCCGACCAATTGGATTCGCCTGCGGCCGAGAAGGCGACCTTGATGGTCGGACGCACCAGCGTCACGTCGGCGATTTCGATGCGGCCCGCTAACAGAGGAAAATATCGCAGCCGGGCGACCAATTCGTCGGCGGCGACGGCCGGCTCGCCGCTCGGCTGATTGGCGAGCACGACGTTACGGAAGCGCACGCTTCCCGATGGAAACAGCGACAATGAAATATCGTCGCCAAGCACCGGATCGAGACCGGTCACACCGCGAATTTCCGCCTTTACCGCATCGCGGACCGAAGCCGCCGGCAGCAGCAAAGATACGCCGATCACGCTGACAAGCACCGCCGCAATAAGGGCGGCGGCGGCAATCGCAAGGCGTTTCAAGCCAAAAGCCGCGTTCACGGGACGCTGTTCCGATTGCAGTGAGGCCCACCTATACCGGGCCGCAGATAGGCCGCAAACATGGTCACCATCTGTGTCGCTTTCGTGGCTTGCGACGACGCCGGCGGGGCGGTGCCTAGCCCAACAAAATACGGTGGCTGGGCCCAAATTCATCGAGCGCAGCTTCATCGCGCCCAGCTTCATCGTGCTGCGGTCCGCCGGGACTGGGTCTCGCGCTCATGCTCGCGCCCTTGGGCAACCTCGGCGATGAGCTTGCTGATAATCGCCTCGCCAAAAGACTGGAAATTCCTCGCCACCATGACAAAGGCGCCGGGGCCGCCGATGACATTGGTGCGATAATAATGATCGAGCCCGCCCGGCGGATTGGTGTGTTCTGGATTCCATGGCAGCGGAGTTTCACTCAAGATCGCCAGTCCATTGATCGTGATGCCCTTCGCCACGGCTTGATCGCGCAATTCGGTCACATCGCGCCCGGAATTATTGGTGCCGTCGCCGGAAATATCGATGGTCCGGCGGCGCGCGCCAAATGGCGCGCGGGCGAGCTCGGCCATAGCAAATTCGATGGCGCCGCTGATCGAAGTGCGATCGGCGAACGAGCGCGGCGACTCCAGCAGGCGGTCGCCGAAATCCTTCGCCGATGCCGCATCGCCGACCGCCATCCAGTCAATGAGGGTGCGCTGCGCGCCGATCCCGGACCACTCGATGAAGGTCAGTCCAATCCGGCCATTGCGGCCGGCGCGAATGGTTTCGAGGACCCGCGCATCGGCGACCGCGGCGGCATAGCCGTCGCGCTGCAGCTGGAATTTTGCGGCATCGATGCTGCGCGACACGTCGGCCGCCAGCACCAGCAACAGATCGACGTCGGCCGCGCGCGCGGCCGGCGGAAACAAGGCGAGTCCGATCAGAAATAAAGCCTGGACGACTCGGCGGAGGTGGACTTCGCGGAGAACGACTTGGCGCAGGATGACTTGGCGCAGGACGACTTGGCGCAGGACGACTTGGCGGAGGCGGGTCGCCGCATTCATCGTGGAAGCATCGTCGGCAATCTCGGCAAAAACTCGACGGCAAACGCCAGGCGCGTGAGGGTTTACTCGGCGACCGTACGGTTCGGCGGGAACGCGATCTCGACCAGAGTGCCGGCCTCAGGCGCGCTTTTGATCCGGAACTGCGCGTGATTGGCTTCGGCGAGCGCTTTGGTCAATGGCAGCCCGAACTCGGTTTCGCCCGAGGCGGAGTTCGCCCAGGCACCGATGTCCGCAAACGGCTCAAGCGCAGCCGCGATCTGTTTTTCGTTCATGCCGGCGCCGGTATCGCGAACGCGCAAGATCGCCTCGCGCGCGTCCGAGAACACCGTCGAGACGATGATCTGACCGCTGGGACCGGTAAACTTGATCGAATTCGACAGCAGGTTGAGCATGATCTGCCGCAGCGCCCGTTCGTCGGCTTTGACGGGCGGCAATCCGGACGTCAGCGCGCTGCGAATGATGATGCGTGCGCGGTTGGCTTTCGGCTGCATCAGGCCGACGCATTGCTGGATAAGTTCATTGAGATTCACATTGGCAAAGGTCAGATCTATGCGTCCGCTCTTGAGCTTCGACAGCTCGTACAAGTCGTCGACCATCGATGACAGATGCGCGGCGGCGGCGTGGAGATCCTTGATGTATTCGCGATAGCGCTCATTGCCGATCGGCCCGAAGCGTTCGCTCATGAGCGCTTCGGCAAAGCCGGTGATGGCGGTGAGCGGATTGCGGATATCGTGACTTATTCTGGCGACGAATTCCGCCTTGGCCGCCGCGGTGCGCAGCGCCTCGCGTTCGGTATCGGCGGATCGTTCGTCGCTTGCATTCGTCGCGTCATCGGTGGTCGGGGCGTCGGATTGGTTTTTGCTGACAATGAGCGCCATCGCCGGCGCTGTGTTCCAGGGCACGGCGATCATCCGCCCCTCCACCGGCAGTCGCTCGCCGGACTGGGTGATGATCGCCGCGGCGCCGACACTATCGGCGAATGGAGTACCGGCGCCAGGTTCGGCGAACAGCCGGTTCAGTCCTCCGGCCGCCTCAATCGCCGCCACATCGCCATAGCCGCTCAAATCCAAAAAGTGCCGATTGGCGTACAGCAGTCCGTCATGACGGTAGACCAGAATGCCGAGCGGAATGCGGTCGAGGAAACCCGGCGCGAGCAATTGCTCCGCCGCCGGCCTCGCTGCATCAAGTTCGCTGGTTCCCTTAAGTGACGGTTCGCTCGCGGCTTGGCTTGGTTCTTGGTTTTGTTCTTGGCTTTCGATGCGGCTTTCTTCGTTCGCTTGTGTGTCCGCCTGTTCGGCCAGGTTTTCGTCCGCGTTCTGCTCCGGCTCCTGGCGCTGCTCTTGGTTCTGCTCTTGGTCCTGCTCTTGGCTCGACTCTTGGCTCGGTTCTCGGCCCGGCTCTTCGCCGAACTCCGCATCGTGCTCCTGATTAAGCGCTTGGCTCAAAACCTGCCGCAATTCGTCCTGGCTCAGGGCTTGGTCTTGGCTCGCGGCCAGTTCTTGCGCCACGGCTTCGACGGTTACCGCGGCCTGCGAACCGCGAAGCCGCGACGTC
>Ga0306924_10005821_pt1 | contig 12194 bp, 8 predicted proteins | sample sta12Can44000111_FD_203756 | JGI IMG/M metagenome (GOLD analysis project Ga0306924, IMG submission 203756) | Lab enrichment of tropical soil microbial communities from Luquillo Experimental Forest, Puerto Rico - statanox.12C.anox.44.000.111 (v2)... | ecosystem: Environmental > Terrestrial > Soil... | reverse complement strand
AGGCTGACATCACATCCGATGCGACGGAGACGATCGATGCACGCGGCAAGATCGTCACCCCGGGCTTGATCGACATCCACACCCATGCCGGCCGCAGCGCGGACGGCCCGCCGATGTGCTTGCAGGATGGGGTGACCGGCTGGGTCGATGCCGGCACGGGTGGGGCGGACAACATGGATGCAGTTGCCGCGATTGCCCGAGGCGCGCCGCAGATAGGCCGGTGCCTGGTCAATATCGCGCGCACCGGCGTCATCGCGCCGGTCGGCGAGTTGCATGACCTCAACGCGGCGAATGTGGCGTTGGCGCAAGCCGCGATCGCCCGCAATCGTGACGTCGTGATTGGCGTGAAGGCGCGGTTGTCGGACAATGTCGCAGGGGCCAACGACCTCGAGGCGTTGCGCCGTGCGCAGGAGGCCGCGGCGCCGTTCAATTTGCCGGTCATGATCCATATCGGCCAGAATCACACGCCGCTCCGCGCCATTCTTGCGCTGCTCAAGCGCGGCGACATCGTCACGCATATGTATGCGCCGGGGATGAATGGCATCCTTGACGACAAGGGCGTCCTGCTGCCGGAAGTCATGGCCGCGCGGCGTCGCGGCATTGCCTTCGACTTCGGCAACGGTGTCTCCGATCATTTCGATTGGGATACGGTCGAAAGGGCAACCAGGCAGGGTCTGTGGCCCGATACTTTCTCCACCGACTGGAACACGAAATCGAAGTCCAGCGGGGTCGTTGATCTGCCAAACGTCATGTCGAAGTTCTTCATGTTTGGCATGCCGCTCGGTCAAATCATCGCCTGTGCAACCGTCAACGCGGCGCGGTGCTTCCCCGCCTTCGATGATCGCGGCACCCTCAACGTGGGTGCACCGGCCGACGTAGCCATCATGGAATTGCGCGAAGGGACTTTCGAATTCCTCGACAATTATAAGGGCACGCGCTCGGGCCGCCAGCGGTTGTTTCCCTTCGCGACGGTGCTCAACGGCAAGCGGGTCCAGCGCAGCTGAGGCATTTTCGATGGTGGAATTTTCGCCATGGCCGCAGCTGATGACAGGCTGGTCGGCACCAACCGACAAGCCTGCCACTGGTTGGTCAATGTGCGGCCGTTAGTTTCCGGCCGCGCCAGTCGTGGCCATCACGGGCGCTCCTGCGCTTCGTCCGCCGATGGCGAGATAAACCGCGCCGGCGACCACAATGCCGAATAGCCAGCTCAGGTCGGCTCCATCCAGAAGTCCGGAAATCGGTCCCTGCAGCGCGGGTACGAGCCCGTCCTGGAACGACCAGCCGGCAACCAGTCCCGCCAGAAACGCGATGATACCGCCCCAGTTGATGTCGCCATATGCGCTGGTTTCCGGCGACTTGTAGAGTTCGGCGACATCGATCTGACCCTTCCTCCTGATGTAGAAATCCGCCATCACGACGCCAGCCCACGGACTCATCCAGAGCAAGAGACTGATCATCCAGTTGTCGAACGCCTTGGCGAACGAAGGTGCAAACACGAAGTAGATGGTGACGAGGTAACCGACGACACCGGCAACCAATGCCAGCGCGGTGCGGGACAGGCGAACGCCCATGCTGAGCGCGGCCAGCGCCGCCGAATAGACGTTCAGGATGTTGGTCGCGATCGGACCGTGCAGCACCATCAAAAGCACGAGGATACTTGCGACACCGCCGAACACCGCGCTCACCATCTTGGCCGGATCGGTATCGAGCGTGACGCTTGCGATCGTGGCCCCGAGAATGGCCAGCCAGACAGACGGAACGAACATTCCGACATAGCTGTACCAGAACACGGCGGACGAGGGGACGCTGCGAAGCACGAAGCGTGAATAATCCGATGCCCACGTCACCCATGAGATTCCCCATCCCACACCGATCGCCGTCATCAGCAGCGTCAGCATCGCAAGGTGCGGTCCAGGTGGAAGCGGGCTGACGAGATTCCAGTTGACGACGCCGGGCTGGCTCCAGGCCAGCACGCTCATGAGCACCATGATGACGACAGTGACCGGCACTGTATATTTTTCGAAGGTGCGGATCGCATAGAAGCCGTAGATTCCGATCCCGACCTGAATCACCATCACCAGAGTCATGATCATGAAGGTGGTCACGGCCGTTTCCGGTATCCCGAATTGGCCGAGAATGGCTATCGATATCTTGACCGGGAAATAGGTATTCACGCCGATCCAGCCGAGCGTCATCAAAAACATCAGAAGGCTGGGCAGATAAGCTCCCCGGCGACCGAAGGCGGAGCGGCTCAGCACCATCTGGTTGACCCCCGTCTTGTGGCCCATCACCGTGAATGCGGCGAAGATGGCGCAACCGACGATATTGCCGAGCACGATGACGGCGATCGTCTCCCACAATCCGAGCTTGAGAACGATGCCGAGAGCGCCGAGCGCCCAGTTGACGGGCGCGATGTTGGCGCCGGCCCAGATCCACATTTGCTGCGGGCCGGTTGAATCGCGGTCTGCATCAGGAATCGGTTCGATACTGTGAGTATCGGACCGCAGTTCAGAATTTGTCATATCGCCCTCCCGATTTGAAAAATCCTCCGATTGAGAGTCCAGCAAGAATCGTACCAGAGGGTGAGATTCTTGCCGTTCCAACCGGGGACGCTTCTGCTTCACCAAAAGAGTCAAACACCCGGTCGGGCAGCAAAGTCCGATCACAATTCAAAGTGCCGTTGTGATTTCCTTGGCCGTGGCATACCGTTTGCTTGAAGCTGAACCTGCGCAGGGAGTTGCCGTCCGACACACCCGGCGAGGATGCGGGCCGGACTGGGCCGGCAGGGCAAAACAACGAAACGAAATTTCAAGGGGAGTTGATCACATGCCGACAAATCTGACGCGTCGCCAAGCTCTTGTCCTTCCCGCCGGGATCGCGGTGGGAAGCCTCATCGGCCGCCCCGCGATCGCAGCAGAACCCGTCAAGATAGGCTTGGTCGCGGCGCTTTCCGGACCTTCCGCGAAGTCGGGTGAGGGGATCACCCGAGGGCTTACGATTGCAATCGACGAGATCAACGCCAAGGGCGGCGTGCTCGGTGGCCGCATGCTGGAACTTGTCCGCCGCGATGACGAATCCAACCCCGGCAAGGGACAGACGGCAGCGCGGGAATTGATCGACAAGGAGGGTGTCGCGATCCTGTTCGGAGGCATCGACAGTCCCGTGTCGCTCGCGATTGTGCCGTTGGTGAATTCGGCGAAGGTGCCGTTCATGGGAGTCTGGGCTGCCGCGACCAACATCACGCGCAACGGCGCCAATCCGAATTTCGTGTTCCGCGTATCGGCTGTGGACGTGCTGGTCGATCGCGCGCTGATCAAGTACGCCACGACCAAATTCGGCGCCAAGAAACCGGGGCTGATGCTGGTCAATAATGGTTGGGGCGAGTCCAATCTTGCAGGGTTGACCGCAGCCGCGGAAGCCGCCGGCGTCAAGCTGGCGGGTGCCGAAAAGTTCGACGACAAGGACGCCGACATGACCCCGCAGTTGCAGCGGCTGCGGGAGGCCGGGGCCGACACGGTCATCCTGGTCGGTAACGCCGCGCCCGGCGCGCAGGTCATCAAATCATTGCAGCGCTCCGCCTGGACGGTGCCGATCGTCTCGCATTGGGGAATCTCGGGCGGGCGATTCCCCGAGCTTGCAGGGTCCTGGGCAGGGAAGGTGCATTTCGTCCAGACCTACAGCTTCTTCGGTCCGCAAAATGACGTCGGCAAGCGCGTGCTCAAGGCGTTGATGGCGAAATACCCTGACGTCAAGGGCCCTGGAGACGTCACGCCGCCGGTCGGCGTGGCCAATGCTTACGACGCCATGCAGCTGACTGCGCTTGCGATTGCCAAAGCCGGCTCCACGGAAGGATCCAAATTGCGCGAGGGCCTCTTGGCAATCGAAAACTATCAGGGCCTGATCAAGAACTACACAAAGCCGTTCACTGACGAGAACCATGACGCCTTGAACGAGAATGACTACGTCATGGTGCGTTACAACGGGGACCAGATCGAGCCCGTCACGGGCTAGCTCAATATGCTCGCGACTGCACTTGTCTCCGGGATCAGTCTCGGCAGCATCTACGGTTTAATTGCGCTCGGATTCACGTTGACCTTTGCCGTTTCGGGCACCGTGAATTTCGCGCAAGGCTCGTCGGTGATGTTGGGGGCGGTGATCTGTCACGTGCTCGCTGTCGGCCTGCGCTGGCCGATGGTTGCGGCGGCGCCGCTTGCCTTGCTGGCCTGCGCAATCTGGGGCCTGATTGTCGAGCGCATCGCGGTGCGGCCGTTCGTTGCGCGCGGCACCAATTCCTGGCTGATGGCGACGGTAGCGCTCGGAATCGTGCTCGACAATGTGGTGATGGTGCTGTTCGGCAAGGAACCGCGCGCGCTGCCTTCATCGCTCGCAGATGATCCCTGGGTCATCGGCAATGTCGGCATCTTTCCGTTGCAGGTGCTCGTGCCGGTGATCGGGCTGGGGCTGGCGCTGGTGGTGCATCTGGGGATGCACCGTACCGAGCTCGGGCTGAAGCTGCGCGCGGCCGTCGAAAACCCGGATGCCGCGCGGCTGATGAGCATCGACGTCACGATGCTCATCGCGCTCACCTACGCGGCCGCCGCGCTTCTTGCCGGGATCGGCGGCATCCTGATCGCGCCGGTGTACAACGTCGCCTACGACATGGGGACGTTGTTCGGCATCAAGGCATTTGCCGTGGCTATTTTGGGTGGTCTCACCAATCCGTGGGGCGTGGTGATCGCAGGGCTGCTCTATGGTCTGGTGGAAGCGTGCGCCACCACCTGGCTCGGCTCGAGCAGCACCCAGATCGTCACGTTCTCCGCCGTCATCGCCGCGCTTGTGCTCGCGCCGTCCGGATTGTTTGGTGGTCGGACCAAGGTGCGCGTATGAGAGTTATCGCCGCCTCGATTGTCGCGGCGCTGGTCGGCGCCGCCGCCGTCTTCATCTGTCTGCTCGCGCCGGGCTATTACGCCTATTTGCTCGGAACGCTCGCGACCACCGCGCTTGCCGGTGTCGGGCTGAACGTGCTGCTTGGGCTGGCCGGTGAAGTGTCGTTGGGCCAGGGTGGCTTCGTGGCGCTTGGCGCCTATGGCGTGGGGATTCTCACTTCCAAGGCAGGCTTGAATTTCTGGGAAGCGCTGCCGCTTGCCGTCTTGCTCGTCGCGGCGATTTCGGCGGCGCTGTCGATTCCGGCGCTTCGGGTCACCGGTCCCTATCTTGCCATGGTCACCATCGCTTTCGGTTTCATCGTTGAGTCCGTTTCGATCGAATGGCGCGATCTCACCGGCGGCTCCAGCGGGTTGTCGGGAATTCCGGCACCGTTCGGCACCGGTGGCACGGCGCTATTGGCTTGCGTTTTGTGCGCGGCGGCACTTCTCGCCTTTCGCTATTTTGCGCGAAGTCCCTTAGGTCTCGCGATGCAGGCCCTTGCCGCGGCCCCTAGCGCGGCGCGCAGCGTTGGCATCGGCGCAGTCCCGGTACGCACGGCGGCCTTCGTGCTGGCCGCGGTGGCGGCCGGTCTTGCCGGCGGATTGCAGGCGGCATTGACCGGCTTCATCGCGCCGAGCTCGTTTCCCTTCTCCCAGTCGATCCTGTTTCTCCTCGTGGTGGTGGTCGGCGGCGCCGGCCGCACCCTGGGACCCCTGATCGGGTCGGCCGTCGTCGTGTTCCTGCCCGAATTGCTCGCGGGTCTTGCGGAATATCGCCTGCTGGTTTTCGGCGCCGGCCTCTTGATCGTGCTTTGGGCTGCGCCGGGCGGAATCGCCGGTGCCCTTGCGCGTCTTCTGATGCCGAAAGAGTCCGGTTCGAGGTCGACGCCGGACATCGATCTCGCCCTGGCTCACATCACCGGTTCGCGCGGCAGTCTGGTGGCCGAAGGCGTCCGCGTCGCGTTCGGCGGCGTCGTTGCGGTTGCCGGCGTAGACATGACTGCTCCTCCCGGCCGCGTCACCAGCGTGATCGGGCCCAATGGTGCCGGGAAAACCACTCTGCTCAATCTGGTCAGCGGCTTCCAACGCCCCGATTCCGGCAAGGTTCGGGTGGGCAACCGCGACATCACGGGCGAAGCCGCGCACGAGGCCGCGCGCGATGGCCTTGCCCGCACCTTCCAGACCGCGCAACCCTTCGGCAACCTGAGCGTGCTGGACAATGTCCGGCTTGGCCTCTTGCGTGGTGGCTGGCGCGGCGAGGCGTCCGCCGAGCTGGCGCGCGCGCTGCTGGCGCTTGTCGGATATGCGGATACAGAAACGCGGCTTGCCGGCACATTGCCGCACGTCGATCGCCGGCTGGTCGAGATTGCCCGCGCCCTTGCTACCGCGCCTGCCGTGCTTCTCCTGGACGAGCCCGCCGCCGGGCTCAATGAAGTCGACACGGCGAGGCTCGGCAGCCTTCTGCAGCGGCTGGCGCGCGCCGGCCTCGCGGTCGTGCTGGTCGAACATGACATGTCGCTCGTGATGTCGATTTCGGATGAGATCATCGTGCTCGATGCCGGACGCCGCATTGCCGTAGGATCACCCGCCGTCGTGCGCAACGATCCGGCCGTGAAAACGGCGTATCTGGGCGCCACGATGCCGGAAGCATCGGCCGCGCAGCGGACGCCGGGCGTGCCACTGCTCGAAGTGAAGGCGCTCAGCGCCGGATATGGACCGCTCGAGGTGCTCGATCAGGTCAGCCTCACGGTGGGCCGCGGCGAGGTGATTGCCCTGTTTGGGCCGAACGGCGCCGGCAAATCGACCTTGATGAAGGCGCTCAGCGGATTGATCCGTCCGGTCAAGGGAAGCATCCGTCTTGCCGGCAGGGAAATGTCGTCGCTTCCCGCGCATCTCGTCGCGGGCACGGGCCTCATTCTCGTGCCAGAGGGACGGCAGGTCTTTCCGCAATTGACTGTTGGCGAGAACCTCCGGCTTGGCGCAACGCGTCGCGGCGATTTCGATTCTGCTGAGATTGAAGCCATCCTCGATCGCTTTCCGCGGCTGCGAGCGCGGCTGCACACCGCGGCCGGCCTTCTTTCGGGCGGCGAGCAACAGATGCTTGCCGTCGGCCGTGGTTTGCTGGCCCGGCCCGAGGTCTTGTTGCTGGACGAGCCGTCGCTGGGTTTGGCGCCGACCGTGGTGGCGGAGTTGTTCGAACAGTTTACCCGGCTGCGCGATGAGGGCATGACCTTGCTGATCGTGGATCAGATGGCCGATTATGCGCTTGCCATCGCCGACCGTGGCTATGTGCTCGGCGGCGGGCGGGTGGTGGCCGAAGGCAAGGCCGCGGAATTGCGCGGCGCGATGCTGGACGAGGCCTATCTGGGTGCGGTTCCTGCAGCGGTGAAATGATGGACCAGATCATTCGTGATGCCCGCATTTTGCGAGACGGCGAGCTTGTCAACACTGATATCGCGATCAAAGGCGAGACCATCGCTGCTATCGCACCTGATCTCGCGGCGGAGGGGCCAGAGCTGAAGGCTGGCGAATGCCTGGTAGTCCCCGGCCTGATCGAAACCCATATCCATCTCGACAAGACCTGCATCCTCGATCGCTGCCGCATCGAGGAAGGCACCGTCGCCGAAGCGGTTCGCGAAACCGCGGCCGCCAAGCGCGGTTTCACGGTTGACGACGTGTATGCGCGGGGCAAGCAGACGCTGGAACGCTGCATCGAGCAGGGCACGATGCGGATGCGCACCCATGTCGAACTCGATCCCGGAATCGGAATGACGGGTTTTGAGGCGGTCGAGCAGTTGGCGCGCGATTATGCCTGGGCAATCGACGTCGAATTATGTGTGTTTCCGCAGGAAGGGCTCACCAACTATCCCGGCACGGAAGAACTTTTGATCGAGGGCCTGCGGCGCGGCGCGCGGACCATCGGCGCAGTTCCTTATTTCGACACCGATCCGCGTGCCCAGATCGATCGCGTCTTCGAAATCGCCCGCGATTTCGACGCCGAGATCGACATGCATCTTGATCTTGCCGAGACCACGCAGGGCATGCAGGTCGAATATGTCTGTCGCAAGACCGAGGAATTCCGCTGGGGCGGCCGGGTCGCCGTTGGCCACGTGACGCAGATGTCGCTGTTGCCTCCGGACCGTTTTGGCGAGATCACGACGCGGCTCGCCAATGCCGGCGTCGCTGTGACCATTTTGCCGTCGACCGATCTTCACCTGATGGGCCGCAGCCACGACCATGCGGTGCCGCGCGGCGTCGTACCGGCGGAGCCTCTGCGCAGAGCAGGGGTGACCTGCTCGATCTCGACCAACAATGTATTGAACCCGTTCACGCCTTATGGCGACGGCTCGCTAATCCGGATGGCAAATCTTTATGCCAATGTCTGCCATGTGTCGCGTCCGGCCGATCTCGCCGGCTGCCTCGACATGATCACGGGCTCGGCCGCCCGGCTGATGCGGCTTTCCGATTATGGCATCGCGTTCGGCGGACCCGCCGACCTCGTCTGTCTCGACGCCAACAACCCGACGGATGCGATCGCGACCCTAGCGCAGCCGCTCTGGGGCATCAAGCGCGGGCGAACGTCGTTCACGCGGCCGCGCCCGCAGCTTCACCGCCCCGTCGACTAGAGCAAAATGAGATTGATCGAGACGGTAACCGCGACCAGTTCGAGCGCCTGAACGAAACAGAAATTTATTTTTTCAGTACCAACCGATATATCTTCAAAGCCTCGAAACCTGCTGCGCACTCCTGTTGAATTGATTCGTTCGAATCGAAGGCGTTGATCATTCCATCGGACATCCATGCGCCTGACTCGATTGACGATTGCGACCGCGCCCGCGTTGTTCGTGCTCCTGTGGAGCACGGGATTTATCGGCGCCCGCTACGGCCTGCCGTACATCGAGCCATTAACCTTCCTGGCCGTGCGAATGGCTTTCGCCGTGGTCATCATCGCCGGCATCGCACTCGCCGGTGGCTCACGTTGGCCTCATGCGAATGAGATCGGCCATAGCCTCGTTGCAGGCTCGCTGGTGCACGGACTTTGCCTCGGAGGCGTCTTCACCGCGATCAGTCAGGGCGTGCCCGCCGGGATCTCCGCACTCATCCTGGGACTCCAACCGATCATGACCTCGACACTCGCCGTCCGCTTCATGGGCGAGAAAGTCACGTGGCCGCAATGGGCAGGACTTGCGCTGGGGTTGGTCGGGGTCTTGTTCGTCCTGCACGACCGCAACATCGTGCTGGCGGGCTCTCTTCTTGGCTGGGTTGCAAGCTTCGTGTCGCTGATCGGCATTACGCTCGGCACCCTATACCAGAAGCGGTATTGCGGTGGCATCGACTGGCGTACCGGCAATCTCATCCAATACGCCGGCGCGGGGGTCCTGTTCACGCTTGGCGCTTTTGCATTCGAGATTCGCGAAATTCACTGGACCGGCGAGCTGATTTTCGCACTGGCTTGGCTGGTGCTGGTGCTGTCGATCGCCGCCGTAGGATTAATGTACTGGCTCATTCGCCGCTCCCCGGCCAGCGGGTTTGCAAGCCTCTTCTACCTGGTGCCGGTTGTGACTGCCTTCTTCGCTTTCATCCTTTTCGATGAGCGGCTGGACTCAATTTCGATACTTGGGATGGTGATCTGCGCCAGCGGCGTGGCGCTCGTCAATCGCGGGACGTCATCGTCAAGCGACATGGCGGCTCAATCGAGTTCGCCGAAATCCGGATAGTATCTTGGCCGCCTGCCGCAGCATTGCTTTCTGAGCGATCGTAATCTAAGGGCGCGCGTTCGGCGGAAGGCGAGCAAAGCTTTCGGTCTGGGCTGCCGATTTCCGTTGTTCGGGGTAGACCGGAAGTGGCTGGTAGAATCAAAACGGTGCGATAAACCCAAGGGCCAAGTAACAGCTTGACGTTGCTTTGCCCACGCCAAAGCCCGTTCGTCTGCTACAAGAGGCAGGGTTATTCATTATGAAGGACGGTCTATGCTGTCTCGCCGCCAAATCATTTCCTCACCGCTGGCCGCTGGTTTGGCCCTGGCATCGCGAAAGGCGACTGCCCAGTCGGCTAAGCGCATCATCGTCGATGCCCAAGTGCATCTGTGGAAGGCGGAATCGGAGGATTGGAAATGGGTGCCCGGCACGAAGCCGCAGCTGCCCGAGCCGTTCACCATCGAGAATCTAGTTCCGCTGATGGATCAGGCCGGTGTGGATCGCGTCGTCATCGTGCCGCCGTCATGGCCGGGCGACCGCAACGATTACGGCCTCGAAGCGGCAAGGCGTTATCCCGATCGCTTCGCCGTCATGGGGCGCATCCCGCTCCAGAATCCGCAATCGGCTACGCTGCTGCCGAAATGGAAGGCGCAGCCCGGAATGCTCGGAGTCCGTATCAGCTTGCTGAGTGATGCGACGATTGGTTGGCTGACAGACGGGACGGCAGACTGGTTCTGGCCCGCAGCCGAGAAGGCGGGACTCCCGGTCATGTTCCTTGTGCCGGGACAGTTATCGATGTTTGCGCGTATCGCGGAGCGCCACCCACAGCTTACGCTCATCATTGACCACATGGGCCTGAACTCTTCGAGCCGTACCGCAAGGATCACCGCGATTCCAGCGGCGATTGATCAGGCCGTTGCGCTCGCCAAATATCCGAACGTTGGCGTCAAGTTGTCAGGTGCGCCCGGTAACTCACTCGAATCCTATCCGTTCCGCGATATGACGGTGTACCTACAACGCCTGTTCGAAGCCTACGGTCCCGAGCGCTGCTATTGGGGTACTGACATAACGAACTCGTTCGCCAAGGCCACCTACCGCCAGCGCGTGACCCATTTCACCGAAGAACTGAGCTTCCTGTCGGAGAGCGACAAGGATTGGGTTATGGGACGCGCGATACTCGCACGTCTGAAATGGGCCTGACCGCCCTCAAGCGGCTTTGCCGCCTGACGCTGTGTGGTCCATCATGCGATTCGCTCCGAGTCGGGAGGCAAATGGCATATCGATCTCTAAGGTTTGGCTAAATCACCGTCCACATTTGAGGCAGGTCGTTGCCGGGAGACGCCACACCGAGCCTGCTGAGAGCCGAACCTTTACTCTGCCGCCTTGCCGGTCTTGGCGCCGAACATGCGCGTCGGCGTGGCGAAACCGCAGGACGTGCCGTCGGTGACCTTGACCTGATCCTCCCACGGCAGGCGGTAGGTTCCACCCACCATGTCCTGCATGAAAGTATAGGGGCAATCCATCGCGCCGCCCTTCACCGCGACATAACCGCGGTGCCAGAGCTGATAGATGTTGTTCTCGACACCCCAATTGATCCGCGCCTCGCGCACGAGATCAGGCCGCACCTCGGAGGTGATGATCTCGTCCGGCCGGCCCGTCGTGCCATGGGCAAGGATGGTGCCGTCAAAATTCACGATCATGCCTTCGCCCATCGAGTCGAACGAGCCGTCGGAGCCGCACATGCAGACATTGGCGGTCACCATCAGGTTCTGGAAGGCGTTGGCCTGGTTGGTGAAGCGCCAACTCTCGCGGATCGGCGCCGTATAACCGGCGGTCCGGATCATGATTTCGGCGCCCTTGTAGGCGCATTCCCTTGCCATTTCCGGGAACATGCCGTCATGGCAGATGATCAGCGCGATCTTGCCGCCGTTCGGACCGTCGATCACGGGAATGCCGAGATCGCCCGGCTCCCAAGGCTCGACCGGAATCCACGGGTGAAGCTTGCGGTAATAGAGCTTGATCTCGCCGTGGTCGTCGATGATCAGCCCGGAATTGTAGGGATTGCCGTCGGGATTGAATTCCATGATCGAGAAGCAGCCCCAGATCCGATTATCGGCACACGCCTTCCTGAAAGCCGCCACTTCCGGTCCGTCGAGGTCGCACATGATCGCGGGATTGGTGTCCATCGACAGCCCGTGGAGCGAATATTCCGGGAAGACCACGAGATTCATGGTGGGAAGGTTGCGGCGGGCCTTGCCCACCATAGCGACGATGCGCTCGGTCTGGCGGGCGAGGTCGGCCTTGGTCACCACCACGGGCAATTGCAACTGCACCAGCCCGATCACCACGCCTTCGGGCGATTTGTTTAATCCACCGAGTCCGTTCATGGGTCGCTCCCTGCAAGAACCGCCTTTGCTTTGCGCCAAGCAAACCCGATTTTTGCAGTCGACAAAAGCTTATATTTCAGGCGATTACGCGCTCGACTTGAAGGCAGAAGATTAGCTGGCGCAAAGGGCTTTCACAGGCAACCGGCGCGGCTATGATGGCAAGACGCGCCCCGATGGCGCGCCTG
>Ga0306924_10005818_pt1 | contig 12197 bp, 11 predicted proteins | sample sta12Can44000111_FD_203756 | JGI IMG/M metagenome (GOLD analysis project Ga0306924, IMG submission 203756) | Lab enrichment of tropical soil microbial communities from Luquillo Experimental Forest, Puerto Rico - statanox.12C.anox.44.000.111 (v2)... | ecosystem: Environmental > Terrestrial >... | reverse complement strand
TGGAGCGTTTCCGCGGAAACGCCAGGCGGACGACCATTAGCCGAATCCGCCGTCGGATATCCGGCCCGAAATACATCGGGCAATGGGGAGGGCAGGTCAGCGAACTTCGGTGTACTCGCTGCGGTCCAGCCGCACAACGTTGGTATAGTCGCTGTCCTCTGGCTCTGCGACGTAGGTGTACTGGGTGTCGTCCAGTTGCGCGACACGGACGCTGCCCCCGGAGAGTAGCTTGCGCAGGTGCCGCATCCCGCTCATGCCCGCGAGCGCGACACCTAGGGCAGCGGCGAGGATCGAACCGCCGAACAGCGCGAGCCCGCCCACGACGTGGCCCAGCATCATCATGACCACTCCGGCCAGCAAGGCCACCGGCACGGCCGCCACCAGCAGTAGCGCGAGCAGCGTCATGGCGATCACAACCTTGGCCGACCTGTCCGGCGTCCGCTCCACGTACCAACTGGTCATCACGCTCACCTCTCAGGGCCCGCTGCTCCTCAAGGACACCGGGCTTATCAGATAACACGATATGTCGTGTGCTCTATGTCAACGCACCTGTCGATCAGGATCATCCCGTGACCGTCCGGCTCGCTGACCGTGGGCGGGCAGCCTGCCGCCGGAGTGTTCCCAGCGCGGCCGGGTGCAGCGCCGGGGCTGGGCGCACATTCCGGCCCCGGTAACCCTTGATCGTCCTGGTCCAGGCCGACGGCCGTAAGGCCGGGGGCCAGGAAAACAGGGCCGTGACGACGAAGGCACGTTCAGGCACATGGTGAGAAACCTGGAACTCCAGGTGCACGGGTCCGATCTCGGGCGGTGTGAAGACGTGCGTGCCGTAGTTGCGGTCGTCTGACGTGGGCTGCGCTGCTATGGTGCGCCAGTCCGTGACCGCATCGGCGGGGAAGCCCCACTGTGCGGCGTAGTCACCGATGAGCCTGGCGGTGGCTTCCAAGCTGTCGGGCGGAAGCTGGACCGTCAGCCGGTCAGGCTCCCCCGCGGGGGTGGAGCCGAGCATGACCGCCATCTCCGCGCGAGTGTGATAGGCGCGGCCGCCGGGCAGCGTGATCGTGACGTCGAACGGCGTGCGGCCGGGGTTCACCCAGACCCGGCTGCCGGCGCCGGCGGCGAAGCCGGCCGACTCGCGGGTGGGCGCGCTGGTCAGGTCGATCACTGTCGCGGCCGCCCGCGGGGACCGCCCGGCAGGCCGGGCGCTGGGCGTTCGCGGCCCGGCCGGCGCGGCGCGCAGGTCCACGTCCCAGCGGGTCAGCGCGCCCGCGGCGAGCTCGCAGGCCCGCGCCAGCAGCCGGTAGCCGGTCATCCGCTGCGACAGCGGGATGGCCATCAGGGCGCGTGCCTGGTCGGGGTGGTTCCGGATGAAGGCCTGATAGGCCGGCAGCGTGTCGGCATCGATGAGCTTCCACCGGTCCGCGAACAGGGCGATGTTCCCGTCGGCCAGCGGCGTCCGCGCGCTGACCGCGATCGGCGGCAGCCGCGCGCCGACCCGGAGCGGGTACCGCTGCGGGAAGGACTGGGCCCGGGGCACCGACGGCGCCCCGGCGAGCGTCAGCAGGTACGTGAACGTCCGGCCAAGCGGCCAGCGGTAGGCCAGCATGCGGACGTAATACCGGTCGATGATGTCGTGCTGCTCGCGGAACAGCAGCGTCCGGTTGCCGTCGGAGACGGCATCGGCGGCGGGATCGTGGCGGCCCGCATCAATCCGCCGCCAGGCCTCAAGCGTGGCCGCGTCGATGATCCGGGCCTGGTAGAACTCCTCGATCTGCGCCATCCCGCCGGCCAGGTAGGCCTCATGCATCGCCGCCTGGTCCTCGAAGATCTTTTTCTGCATGGTGAGGAACGTCGTCTCGTAAAAGCCGAGATCGCCCGCGGCGCGCCCGGCCAGCCGCCGTGATGCCCGCCCGAGCGCCGCGATCACCGCCCCGCGCACCGCGTCCGGGAGCACGCCCAGGTCCCGGAAGCCGGCGTAGAAAGCCGGGCCGATCATGGCCGCCAGGCCAGCCCACTGCAGGTAGGGGTGCTCGATGAACAGCCGCCCGTAGTAGCCGTAGACAGCCTCGACCGTCCGCCTGTTCTCCTCGACCCCCCGTCCGGGGTGCCAGCTCTCGCGTTCGATACCCGCGCGGTCAAGCGCCCGCCTGAACCAGGCCTCCCGCAGCTCGTGCGCCTCCACGCCCACGACGCTACAACCCAACGCCCGACACGGCACGCGGCGATCCGCGGCGGTGCTACCGTGCTGGGGGATGGTCACCCCCACAGTGAACTCGGGCTTGCTCCCGGTACAGTGCGTTTCCGTGCGGGAATTGATCACGCCGACCGTGCGGCTGCGGGAGTCATGGCTTGCTTCCCGTGACGAGTGGGGCCGGAATGTCCACCAAGACGGTGCTGGCCTGCGTGACGACGATGACGTGGACAGCGTCGCCGGCTTCGCCCTGTGGGTCGGCAGGCTGCTCCGCGCGGCGGATACCTCTAGGCCGGCGGCTGAGGGCCGTGCGCGACACCGAACTCGGTCTTACCCGCCGTTACTGGATCATGCTCTGAACCGGAGTGCTGCGGAAGACCGCCCCGGGCGCTGGGCCGCCCGTACGCAGCCGGACCGCGGCACACGGCCCACGTCAGGGCGCGCTGATCGTCAGACCGAGTGGCGCGGAGGTGCCGATGGGATCGCTGCTCAGCGTTATCGCGGTGACGGTGACCGCGAACGCGCCGGCCGCGCTCGAGGGTGTGGCGGTCAAGGTCAGGACCGAACGACCGCCGATGACGGCCGTGCGCGGCGAGAACGACGCCGTTACGCCACTGGGCAGGCCGCTGACGCTCAGGGCCACCGGAGTACCGTTCAGATCGGCCGTGGCCCGGAACGAGACGGTGATCCTGGTCCGGTAGCCCGCCCGGACCGTGACCGAAGACGGGCTGAGCTGCATGGTGTAGTAGCTGTCCGGCGAAGACGCGGAGTGTACGTCGCTTGTGACGTTCGCGGTAACGGCAGCCTGGCTGGCGAACGCCGCCTGCGACCCGCCGGCGGCCATCAGCAGTGCCGTCGGCAGCAGCGCCGCTTTCAGCAGCGTTCCGGGGTGAATGCGAACCATGTCAGTCCTCCTGAGTGTCCGGTGACAGCGCTTCACGGCTGCGCACCATCGGTTGCTCCGGGGAATATCGCATTCCGGGTTGGAACAACGCTGATGCGGACCTGAAACGACCTGCACACAAACCCGCCGGGAGCACAGGGCGCATACTGGGTACATGGGCCGGATCATCGGGACAATCCTCGGCGCGATCCTCGCCGTCTGGCTTGCCGTCGCGGCTGCGGGCGGGATCTTGGCGACGTTCAAGGCGTTCTTCATCATCGGGCTGATCGCGATGGCCGTGTTCATCGTCGTGTGGCTCGCGGCCAAGCGCTCCCGGCGCGGCTAGCGCGGCGCGGCGGCACCGGGCCGGGGATGAGCACGGCCACCGAGGACACGCGCCCGGCCGGTGATGGCTGCCCCTGTCCGTGAGGGCGAGGCGGAGGGACCAGGACCGGCGGATTGCTGCGAGATCGTGACCAGCGGAGGGAACCCTTCCGGAGGGTGCGACCGTCGAAGCGGGCATGATACGACACCTTGGCGGCAAGGACGCTGCTGTCCTGGCAGGCTGCCTGCTCGTGATATCCGGCTGCACGGGTGGCGCGGTGCAGCGGGCGGTGCATCAGGACGCGGCCATGCGGTCCGGTCCAGTGCGGCTGACGTCGTTCCATGGCTGCGGCGAGGAACTCGCCGCCCTGCGCAAGGCGGCTGAAGCCAGCGTCGGCCCTTACGGCCTTCCGGGTCTGGCTTCGTCGGTGAACGGCACTGCGTACCCGGCCGCGGCCGCCGGGGCCCCACGGGCCGCGGCCGGGGCGGGCGCCGCCGCGACCGCACCGGCCGCAGGGCCGGCGTATTCCGGTACGAACGACTACGTGGCCGGCGTGGACGAGCCGGACCTGGTCAAGACCGATGGCCGCCGGATCGTCACCGTCGCCGACGGTGTTCTGGAGGTCATCGACGCGGCCTCGCGGACGGTGACCGGGCGCCTGGAGCTCAGCGCCGCTGGCGGGGGCATGGCTTATCAGTCGGCGAACCTGCTGCTGAGCGGCGACCATGCCCTGGTGCTCACCAGCGGAGGGCCGGTGGCGGGCGGCGCCACCGGCTCCGGTGGTTACCCGCAGCCCGTCTACGGCTCGCGGCTGCTCCTGGTGGATCTGGCCGGACGTCCTTCGGTGATGTCGTCCTACACCATCGAGGGCAGCCTCATCGACGCGCGGCAGATCGGACCGGCCGTTCGGGTCGTAATCGGTTCACAGCCGCGCCTGAACTTCCCCGCGCAGCCCGAGAGCACCTCTAACGCGCAGCGGGTCGCGGCCAACCAGGCCGTCATCAGCCACGCTGGCCTGGACGCCTGGCTGCCTCAGTATGAGGAGACATCCGGCGGCGCAACCAGCACAGGACACGTCTCATGCGCTGCGGTCAGCCGGCCCGCGACCTACTCCGGAGCGAACCTGCTCACGGTGCTGACGTTCGACCTCACCTCCGACGCGCTCGGCTCCGGCGACGGCGTAAGCATCGTCGCCGACGGCAATACGGTCTATGGCACGGACACCAGCCTCTACGTGGCCGGCGACGAACGGTGGCTGGCCCGGGCGGCGACCGCGGACGCGAACCCCGGCATGCCCGCCGAAGGCCCCGCCAGCACCCCCGGTAGCGCCGCCACCGGGCAGCAGACCGATATCTACCGGTTCGACGTCACCAGCCCCGGACCGCCGAGGTTCGCCGCCGGCGGCAGCGTCCCGGGATACCTGATCGATCAGTACGCGCTGTCAGAGTGGCAGGGTTACCTGCGGGTCGCGACCACGACCGGCACCTCGTGGGCGCGCGCCGACGGACCGCCGGCGGACGCGCAGACCAGTTCCTCGGCCGTGTACGTGCTGTCGACCCGGGGTCCGGTTATGCGGTTGGCCGGTCACGTCACCGGGCTCGGGCTCACCGAGCGGATCTACTCCGTCCGCTTCATGGGGCCTGTCGGCTATGTGGTCACCTTCCGGCAGACCGACCCGCTTTACACCGTGGACCTGAGTGACCCGGCGCAGCCCCGCGTCCGCGGCTCGGTGGCCCTGACCGGTTATTCGGCCTATCTCCACCCGGCGTCTGACACGCGGCTGATAGGAATCGGCCGCCAGGCGGATGCGATGGGGCATGTCGGCGGCACGCAAGTCTCGCTGTTCGACGTCTCCGATCTGGCCGCGCCGACCCGCCTGGCCACGTTCGCGCTGACCGCGGCGATATCGAATGCCGAGTTCGATCCGCATGCCTTCCTCTACTGGCCCGCCGCGCGTCTCATGGTCGTCCCGCTCCAGGCGACAGGCATGGCCACAGAAGCGCCGACGCCTCCGGACGGGGCGGCTCCGTCCCCAGGCGCGCCGCGGTCAGGCGCGCTGGTGCTGCGGATCGACGACTCGGGCATCAGCGAAACCGGATTCATCACGCAGCCGGACACCGCGAACACGACCGGGTACCCCGGATACTCGCCGATCGAGCGTTCGCTGATCATCGGCCAAACTCTGTGGACGATATCGACAGCCGGCGCGAGGGCTAGCGACCTGACCACCCTCCGGCAACAGGCCTGGGTTCCGTTCAACGGTCCCGGCAGTACCGCCACCCACTGACCAGGAGTGCGAGCCGCACGCGGATTGGCGTCTGCGGTAGTACCGGGGTGTGGCCGCCGGGTTCGGGCCTGGGTTCCCCGGCTGCTCATTGCATGGGCATGGCGCCGTGCATCCCGGCGGCTATGGCCACTCCGACGGCGATCAGGACGATGCCCAGGATCACCGCTCCCCAGCCCAGTGCCAGGCCCGCAAGCGCCAGGCCGGCCCCCTGGTCACCGGTGCGCCTGATCTGGCTGCGGGCCACGTGGCCGAGCACGATCGCCGGGATGGTCGCCAGCGGCCCCACGGCGAACTGCGCCAGCCCGCAGGCGAGGCTGGCTATCGCGAGCCCGTTAGTCCTGGCCTGCGGGGTCACCGTGGTCACGGCCGTCAGGCCCGGCCCGGTCGCAGGCGCCGCAGGCAGGTCGGTCAGGACATGGTCCAGGTCGGCGTAGGTGCGCGCGGACAAGGCGCTCTCCAGGCGGGCGTCGTACTCGTCCCTGGAGAGCCGGCCTTCACCGTAGGCCGCGCCGAGGATGCCCGCCACCCGGTCGCGGTCCGCGTCGGCGGCCCGCATCCTGCCCTGTCCGCCACCGGCTACCGGAGAACCGTGCCCAGCCGCCATCGGTGCCTCCAGGTCCATCTCGCGGCCCCTTCCACGGGACACGCTCGTGCAGCATCAGCGTCCCGCGGCCGCGGGCCGGCCAGTAGGGTCCGGCGCCCGCACCTGCAGCAGACCAAAGTCCCGGTCATGGCGGCCATCCGTCCAGTCGGCGAACCGGGGCAGGCACGACGGTGATCAGACGCACCTCATCGCGGCGTGAGAATGCGATACACGCAAGTGCCGAGGCGAAGGATCAAAGACCACCGTAATGGGGCCCAGCGTCCCTGGTGAGTCCGGCTCCCGCAGCGTACCCTGGCTTTCGATTTCAGGAGGCGAGCTTCATGATCGGCACACGCAGGGGAGTTTTTCGGCCAGTTTTTCGATCAGCGGTCCTGATATCAGCGTTGCTCGCCGCGACGGCCACGGCGGCGGCGCCGGCTGCCGCCCAGGCCCCGAACTCGTCCAGGCCAGGCGCCACAACGGGGGCGTCGTCAGCCGCGGCGACGATCGGTGTGGCCGCTAGGCAGGGAGCCGCGCTGGCGGTAGCGCCGCAGCCCGGCGTGACGCCGAGTGTCGCGGCGACGGGCGTGGCGAACCCTGCCGCCTCCCTGTTCTACGTCGGCTCCGACAGTCAGGTTTACCGGGTTCCGCTGCGACCTGCCGGTTCCGCCGTTGCGATGGGCGGCCGTCTGGCCGGTGGTCCCGGCTCCACCTTCATTCCACCCGGATCCGTGGGCGCCCACTCCATGCCTATCTTCCTTGTCGGCCGGGGCACCGACAACGCGCTATGGGCCTTCATGAACTTTTCCACCACGGGTTCCCCGCTCTGGGTTCCGCTCGGCGGGCGCCTGACATCCAGGCCGGGGGCGGCCGCCGGCGCACTGTCGGTAACCGGCGGTGAGGCCCTGGACCTGGTCGCTCGCGGGAGCGACGGCGCGGTCTGGGACCGTGAGTCCACCAGTACCACCGCTCGGCCCTGGGTGAGCCTGGGCGGACGGGTGCTGGCCGGCACCGGTCCAGCGGCGGTGAACGCGGGCGGCACCCTCTACGTGCTGGCGATTGGGCTCGACCATGCGCTGTGGGTCACGCACAGCACCGATGGCGCCCACTGGTCCGGCTGGCGTTCGCTCGGCGGCCGGGTCGTCGGTGACGTCGGGGCGGCCACGCCGGCGCCCGGAGTCGCGGTCGCTTTCGCCCGCGGGACCGACAATGCCGCGTGGTACAACGAGTTCGCCGGCTCAACCACGGGCGTCAGCGCGGGCTGGCACACCCTGGGCGGCAGGCTGACCGCCGGCGTCGGGGCGGGGTCGGCACCGGGCGGCATGACGTGGGCGGTCACGCTGGGCACCGACCATCACGTCTGGCAAGCCAGCGGGATGTGGCCTGCCCTGCGGTGGTCCAAGGCCTGATAGCCGCCGACCGCCTCGCCCCAGGCCGTCGCTGCCACCCCGCCTAAACCAGAACCCTAGAGCCAGGGTTGACCCTGATGCTCGCCGGATGCATCTCGGGGTCGAACCGGGGCTGATCCCGATCGACGCGGGCAGCCGGCGACGGCAGCCTTAAGACATCAGCCCAACCACTGCGACACCATCGGAGACCGATCACCATGCTCGCGATCCTCGCCCTCGTCCTCATCGCCATCGTGGCCCTGACCGTCCTCGGCTTCGCCGTGCACGTCCTGTTTTCCCCGTGGCTGCTGCTGGCGGTCATCGGCGTCCTGGCCTGGGTCAAGTTCGGTCCGCGACGCTCCCGCCGGTAGCCCGCGGCACGGCCCGCAGCTAGCAGGCGTCGCGTCTGAGCTGGCATCGGGGGTGCGCTGCGGTCCACACTGTGTCCATGACGGCACGGTTTGACGAGCTTCGTTCTCTGGATCTGTTCGGCGGCCTGACTGACCAGCAGGTTTCAGAGCTGGTGGCCGGCAGCTCGGAGGTTGGCCTCCGTCCGGGACTGGAGTTGTTCCGCGAGGGTGAGCACGCCGACTTCTGGTGGGTCCTCCTCGACGGGGTCGTTGACCTGATCCGCCAGGCCGGCGGTGAGGAGACCGTGGTCGCGAGGATGGATGTCCCCGGCCGCTGGGCTGGCGGATTCCGCGCCTGGGATGACCAGGGCGTCTATCTTGCCACCGGCCGCGCGGCGACGACCGGGCGGATGCTGCGGCTACCGGCCGACGTGCTGCGCGAGCGGATGAACGCCTGGTTCCCGTTCGGCGGGCATCTCATCGAGGGGCTCTACCGGACCGCGCGCTCCATCGAGGCGACTGCACGGCAGCGCCAGTCACTGATCACCCTTGGCACGCTTGCCGCAGGCCTGGCACATGAGATCAACAATCCGGCCGCCGCCGCCGTCCGCGCGGTCGACGCGCTGGAGGACGTATGCGAGACACTGCTCGGATCTGTGAGCCGGCTCGCCGGTCACCAGGTCTCGGCCCGGCAGTTCAGCGCGCTCGACATGCTGCGCCAGGAGGTCACCGGTCCTGCGGTGGCCGCGGACGCGCTGACCCAGGCCGACCTGGAGGACGCTCTAGCGGAGTGGCTTACCCGCCATGGTGTCGGCCGCGAATGGATGATCGCGCCGTCCCTCGCCGCCGCCGGGGCGGATACCGGCTGGTGCGAGCGGGCAGCCGCGATCCTGGATGGACCGGCGCTGGAGCCGGGCCTGGAATGGGTGGCCAGCACCCTGTCCGCCGCCATGCTGCTGGCTGAGATGAAGGAATCGACCGGGCGCATCTCAGCGCTGGTCGCCGCGGTCAAGTCCTACACGCAGATGGACCGGGCCTCGCTGCAGCGCATCGATGTCACCGACGGCCTGGAGAGCACCCTGGTCATGCTCGGCCACCAGCTGGGCGACGGGGTGACGGTAGTGCGTGACTACGGCCCCGGCGTCCCGCCGGTGGAGGCTCACGCTGGCGAGCTCAACCAGGTATGGACCAACCTCATCGGCAACGCCGTCGAGGCGATGGACGGCAAGGGCACGCTGCGGTTGTCGACCCGCGCCGGGCAGAACGATATCGTCATCGAAGTCGCCGACACCGGCTGCGGAATGCCACCGGATGTGGCAGCCCGCGCGTTCGAGCCCTTTTTCACGACCAAGGACGCGGCCACAAGCACCGGCCTCGGCTTGGACATCGCACGCCGGATCATCACAGAACGTCATGGCGGCACCATCGACATCGATTCCCGGCCAGGCCATACGGTGCTCCGGGTCCAGATCCCGGTTAGGGCTTCTAAGCTGTAACCCCACTGGTTGACCACGCTGTGTGATCAGGCGCTGACCTGAAGACCAACTCCGCCCTGACGGCCCAAAACCCCCGCGACCTGCGCTCGGTGGCCCGGGCGTACCATCGTGCCATGACCACGCCTCAGGAAGTCCTGGCCGGCGTCCCCTTGTTCTCGATGCTGCCGGAAGAGGAAGTGGCCAAGCTCGCACAGCGGGCGCACGAGCTGAGGGTTCCCGCTGGCACTGTGGTCACCGACCTGGACAGTGTCGGCGTGAGCTTCGGCGTCATCGTGGACGGGCGGGCGGCGGTGAGTGTGCACGGGCAGCACGTTCGCGTCCTCGGCCCCGGTGACTACTTCGGCGAGATGGCCCTAATCGACGAGTCCTACCGTTACCGTTCGGCGAAGATCACCGCTGAGACCGACCTGCACTGCCTGATGTTCGCCAAATGGGGCTTCCGCCACTTCGCCATGAGCCACCCCCAGACGGCCTGGGCCCTCCTCGAAATGATGGCGCAACGCGTCCGGGACGCCGAGAACCGCTAGCTAGGGAAACCGGGTCGGGGTGCACTATTCGAGCCGCCTCCAGTTGGTACGGCGTAGTTCCTCGGCAAGGGCCTGGACGGCGGACTCTCCGAAGCGACGTGCCCACCTGCTGAGCCACGCCTCGTTGTCCAGGTAGAACTTCCAGTCACCGACAACCCCATGCCTCACGAAAAGAAACGGCACGGGCGATTGGAATGGTCGGAAGCTCGAGTTGTATATCGCAGTTCCCTCATTGCCTTCGTAGAACGGCCCGAACAGGAGTCCATCCTCGACGTACGACGGAACTGCAAGCTGCTGGAGGACGTCGTCAAAGACGCCTTGCGCACGATCAGCCGACAAGTCGGCGAAAACGACGACGATTACGTTGTAGTTCACGTCGTCACCGTCAGCAGCCTCCAGCAACCGGCGCTTGTAGCCGTTCATGAGCTCGACAACCTGCGGTGCGCCCCCGTCGGCGACGTGCTCGGGAGCGAGCCACAGTGTCTTGCGCTCCAAGGCCCCGGGCACGAAGGGGCACACGGGCCCGGCGCGGCCGAGGTCCTGGTTAGACCTGGTCACGAACGTCTTGATCCAGTTTGCGACGGTGCGGAGCGCCTCTAGGTCGTTGTCCGCGAGCTGCCCCGTCCTGCTGACGTCCTCGAGATCCTCGAGGAGGAAGAGATTAGTGGTCGTGGCTGGCATGGAACCTTCTCCGGAAGAGAACACCGAACCGGGGTTCGGGAGTGGACGATGAGGTCATGAGTGTCCCCTCTCACGTGCGGTACAGCCCGATGATCGCCCTGCGCGCAGGCGGGTCGCGCCAGTGATGATCCCTGGCCCGTTACCCTGGCCCGCGATACGCCAGGGCCTCACATTAGGCTGGCAGCCAGCAGGGACATCGCCCCTGAGCCGGAACTGCCGCGAAGGGCTACGGGCTGAAGTGGTCACGGGGTCAGGGCATTCGTCGCGACAACGACGCGCCGCGCCGCCGCGGGGTCGTAGTGGCGAGGTCAGCGCGCTGGGCCGGATCGTCGAAGCGGTCCGGGCCGGGGAGAGTCGCGTGCTGGTGATCCGCGGTGAGCCGGGCGTGGGCAAGACCGTACTGCTGGACAACCTGGCCACGCAGGCGTCGGGCTGCCAGGTCGTGCGCGCGCTGGGTGTCCAGTCGGAGATGGAACTGGCCTTCGCCGGCCTGCACCAACTGTGCGCGCCGATGCTGAACCGGCTCGATCGTCTGCCTGTGCCGCAGCGCGAGGCCCTGCAAACCGCGTTCGGCCTCATCAGTGCCGCTCCGGCGCCTGACCGGTTCCTGGTGGGCTTGGCCGTGCTCAGCCTGCTGTCCGAGGTGGCCGGGGAGCGGCCGCTGATGTGCCTGGTGGATGATCAGCAGTGGCTGGACCGTGCCTCGGCGCAGGCGCTGGGTTTCGTGGCGCGCCGGCTCGCGGCCGAACCAGTCGCCCTGGTCTTCGCAACCCGTGATCCAGGCGATGAACTGGCCGGGCTGCCGGAACTAGTAGTCGAGGGGCTGCGGGAGGGCGACGCGCGGGCGCTCCTGGACTCGGTCGTAGCCGGACCGCTGGACGCGCGAGTCCGGGACCAGATCGTGGCCGAGACGCGGGGTAACCCGCTGGCGTTGCTCCAGCTGCCCCGGGGGATGACGCCGGCGCAGCTGGCGGGTGGATTCGGGCTGGCCGGCGCGCGACCGCTGTCGGGGCGGATCGAAGAGAGCTTCCTGCGGCAGATCCAGGCTCTGCCGTCCGAGGCCCGGCGACTCCTGCAGCTGGCCGCGGCAGATCCGTCCGGCGACATGTCGCTGGTGTGGCGGGCGGCCGGGGTGCTCGGGATTCCGGTTCAGGCGGGAGCGCCCGCAGTTGAGGCCGAGCTGGCCGAATTCAGCCCGCGGGTACGGTTCCGGCATCCGCTGGTTCGCTCGGCGGCCTACCGCTCGGCGTCCGTTCAGGACAGGCGAGAGGTCCACCGGGCGCTGGCGGAGGTCACCGATCCGCAGCGCGATCCCGACCGCCGGGCCTGGCACCGGGCCGAGGCCGCGCCAGGCCCGGATGAGAAGGTCGCCGACGAGCTGGAGCGCTCGGCCGGGCGGGCGCAGGGCCGCGGGGGGCTGGCGGCGGCAGCGGCATTCATGGAGCGCGCGGCCATGCTGACACCCGACCCGGTGCACCGAACGCGGCGG
>Ga0306924_10005817_pt1 | contig 12197 bp, 12 predicted proteins | sample sta12Can44000111_FD_203756 | JGI IMG/M metagenome (GOLD analysis project Ga0306924, IMG submission 203756) | Lab enrichment of tropical soil microbial communities from Luquillo Experimental Forest, Puerto Rico - statanox.12C.anox.44.000.111 (v2)... | ecosystem: Environmental > Terrestrial >... | reverse complement strand
CGCCCAGGAGGACGCCATCCCGCCGGCCAAGGACACCATCTTCGCCCGCAAGATCGTGATGGGCACCATCGATATGAACATGGACGAGGTCGAGACCATGCTCACCCCTGGTGGCAAGCTCGACCAGACCGAGGCGCGCGAGCATCTCGACATCATCTCGGTGCTGCTGATGGCGTTTCCGCACATGTTTCCGGCTGCCACCAATCAATGGAAGCCCGGCGTGGACCGCGATGCCGCGCTCGACACCTTCGCCGCGCCCGAGCTGTGGGCGAGCTTCGGCGATTTCTATAAGCGCGCGACAGCGGCATCGAAGGTCGCCTTCGATGCCAGCCGCGCCAAGACTGTAGGCGAACTCAAGCCGCTCGTTGCCGAGCTGCGCACGGCCTGCAATGCCTGCCATGCCAGCTATCTGAAGGCGCAATAATCCGAACTAATCACGTCATCACCCGCTAAGCTTGTCCCCGCGCAAGCGGGGACGGGTGACCCAGTTATCGACGTGCATGCCGTTCAGGCACCAGCGTGATGCTCGCGACTCCATCGCGCGATCATCGAGGGAGGACCGTCCTCTTTAGGGTCTCTTGAACCCGTAAAGGCCACGGCAGTAATCTTCGGTTGTCCAAGGTGTAAGCAAGAAAGGGAGAAATGCCATGTCGATCTACATCTCGCGTGGTCGTTTCACTTCGAATGCTGTCAAGGGCATGCTGGCAAAGCCCGAAAACCGCGAGGAGGCGGTGGCCAAGCTGTTCAAGAGCGTAGGAGGCAAGCTCATTGGTTGGTACCTGACATTCGGTCACCATGATTGGATGGCCATCGGCGAGTTCCCCGATGAGAGGGCGGCAGCCTCTGCGGTACTGGCTGCTTCTGCCGGAGGCAGTTTGTCTGATATTGAGACGACCGTTGCCATGACGGCGAAAGAGGCTGCGTCCACCTTCGAATCGGCTGGAAAGGCGGCAAAGGCGTTTCGGAGCGCCGGTCGATAGGCTCGAGCAAGGCTTCCATCTCAGCGCTGATCTTGCTGCCCGTCTTGATGCCGAGCCTTTGGTGTCGCTTGTCATTTCGAGCGGCGGAAAATTGCTGACTGAAGGCCGCGCGCGTTTCACCGCGCCAAGCGCCGCTGCGGCAAGCAGGTCGAAGGGCTTTGCGCCTGCTGAGAGAAGCGTGGCGCCACGTCTGCGAATTGCTATTTTTTTGTTGGGTTGAAATAGCTCAAATCGGGGGGCGGCTGGCCCTTCTTTGAAGGCATCAGCTTGCCGTCGGCGCTGAGATAGTAGGGCTCGTTGCCGATGCGCACATGCGGATTGTTTTCCGCGCAAACGTCCGACAGCCAGACCGGGCGTGGATCGGCATTGCGCGTGGCCTTCTGTTTCTTTACCCAGGGCCGCGTCAGCGCATGATCGATGACCGTGATCTCGTCGTAGAGCGTGTTGGAATCGGCCTTGTCGAGATAGATGCGCTCCTTGATGACGGCCTGACCGTCGCTGTGGAACGGCACCCCCGTGATATCATAGCTGCGCGGCAGCTTGAGGAAGCGCGTCTCCGCCTCGAGCACGTCATACTTGCCGTCGCCGTCCTCGTCGATCCACTTGCCGATTGAGTAGCCGGCGAAGGTCGATGCGGCCTCTGCCGGCCAATCGCGGCCGTCGGTATAAATGCGCCGATAGGAATCGTCGTTGTGACTGATCAGGACGTAGGTGGTCTCCGGCGTCACGATGATCTCCCCTGGATCGTAAAAGCTCATCATCGCGGGCATGCCCGCCGGGATGCAGAAGGTCGATGGCCAATTGCCGGGGCCGCCCGCCTTCAGGTCGGCTTTGATCTCCTCCCAGAGCTTCTGATATTCGGGTGTGAGCGGCGGCGGACCGGCAAGCTGCAGCCAATTGTTCGGGCTGCCCGGCGGCCGGACCCATTGGCCCTTGAGATTGGGATATTTCCCGAGATCAGCGACCTGCGCAGCGGCTGGCGCCGCACTGAGCACGGTCATCAACAGCAGAACGGCACAGACCGAGCCTCGGTCAGCCATGGCACACCTCGCGGCACATGAGACTCTACTTTTTCGTCAGATTGAAATATCGCAATTCCAGCAGCGCATGATCTTCCTCCCACAGAGGTGAGGGCCGAAGCCATTGCGCTTTTAATGGCCGACCATGACTGCCGTGCCGTCGCGATACTGGGTGCCCTGCGGCGTCCACATGCCGCCGGGCGCGCCGCTGCGCAACGGCGCCACTTTCATTTTGAGCTCGTCACCGGCTTTGATGGTCTTGCTGGACCAGCCTTCGCGCAGCAACAAGCCCGGGGTGGCGCCCTCGAGATTCCACACCGTGACGCTGCCGTCCGGCCCCTTGACCTGAAGCAGGATGAAGGTGTGCGGGCTCGTGTACTTGAACTCCTGCACGATGCCCTCGAGCTCGATGGGATTCTCCTGGTCGAACATGGCGAAGGAGTGGTGCGCCATTGTCGCGCCGGCCATCGCGATCGCCGCAGCGCTTGTCAGCACGACGCATAATCGTCGCCTCATGAAGCTCCCTCCCGGAAAGATCCCCTGCGAGCCGCGCCCGGCGCTGCGAGCCCACTTCAGGAGCACCTCGGCACAAAAGGAATTGCAGCGGTTGTGGTCAGGATACTCCGATTTGCATTCCTGCCAAGCTCGCATGTGCGCGTCAGCTCAGGCCGGATAAAGTGAGCCGAGATAAGCGGTCAGGCGCCCGCCGATGAGGACGGCGGCCCACAGCAGACAAGCAGCGATCGCGAGATTGCGGCCGCGCGCGGAGGGCCTTCCCTTCGTCTGCCAGGCATCGGCCTCCCGCATCAGGTGCCGTTGAAACTGCCAGGTCACGACAATCGCGATAACCAGGAGAATGATCTTCACCTCGAACATGCCGTCGGCAAGATATTGCGCGGGCTTGGTCATCCACAGCGTAAGGCCGCTGATGATCTGGCCCGCAACCGCAATCCATACCAACGGCATGAGCCTGCTCATTGCGGGGTAGGGGATCGCGCGCAACAGGCCAACAAGCCGAAGCCCGATGACGAACATGAGACCGACAGTGGTCGCCGTGCCGAATGCGTGGATGGTCAGCGCCAGCGGCCAACCCCAGGATTGATTGACCCATTCCGCGTAAGGCGTGTGCGCCAGCCAGTCGAGCACGTTCACCTCTCCTTGACCGTCATTCGCGAGAAGAGGTGCCGGCTATGGCGCGCTCTCGTCTAGCCTCTTGTCGAGCCCGTAGAGGCCGGCAAAAGCCAGAGCGAGAACGGCGAGCACCACAAATACAACCATGAAGATGATCGCGGCGTTGCCGTATTCCATGGCTTCCTTCGCTCACAGGTAGGAGATCAAGCGGCCGCCCATGATGACGCCGCTCCACGAGATCAGGACCAAGGCCGCTACCCACTTGGCGCTTGCCGGCGCGTCGTCCTCGGCGCGGACCTTCCAAAGCCGCTCGGAGAACGAGAAATACAACACCGCCGCCGCGCCGATCACGATCAGTCCCATCTTCGGCGCGAAAGTCGGCGCGTTCAGATAGCGCGAGGAGTCGGCGAGCAGGATGAGCATGCCGCTGAACACGTTCATCACGACTCCGAAGACGCCGAGCGGCAGCAGGCGGTGCACGGCGGCAAAGGACAGCGATTTCCAGAATCCGAGCACGCGCAGCGAGATCGCGAGAACGGTGCCGAATATCAGTGAAAAGCCGAAGAAGTGCACAGTCTGCCACGGCACGAACCAGATGACGTGGTTGATCAGCAGCTCGATGGCGCGGGTCACCCCGGCCTTCGGGTCGGCGGCTAATGCGTCCGCGGCGGTTCGGATCTCCGGGTGATTGATCTGCCCGCCGCGATGGCCGGTTTCCGCCATCACGGCGAGCGTGATGATCGCCAAGCCGAGGATCAGGTAGAGCCACGGCCGGGAAAAACGCCCGAGATGGCGAAACCGCCACAGCTCGATCCATGCGGCGACCCCGGTGGAGGCGAGCCCGAACAACGTCGCCAAGGCCATGTCCCGGTGTGCCTCGATCGCGGGCCTGGAAATCCCCGCTACCCGCGCATCGATGAACGCCCACATCGAGGCAGCGCCGCTGACATAGGTAGGCACTCCCAATATCGAGCACAGGACAAAAACGACGAGGCTCGTCCGCTGCGTGACGACATCATTTTTGACCAGCCCGATCGTGTAGAGGACGAGCGCGAGCACGAATCCCACCGTTGGGAAATGGTTGAGGATCATGTGCGCATGCGACCAAGCCTGTGGTGTCTGCTGCGCCGCGGCCTCAAGGCGCAACTCGTGGTGATTGACCTGCCAGCCCAGCTCGCCGGCCACCATCATCAGCGCGAGCGTAATCGCCGCAAGCGCCAAGACCAGGCGCACTGCCGGCTGCAACAAATGCCCGAGGCCGCGCGCGCGCCAGAGCGCAATGACTGCCACGATGCCGGTGATCGCCAGGGCGGCGAGGGCGACTGTCCCCCAGACGAAATGGTTGCCCATCAGGTCGGCGGAGATCCTGGCGTCGTTCGACAAAGCGACCATGATGCGGTCGCCGCTCAGATAAGTGGGCAAGGCGAGCACGCCGAGGACGGCAAAGAGGGCTAGGCTGCTGCGCTTCAGGAGCTCGTTATCAGCGACCAACCCCGTGAGGTAGAAGCCTAGCACGAAAATGAGCCCGACCGACGGGAAGACGCTTAAGAGAATATGCCAATGCGCCCAGGACTGCGGGATCAGATGCATGCCCACCACTCACTTCACCGGCGCATCGGGCGTCCACTGACCAGCGTAGCTATTCGATCACCTCGTCGGCGAGCGCGAGCAGCGACGCTGGCACGGTGAGGCCCAGCATGCGGGCGGTCTGCACGTTGATGATCAGCTCGAACTTGTTCGCTTGAACCACCGGCAACTCCGCCGGTCGCGTGCCCTTGAGGATGCGACCGGCATAAATGCCGACCTGTCGATAGGCTTCGACGATGTTGGAGCCATAGCTCATCAGCCCGCCGGCTTCGGCATAGTCGCGCAATCCGTAGGCCGCGGCAATCCGATGGAATGCCGCCAACTGCACAAGCTGGACGCGTCGCCCGTTGAAGAAGGGTGTGGTCAAGACGAAAACGGCGTCGGGCTTCTCGCGGCCGATCGCTTCAAAGGCAGCATCGATCTCCTTGCTGCTGTTGGCCTCGTGAAATTGCACTTGCAGCCCCATGGAGCGCGCCGCCGCCTCCACCTCTCGCGATTGGGTATGGGTCGCCGCCGCTTCAGCAGGATTGGCGAGTACCGCAATGCGCGCTGCCTTTGGTATCAGCTGGCGCAACAACTCCAGCCGCTTTGCAGCAAGCTCCAGATTGACAATGTTGATCCCAGTCATGTTGCCGCCGGGGTGCGAGAGGCTGTTGACGAGGCCAAGCCGCACCGGATCGTCGCCGACCAGGAACACCGTGGGAATTGTGGAAGCTTCCGCCTTGGCGGCGAATGAAGCAGAAGGTCCTGATGCGGCGATGACGGCAACGCGCCGGCGGACGAGCTCGGCCGCTAGCCCCGGCAAGCGGTCATTCTGGTTCTCTGCCCAGCGGTATTCGATGGCAACATTCTCGCCCTCGACATAGCCGGTTTCCTTCAGACCACGCTGAAACCCGCGCAGGCGATCTGCGAACACGTCAGGCAGAGTGAGCCCGAGAAATCCAACGACCGGGATCGCCGGCTGCTGCGCTCGTGCCGCAAGCGGCCAAGCGGCCGCGAGGCCGCCAAGGACCGTGATGAAGTCGCGGCGCCGCATGGGGCTAGCCCCCAAGCCGAGGATCATCAATCAAGTATAGCAGTCTTCGAGCGCCAGGTGACGTGCTTCGCAACATAACGCGCATTGCACGTCCGGGTCGGCTCGATAGCCCGCATAGGTCCGCGTTGGGGTACGTTACCGCCGGAACTCAGGAAGGTCGCATCCGTACTGTTTGGATGCCATCTCGGGCGAGACGTAGCCGTCTTCGATGTCCCGCAGCACGAGCTCGCGTGGCCGCGTCAGCGGATCGCCATAGCCGCCGCCACCGGTCTGCTCCAGGCGGATCACGGTGCCCGCAGGCGCCATCCGCGTCTCCATGCAGTCCATCTCCTCGGCCTGCCCGGTCTCCGGGTTGATGACGGTGCGCGAGAGAGGCGGGCGCTCGCCGCCGGCAAGTCCCCATGCCCCCTGCCGGTGATTCGACGTGCGCGCGGTGAGAATGCAATCGACCAGCAGCTCGTATTCGCGCACGTTGCCGATCCCGCCGCGCTGGCGGCCGGGTCCGGCAGAGTCGCGCCAGATGTCGTAACGGCGCACGCGCACGGGATATTCCGTCTCGATGATCTCGACCGGGGTGCCCGGGGTAAAATGATTCATGGGCATGACGAACGAGGTGCCGTCATGGGTGCTGGTGCCGCCGAGCGAGGTGACCATCAGCTCATATTGCACGGTCGGTTTGCCGGCGCGGCCCTTGGCATAGCCGATGGCAAGCGCTCCGGTGCCGAATCCGGCGGGCGCGACGGCGCGCTGCGGATTGAGCTTGCCGAGCGCCGCCAGCACGCAGGTGTAAACGATGTGCGAGGTCGGAAAATAATGGTTCACCGAGGCGGGAAACTGCGGGTTGACCAGCGTGCCCGGCGGCATGAGGAAATCGACGGCATCGCGCACGCCGGAATTCATCGGGATGGTCGGATCCGAGGCGGCGATCAAAGCCAGGAGCGACACCGCCTGCGCGGTCGGGCCCGGCGTGTTGACGGGACCTTTCGCTTGCGCATCGGTGCCGGAGAAATCCAGGGTGAGCCGGTCGCCTCGCTTGTGCGCGGTCACCTTGATGCGCACCGGTTTGGAGCGGTCGGCCCCGTCGTGGTCGAGCATCGCCTCGGCGCTGTGGCTGCCGTCGGGCCAGCTCGCGAGCTCCTTGCGCACGCGCGCCGTCGTGCGCGCGAGCAGGCTTGCCATGGCCGCGCGCATGGTCTCGGCGCCATATTCGTCGCACAGCGCGCCGAGCCGCTCCGCGCCGAGCCGCGTGCTGCCGACCTGCCCGCGCAGATCGCCGATGACGACCTCGGGAATGCGGCTGTTGTTGCGCAGGATGGCATCGATCTCGCGGTTGACACCGTCCTTCGTCCAGTAGCGCACCGGCGGGATCAGCACCCCGTCGTGAAAGATCTCGCGCGCGGCGGCGCCCGATGATCCCGGCACCAGGCCGCCGACATCGGCCTTGTGGGCAACGCTGGCGCCAAACGCGATGATCTCGCCACGATAGAAGATCGGCGTAATCACCACCACGTCGGGCACATGCGAGTTGCCGGCCTTGTAGGGATCGTTGGAGATGAAGCTGTCGCCGTCGCGCATCTCGGCAAGCGGATAGCGCTCGCGCACGCTTTCGATGGCGCGGCTGTAGAGCAGCGAATGGTATTGCAGCCCGCCGCCCACCATCACCACGCGGCCGTCGGCGTCGCACAGCCCCGCAGTGCCGTCCTGCGACTCGCGCAGGATCGGCGAATAGCCGCTGTGGAACAGCGCATGCGCCATGGCGGCCGTTGTCTCGCGGATGCGATTGATGATCACTTCGGTGGTGATGGGATCGAGATTCATTGCTCCTCTCTGATCAGGAGATTTCCGAAATCGTCGACGGTGAGCGTCTGTGCCGCGAGCACGACCGTGGTCGAATCGTACTGCTCGACAATCGCCGGGCCCGCAATGCAATCGCCCGCGCCAAGCCGGCCGCGATCGTAGACGCAGGCGTCCAGGAATTTGCCGCGCGCGAGATCGTAGAATGGCCGTCGTTCAATGAGCGCCTGGGCGAGGTTGCCAGGCCCGATCGGCGGCGGCCGCAGGTGTGGCACGGGCACTTCCGCAAGCAGCCGCAACGTCACCAGCTCCGCTTCCTCCTCGGGCGCGCTGGCGCCATAGGTGTGCCGGTGCAGTTGGTCGAAGGCCGACTTGATCTTTGGCTTGTGCGCCTCGCCGACCTCGCCGTCGGGGGCATCGACGGTGAGATGGTAGCCCTGATGCAGGTAGCGCAGGTCGATCTGCTGCTTGAGCCGCAGCGCCTTGAGATCGAGGCCTTCCTCGGCGACGTCGTCCGTGGCGCGCCGGCGCAGGTCGGCAAAGATGCCGTTGATCTCGGCGATCGGATAGGAGGAGAGGAGTCCCACCGCCGAGCGCAGGTAAAGATGTTTCACGTCGGTCTGCAAAAGCCCCATGGCGCTGGTCAGGCCGGGATGCGGCGGCACGCACACTTCGGGAATGCCGAGGTCGCGCGCGAGATAGGCGGCATGCAGCGGGCCCGCCCCGCCAAAGGCAAGCAGCGCGAAGCGCCGCGGATCCTCGCCGCGACTCTGGAAAACCAGACGCAGGTCGACCGCCATGTTAGTGTTGACGATCTTGAGGATCCCGGCCGCCGCGCTGACGAGATCGAGGCCGAGCGGTTTTGCAACCGCGTCGGCGATTGCGCGCTCGGCGCGCGCGCAGTCGAGCGCCATGCGGCCGCCGAGCACGCCCTTGCCGCCAAATGCGCCGAGGACAAGGTTGGCATCGGTGACGGTCGGCTCGGCTCCGCCGCGGCCGTAGCAGGCGGGCCCCGGCACCGCGCCCGCGCTGCGAGGGCCGACCTTCATCAGGCCGTCGCGCCCGATCCAGGCGATCGCCCCGCCGCCAGCGCCCAGCGTGTGCACCGCCAGCATGGGGGTGCCAACGTCCTGGCCGGCGATGCGGCCGCTCGAAGTCTCGCTCGAACGGCCGTCTGCGATCAGGCTGATATCCGTGCTGGTGCCGCCGATGTCCAGCGTCACGAAATTGCGGCGTCCCATGCTGCGCGCGAGCGCCGCGCCGGCAACGACGCCGGCCGCCGGGCCCGAGGTCAGCGTCTGGTTTGGGAAGCGGGCGCCCATGGTGATGCGCATCAGCCCGCCGTTCGATTGCATGAGAAAGACTTGCGGGGTTGCGATGCCGCGCTCTCTCAGCCGGCTGTCGAGCTCCACGAGGTAGCGCTCCATGATTGGCCCGACATAGGCATCGACCACCGTAGTGGAGAGCCGCGGATATTCCCGGATCACCGGCAGCACGCGCGAGGACAGCGAGATGCGCCACGCCGGCTCTTCCTGCCTGAGAATCTCAGCGGTGCGCTCCTCGTGCGTCGCGTTGCGGAAGCTGAAGAGATAGCAGACCGCAACCGCCTCGACCCCCTTGGCGCGCAGGCGGCGCGCCGCTTGCCGCACGCTGTCCTCGTCGAGCGGCTCGATCACGTGGCCCTGGTAGTCCATGCGCTCGGCAATCTCCTCCGTGCGCGACTGCGGGACCAGGAGCGGCGGCTTGCGAAAGAAGGTGTCGAGCAACTCGGAGGGGTCGGGCCGTACCCAGCCGCGCGCCTCGTAGACCGCGCGGAAGCCGCGCGTGATCAACAGCCCCGCTCGCACGCCCGCCGATTCGAGCACCGCGTTGGTGGCAACCGTGGTGCCGTGCACGAGGAAGCCGACCTCGCGCGGGAGAGGTCCGCCGTCGAACAGCTCGTCGAGCGCGTTGATCACTGCGCGCGAAGGGTCGCTGGGCACGGAAGGAACCTTGATGGTGCGCAGCTCGCCCGAGGCTCGCTCGAACGCGACGAGGTCGGTGAACGTACCGCCGGTATCGATTCCGACCATCCACTCGGGCATCAGCGTGGCTGCTCCTCGGCCTGCTCGCGCAGGCGCCAGTGTCCGACCCGCCGATCGAGGCGCGTAAGGCCGATATTGACCGCAACCGCCAGCGTGAGCGCGAGCAGCATGCCGAAATACACGTGGCCGGTGTTAAACAGCGTGCGGTGATAGGAAATGAGAAAGCCGATTCCGCCGAGCGAAGCCAGCATCTCCGTCACCAGCACCCCGATCACGACCAAGCCGGTGCCGATCCGCAATCCGCTGACCATGGCCGGCAACGCCAGCGGGAAGATCAGGCGCGCATAGGTCTGCCAGCGTGTGGCGCCGATCGCGCGGGCAAGCGCGAAATAGCGCGGCTCGATGGCGCGCACTCCATCGATGGTATTGAGCGCGATTGGAAAGAAGCCGGAGAAGGCGCCGAACGCGATTTTTGACAGCGCCCCGATGCCGAGCCAGGCCATGAGCAGGGGGTAAAGAATGATCAGGGGAACGGCGAATATGGAGGAGAGCACCGGCACGGTGCCCGCGGCGAGTCGGCGCGAGCTGCCGATCACGAGCCCGGTCGCAATCCCCAGCGTCCAGGCAATGAGGACCGCTGCTGCGATCTCGCCGAGCGTGGTTGCGAATGCCCGCAGAAAAACGCCGCCGTCGCTTGCCGCCGCCAGCACGATGTCGCTCGGCGCGGCGATGATGATCGGGCTGACAAGGCCCATGCGCACGACCGCCTCCCAGGCGCCGACAATTGCTGCGCTTGTGATCAATGCCTTGATGAACCTGCGCCGCCGCATCAGCGCGCCTCCGCGATCAGGTGCCAGATGCGGTTGCGGATCGCCCCGAACGCGGCGCTACCGATGATGTCGAGCTCGCGCGGGCGCGGAAAATCGATTGCGATGGCTTCGATGATGCGTCCCGGGCGCGCGCTCATCACCAGCACCGCATCGGAGAGGTAGATCGCCTCGCTCAGGCTGTGGGTGATGAAGAACACCGTCTTGCCGGTCTTGGCCCAGATCTCAAGGAGGTCGTGGCCCATCCGGGTGCGCGTCTGCTCGTCGAGCGCGGCGAAGGGCTCGTCCATCAGGATGAGCGGCGGATCCTGGGCAAGCCCGCGCGCGATAGCCACGCGCTGGCGCATGCCGCCGGAGAGCTCGTGCGGGTAATGCTCGGCGAACTCGGTCAGTCCGACGAGCTCGAGCAACGCTGCGCAACGCTTGCGCCGCGCCGCTCGCTCATCGCCGCGCAGGTCGAGCGGAAACTCGATATTGGCAAGCGCCGTCTTCCAGGGCAGCAGGGTGGGATCCTGAAACACCATGCCGACCTTTGCGGGCATGGGACCGCACACGCGCTCTCCATCGATGCGCGCCTCCCCGCGCGTGGGAGGGATCAGGCCGGCCAGAATCTGCAGGAGCGTCGACTTGCCGCAACCGCTTGGCCCGACCAGGGTGATGAAGCATCCCTTGTCGACGGCAAAGGATACGTCCGCAAGCGCGCACAGCGGTGCGCGGCCGATGCCGAACTCCTTGGCGAGCCCGCTCACTTCGATGATCGGCATCTAGTGTCCCGTTTAGCGCGCGCCGGCGGCGGTGTGGAAACGCGCAAGGCGCAGCTCGGGGAGCCGCATTGCCTCGTTGACGGCAATGGTCAGCACCGAGATCAGCACAATGCCGGCGATGAGCTCAGGCACCTGCTGGCCCTCGCCCCAGTCGAAGATCAGCTGTCCAACGCCGCGGCGGGAAGCGTACATCTCCGCGAGCAGCACGCCGATGATGCAGAAAATCATGCCGAGGCGCAGCCCCGTAAGCACAAGCGGCAGCATGGCGGGCAGATAGATGCGGGTATAGATCTGCGTGCGCGTCGCGCCGAACACGCGCGCGGCCGCAACCAGCGGGCGCGGGATCGAGCGTACGGCGGCAAAGCTGTTGATCAGGATGACGAAATACGCGTGCGTGATGCCGAACACGACCTTCTCGAGAAAGCCAATGCCGAATGCCAGGATGAAGACCGGCAGAAAGATGGACTGCGGCACCGCCAGGATGAAATGCACCAGAGGATTGAACGTCTCCGCAAGATGCAGCCGCTCGCCAAGCAGGAAGCCGGTCGAGATGGCAAGCGGAGCGGCGATCACGAACGCGACCAAGACCTCGTTGGCGGTGAGCGCAAGGTCGGAGAGGAAGCGCCGATCATGCAGAAACTGCCACAAGGTGGCGCCGACTGCCGATGGCGGCGGAAGCAGGTCGGGATCGGCCACGGCCAGTCGCGCGGCAAGCTCCCATCCGCCGAGCAGGACGATGATGAATATCAGATAACCTGCAAGCGCGGTACGCATGACGTTGGGTTTGTAAAGGCGGCACGACAAATTCGGTGCCGTGACCCCCTCACCCGCTCGCTTCGCTCGCGACCTCTCCCCGATGGGGAGAGGTGAACGGCGCGTGCGGCACGGCCGGAAAAATTCCTGCGCAAATTGGGAGGTCCGCGCAAGTGCAACGGACTCAGTCACCTCTCCCCGCTGGGGAGAGGTCGGCGCCGAAGGCGCCGGGTGAGGGGGGCACGGGCATCATGCGCAATTGAGCTCTCAATCAATTCCCCA
>Ga0306924_10005816_pt1 | contig 12197 bp, 13 predicted proteins | sample sta12Can44000111_FD_203756 | JGI IMG/M metagenome (GOLD analysis project Ga0306924, IMG submission 203756) | Lab enrichment of tropical soil microbial communities from Luquillo Experimental Forest, Puerto Rico - statanox.12C.anox.44.000.111 (v2)... | ecosystem: Environmental > Terrestrial >... | reverse complement strand
CAAGTTATGAGTCCAGACCCTAGTTTGCCGTCGCCGCTCCGGGGAACAATGCAATATCCTATGACAGCCGCGACAGTCACCTGCCATGCGAGGAATAGAGGAAGCAGGGTTCCGAGGTGCAGCGCAAACTTGTCATCCTTTGCTAACAGCTCAAGCAGAACACCTAGAGCAGTGCCTGGCATCACTATGCGCGCCCAATTTTCAAACCTTCCAAATTCTTTGCACACGAGCGAGAGAGCGAATGTCAGTGTAGCGCTTCCTACCAATCCTCCAAGCACGCCGCATACGGCGAGCGTAAAATTAATGGTTGGAAAAATCTTCCCTGGGGCCGCAATCTCATCCAACATCTTCTGAATTGATTCGAAAGCGTATAGTGCTGTGGTCCATGCGGCGAACCACGCAAGGACGGTTGCAAGCAGTATAACGGCTATCGTGAAAATACGTCGGGATACCCATAACCAAATAGCCAGAGCCAGCACAGTTCCGAAAAATACTCCTGGTAGGAGCGGAACTTCCCAAACTGCCACCCGCGGGATCCCATCGTGCCCAGCGAAATTGCTGAGGATCGCCGAAACAATCGCAAGCGCGGCGAGGATAATAGCCCGGTTAGATGCCGACGCGTTGCTCAGCCCCATAAGTACAGCACCAACAAACGAAATCGAAATGCACGGACTGTCATGACCAGCTGGTCAGCTGGTCAAATCAATGTGGCCGTCTATCTCAGCAGAACTTAGACCAGACTTCTGAAGAACACAGCACCTTCATCCTGAGGGTTTCAGCGGACCCCTAGAAAATCCCTCATGATTCGCATGTCTTGCGCCGCCTGTCGCTGTGCCGCAGATAGCTTTTCCTCTTCCTCTCGAATTTGCAGCTGCGCGCCTTGATGTCCAATATCCGCCGCGGTCCTCAGTAGCTGGTATTTGAGCTCAGAGGGTCGATCGGTTTGCACATACCCCCTATCTATCATTTCCACGAGACTGACCATCGAGTCTGGATCTTGAAGTTGAGATCCAGTTTTGAAATACGTAACCGCTGCACCATAATTCTTGTACAGTTTCACCATCAACCAGCCAAGGTTGTCGAAAGCTGCAGGGTACTTTTGACCTGCGAGCTTCTTATGAATCTCGACGGCCTTCTCCGGAACCTGAGCTTCCATGGCTCTCGCCATTTGATACTCGTAGCGTAGCTCAGCTGGGTTTTGCTTAGCCGCAAGGGCGCGGGCCTCTATGGCCTGCTTAGCTTGGTTCATCAAGCTGTCATATGGTACGCCGGGAACAGAGGGCGGTTTTCCACGGTCGGAGGGATTTGCTGCAAGTCGATCGCAGTCATTTTGTGGATTAGCGTAATTGGTAGGTGGTGCTGCCTCAGTTCTATCCTTACTCACGATTGGCAACAAAGCGGATGGGTCAATCGCAAAGAAACGCATGGTTCCCTGACCCTTGGAATTAAAGCTCGCCGACCAGACGAAACCAGGACCACCGCTGACCCGATAAACGTCCAAGCCTCGCCGAGCTGACTCTGACGGACTTCCAATAAAGTCGACCAAGATCCCCTTACGAGGGCTCCTTCCAGCCACCAATTCGCTTATTCCAGCAGCATCCAATGGTTCTAGTGTAACCTTGCCCCAAATGGCGATGATCCCATCGGTATTTGGTCCTAGTCGTACGTGAGGCCTGACGCGTCTGGGCTGCTCGCCAAACTTGCCCGATAAATGTTCAATGTCCGTGTCAACTTCACCAGCATTGAAGAATGCCGGTTCCTGCGATCGATTCAGATAGTATATCGGCTGGGGCCGATGATGGAGGAAAATCTGCGCCGGGCGCTGCTGATCTCGCGCGGTGATCCGATGGTTTTCCTGCAGGAGCCGATCAGCCTCGCGTTTCTCGTGGTGGCGGCAGGGCTGCTGGCGGTGATTGCCGCCCCCGCCATCCGCCTCAAGCGCGAGGAGGCGCTGAAGGAATAGCCGCTACGACCGCCGCAACAGCCCGCTGATCCAGCTCCAGATCACTTTCGCGACGAGGGCAAAACCCGCGATCGGCTTTGCCGCCGACGCCGGAGCGGCTGCCGGCGCGATAGCAGGCGACGGCCGCATCGGCGCTGGCGAAGCGGATGCGGCCGCGGGAGCGGCCGGACGCTCCTGCGCAAGCTTCTCCTTCAGACACGCGGCGAATTGCTTCATGAGCTGCGCGGCGGTCGCCTGGATGATGCCGACGCCGCGCCCGTATTGCGCCACCGCGCCCGACAGCGTCAGATTGGTGTGCACCAGCACTTTGGACCCTTCGCCCGCCGGCTCGAGCCTGAAAACCGAAGCTGCATTGGCGCCGCCGCGGCCCTTCGCATCGGTGCCCTGCGCCGCAACGCGCGCCGTGCGGGCCGCATCGTCGATCTGCTCGAACTTGACGATGCCCGCAAAGGTCAAGGCCACCGGGCCGAGCCGCACGCCGATCTTGCCCTTGTAGGTGTTCTGGTCGACGACCTCGGTCAGCTCGGCGCCGGGCATGCACGGCGCGATGCGTTGGATGTCGAGCAGCACCTTCCACGCCTCGGCCGGCGGCAGCGGCACTTCGAATGAATTGTCGAATTCCATGCCGCGCTCAATTCTTGCCCGCGCGCGCAGCCGCGGTGCCCGCAATGCGGCCGAACACCGCGCCCGAGGTCAGGCCGGAGCCGCCGGGATAGTTGAAATAGAACAATCCCCCGACCAGTTCGCCGGCGGCATAGAGGCCTCGGATCGGCTGGTAGTCGGTATTGAGTACTTCGGCGTCGGCGGTGATGCGCACGCCGCCGAAGGTGAAGGTGAGGCCGCAGGTCACGGCGTAGCCTTCGAACGGCGGCGCGTCGATGGTGTTCGCCCAGTTGCTCTTGTTGACGGCGAGGCCCTCGGTGCGCCGGCCGTCCTTGACATTTGGATTGAACGGAATGTCGCGGCGCACGGCCTTATTGTACTCGGCGATGGTCTTGAGAAACTGCTCCGCGTTCACGCCATCGAGCTTGTGCGCGAAGTCCTCGATCGTATTGGCGATGACCTTGGTGATCTGCCGGATCTTGTACTCGTCGCGCTGCAGATGCTTCACCTTCTGGTCGAAGATCTGCCAGGCGAACTGACCCGGCTGCTCCAGCACCACGCGGCCGTATTTGGCGTAGGTGTAGTTGCGGAAGTCGGCGCCTTCGTCGACGAAGCGCTTGCCGGTGGCGTTGACGAGAATGGCGAACGGGTAGGAATGTTTCTGAAACTGGTCGCCGACCGCGAGGTCGCCGAACTCAGGCGCGTTCATCTCCCATTGCACGGCGTGGCAGCCGGACCAGTTGCCGCAGGGGCTCGCGCCGATGTCCATCGCCATGCGGATGCCGTCGCCGGTGTTGAAGCGCGTGCCGCGCACCTTGGCGAGGTCCCAGCCGGGCCCGAGATAGCGCGTGCGCCACTCGGAATTGGATTCGAATCCGCCGCATGCGAGCACGACCGACTTGCTGCGCAGCTCGCTTTCGACGCCCTCGTGCCGGATGCGCACGCCCATCACCCGCACGCCGTCATGGACGAGGCTGAGCGCGCGCGTGCTGTAACGAATCGCGATGCCCCGTTTGGTCGCGGCATCGGTGAGCATCTTGATGAGACCGGGTCCGCCCCCGACCGCCTCGACGGTGAGGCCGCCCCAGAACTTGAACTTGCCCTCGATCTTGAACGCCTGGCGGCCGTAGATCGGGATGAAGCGCACGCCCTTGGCGCGCAGCCAGCAGAAGGTGTCGAAGCTTCTGGTCACCAGCAGCTCGACCAAGTCGGGATCGGCGCGATTTTGCGTCACCCGCGCCATGTCGTCGAAAAACTGCTCCTTGGTATAGGTGCCGAAATCGGTGGTGGCGATTTCCTGTTCCGTCAGATCCGGCACCAGCGCCTTGATGTCGTCGACGCCGTTGTAAACGACCCGCACCGATCCCGCGGTGAAGCGGCTGTTGCCGCCGGATTCTTCCTCGGGCGCCGCCTCCAACATGAGCACCGACGCGCCTTGTTCCTGCGCCGCCAGCGCCGCACAGAAGGCCGCGTTGCCGCCGCCCACGACGATGACATCCGGCTCCGATTTCGCCATTTAACCCCTCACACGATGCTCACGCCTGTCGGCTCCGCTTGGGGCGCACGGGTCCTGGGCTTCGCCGGGACGGCAACGCATCGTTGCCAGCCGATCAGCATGTTTCGCACTACTCAGCCGCGGCGGTTGCGGCGCCGCCATGGGCCTTCGACCAGCCCGCCGGGTCATGCATGAACTTCTCGATCTCGGCGAGCTTGGCGGCGTCGAACTTACCGCTCTCCTTGGCGACCGCGAGCACGTCCCACCAGGTCGCCAACGCGTGCAGCGTCACGCCGAGATCGCTCAGGATTTTACGCGCCTCGGGAAAAATGTCGTAGAAGAAGAACACCAGCGCGTGCTCGACCTTGGCCCCGGCTTGGCGCAGCGCGGCGCAGAAATTGACCTTGCTGCGGCCGTCGCTGGTCATGTCCTCGACCAGCAACACGCGCTGGCCTTCGACCATGTGGCCTTCGATCTGGCTGTTGCGCCCGAATCCTTTGGGCTTCTTGCGCACATAGAGCATCGGCAATCCGAGCCGGTCGGCCATCCAGGCGGCGAACGGAATGCCGGCGGTCTCGCCACCCGCGACCGCATCGAATTGCTCGAACCCGGCCTCGCGCATGATGGTGGCGGTGGCGAAGTCGATCAGCGTCGCGCGCACGCGCGGAAACGAGATCAGCCGACGGCAGTCGGTGTAGACCGGGCTTGCCCAGCCGGATGTGAAGATGAACGGCCGGTCCGCCATGAAGCGCACCGCGTCGACCTCGAGCAGCATTTTGGCCGTGAGTTCGGCCATCACCTTCTTGTCGGGAAAGCCGATGCCGGCGGTCATGACTTGATCTCTTCAGCTCTGCGCGGCTCCTGCATGCCCTGCTTTGGCGTCCTATGACAAGCGGAGATTTTCAGTTCGACACGACCTTCCACTCGATCGTTTCCCCGCCGCGATAAACCAGCGTCTTCTCGTCCGGCCCTTCGACCTTGATCTCCGCCGGCGCGGTCCACGACGTTTTTTCGAGCGTGATCCTCGCTTCGTTGGGCGGCAGGCGATAGTGCCTGGGGCCGTTGAGCGAGGCAAAGGCCTCGAGCTTGTCGAGCGCGCCTTCCTCCTCGAACACCTTGGCGTAGGTTTCGATCGCGACCGGCGCGTTGAACAGCCCGGGGATGCCGTTCACGGCAAGCTTCTTCGCCATCGGATGGGGCGCGGAGTCGGTGCCGAGGAAATAGCAGGCCTCGCCCGAGGTCGCGGCCTTGCGCAGCGCCGCGCGGTCCTTCGCCGTCTTGATGACGGGCATGCAGTACATGTAGGGCTTGAGCCCCCAGCCGAGCCAATCCGTGCGCGTCAAGACGAGATGATAGGGCGTGATCGTGCCGCCCACCTGCGGCGCCGCGCTGCGGACGAAATCGACGCCGTCCTTGGACGACAGGTGCTCCAGAATAAAGCGCAGTCCGGGAAACTGCCTCGTCCACTTGGAGAGGTAGCGCTCGATGAACATGGCCTCGCGGTCGAAGATGTCGATGTCGGGATCGACGTCCTCCCCGTGCATCAGGAACGGCATGCCGATCTTTTCCATCCGCTCCAGCACGCGCATGATTTTGCGATGGTCGGTGACGCCCGCCGCCGAATTGGTGGTGGCATGCGCGGGATAGAGCTTCACTCCGGTGAACACGCCTTGCTTGAAGCCGCCCTCGACGTCGTCGGGATCGGTGTCGTCGGTGAGGTAACAGGTCATTAGCGGCTTGAACGGCGAGCCGGCCGGCAGCGCGGCCATGACCCGCTCGCGGTAGGCGATGGCGTCCTTGGTGGTGACGACCGGGGGAACGAGATTGGGCATCAGGATGGCGCGGCCGAAATGTCTGGCCGTGAACGGCAGCACCGCTTTGAGCATCGCGCCGTCGCGCACGTGCAGGTGCCAATCGTCGGGTTTGCGGATGGTGATGCGTGTGGTCATCTCAGGCGTCCGAACGCTCGCCGCGCGTCGGCTCGAGCGGTTTCAGCCGATGGGCGCCGCGGCTGCGGCGTAGGTTTCGCGCGGCGCTTCGTCGATCATGGCGCCGGTAAGATCGGCGACGCGGGCAAAGCCGCGCTTGGCGCACCACGCTTCGAGCCCGTCGATGATGGCGATGATGCCCGAAGGGTTGCGGAAAATGAGATAGCCGATCATGACCGCGCTCGCGCCGGCGAGCATGTATTCGACCACATCCTCGACCTTGACGATGCCGCCGCAGCCGATGATCGGAATCTTCACCGCCTTGGCGCACTGATAGACCATGCGCACGATGATCGGCTTGATGCCGGGCCCCGAGAGGCCGCCGAACTTGTTGCCGATCGCGGGCCGGAAACTGTTGACGTCGATCTTGAGGCCGAGAATGGTGTTCGACACCACCAGCGCGTCGGCTCCCGCCGCTTCGGCCGCCTTGGCGATGGCGACGACGTCGCCGGCATTGGGCGAGAGCTTGCACCAGATCGGCTTGTCCGTGGTCCTGCGGATGAGGCTCATGACGTTGAACGTATGCTCCTCGTGCAGCGCGAAATTGCCGCCTTTGGGATCGCGCGTGGGGCACGAGATGTTGACCTCGAGGACGTCGATCTCGGAAGCGCTGACGTCGCGCGCCATCGCTTCGAAATCCTCGATCGTCGTCGCCGAGATCGAGCCGACCAGCGGCGGCGTGAAACGCTTGTAGTCCGGTACCTGGTGGCGCAGGAAATATTCGATGCCCTTGGTCGGCAGGCCGATGGAGTTGATCATGCCGCCTTCGACCTCGGATACGCGCGGCGGCGGATTGCCGGCGCGAAACTCGCGCGACACGGTCTTTGCGACCAGCGCGCCCAGCCGATTCAAGTCGATGACCTGCGCAAGATCGGTCGAGAAGCATCCCGACGCCGGCATGATCGGGTTCGCGAGCGTCACGCTCCCGATCTTGACGCGCATGTCTACCATCCGACCGCCTCCTGTAGATCGAATACCGGCCCTTCGATGCATACGCGGCGAAGCTCTTTCTTGCCGTCAACCTCGAAGGTGCGCACGCAGACGTAGCAGGGACCGAGCCCGCAGGCCATGACCTGCTCCATGGCGACCTGGCCGGGAATGCCGTGCGCCTTGCCGACGCGCTTCATCAATTGCAAGAGCCGGTTTGAGCCGCAGGTATAGAACGCGTCGGCTCTTTGCTTCGCGATCAGCCGCTCGAGGATCGCCTCGACGTGCTCGACCGCGCTGGTGCCGTCGGTATCGAGCACGGCGATGACCTCGCCGACCTTGCCGAACAGGTCGTCGGCCATCACGAATTCCGCGCTGCGGGCGCTCAGGATCGCGGTGACGCCGATGCCGCGCTCGCCCGCGAGCTGGGAGATCGGCGCCAAGGTGGCAAGCCCGACGCCGCGGCCGAGCACGACGATGTGCTTGCAGGCGGGATCGATGGTGAAGCCGACGCCGAGCGGCCCGACCATGTTGAGTTCATCGCCTACGTGCAGCGTCGCCAGCCCATAGGTGCCGCGGCCGACGCATTTGTAGAGAAACTCGACGCGGCGGTTCTGCGGGTCGATGCGATAAACGCTCTGCGGCCGGCGCAGCCAAAGCTCGCCGGCGTCCGGCGACGGGCACAGCAGATTGAAGAACTGGCCGGGCTTGACCGCCAGCGCCTTGGGCGAGGCATCCACGACCAGGTGCTTGTATTCGGCGTTGATCCAGTCGTGGGACACGACTGGGCACAAGGATTCCTCGGCCGGGATATGCGGCTCAACAGGCGCGAGCGCGCTCTTGCCCACGACATAGGGTGCCGACGCGAACGGCCGATGGGTCATGCGAAAGGTCCGCCTGGGAGACGCCTTGGCTGCTCAGCCGGTACCTGCGATCTGTACCAAAATCAAGATTTTTTCCAAATTCTGAACAGGCCGAGCTGATCCATATTATCGTACCTCTAGGCCCGCTCAATCAGCGACCGCATCAACCGCACCGCCGCCGCTCCCTTGAGCGCGCGCTGCCAAAGGTCCTTGGCCATCTTCTCGTGCAGGGCCAGCGCCTCTGGGGCCGAGGTGATCATCGCCACGCCGACCCGGATATTGGGCTGCTCGCCGAGCCGGAACGGGCTGAGCGCCAGCATCTGCCGGTCCGGCTGGCGAAAAAGCTGAAAGCTCGCGTGCGGCAGCGTGTCCGGCACGATGCCGATCTGCACGCCGATCGGCTCGTCTTGCATGAGCGTGACGAAATGCTCGGCCTCTGCCCGCGCCAACGCGCGCCGTTCGCGCCGCACCTTCTCTGGCAGGCCGAGGCGACCGACCAGGCCGTTTTCCAAGAAGTGTTCCATCTCGATCGCCGAGATGAGATTGACGATGCCGGGCTGGCGCCGGCGGTAGGTGTTCTTGCGCTGGTGCAGCACCGCGATGATCTCGTCGACCTGATCGAGCGCGCGCTTGCGGCCCGCCAGCGCGTCGGGGATGCTCTCCCGCAAGATCTCGCCGAGGGCCTGATCGAAGGCGTCGGAAGCCAACAGGTAGGAGATGGGGCCGGCGAGCACGATGATGTGCTCGCAGGTTTCCTCGATCTGCCGCATGCGTTCGAAATAGCTCACCGCGGAGGCGACGTATTCGACGCCGACGCCCAGCAAGGTCGGCACCGACACCGAAAGCAGCTCCGCGAGTTTTTCCAGCGTCTCGATCTTCGCGAGCTCACCCTTCTCGAAGCGATACAGCGCCGTGCGCGAAATGCCGAGCCGGGCGGCGATCTCGTCGGCGCTCAGCCCGGAGCCGAGGCGAAAGGCTTTGAGGCGGTTGCCGATATCGTCGAATCGGATGGCCATGACCGGCTAACCATCTTGCCATCGTCGTGCGCGGGCTCGTCCATGGCAAAATGCGTGGGATGGCCGAAGCAAGTCGGCCACGACGGAGAAAATCAAGCCGATTGCGGCGGCTGCGCCCGCAGCCGCTTCGCCGCATCGAGCGTCGCGGTGACGATATTCTGATAGCCGGTGCAACGGCACAGATTGCCGGAAATGGCAATGCGCACCTCTTGCTCGGTCGGGTCCGGATTGTCGCGCAGGAATTCGATGAGCGTCGTCAGAATGCCCGGCGTGCAGAAGCCACACTGAAGCCCGTGGTGTTCATGGAAGGCCTGCTGCAGGGGATGCAGCTTGTCGGCCGAGGGCGCGATGCCCTCGACGGTGAGAATATCGTGGCCGTCCGCCTGCACCGCGAGCATCAGGCAGGAACGCGCCGAGCGATCATCGAAGAGGATGGTGCATGCCCCGCAAACGCCGTGCTCGCAGCCGAGATGGGTGCCGGTGAGGCCGAGCTGGTGGCGGATGAAATCAGCCAGCGTCACGCGGACCTCGACTTCTTCCTCGTACCGCTTGCCGTTCACGGTCAGCGCGATTTTCCGCTTCTCTCCCATTGTCACTCCTAGTGCGCACCGCCGGCGTGGGCATCGAGCAAGCGCGCATGCGCCTTCTCCAACGCCCGCCGCGACAGCACCGCCGCCAGATGCTGGCGGTAGGACGCCGGCGCATGCACATCGTCGATCGCTTCGAGCTTGCGGCAGCTCTCGCAGGCGTCGCGAAAAAGCGTGCCTGCCGGCACCTGTCCGACGATCGCCTGCTCGACGTCGCGGGCGCGGGCCGGCGCCGTCCCCATGCCGCCGATCGTCACCGAGGCGCGGGTGATCTTGCCGCTGGCATCGCCCTCGAGCAGGACGGCGGCCGAGGTGATGGCGAAGTCGCCGTGCCGGCGCGAAAACTCGACGAAGGCATAGCCGTGCTTGGCGGGCCATTGCGGGAAGCGCACGCCGACGACGAGTTCGTTGAGTTCGATTGCGGGCGTCATATAGGCGACCGGAAACTCGGCGAACGGCAGCTCGCGCTCGCCGTTGGGACCGGCGACGGTGACGGTCGCGTCATAGCCGGTCGCGAGCGAGACCAGTTCCGCCGCCGGGTCGAGATGGCACAGCGAGCCACCGATCGTGCCCCGGTTGCGCGTCTGCCGGTGTCCGATCTGCAGCAAAGCTTCGTGCATGATCGGCCAGCGCGCGCACACCGCATCGGAAAATTCGAGATCGCGCTGGCGCGTCATGGCGCCGATTTCGAGCGCGCCCTTGGCCTCGCGGATGTAGGACAATCCTTCCACGCGGTTGAGATCGATGATGTGATCGGGCAGCACGAACCGCATGTTGAGCATGGGCATCAGCGACTGGCCGCCCGCCAGCAGCTTGGCGTTTTCCAGGCTGCCGAGCAGCCCGACGGCCTCGCTCACCGTTTTCGGATCGTGATAACGGAACGGCGGTGGCTTCATCTGCGGCGGACCGAACCAGGTTGGGACGCAGCTTCTTTACATACACCAACAACTGTGCATCAATCCAAAAAAAATCAAATTCCCAAATATGGGACAAGCTGCGGTGATCGTTCGTCCTTGCTTCGACGTCCACCGTATCCGCGGTGAGCAACGATGAAGCCCGCGCGGTTCCGATATCACGCGCCCAAGACCATCGAAGAGGCGGTCGAGACTCTCGCCGAGGTTGCGAGCGAGGACGGACGCGTGCTCGCCGGCGGCCAAAGCCTGGTGCCGATCATGGCGTTTCGCCTGGCGCGGCCGGCGCATCTGGTCGACATCAACGGGGTCGAGGCGCTGCGGCGTCTGGCGGTCGACGGCGAGCGGCTTTGCATCGGCGCCTGCGTGCGCCACGCCGCCTTCCACCGTCCCGTGGTCGACGGGCCGCTGGGTCGGCTCCTCGCCACCGTGGTGCGTCACATCGCGCACTATCCCATTCGCACGCGCGGCACGTTCTGTGGCAGCATCGCCCACGCCGATCCGGCCGCCGAATGGTGTTTGGTCGCCGCGGCGCTCGGGGCCGAAATGGTGGCGAGAAGCGCGACCGGTACGCGCACGATCCCGGCGCAGGACTTTTTCCGCGGCATCATGACCACGGCGCTCAGCGAGGACGAGCTTTTAACCGAAGTGCGGCTGCCGATCCTTCCCGCCGACACGCATTTCGGCTTCTACGAGTTCAATCGCCGCGCCGGCGATTTTGCGCTCGCCATGGCTCTGGTGACGTTTCGCGTGCGACACGGCGTGATCGGCGAGCCGCGGGTGGCGGTTGGTGGGGTCGAGGCGACGCCGCGCCGGATTGCGCAGGCCGAGCAAGCTCTCGCGGGGCGTCCCCCCGACCGTGCCGCCTTCGAGGCGGCGGCCGCGGCGGTGGCATCCGTGGTCGATCCGCTCGAGGATGCCAATACCAGCGCGACCTACCGCCGCGACCTCGCGCGCACCGTCACGCGCCGCGCGCTCGAACAGGCGGCGGCATGAGCGAGGAGGTCACGCCCGCCATCGACGGACGCCGCCCCGGCGTCCACGACGTCATGGCGGCGGCCAAGATGGGCGCGGGCCGATGACGGCCGGCAACAACAGATGGATCGGGCAACCGGTCAAGCGGCTGGAGGATCCGCCGCTGGTCAGCGGCCGCGGCCGCTTCGCTGCCGACATTTCCTTCCCGCACCAGCTCCACATGCGGATCGTTCGTTCAAACCACGCCCACGGCAGGATCGTTGCGGTCGACACGTCGGCTGCGCGCGCGCTGCCCGGCGTCGTCGCGGTCTGGACCGCGGGCGACATTGCGGACGTGCCGCCGATCGATTTTCGCGAGGGACGAATTCCCCCGCTCGAGCCCTACCGCCAACCGGTGCTTGCGACCGGCACGGTGCGATACGTCGGCGAGCCGGTCGCCGCCGTCTTTGCCGACGATGCCTACGTGGCCGAGGACGCGGCGGACCTCGTCACCCCCGAGATCGAGGAACTGCCGATCCTGCTCGCCGCCGACGCCGAGCCGGGCGAATTCTCGGCCGGCCGCAGCACCGAGGTCAGCATCATCCGCCAGGGTTATGGCGACGTCGACGCGGTCCTGCGCTCCGCGCCTATCGTCGTGGAACTCGAATTGGCGATCGGCCGCCATTCCGGCGTCCCGCTGGAAGGGCGCGGCGCCATCGGCCGCTATGACGGCGCGCGCGACATCCTCGAGTTGCACGGCGCTGCCAAGGTGCCGCACCGCAATCGCGAGCTGCTCGCGCGCATGTTCGCGCGCGCGCCGTCGTCGATTCACGTGCACGAGTCGCATGTGGGCGGGGGCTTCGGCATCCGCGGCGAGATCTATCCGGAAG
>Ga0306924_10005815_pt1 | contig 12199 bp, 8 predicted proteins | sample sta12Can44000111_FD_203756 | JGI IMG/M metagenome (GOLD analysis project Ga0306924, IMG submission 203756) | Lab enrichment of tropical soil microbial communities from Luquillo Experimental Forest, Puerto Rico - statanox.12C.anox.44.000.111 (v2)... | ecosystem: Environmental > Terrestrial > Soil... | reverse complement strand
CCACGAAGGGATGGCGGTCCACGGACGGTACGGAAAACCGTGCCCGGCTTGCGGCGCCCCAATCGCTCGGATTGCGTACGCGGACAACGAGACGAACTATTGCGCGCGTTGCCAGACCGGCGGGCGGCTGCTCGCCGACCGAGCACTGTCGCGCCTGATGCGCGAAGACTGGCCGCGCGCGCTCGAGGAGATGGAAGAGCTGCGCCGCCGCTGAGACGACGGCAGAGCTCGAGACTCCTGATAATCTTCTGAAGTATCCGCCCTTACACCTCACTCCCACTCGATAGTGCCGGGCGGTTTCGAGGTCACGTCGTAGACGACGCGGTTGAGCCCGCCATAACTCAGCCGGGCGACCCTGTTCACTTTCCTTGTGCTCCATGAATTTCGGAGTCACATCAATTTTCGGATACGTTGCCTTCTCGTGCTCCCTAATTGAAGAACGCAGCTTATCGTATAGGCCGCCTAATCGTTCGACGTTGAGCATATCCTCCGCAATGTTTCTGAATACCCGCGAAAACGGCCTATTACGGTAAAGCCTGAAGAGCTGGCTGAGTTTTATACCTGTGCCAACACTCGGGCCAGACACACCCAAGGATATCGATATCTGCTGCCCTCCTTCAGTACTTACGGCATACTTTTCATCAGAGAAACGCATGACTGCTCTAAGAATCGCAGAATTCCATTCACTTCTTTGTATTTATCTTGGGTGGAGAGGTGCGCCAAGTTGTGAAGGATGACGCGGCACTCGCGGAATTCACTACCGTTTCTCGCTTGAAGCGCCAAGTCGATGCACTGCTTGGGACTATCAGTTTTCGATATGAAATATGCAGTGAAGAACGGCAGTTTCATAGCAAATTTTGCGCTGCCGCTAGCATCGACGATTTTCACCAGAGCCTGTTGCGTTGTGGATTTTAGATGTTCCAACAGACTATTGACCTGCGACCGCGATTCCAATCTGCAGCAACTCACGCAAAATGCATCTCGCAGAGGCGCCAGGAAGGCGTCCGCTCCCTTCATGGCTGCGACGGCATTGTAAAAATGCGCTCGCTCGGCCGTCCATCCGTAACCAAAAACAAATCTGTCCAGCAAGCTTTTGTGTCCCGAGCCACGGAAGTTGGAGTTTCCTGACGCAAAAGCTTGAACAAGGGCTTTTACGTCGGTTATCTCAGGACGCTGTTCAACAGAAACGACCGGTGAAAATTTCTCTCCGGCCGAAGTAACCTCGCCGTCAGTGTTTTCGTTTCTGAATACGCTATCGATCGCGGTCTCGTAGCGGACATCATGTGTGTCATTGACCAATAAGGAGAGCGTCAAATACTCGCTGGAAGTAAATATTTCCCACCGCAACTGCGGGTCAATCCTAAGGGACTCAAAAAAACTGACGACATCTCCGGCTGCCTTTGAGCCATCGAACGAAAATGCCATGCTTCTTGCGAATTCGGCAGCATCCCGAGCAAGAGAGCTATAGGTTTCAGCTTCGATTTTCTGCAAATCAACAAAATCGAACTTCTTCAACCTTTGCGATCTAAAGCTATCTTTGTAGTCATCGACGCCAATAAGGGCGTCGCTGAACAATATTGCGGTGAGAAGTTTCTCAAGGCAAAGAATGTCATTGTCGACATTATTCAGGTTCAGAGTTTGCCTCTCTCCCGTCAGGCGCTCAACGCCGCTCAAAGTAGCGTTATCAACAAGAATAAGGCGGTTAGTCGTCATGCTGAAACCTGTCCCGGCAACCCTTCACTCCCACTCGATTGTGCCGGGGGGTTTGGAGGTGATGTCGTAGACGACGCGGTTGATGCCGCGTACCTCGTTGATGATGCGCGTCGCGGTGCGCCCGAGAAATTCGTGCGGGAACGGGAAGTAGTCGGCGGTCATGCCGTCGGTCGAGGTCACCGCGCGCAATGCGCAGACGAAATCGTAGGAGCGGGCGTCGCCCATCACGCCGACGCTGCGCACCGGCAGCAGTACCGCGAAGGCCTGCCAGATCGCGCCATAAAGCCCGGCGTTGCGGATCTCTTCGAGAAACACCGCATCGGCCTTGCGCAGAATGTCGAGCTTGGCGCGCGTGACCTCGCCGGGGATGCGGATCGCCAAACCCGGGCCCGGGAAAGGATGGCGCTCGACAAACCCGTCGGCGAGCCCCAGCTCGCGGCCCAGTGCGCGCACCTCGTCCTTGAACAGTTCGCGCAGTGGCTCGACGAGCTGCAGTTTCATGCGCGCCGGCAGACCTCCGACATTGTGGTGCGATTTGATCGTGACGGAAGGGCCGCCGAAAGGGCTCACCGACTCGATGACATCGGGATAGAGCGTCCCTTGCGCGAGAAACTCGACATTGCCGAGCTTGTGCGCCTCCTCGTCGAAGACATCGATGAATGTGGCGCCGATCGTCTTGCGCTTCTCTTCGGGATCGGTGACCTCGGCGAGCTTGTCGAGAAAGAGGCCGCTCGCGTTGCGATGGATCAACGGAATGTTGTAATGGCCGCGGAAGAGATGCACGACCTCCTCGGCCTCCCCCGCCCGCAACAGGCCGGTATCCACAAAGATGCAGGTCAGCTGGTCGCCGATCGCCTCGTGCAGCAGCACCGCCGTGACCGCGGAATCGACGCCCCCCGAGAGACCGCAGACGACGTTGGACTTGCCGACCCGGCGGCGGATCTTGTCGATCGCCTGAATGCGGAACGCCGCCATTGTCCAATCGCCGCGGCAGCCAGCGACACTGTGCGTGAAATGACGCAGCAGCTGCGCGCCCTGCGGCGTGTGCACGGCCTCGGGATGGAACAAGACGCCGTAGAACCGGCGGCTGTCGTCGGCAATAGCTGCGTAAGGCGTCCCCTCGCTCGCCGCTACGGCGCGAAAGCCGGGCGGCAATGCATCGACGCGGTCGCCGTGGCTCATCCAAACCTGCTCGCGCCCGCCTTTTGGCCACAAGCCGTCGAACAGCCAGCATCCACCGAGGATGTCGATAAAGGCGCGGCCGAATTCCTGGTGGTCGCTCAATGTAACCCGGCCGCCGAGCTGCGCGCACATTGTCTGCATGCCGTAGCAGATGCCGAGCACCGGCACCCCCAGCCGAAAGACGATCTCGGGCGCACGCGGCGACGCCGCCTTGGTCAGCGAAGCGGGGCCGCCGGACAGGATGATCGCGCGCGGGGCGAAATCGCGGATGCTCTGCTCGGCCATTGTGAAGGGAAGGATCTCGCAATAGACGCCGTTCTCGCGTACGCGGCGAGCAATCAGCTGCGTGACCTGACTGCCAAAATCGAGGACCAGAATCTTATCTGTCATCTGAAGAAACCAAACGCTTTAACGCAGAGGACGCAAAGGCCACGCGGAGGACGCAAAGGTGCCGGCGTGGCTGAGATGCCATCGCGTCCTCTGCGTATCCTCCGCGTCCTTTGCGTTGAGTGTTTTTCTTTTTCATGTTTCCTGACGCTCGAAAATGGCGACAAAAAAGCCGTCGGTGCCGTGCCGCGCCGGGGTGAGCCGGAGATAATCTTCGCCGGCTGGCGAGGCGCCGCCGATCGTCTCCTCCCATGCACGTGCTACAGGGTACGCGGAGAAGCCGGGCTCGGCTGCAAGAAAGGCCTCGGCCTGCATCTCGTCCTCCTCGCGCAATAGCGAGCAGGTCGCGTAGATGAGGCGTCCCGCGGGGCGGACGAGCCGCGCGGCGCTGCGCAGGATCTGCTGCTGGCGTTCGACAAGTTCGGCGAGGTCTTCGGGGCGCATGCGCCATTTGGCGTCGGGGTTGCGCCGCCAGGTGCCGGTGCCGAGACATGGCACATCGACAAATACGCGATCGAAGCTGCCGGCGTGCCGCTTGACCCACTTGTCGCGCTCGCCGCTCAGGGCGCGACGCTCGACATTATTGACCCCGGCGCGGCGCAGCCGGCGCGCCGAACGCTCGAGGCGCCAGGACGACACTTCGCAGGCGACCAGTTTGCCGCGATTGGCCATCCCGGCGGCCAAAGCCAGGGTCTTGCCGCCAGCTCCAGCGCAAAAATCGACGACGCGCATGCCCGGTTTGGCATCGGTGAGGAGGGCGGCAATCTGCGAGCTCTCGTCCTGCACTTCGACGAGCCCCTCCTTGAACGCGGCGAGATTGCCGAGCGGCACCCGCTCGCGCAGCCGCAGCCCGATCGGCGACAGCGGTGTCGGCTCGACCATGACGCCCTCGTCGGCAAGCGCGCGCCGCGCGGTCTCGCGATCGGCTCTCAACAGGTTTACGCGCAAATCGGTTGGGGCGGTCGCGTTGAGTGCCGCCATTTCGCGTTCCAGACCTTTGCCGAAGACGCTCTGGAGATAAGGTTCCAGCCATTCCGGTATTTCATTGGCCGCCGCCCGCGGCATCTCCGGATGGTAGAGGCTATGAGCGGCGAGCCCGCGTACCAACCGTTCCTCGGCCTGGCACAGCGGCGGCGGACGAAATCGGCCGCCGTCAAAAGACGTCATAATCTTTTCGCGCTGCCACCGCTCGATCAAAGCCAGGTAGCCCAGCATGCGGTTGCGCGGCGCGATTGCGACCCCGCAGCGGGTAATCCACCAGTCGAGCGAGGCGCGGTGGCGCAGCACAGAATAAGTATGACTGGAGATCTGCGCCCGGTCCTTGGCGCCGATGTATCGGCGGTGCCGGAAGTAATCGGCCGCAACATCGTCGGCCGGCCGATCCCCGGCGTCGACAGCGGCAAGAATCTCAATCGCTGCAGCGACCTGTGCTCCGGGAGTCAAGCTGCTGTTGTTATCCTTGCGTTCAGCCCCTCACCCTACCCCTCTCCCCGCGTCGCGGGGCGAGGGGGGCAAAAGGCAGATTCCCTCTCCCCGCTTGCGGGGAGAGGGGTAGGGTGAGGGGCGTTCACAGCGAGCAGAATCAGCGGTCCTGCGAATAGTTGGGGGCCTCGCGGGTCATTGCGACATCGTGGACATGGCTTTCGCGCAACCCCGACGGAGTGATCCGCACGAAGTTGCAGTTCGTTTGCATCTCGCGGATCGTGCTGTTGCCGGTATATCCCATGGCCGCCCGAAGGCCACCGATCAGCTGGTGCACGATGTTGCCGACCGGCCCCTTGTGCGGCACCCGGCCTTCCACGCCCTCGGGCACGAGCTTCAAGGTGCTCGTCACCTCCTGCTGGAAATAGCGGTCGGCCGAGCCGCGCGCCATCGCTCCGATCGAACCCATGCCGCGATAGTATTTGTAGCTGCGGCCCTGATAGAGGAAAACCTCGCCCGGGCTCTCGTCCGTGCCGGCGAAAAGCGAGCCCAGCATCGCGCAATCCGCACCCGCCGCGATTGCCTTGGCAAGGTCGCCGGAAAATTTGATGCCGCCATCCGAGACTACGGGCACCCCGGATTTGCGGCATTCGGCAACGGTATCGACGATCGCTGTGAACTGAGGCACGCCGACGCCCGCCACCATGCGCGTCGTGCAGATCGAGCCGGGACCGATGCCGACCTTGATTGCATCGGCGCCGGCCTCGACCAAAGCGCGGGCCCCTTCCGCGGTCGCGACATTGCCGGCGATGACCTGGGTATAATTCGACAGCCGCCGAACATCGCTCAGCATCCGCAATACCCGCTCGGAATGGCCATGTGCGGTGTCGACGACCAGCACATCGAGGCCGGCAGCGAACAGCGCTTCGGCGCGCTCGATGCCTTCGCTGCCGGTACCCGTTGCCGCAGCGGCGCGGAGACGGCCGTGCTCATCCTTGCAAGCCGTCGGATAGCGCTGCGCCTTCTCGATGTCCTTGACGGTGATGAGCCCGACACATCGATACGCTTCGTCGACGACGAGCAGTTTCTCGATGCGATGCTGATGCAAGAGGCGCTTAGCGTCCTCGCGGCCGACATTCTCGCGCACGGTGATTAGGCCGTCCCGGGTCATCAGTTCCGATACCGGCTGGCGCGGATCGTCGGCGAATCGCACGTCCCGGTTGGTCAGGATTCCGGCGAGACGGCCGGAGCTGCGCTCGACGACGGGGATGCCCGAAATCTTGTGGTCGGCCATCAGCCGCAGCGCGTCGGCCAGGGTCTCGTCGGGGTGAATCGTAACCGGGTTCACGACGATCCCGGCCTCGAATTTCTTGACCTTGCGGACCTCGTCGGCCTGTTGCTCGATCGACATGTTGCGGTGGATCACGCCGATGCCGCCCGCCTGCGCCATTGCAATCGCCAGCGCGCTCTCGGTCACCGTGTCCATCGCCGCCGAGACCAGCGGGATGCCGAGCTCGATCTCTCGAGTGAGCCGAGTACGGGTATCCGTCTCGGCGGGCAAAATCGCCGATGCCGCCGGGACGAGCATGACGTCGTCGAAGGTGAGCGCTTGCCGAATTTCCATCGGCCCCTCCTTTCCGATGGCGGCGCATTATACACCACACCGCCGTCGCGAGAAGAAATCGCCGCCGACCCGTTCGGCCGGCGGCACTGCCGCCATGATTTGGGTATTCCTTCCCTTCTCCGCGAGACACGACGATGCTTAGAATGCGCGCCGCGGATTCCGTCCTGATAGCGTTGTCCACGGCACGAGAGGAGACCCGAACATGGCCCGAAATCTTAAAGCCGCCGTCGCGCAGCTCGGCCCAATCCATCTCGCCGACGGCCGGGATGCCGTCGTTAAGCGGCTGATGGCGATGATGCGTGAGGCCCATGCGGCGGGGACGCGCTTTGTCGTCTTTCCCGAGCTCGCGTTGACGACGTTCTTCCCGCGCTATTGGATGACCGACCAGAGGGAAATCGACCGCTTTTTCGAGCGCGAGATGCCGGGGCCGCAGACCCGACCACTGTTCGACCTCGCCCGTGAGCTGGAGGTCGGGTTTTATCTCGGTTATGCCGAGCTGACGCAGGAGAAGGGCGAGCTTCGCCACTACAATACGTCAATCCTCGTCGAACGCGACGGGCGGATCATCGGCCGGTATCGCAAGATCCACCTGCCCGGGCATTCCGAGCATCTGGCCGACGCGCCGTTCCAGCATCTCGAAAAGCGCTACTTCGATGTCGGCAACGAGGGTTTCAAAGTGTGGCGCGCCTTCGACGCGGTCGTCGGCATGTGCATCTGCAACGACCGGCGCTGGCCGGAAACGTTTCGCGTCATGGGGCTGCAGGGCGTCGAGATCGTCGCGCTCGGCTACAACACGCCGACCGAGAACATCCACCACCCCGAGCCGGTGCATCTGCGCATGTTCCACCATCTGATTACGATGCAGGCGAATGCCTATCAGAACGGGGCCTGGGTGCTGGCCGCGGCGAAGGCCGGCAAGGAGGACGGGTTCGGCTTGATCGGCGGCTCGGCAATCATCGCGCCGACCGGCGAGATCGCCGCCCGCACATTGGGCGAGGACGACGAGGTCATCACTGCAACGCTCGACCTCGATCTCGGCGACTACATCAAGCGTACGATCTTCAATTTTGAGAAGCACCGCCGCATCGATCACTACCGCCTGATCACCGAGCGCACCGGCGCCAAGACCGAGGTGTAGGCGTGACGCGGGCTGTTGACCGCCGCGTATTCCTCATCTAGAAACTGCCCATGATTTGCGCACTCCAATACCTCATCAAGACCGCCGACTCGTGCGGCGTTGCCGTGGGGCCTGAGGGCATGCGCGTGCGCTGAATTCAACCGATGCGCGACGATACGGGGCCCCGCCGATGCCGGTCGGGGCCCTTTCTTTTGGAAAGAAACCAGATGAACCCGATGAGTGAGTTGCGGGCGGAGTTGCGGGCGACATTGGCGCTCGCGCTCCCGCTCGCCGCGGCCAACCTCGCGCATATGGCGATGGCCGTCACCAACACGGTAATGGTCGGGCGGCTCGGCGCGATGCCGCTCGCCGCGGCGGGGCTCGGCGGGATGCTCTATTTCACCGGCGGGGTGACGCTGCAGGGCGTGCTTTCCGCCGTGGCGCCGATTGCCGCGCATGCGCTCGGCGCCGGTGATCGCCGCGCTGCGGGGCGGAGCGCCGGCGCAAGTCTCGTGCTGGCGGTCCTGTTTGCGCTGCCCTTCATCTTAGCTTTAGTCAGTTTGGATCGCGTGCTCGCAGCGCTGGGCTACGATGCGATGCTCGCCGCCGAGATCGGGCGCTATCTGCGCGCGATCGCCTGGGGCGCCCCGGCTTTCCTCGGTTTCGCTGTGCTGCGCAGCCTGCTCGCTGCGCTGTCGCACACGCGTTCGGTGATGGCGGTGGTTGTCATCTGCATCGCCGGCAATGCGCTGCTGAATTGGGTGCTGATCTTCGGCCATCTCGGCGCGCCCCCGCTCGGCATGGCGGGCTCGGGATATGCAAGCGCGATTAATCAATGGTTGATGCTCGCAGGGCTCGCGCTGTGCGCCCGCCTCATGCCTGACCTTGCAGCGCTGCGCGTACTGAGCAACGCCTTCGCCACGACGCGGATCGAGATGGTCGAGATCCTTCGCCTCGGCTGGCCGATCGGCGCGATGAGGGGAATCGAGGTCGGCGTGTTCATGACCGCCGGCATTCTGATGGGCCTCTTGGGAGCCGCGGCGCTCGCGGCGCATCAGCTCGTCCTCAATTGCGCCGGCATCACTTTCATGGTGCCGCTGGGTCTGTCGCAGGCCGCCACGGTGCGCGTCGCCTTTGAGCTCGGCGCCGGCCGGGCGCTGGCGGCGCGGCGAGCCGGTTTTTTGGCGCTCGCACTCGGGATCGGCTTCATGAGTACTGCGGCAATGGTGCTGTGGAGCATCCCCGACTTCATTATCGGGGCCTACATCGACATCGCCGACCCGGCCAACCGAGAGACGGTGCAGATCGCGCGGCATCTCATCGCGGTCGCGGCGGTTTTCCAGGTGTTCGACGGGATGCAGGTCATCGCGGCCGGCGCACTGCGCGGTTACAAGGACACGATGATCCCGATGCTACTCGGCACTTTCGGCTATTGGGGCATCGGTTTCACCGGATGCTGGCTCTTTGCCTTTCCGCTCGGCTACGGCGCTGTCGGCCTATGGTGGGGCCTTGCCCTCGGCCTCGCCGCCGCTGCCGTGATGCTGACCCTACGGTTCCATCAGCTCGCGCCGTCGATGGGCCAGAGACTCGAGGTCGTCGCAGTGCGATGACAGGGAGGGGTGCCGTTACCCGGCGCGGTCGGCGCGCAGGATCGCGAATAGCAGGTGATCCTGCCATTTGCCGGCGATGCAGAGGTATTCGCGTGCACACCCCTCTTGACGGAAACCGGCTTTGAGCAGCAAAGACCGGCTGGGGATGTTGCTCGGCAGACAAGCGGCCTCGAGCCGGTGCAGACCGAGACGTTCGAAGGCAAAGTCGATGACGAGCGGAAGCGCCGCCGTCATATAGCCCTGCCGCGCAAACGGCTCGCCGACCCAGTAACCGAGGCTCGCCGATTCCGAAACCCCACGACGGACATTCGACAGCCCGATCCCGCCGACCAATGTCTCGTCTTGCGCGAAAATGAAGAAATTATAGGCTTGGTCGGTGCGCCAGTCTTCGGCGTAACGAGCTACTCTCGCGCGAAAGCTGGCGCGGCTCAGCGCGTCGGGCGGCCAGCTAGGCTCCCAGGGAACAAGGAAATCCCGCGAATTGGCGCGCAGCCCGGCCCAAGCCTCGTAGTCGCCGCGTTCCGGTGGGCGCAGGAACACACGGTCCCCGATCAGGCGGTGCGGATCCGTGCGCGCCAGGAACAGTCGCGGAAAGGGTTTTCGCTGCGGCGCCATTTCCTTGGGCCAGTCAGGCGGCCAATCTCGCCCGAAATTTGTCGTATTCTTCCAACCGGCTCAACGGTCCAAGCGCCGCGAGGGTCGGCGGCGCCGAACTCCACCGCGCCACAATCCGGCCGATCGCTGCCTCGTCTACCGCCTCGATGCGCCGCACCATATCGCTCGGATCGAAGGGTGTCCCATGAATCAAAAGGTGCTGCGCCAGCTGCTCGCAGCGCGCCGACGTGCTCTCGAGCGACATCAGCAAACCCGCCTTCATCTGCGCCTTCGCGCGATTGAGCTCGATGGTGGTCAATCCGTCCCGCAGCTTCATTGCTTCCTCGCACAGCGACGGTACCAGTTCGGCCGCCTCGCTCTCGCCGGTCCCGGCATAGATGCCGAACAACCCGCCGTCGCGATATCCGTGAGTAAAGGAGTGGATCGCATATACCAACCCCCGCTCCTCGCGAATTTCCTGGAACAGCCGTGAAGACATGCCGCCGCCGAACGCGGTCGACAACACCGAGGCAGCGAAATAGTCGGGGTCACCGATCAACACACCGGGAAAGCCTACCACGAGGTGCAACTGTTCGAGATCCCGCTCCTCGCGATGATCGCCGCCAGTATAGCGCGCCGGCTCCGTGCTGACGGATCGCTCGGCCGGCAGGTCGGAGAGCAGCTTGTCGGCGAGGTCGACGAGGTGCTCGTGCTCGAGGTTTCCGGCTGCGGCGAGCACCATTCGCCGTGCTCCATAATGGTCGCGCAGATAAGCCATTACCGCGTCGCGCCCGAGCCCGCGGATGATCTCGGGCCGCCCCAGCACCGGCCGGCCCATCGCCTGGTCGGGATATGCGCATTCCTGAAAATGATCGAAAATTATGTCGTCGGGCGTATCGTTGGCCTGCCCGATTTCCTGCAGGATGACCCCGCGCTCGCGTTCGAGCTCCGCCGGGTCGAAAGTCGAACGCTGCAAAATATCGGCGAGGATATCGAGGGCGAGCGGAAGGTCCTCCTTCAGCACCTTTGCGTAGTAGGCCGTGCTCTCGCGGGCGGTGTAGGCGTTGAGGTGGCCGCCAACGGCTTCTATCTCCTCGGCGATCGCGCGGGCGCTGCGCCGCTCGGTGCCCTTGAACGCCATGTGTTCGAGGAAATGGGCTGCGCCGTTGACCGCAGCGGGTTCATGCCGCGTGCCGACATCGACCCAGATGCCTAGCGAGACCGTATCGACGGTGTCGATCGGGTCGGTGGCAATCCGCAATCCGTTCGCCAAGGTCGACAGGCGGGTCTTCATGTCGCCGCTCCAATCCGCCGCGAATGAGTGCGGATGAACCGGGTCACGACGGCGAGTTCATTGGGCAGCAAGACAGTCCGCTCGCGGCGTTCGAGAAGCTCGGAAAGGCCTGCCGGCAGATCGGGGCGGATGCCGGTGGCGCGCTCGACCGCTTTAGGGAATTTGGCCGGATGGGCGCAACCGAGGACGATCATCGGCGCGGCGTTGCCGCCCGCCACGATCTCGGTTCGCGCCGAGGCGACCGCAACGGCCGTATGGGGGTCGATCAGAATCCCGGTTCGGGCATGGGTTTGGGCGATGGTCTGCATCGTCTCAGTGTCACCGACTTTGTGGGCGGAAAACAAGCGGCATGCCATGCGCCAGGCTTGGTCATCGTCGGGCAGGCTACCGGTTTGCCGAAAGAGCTGCATCGCCTCACGGACCGCTGCCCCGTTGCGACCCTTGAGCTCGAATAGCAGGCGCTCGAAATTGCTCGCAACCTGGATGTCCATGCTCGGGCTGAGGCTTGGTTCGACAGTGGCGAGGGTCATGCGCCCGCTCGCAAAATAGCGCGCCAGAATATCGTTTCGATTGGTGCCGATGACCATTTGCTCGACCGGCAGCCCCATCCGGCGGGCGACGTGTCCGGCATAGACGTTGCCGAAATTGCCGGTTGGCACACTGAACGAGACCGGCCTTCGCGGCGCGCCGAGCGCCACCGCGGCGGCAAAGTAATAAACCGTCTGGGCGGCAATGCGCGCCCAATTGATGGAGTTCACCGCCGAGAGGTTGAGGTCACGCCGCAGGTCGGCATCGGCGAACAGCGCCTTCACCAGGTCCTGACAGTCGTCAAACGTCCCTTCGACCGCGATCGCATGCACGTTGGGCGATTCGACGGTCGTCATCTGCCGGCGCTGCACATCGGAGATTCGATTGTGCGGATAGAGGACGAAGAGGTCGATCGCGTCGCGGCCGCAGCATGCCTCGATTGCCGCGGAGCCGGTGTCTCCCGAGGTGGCTCCGACGATTGTAACGCGTTCCCTGCGGCGAGCCAGCACCGCGTCGAACATCAATCCGACCAGCTGCAGTGCGAAGTCCTTGAACGCAAGCGTCGGCCCGTGAAAGAGTTCCAGCAACCAGAGACTCTCATCGAGCTGCACCATTGGCGCCACTGCGGCATGGCGAAACTTGCCGTAAGCCGCCGCAGCGAGCGATCGCAGCTCACTTGCAGGAAAGGCGTCGCCGGCAAAGAGAGAAACGAGGCGGGCCGCGAGCTC
>Ga0306924_10005813_pt1 | contig 12200 bp, 7 predicted proteins | sample sta12Can44000111_FD_203756 | JGI IMG/M metagenome (GOLD analysis project Ga0306924, IMG submission 203756) | Lab enrichment of tropical soil microbial communities from Luquillo Experimental Forest, Puerto Rico - statanox.12C.anox.44.000.111 (v2)... | ecosystem: Environmental > Terrestrial > Soil... | reverse complement strand
TGGGCCAGTTCTTCTACGAGGGGGAGACGCCCGACCGGGACTTCTTCGTTCAGCAGGCGCGGACGTTCGGGTACGACGAGCGGCTCTACCTGGCCGCGCTGGACCGCGTGCCGGTCTTCAGCCGGCGCGTCGCCGAGAACATCCTGGCTTACGACGCCGCCCTGGCCCGCTTCATCGCCGAGCTGGCGGAAGGAGCGCACCGGCGCGCCGTCGACGCCCAGTCGCTCGCAGCCGAGAAGGAGCGGCTCCATCGGGCGGAGGAGGAGATCCGGCGCACGCACGAGCGGGCGGCGTCCGTCGCGCGCATGCCGGAGGAGAGCCCGGATCCCGTGCTCCGCGTGGGCGCCGATTTCACCCTGCTGTACGCGAACGCCGCTGCGCGCGGCGCGCTGGCGGAGTTGGGCGGATTGGAGGTGGGTGGGGCCGTATCGCCCGAGATCGCGCAGCCGGCCCGCGAGGCGATGTTGGGAGGGCGGTTTCGGACCGAGATTCGTTGCGGCGATCGCGTGTTCTCGATGTCGTTCTGCCCGGTCGGTAGCGAGGTCAACGTCTACGGGCACGACATCACGGAGCGAAAGCGCGCCGAGGAGCTGCTCCGGCACAGCGAGGAGCACGTCAGGGCGGCCGCGCTGGCCGCGGAGGTCGGCGTGTGGTCCTGGAACCCCGGCACGAACGAGGTGGCGGTCGGAGCGAACTGGAAGCGCCTGTTCGGCGTCGCCCCCGACGGGAAGGTCACGTTCGAGACCTGGCGCGACGCCCTCCACCCCGAGGATCGCGACCGCGCGCTCGTGGGGCTCCAGAGGTCGAACGACGAGCACAGGGAGTTCGACGTCGAGTACCGCGTGGTCCGGCCAGACGGGACCATCAGGTGGATCGCGGATCGGGGCCGTGCCTCCTACGACGCCGATGGCCGCGCGATCGCCATGAGCGGCGTGAACCTGGACATCACGGAGCGCAAGCGGACGGAAGCGGATCTTGCCGTCGTCACTCGCCTCTACGCGGTCCTCAGCCGCGTGAACGAGGCGATCGTCCGCACGCGCGACGAGCAGTCGCTGTTCGAGGAAGTCTGCCGGATCGTCGCCGACGAAGGCGGGTTCCCGCTGGTCTGGGTGGGCCTCGTGAAGCAGCGCTCGGTCGCGCCGGTGGCGGCGTGGGGGAGCGCGATCGACTACCTGCGCGACATCCGGGTGGAAGTGGAAGGGGAGCTGGGCCAGGGTCCGATGGGCACCTGCGTGCGCGAAGACCGTCCGGTGATCAACGACGACTTCGCGAGCAACCCGTCCATGCGGCCCTGGCGCGAAGCCACCCAACGCCATGGCCTGCGCGCATCGGTCGCGTTCCCCCTGCACCGCGGCGGAGCGGCGATCGGTGCGCTCACGTTCTACGCGGCCCAGCCCGGAGCGTTCACCCCGAGACATATCAAGCTGCTCGAGGCGCTCTGCGCCGACATCTCGTACGCCCTGGACGCGATGCAGCAGGAACGGCTTCGCACCGAGGCCGAGCGCGCGCTGCGTGAGAGAGAGCAGAGCCTGCGCGAGGCGGACCGCCGCAAGGACGAGTTCCTGGGGATGCTCTCGCACGAGCTGCGCAACCCGCTCGCCCCCATCCGCAACTCCGTCTACGTCCTGGAGCACGCCGATCCCGCCACCGAGCTCGCCGCGCGCGCCCGGAGCGTGATCCAGCGACAGACCGAGCACCTGACGCGGCTCGTGGACGACCTCCTCGACATCACGCGGATCGCGCGTGGCAAGATCGACTTGCGCCGCTCGCGTGTCGACCTGCGCGAGGTGGTGCGGTGCGCGGGCGACGACTTCCGGCTCATCCTGGAGGAACGCGGCGTCGCGTTCTGCACGGCCCTCCCCCACGCCAAAGTCTGGGTCGACGCCGACGCGACGCGCATCACGCAGGTCGTCGGCAACCTGCTGCACAACGCATCGAAGTTCACGAGGCGGGGTGACGAGGTGACGCTCTCCCAGCACACCGTCGGCTCCGAGGCGGAGATCCGCGTGCGGGACACCGGCGCCGGGATCGAGCCGGCGCTGCTACCGAGGATCTTCGAGGCGTTCGTCCAGGGGGAGCGTACTCTCGCCCGCACCGAGGGTGGGCTCGGCCTGGGGCTGGCGCTCGTCAGGGGCATCGCCGAGCTGCACGGTGGAAGCGTGCGCGCCGAGAGCGCCGGGAAGGGGAGAGGAGCCGAGTTCATCGTGCGGCTTCCGCTCGTGGTGGCCGACATGAAGCAGGGCGCAGCTTCCACGGGGGCCGAGCGCGCGGCGGAGCGCCGCCGCGTCCTCGTGGTGGACGACAACGTCGACTCAGCCGACTCTCTGGCCGACATCGTCAAGATGCTCGGCCACTCCATCGAGGTGGCCTACGACGGACCGAGCGCGATCGAGAAGGCTCGCTCGAACCCGCCCGACATCGTCCTCTGCGACATCGGGCTCCCCGGGATGAGCGGGTACGAGGTGGCCAAGACGCTGCGCGCCAGCGGCCTCGCCGCCGTCCAGCTCATCGCGTTGAGCGGGTACGCGCAGCCGGAGGACGTCAAGACCGCGCTCGACGCGGGGTTCGACTGGCACCTCGCGAAGCCAGCCAGCATCGAGGACGTCGAGCGGCTGCTGAGGTCGTGACCCACGGAGTCATCGCGACGATCGTTGGCGGCTTCGAGAACAGCCCCGGCTGAGATCGGAGTCGTGAAAACGATCTCGTTGCCTAAGTGACGAGGCCTGTGGAAGGAAGAGGACGTGCGCTCGCTGTCGCTTGCATGTGCCCTGCTCGCCGCGTGGGTACCCACGTCGGGGCTCGCAGCGCTGCTGGCCGACACAGCGGCGCTGGCGGCCCCAGCGTTCCGCCCCGGCCCAGGCGGAGCCCAGGAGGCGACGGCGGAGGAGAGCGCAACGAAGGAAGAGCGCTTCTCCATCCACTACCAGGCCACGGTGGCGACCCAGTGGCATCCTTCGTTCTCGGCGCCGTACTCGGGGACGAACAGCATGGGACCCGGCGAGGAGTCCGCGACGTCGATCGTGACGGACCTCTTCGCGGGCGCCCGCCTGTGGAGCGGGGCCGAAGCCTACTTCCAGCCCGAGCTCGCCGGGGGGCGCGGGCTGAGCTTGACGCTGGGGGTCGCGGCGTTCCCGAGCGGCGAGGTGTACCGCGTGGGCAACCCGGATCCCACCGTGATCGTGGGCCGTGCGTTCCTGCGACAGGTCATCGGGCTCGGTGGGGGGCCCATCCACGTCGAGCCCGGCCCGAACCACCTCGGCGGCACGCGGGACCGCGACGCGCTCACCCTCACCGTCGGCAAGGTGGCGACCACCGACTTCGTCGACAGCAACCCGCTCTCCAACGACCCGCACACCGGGTTCATGAGCTGGGGGCTGTGGGCCTCCGCGGCCTACGACTACCCCGCCGACACTCGCGGCTACACCTACGGCCTCGCCGCCGATCTGTCGATCGACTGGTGGTCGATCCGGGCCGGGATCTTCCTGGAGCCGAAGGTCGCGAACGGGATGGACCTGGAGTGGGACCTCTCCGAGGCGCGTGGTCTGGCCGCCGAGTTCGAGGCACGTTACGCGCTCGGCGGCCGCCCCGGGGCCGTGCGCGTCCTCGTGTTCTTGAACACGGCGCACATGGGAAGCTACGAGGAGGCGCTCCGGATCTCACCTGTCGGGCCCGACGTGACGGCGACGCGCGTCAACGGTCGCACCAAGGCGGGCTTCACGGCGAGCGCGAACCAGGACCTCGGCGGTGGCCTCGGTGCCTTCCTGCGCCTGAGCTACAACGACGGCGACAACGAGAGCTGGGCCTTCACCGAGATCGACCGCTCGATCGCAGGCGGCGTGGTGCAGTCGGGCTCGCGCTGGTGGCGCCCCGACGACGAGGCGGGTGTCGCCCTGGTCGTGAGCGGCCTCTCGGACGCCCACCGCCGCTACCTGGCCGCCGGCGGGTACGGCTTCATCATCGGGGACGGCGCGCTGTCGTATGCCCCGGAGATCCTGGCCGAGCTCTACTACCGGTTCGCGCTCACGCGCGAGGTGTCGCTGGGGGTCAACTACCAACCCATCGTCCATCCCGCCCACAACAGCGATCGGGGCCCCGTCCACGTGTTCACGGGGCGCATGCACGTCGAGTTCTGAACCACCACGGAGCGCGCGCGTGACGCCTTCGGCGGCGAGATGGGAGTGGACGCTCTGGATCGCGATCCGCGTCGGCCTGGCGGCGATCCCGGTGACCGCGTCCGCCCACGGGGCTGCTGGACAGCGCTTCTTCCCGACGACCTTCGCGGTCGACGATCCGTTCATCAACGACGAGCTCAGCGTGCTGTTTCACTCCATCGAGATGAATGGAGAGGCCGGAGGGCCGCGGGTCCGGACCACGTCGCTCGGCGTGGGGTTCTCGAAGCGCATCCTCCCTGGCTTCGGGGTGCAGCTGGACGAGGAATATCGGTGGCTTCACACCGCGGGCGATGGGACGGAGAGCGGTTTCGGTAATCTCGCGGTCACCCTGAAGTACCAGTTCCTCACGAGCGACTCGCACGAGACGATCCTGTCGGTCGGTGTCTCGGATGAGATCGGCGGCATCGGGTCGAGCCGCGTGGGCGCTGAATCCTTTTCGACGATCTCGCCCACGTTCTTCTTCGGGAAAGGGCTCGGCGATCTGCCCTCATCGATGGCATTCCTGAGGCCCCTCGCGATCACTGGCCTCGTCGGCCCGAACTTCCCGACGCAGGGGAGCACCGGCGGCGTCCAGAACCCCACCACGCTGACCTGGGCATTCACCGTGCAGTACAGCCTGATGTACCTTCAATCTGCGGTGAAGGACATTGGTCTGGTCGCTCCCTTCAACCGGATGGTGGCGCTGGTCGAGCTCCCGTTACAGACTTGCCTGAACGCGGACTGCGGGGGTCAGACGACCTGGACCGTGAACCCCGGGGTCGCCTGGATTGGCAGGTACATGGAGCTTGGCGCCGCGGCGGAGATCCCCATAAATCCGTCAGGAGCGAGCGTCGGGGTGTTCGTGCTTCTTCACCTCTTCGTCGACGATCTGTTCCCGGGGAGCATCGGGAGGCCGATATTCCAGTAAACACACTGCCGACGACGCCTCAGGGCAGGCTGATCGCGGCGCTCGTCTTGACGTTGTGTCTACTCAGTGTGCCCGGCCCTGCCCGAGCCCATGCCTATCCTGACCATGCCGATCCCAAGGTGGGCTGTGTCGTTGCTGCGCCACCCAGCCAGGTGCGTATCTGGTTCGACAGCGACCTCGAGCCGGCGTTCTCATCGATCGCGGTCCACGGCCCGGATGGCGCGACCGTGGGCGACGGACACGGGCGCGTCAACCCGTCCGACCCCAAGCTCCTGGAAGTGGATGTCCCGCGGCTGGCGCGGGGCACCTACCGGGTCGCGTGGAGCGTCGTTGCGCGGGATGGACATCGCTCGTCGGGGGACTACGAGTTCACTGTCAGATAATGAAAGAAGGCGTGAGCCTTTTCTTGCACGTCATCCCCGACTGGATCGAGCTCGTCTCTCTCGCGTGCTGCATCGGTGTACCCGTCTGCTCACTGTGGGTGGCGGACCCTTCGCGAGGCGACGCGCTGTCCGACCAGGAGAGCCTTCTCGCTGGAATGAGACAGCTGCTCGTCGTGAGCGCTGCGGCGCTGTTCGCGAGCAGCATCCTGGGGCTCCTCGTGCGCTCGGCCGAGATGAGCGGCTACCCCATGACACGGGTCCTTCCCGTGCTCCCGGCCGTCCTCCTCCGCACGCACCTCGGGCACGCCTGGATCCTCCGTGTCGCGGCCATCATCGCCCTATCGGTCACGATCATGGCGGCCCGCGGTTCTCCTCATTCGCGTCGGTTCCACCATGCCATGCTGGCCTGCGCCGTCGTCGTGTCCGCGACGGAAAGTGCATCCGGGCACGCCTCCGACGCGGGCGACTTCAGCACGCCCGAGCTCATGGACTGGTTGCACCTCATCGCAGCCCTGGTCTGGGGAGGCGGCCTCATCGTGCTCTCGGTGGTGATCCTTCCTCGTCTCATGAAGCAGGGAGACCGCGCCGCAGGGTCGATGGCAAGCGTCGCAAGCCGGTTCTCCCAGATCGCTGGGGTGGGAGTCGGGTTCATCGTCCTCACCGCGCCTTATCAGGAATGGGCCTATGGAGGCAGCGTCGGGGGTCTGGTGAGCTCGTCCTTCGGCCGGACCGTCATCGTCAAGGTCATCCTGTTCTCGGTGCTCCTCGTCCTCGGCGCGTTCAACCGCTACATCAGCGTGCCGCGCCTGCAGGAGTGGGCGGGCCGTGCGCCGACGAGAAATGGAGCGCTGGGTCGCCTCGTCGCGCCGGCGCTGCGCCCCCTGGCGGGAGATGCGCGCGGGCCGCGGGCCGCCGCGCGGTTCACGCGCACCGTGAGGCTCGAGGCCTTCCTGCTGGTCGTGGTCCTGCTGTGCGCCGCCTTGTTGCGACACGAGGTTCCGGCGCGACACGCGGCTCACCTCGAGCACCATCGCGAGGCGCGAGCGGAATGAAGCTGGCCTTCTCCGCGGCGGTGCGCGGAGAAGGCCAGGGGCACGTCAGGATGCGCCTCCGGTCACGGCGTCAGAACCGACGCCGTGTTGGACCAGCCTGACGCACCGTTCGCGTTGATGGCCTGGATGCGGAAGTAATACGTCGTGGCGCGACTCAAGCCGGTCACCGTCGTCGAGGTGGCGTTCGCGGCGAGGGTGCTGGACGTGAGCCCCGCCGTGAACGTGGAGTTCGTCGCGCGCTGCAGGGTGAAGCCGGTCTGGTTGGTGGAGGTGACGGTCCAGGCCAGGGAGACGTTGTCGCTGTTCTTCTTCACGTTGACCGCCGACGTCACGGTCAGGCTGGCCGGTATCGCCGGAGTGTTCAGGCCGCCGTTCAGCGGGACGTTCAACGTCGGCGCCGCCGGATCATTCGAGGTGATGGCCAGCGTCGCCGTCTCGGGTGCCGCCGTCGATGGCGTGAACGTCACGTTCAGGCTGCAAGTCGTCGCCGGCGGGACGAGCCCGGTGCACGAGCTGGTGGCGAAGTCCGTCGAGAAGTCCGCGGCATTGGTTCCCGACACGGTGACGCCGGCGACGACGAGCGCCTGCGCGCCGACGGCGCTGGCGTTGGTCAGGGTGAGCTTCTGCTTCGTCGTGCTCGGTACCGGTTGCGCGCCGAAGGAGATCGCGGTCGGCATGGCGCTGATCGCCGGCAAGCCCGGCTGGAAGACGATCGGGCGCATCATGTCGTTCTCCTCGTGCCCGAGGAGATGGCAGTGCCAGACGTACTCCCACCCGTAGTTCGTCATCACGTTCGTCGTCCCCGCCGCGGTCAGGACGCCGGGCGGGGGAGCGACGGGCGTGAAGTTCGCGGTGGAGCCCAGGGGCATGGTCGGGTCGAGTAGCCGGTTGCTGTCAGGGACCGCGAACGGGAGATTCATCGACACAGGGCGGATCGCGACGATGATGTCCTCGAACGGGTTCGTCCGGATCGTCTCCTTCCAGCCCACCTCGTCGGGATAGGGCGGCTTGAGGGTGTTGGTCCAGTCGACGCGGTTGATCACCTGGACGTTGAACAGGTGGAAGTGGATGGCGTGCGAATCGACGCCGATGTGCGACAGCCTCCACAGGACGGCCTCGCCTCCCTTCATGATCTCCGTGGGTGGGTCGACGTAGAAGGCTGCACCGACGACGGGTCCGGCTCCGACGGTGGGCGCGAGCGGGTTCGGCGTGGAGCCGAGCACCGCGTTCATTCGCCCGTACTCCATGTCGAAGCCCTCGACGAGGTTCTTGCCGGTCATCACCATCGAGCCCTGAAGCATGGCGGACGCTGCTGCGCCGGAGCCTCCGCCCCCGACCAGCGTGACGAGCGGTGCGGAGGTGTACCCGCTACCCCCGCTCCCGGGCGTGGGCGTGAGCGCGACCGTGCCGACCGTGCCCAGCGTGACCGTGGCCGTCGCGGTCGCTGCCGTGACTGCGCCGCCGCCACTCAAGGTGACGTTCGGAGCCTTGTTGTAGCCGCACCCAGGAGTCGTCACGGTGATCGCGGTGACGACGCCACCGGAGATCGTCGCCACGGCTGCAGCGCCCTTGCCGCCACCGCCGCTGAACGAGACGGTCGGAGGCGTCGTGTAACCGCTTCCGGCCGTGACGATGGTGACACCGGTCACACCGTTGAGGCACGCCGTCGCGGTCGCGCCGGAACCGCCGCCGCCGGAGAACACGACCTGCGGTGCCGTCTTGTATCCGACGCCAGGTGCCGTGAGCACGATCTGCGAAACGGGCTGAGGTTGCCCGGTGACGTTGAGCGAGTCGTCGACGGTCCTCGCGTAGATGTCGGCCCAGTTCGCGTTGTAGGCAGGGTTGAATACCCCTTCGTTGACGATCGGCCGTTCCTGGTCCAGCGCGTACGCTTGCTGCATCACGTTGGCCAGATTGGCGGCGACCGACGTCGGGGTCGCCCCGTTCACGGTGACGATCCTGATCTGCATGATCGTCCGCGTGTTCGGGCCGAAGCCCGGCGGCGTCGACGGCGCGCCTCCGATGCCCCTCTGATCCGGGTCGTCCGTGAAGTAGTCGTTCCGCGTATCGAACAGCGGCATGGGCGCCGGAGCGTCGTTGTAGAGCATGTACGTGGCGCCGGGGGTCGCGCTGGAGAAGTCGACGATGACGTCAGCGCGCACCGCCGGCAGGAGCAGGAGCGTGTGGCTCGTGACGCCGCCAAAAGTCACGCTCCTCCTGTTGTAGTCGAAGTCGATGGGCTGCTGCGGCCAGGTCGCCGGCGTTGCCAGGAAACCAGCTTCGTTGCCGATCTGAATGATGTCAGGCCCCGCCCATGCCGGATTCGGAACGCCTCCTGCTCGACCATCGGTCGGCCATCGCTGCCATGCAGCATAGAGCGGGTCGGTCGGAAGCAGATTCGGCGGAGGCGCCGCAGGAACCATCGACACCTCCGTGCAGGTACTTGGAGCCGGCACGACGCCAGTCGTGGGAGAAGGCAGCCCGGTCACAGGATCGCGAAGCACGCCATCGCAGATGATGCCGCTCGCCGTCGCCGCATAATAAATCTGCAGATTGAGCATGCGGTCGTTGCACGCGTTCAGGATGCGGAACCGGACCGCCGTCGGAGGCAGGTTCGTGTAAGGGAACGCCGTCCCGTTGACGATTGGAGTATCGCCGTACGCCTCCGGGATGATCGTCGGGCTCGGCAGGACGGGGTTCTGGACGAGCATGGGTGGGACCATCCAGGGCCCGTAGTCCCACCTGCCTTTCAGATTGAAGCCGCTCGTGCTGTTGATGTCCTCGTTCGGCATGTACTCGTGCGGGAACCAGAAGCTCCCGCCGGGAGCCCACTTCCACAGCGGGTCAACGCCGCCGCCGAGGCCATCGCTGGTGATGGGTGTCGGGTTGTAGCCGGTCGGAAGCGCCGCCTGCTTCGCCTGCGTGGTGGCGTCGTTGACGAAGGTCCTGTCCTGGATGATGAGCGGGATGCCGTAATGGTACACGTCGTTTGGATCCACGGCTGGGGGCAGACGGGGCAGCACGGCCGGCAGATTGGCACCTGTGTTATTGTTGCCCGTGATCAGGTCTTCCTCGAAGGGATCGGTCAGCAGATAGCCGGCGGCTTCGCCTGCGTAAACGTTGAGTCGCGTGATGCCGTACGCATGGTCGTGGTAGAACATGAATCGGGCGCTCTGCTGGTTGGGGTAGTAGTAGGTCGCCAGCCCATCGCTCTTCGCCGCCGGCAATGGAACGGACTTCCCCGCGCCGATCATGTCGGGGACGTTCTGGAAGCTGTCGCCTTTCTGGTACAGGGTCAGGTCATTGGCCGGAGTGATCCACTGGTGCGGCGTGCCGTCGCTGATCCACGGCGTGAAGCCGCCGTGCAGGTGGATCGTCGCGCGGTTCTGCGTGTACATGCCACCCTGAGGCCCCGGCCCGGCGCCCATGACGTTGGTGTCGACGGGGAGGGGCAGATTGCCTAGCGCGGCCTGCAGATCTCCTTTGCCCGTGGCATCGGTGCTCAGAGGAAGATTGTTCTGCAGCAGGAGACGAACCGGCCGGTCGCGTTTCGCGATGATGAGCGGACCGAGATATTGGCTCGAGGAATCCTTCCCATTGATCTGGTAATAGCCGCGCAAGGCGGTCGGGGGCAGGTCGCTGTGCATCTGCTGGTGGTACGTCCTCAGCCCGAGCACGTAGTAATCGGAGTCGTCGTGATACCCGTTCACCTTGGAGTAGGTGCCCGTGTCGGGCTTGGCGACGGGGATGTACTGACCGAGGTTGTTCTCGTTGCACGTGCCCGTGCCTGGGGTGGGCGTGCTCACGGTGCATCCCGGTATTCCGAGGCCGGGCAGCGCATCCACGAACTTCCTGAGGTTCGGGCTGTTGGCGAAGTTGGGCGCCGTGTAGTTCACTCCGGAGTTGACGCCTTGCGCCGAAACCGCCACCGGGCCCATCAGCGCGACGAGGCCGGCGAGCCTCGTCGCGCGCATGCTCGAGAGCGACTTCTGTCCGCGGCGCGTCATGGCGCGCTCCTCGTGCCAGACGCGCCCGGATTACCCGTCGCTCCGGAGCGCTCTTTCATCCGCTTCATCCATCCCGGCGCGTTCTGGGGAGGATTTGCGAGCATCTGCTGGAGACGTGCCTCGGCCTCCTTCCGGCGTGCTCTCTGCTGAAGCAGGCTGTCGTAGGCCGCCTGATCCGAGCTCGCCTTGTCGGTGGTTGTCGGTGAAGCGGACGCGGCGTTGGTTGCGTGTCCCTCGCCTGGAACTACCAGTGTCGCGAGCAATAGGGCTCTTGCTGTCACGCTGAGTGCACGATGGAACATGGGTTCCTCCCGCTCGTCCTTTCTCGCCCCGCAGGTTGGTCGTGGTGCCCGTTCGATGAACCAGACCGAACGCCTCGACTAAGGGTGTTTCAGGATGGAGTCGGGCCCGCGCACAGCGCCATACATTGGATCACTGAGCCCATGCTGGGGCGCGGTGCAGCACGTGGGTCGAGGTCAAAAGGATTCGCGAGGAGTGAACCAAGCGCTGGGTTTGTATGGACAAAACACCCAGGCAGCCGCGGTACGTGAGTTCGTCATACGCGGCTAGCTAATTGATTTAGGTCAAGCGCAGGCGCAGAGCCGATGTGTCCCGACCCTCCGAGTCACGGCAGCTTGCGCCTTCGGCGACTTTTCTCGCGGGATCCATCTTCGGGGTACGTGCATGTCGTGCGGCGTATGCTTTAACGTGCGCTAGCGCGGGTGAGGCGCATGTTCGAAATCTTGATCGCCGATGACCACGAGATGGTCAGGTCGGGGCTGCGGCAGCTCCTCGAATCGGAACCCGAGTGGCGCGTCTGCGTGGAGGCGGCCGATGGTCTCAGGGCCGTCCAACTCGCCGCGCAGCTCAGGCCGGCCCTCGCCGTTCTCGACGTCAAGATGCCTGGGCTCGATGGCCTCGAAGCCGCGCGGCAGATCCGACGCGAGTCCCCCCTGACCGAGGTGCTCATCTTCACGGCTTGCGACGACATCGACCTGGCGGAGCAGGGGCGGGCCGCGGGCGCGTGCGGGTTCATGCCCAAGACCTCGACGGGCTGCGAGATCGTCGGCGCCGTCCGAGCCATCGCGAGGCGCTCACCTCAGGTGTACGGCAAAGTCACCGCGCTGCCTGTCAACGCCGTCCGCGCGCCCCGCCCCCACTCGGGTTCGCGGCTCACGCAACGCGAACGGCAGATCGCGCAGCTCCTCGCGGAGGGGAAGTCGAACTGGTCCGTCGCGACGATCCTCGGCATCAGCGTGAAGACCGTCGAGACCCACCGCAGCAACATCATGCGGAAGCTCGATCTCGAGTCGATCGTCGAGCTCGTGCACTACGCGGTCCGAAACCAGCTCGTGCGCCCGTAGTCGCTGCCACGTGGCTGCGCGCCCTGGCTCGAGCTGGGGGCAGTCGAGTCGCCCTCGATGACGCTCCGGCGAGGCTCACCCACCCATCGGTGCGCGCACACCGAAATATGGGTGCACGGCCAAATGTGGCGGACTCGGCGACGGGCGCGATTCGGGCCATAGTGCGCGCCACTGCTCGGGATTCTAGCCTGTGCGACACGCCGGCACACTCCGTGCTTACCAATCGCTCGAGGGCCCAAGAACGTGAGCGAGCTCATCGACAACGACACGCAGCGCCGGAAGGATCTGCTGAAGCACCTTATCCTCCAGCTCCAC
>Ga0306924_10005808_pt1 | contig 12213 bp, 11 predicted proteins | sample sta12Can44000111_FD_203756 | JGI IMG/M metagenome (GOLD analysis project Ga0306924, IMG submission 203756) | Lab enrichment of tropical soil microbial communities from Luquillo Experimental Forest, Puerto Rico - statanox.12C.anox.44.000.111 (v2)... | ecosystem: Environmental > Terrestrial >... | reverse complement strand
GACCGCACCTGCAACCGGGAGCGCGCATTTTGACTTTGACATCCGACGGCGACGGGCCCGCGGCACTCGCGCAACTCCTGACCCAGGCCGGATTCGGCAACTCGCGGCTAACGATTTTGGAAGCGCTCGGCGGCCCGAGCGAGCGCATCCGAAACACGAGCGCGGCCGCGTTCGCGTTCGGGCTGGTGGAACCGCTCAACACTGTCGCGATCGAGGTCGAGGCCGCGCCGGACGCTCGTATCGTGGCGCTCACGCCCGGCGTGCCGGACGATCTTTTCGAACACGACGGACAGATCACCAAGCGGGAAATCCGCGCCGTCACGCTGTCTTCATTGGCGCCCCGCCGAGGCGAACTCTTGTGGGACCTCGGCGCGGGCGCGGGCTCGGTCGCGATCGAATGGATGCTCGCCGACCCGGTCATGCGTGCGATCGCGGTCGAGGCACGCGCCGATCGCGCCGCGCGCATCGCACGCAACGCGGCCTCCTTCGGCGTCCCGGGATTGCGGATCATCGAGGGGATGGCGCCGGCCGCGCTCGACCGCTTGCCGGTGCCGGACGCGATCTTTATCGGCGGCGGCGCCAGCGATGCGGGCGTACTCGACGCGGCAACGCGCGCGCTGCGGCCGGGCGGCCGCCTCGCCGTCAATGCCGTGACGCTGCAATCCGAAGCGCTGCTGCTCGGCAGACATTCTTCTCTAGGCGGCGAATTGATCCGGCTCGCCGTTTCGCGCGCGCAACCGATCGGCCAAAAGACAGGCTGGCACGCGGCAATGCCGGTGACGCAATGGATATGGAAAAAGCCGTGATTGTCGCCGGCGTCGGTTGCAGGCGGGGCGCGGCGATGCAGGACATCGAAAACGCGCTCCATGCGGCGCTTAAGCGCGCCGGGGTCGGGGCGGACGACCTCACCGCGATAGCAACTGGGGAGGCAAAACAAGGCGAGCGCGGAATTCAAACGGTAGCGGTCAAACTTGGCGTAAAACTCATGCTGATATCGGACGGCGAACTCAGAGCCGCCGGCGCGCGCGCGACGACGCGATCCGATCGCGTTCTCACGTTCATCGGCCTGCCTTCGCTCGCCGAGGCCGCGGCGCTTGCCGCGGCGGGTCCTTCGGCGCGGCTGATCGTTTCGCGTCTTATCGTCGGCGCGGCGGCCTGCGCGCTCGCCGCCTCGGATGGCGTCCAATGACCGTGCATTTCATCGGCGCCGGACCGGGCGCAGCCGATCTCATCACCGTGCGCGGGCGCGCACTGATCGCGCGTTGCCCGGTTTGTCTCTATGCCGGCTCGATCGTGCCGCGCGAGCTCCTGACCTTCTGCCCGGCGGGTACGCGCATTGTCGACACCGCGCCGCTCTCGCTCGACGAAATCGAAACTGAATTCGTTCATGCGCACGCCGCGGGACAAGACGTAGCGCGGCTGCATTCCGGCGATCTGTCGATCTATTCCGCGCTCGCCGAGCAGCTGCGCCGTCTACGGCGGCGTAACATTCACTATACGATAACGCCGGGCGTGCCGGCCTTCGCCGCCGCGGCGGCCGCACTGGAATGCGAACTCACGGTTCCGGAAGTCGCGCAAAGCGTGGTGCTCACGCGCGTGTCCGGCCGCGCGTCGCAGATGCCGGAGGGTGAAAAACTCGCGACGTTCGCTGCGAGTGGAGCGACGCTTGTCATTCATCTCGCCATCCATGCCATCGACACTGTCGTCGGCGAACTGACGCCGTTTTACGGCGCTGATTGCCCGGCGGCGGTCGTGGCTCAGGCCAGTGCTCCGGCGCAGCGCATCATCTCAGGGACGCTCGCCAATATCGGCGCCAAGGTTGCCGAGGCTCGGATCGAGCGAACCGCGCTTATAATCGTGGGGCGCGCACTTGACGCTCATGATTTCCGCGACAGCGCGCTCTACGACGCCGACTACCGCCGCCGATTTCGCGGAGGCGGCGGATGAGAAAGCAGCTTCGATCTTTCACCGGCCGCCTTCCCCGATTGGCGCGCGTGAGCGGGAGAAAGTCAGATAGCCTGAAACGGAGCGCGGCCCACCAGATTTTGATCGCGGTCGAACACCGTGATCTCAATGGCAATATCGCAACCCGCGACAACGCTTGCCGCGGTCTCTCGCGCGGCCAGCGCGATCTTGTCACCCAGCGCAAGGCCTGCGGCACTCGCGAGCGCGAAGGCTTGCGCGGCGGTATTTGCCGCCGCGATGCGGTGTTGCAGATCCGCCGAACCGCCTGCCGCCTTGGCGAGCTCGGCGAGCGCCGCAAGATCGACCTCGCCGCGCTTGGAGTGCAGATCGGTCAGACCCTGCGCCAGCTTCGATATTTTAGCGACGCCGCCGGCAATGGTGACGCGCTGCACCGGATGACGCCGCAGATACTTCAACATGCCGCCAACGAAGTCGCCCATATCGATCAGCGCGATCTCCGGCAGGCCATAGAGCTTTTGTGCGCCGGCTTCCGAATTCGCGCCGGTCGAGCCGACGATGTGGTTGAGACCGGCGGCGCGGGCGACGTCGATTCCCGAATAAATAGAATGAATCCAGGCCGAGCAGGAATAAGGAACGACGATCCCGGTCGTACCGAGAATCGACAAGCCGCCGACAATGCCGAGCCGCCCATTGAGCGTCTTGGCCGCAAGAGACTCGCCGCCCGGGATGGAAATCTCGACTTCAGCATCGCCAGCGTGTCTGCTTTGGGTCGCGACCTCGCCAATGGCATCGCGAATCATTTGTCGCGGTACCGGATTGATCGCGGGTTCGCCCGGCGGAATAGGAAGACCGGCACGCGTCACCGTGCCGACTCCTTCGCCAGCCCGGAACACAACGCCGCTGTCGCGCGCGCCGAAGCGTACGGTGGCACAAACGAGCGCTCCGTGCGTCACGTCGGGATCGTCCCCCGCGTCCTTGACGACACCGGCGGTCGCCGTGTTTTCATTCTTCCGCGTCATCGCCAGGGCGAAACTCGGCCGTTCGCCGCGCGGCAGTTTCACCTCGACCGGATCGGTGAATTCGCCGGTCACCAAAGCCGCAAAAGCCGCCTTCGCGGCGGCGGCAGCGCAAGTGCCGGTGGTCCATCCCCGGCGCAAAGGGCGTTGCTGCTTCGCCATGCCGCTTTCTTTAGTCCCACCGTCCAGACCCGTCACTACCGGAGCAACGCGGTGCGTCTGCCATGACTGGTACCTTATGACAGCATGGGATTCATTGGCGGCCAGGCGGGCCGGAATTCCCGTCTTCGCCCCGGGCCATGTCTGGCTCGCCGGCGCCGGACCGGGCGATCCCGGCCTGCTGACGCTCGATGCGCTGGCCGGGCTCGCTCAGGCCGATGTCGTCGTTCACGATGCGCTCGTCGATCAACGGGTGCTGGCGCTCGCCGGACCGCGAGCGCGGCTCGAATTTGCCGGTAAACGCGGCGGTAAGCCATCGGCGCTGCAGGCCGATATCAGCGAGCGTCTTATCACGCTCGCGCGCGCCGGCAATCGCGTGTTGCGGCTAAAGGGCGGTGATCCATTCGTCTTCGGCCGTGGTGGCGAAGAAGCCCTGACGCTGGCGCGGACCGGCATTTCCTTTCGCGTCATTCCGGGCGTTACTTCCGGCCTCGCCGCCCTCGCGGCGGCGGGTATCCCGGCGACCTTGCGCGGGATAAACCGCGCCGTGGTGTTCGCTGCCGGGCACGGCGCCGGCGAAGAGTTCGATTGGGCGTCCCTCGCCCGCACAGGGCAACCCATCGTGCTTTACATGGTCATGCAGAATCTCGAGCGGATCGTCGCGGCGATGATCGAAGCCGGTCTTGCGGGCGATATGCCCGCCGCCGTGATCGCTTCGGCGACCACACCGAAAGAACGCGTTCTCGTCACCAGCCTCGCGCGGCTTGCCGCCGATGCGCGCGAGCAAAAGTTCAAGCCGCCGGCCATCGTCGTGATAGGGGAAATAGTAAAGACGCGCGCCGAACTCACGCGCGCGGACGCCAGCGCGGCGAAGGAGCCGAAATAGTGCCGCGCGGGCTGATCATCGCCGCGCCGCATTCCGGCGCCGGCAAGACGACCATAACGCTCGCCGTTCTCGCTGCGCTTCGGCACCGCGGCGTCAAAGTGCGTGCGGCAAAGGCGGGGCCGGACTACATCGATCCGGCATTTCATGCCGCAGCCACCGGAGCCGCGGCGATCAATCTCGATTCCTGGGCGATGCCGCCGGCGCTGCTCGCAAGGCTCGCCACGCATGCGGCCAGCAACGCCGACATTTTCGTCATTGAAGGCGTAATGGGCCTGTTCGACGGCGCACCGGGCGACGCGGGCCGGCGTGGCTCTACCGCCGATCTTGCGGCGCACTTCAATTTACCGGTGCTGCTCGTGCTCGATGTAGCGCGCCAGGGGCAATCGGCGGCCGCGGTGGTGCGTGGCTTCGCCGCGCACGATCCCGCCGTTCGCATTGCTGGCATTATTCTCAATCGCACGGCAAGCGAACGCCACCGCGCGACGATTGCCGGCGCGATCGAAGCGCTGCGCATTCCCATTCTCGGCGCGCTGCCGCGCGAGACGGCATTTGCTTTGCCGGAGCGACATCTCGGCTTGGTGCAAGCGGGCGAGCACGACGATTTGGCCGCGCTGACCGATCGTCTGGCGACGATGGCCGAACGCCATTTCGATCTCGACACCATCGTCGCCACCGCCGAACCGGTCACCGTCACACAGCGTGCCGATAGTGCCGGCGCTTGTACAGGAATCTTGCCGCCGCCCGGCCAGCGTATCGCACTCGCGCACGATCGCGCCTTCAGTTTCGTCTACCCTCATCTCCTCGACGCCTGGCGCGCCGCCGGAGCGGAGATCATTCGTTTTTCGCCGCTCTCCGACGAACCGCCGCCGGAACGCGCCGATAGCTGCTGGCTGCCTGGCGGTTATCCGGAACTGCATGCCGATACGCTCGCCGAGGCGCGGCGATTTTCCGGCGGTATCCGGCACTTTGCCGAAACCCGGCCGGTTCATGGCGAGTGCGGCGGCTTTATGGTGCTCGGCCAAAGCATCGAAGATGCGGGCGGCTGTCATCGCCCTATGACGGGACTGCTCGGTCACGCGACGAGCTTTGCCAAACGCAAACTGCATCTCGGCTACCGCGCCGCGCGGCTTATTTCAGACGGCGTGCTCGGCCCTAAAGGTCAAATCGTCCGCGGCCATGAGTTTCATTATGCGTCGCTCGTCACGGCGGGCGAGGACGAGGCGCTGGCGGAAATCCGCGATGTTGAAGGCCGCGTGCTCGGCAAGGCCGGAGGGCGGCGCGGCCGTGTCACTGGGACGTTCTTTCATGCAATCGCCGCCGGCGACCACTAGAGCGCAACTTTTCGGATAATTTTCTAGCCTGCTGCCTTTTCCGCCGCGTCCTCGGCCGGTCTATCGGACAAGCCCGCTTCGGCGAAAGTGGCCATTCCCGTGTGGCAGGCGAGCGCCGCGCGCAGGAGCGGCACGGCCAAGGCGGCGCCGGAAGCCTCGCCAAGCCGCATGCCGAGGTTGAGCAAGGGAACGAGACCGAGCTCGTCAAGAAGCAGCCGATGGCCGGCTTCGGCGGAGAGATGGCTCGCAAGCGCGTGCGATAGCGCGTCCGCTCGCAGTTTTTGCAGCGGGGCAACCGCGGCAGTGCAGACGAAGCCATCGAGCACGATTGGCAGGCGCCATCGTCGTGCCGCGAGCGTCGCGCCAAGGATAGCGGCCAATTCGCGGCCGCCAAAAGCTGCGGCAATCGCGAGGGGATCGTGCAGCGCGGCGGCATGGCGTGAGAGCGCCTGATCGACAGCGTCGCGTTTTCGCGCCAAGCCGTCCCGATCGACGCCGGTGCCGCGGCCGGCCCAACGGGCCCCGCCGCCGCCGAACAAGGCCGCCGCAATCGCTGCGGCCGCCGTCGTATTGCCGATGCCCATTTCCCCTAGACAAAGTAGATCGCAGGTGGGCGATACCGCCTCGAAGCCCGCGACCACCGCCGCCAGAAAGTCTTGCTCCGGCAATGCCGACTGCTGCGTGAAATCGGCAGTGGGCCGTTCGAGAGACAGCGGAACGACCCGCAGCGTCGCCGAAGCGGTTCGCGCCAGTTGATTTATCGCGGCGCCGCCTGCGGCGAAGTTCGCCACCATCTGCGCCGTCACCGCCGCCGGGTAGGCCGACACGCCGCGCTGCGCTACGCCGTGATTACCGGCGAAGACCAAGACCTCGACCTCTTCCAATCGCGGCGGCGCGCGGCCTTGCCAGTGCGCAAGCCAGCCGACCAGCTGTTCGAGCCGACCCAGACTGCCCGGCGGTTTGGTCAGTATCGCTTCGCGCCGGGCGGCGGAGGCGCTGGCGGCCGGATCCCCGCTCGGCAGATCGAGACAGGCGGACCGCAGGTCGGAAAATGAGGTAAAGTTCACCATGCTAACTTAGCCCGTCCTCGTAATAGAAATAGCCGAGCGCCTGGCCGCCGGCGTCCCGCACGTTAAAGCACGCGCCTCGCCGGCGAGTCGAAATGCTGTCGCCGGTGCCGGCTAAGGGTGAAGAAAGAATTTCTACCTTGCGGTCGCGAACTATGCGCGGCCCGCTACCGCGTTATAAATCCACAACACTACGATTGCTCCGAGAATGGAGACGATGATGCTGCCGATATTAACACCGGTTACGCCCGGGCCACCTAACACCAAGGAGTAGAGGAACCCGCCAACAATGGCACCGACAATACCCAACGCAATGTTTAGAAAGAAACCTTGGCCCTCTCCTCCAACTATTTTATTCGAGATGAATCCTGCAATGAGGCCTAAAACGATCCAGCCGATGATGGACATTGGTTCTCTCCGGATTGCTGATTACACGTCCCCAGTTCCGCCTTCTATAAAGCGCCCAGTGCTTACTTGTTCAAACGAAATGCGATGACAAAGGTAAGCGCCATCGCAAACACCACACAAGCTTCGAGCAGATGCCATAGGTGCATAGCTACCTTCGGCTTTGGCGGCCAAGCAGCAGATCAAAATCTTAAAACACCACCTTGGGAAATACCACTCGGAAAGAGGCTACCACGCGCGGCGCGTCATACCTGCGCTTGCGTCGTCCTTTGCGTTCCCTGCCATTGCCGCGAGCAACAGCAGAAGCCGCGACCGCCTTGGCGCCAGCCGTGACGGTCTTTTGCTAGCGAAATTGCTACCCAACTGCCCACAACGAGACCAAACGAGACCACATTGAGAGGGTAGCCACGGACGCTTTTTTGGCCCATTTTACCGAGACAACTGCACGACACCCAACAACACCCAACCCGAATGAGCTCGATAGCAAATCGCTCATCTCACGGCCATCAAACCGCTGAGGCCCCACATGAGCACGACTCCCAGCAACTGGCCTGAGGGTCGCGCCGAAGAGCTCAAGGCGGTCCTCGCCTTTTGCAGCAGGCTGCCGCTTGCCCGGGCGACGCTATTTGCCGACGGCGGCGTGATCGGCAAAGCGGCATGGGCGTTTCCGGTCGCAGGGCTTGCGATCGGTATTACCGGCGCCGCCGTTTATGCGCTGGCGCACCGGGTCGGCTTGCCGCCTTGGCCGGGCGCGGCGCTCAGCGTGACGGCGACGCTCGTCATCACCGGCTGCCTGCACGAGGACGGCCTTGCCGACACGGCGGACGGTTTCGGCGGCGGCAACACGCGCGAACACAAACTCGAAATCATGCGCGACAGCCGCATCGGGGCTTACGGCGTTTGCGCTTTGGCGATGTCGCTCTTGCTCCGGGTGGGCGCTTTGGCGAGCTTCGCCGATACGCATTTGGTCGTATGGGCGCTGATCGCGTCGCACACCGCCGCACGCGCCACGATGCCCATATTCATGTGGCTGCTGCCCCCGGCGCGCAACGACGGCTTATCGTTTCACGCCGGCCGGCCGCCGGGCGATAGCGTTGCGGTCGCTGCTGCGATCGCCTTTGTCGTTCTGCTTTTCTGCCTGCATCCCGGGCGCGGCGTCATAGCGTCGATCGTTTTGATTGCCGCTGTCGCGCTGATGGCCTGGCTGAGCACGCGGCAGATCGAAGGTCAGACCGGCGACGTCTTGGGCGCGCTTGAGCAGGTGAGCGAGATCCTGGTTTTGCTTGTCGCATTGGCTTAGAGCAAGATCAGACACTGCGCGGCTCAAGCGGCAGCGTGACGGGCTTTTTCCGCTCCGCCGATAGATCGAGCGCCTTGGTCAGCATCAGCCGGTTATGCGCTTCGGCGGCCGTGGCCGCCTGTGTCGGCAGGCCGAGCGAGACGCGATTGAGGAACGAGTCGGTTTCTTCGCGCATCGGTCCGCGCAACTCGCCAAGCGCCATGTCGCCGGGCGGATAGGAGCCGAGAAAGTCGACCAGGCGGCTTGTGTCGGGTGCGTAGCCCTCGCTCTGCGGCGCGGAAACGGCGAGCACCATGTCGCGATGGGTATCGTCGATCGTCAGCACGCCGTGGGTGCCGTTGATGCCGACTTCCAAACTATACACCGCGCCCGGCCAGGTCACCGGCAGCGCCCAGGAAATATTGAGATGATAGATGGTGCCGTCCGCGCACATGATCATGCCGGCGGTAGCGTCGATGCCTTCATAAAGCGGACCTAGCACCTTGTCGACCGAACGCGCGAAACATTCGACCGGCCGCTTTCCTTCCAGATACCACATGACAATGTCGAGCGCGTGCGTGCCGGAAATAACCATCGGCGAGATCGCCGACGGATCGTCGGTGCGTTCGTAATTGTCGATCGCGACAAGCCGATTCATGAAAGCGCGCGACGTCACCATGGTGACATCGCCGAGCGCGCCGCTTCTCACCTTCTCCTTCCCGACGAGCCATTTGCGCCGGAAGCGCTGGGTATAGCCGACGACGGCGTCGAGCTTGGCGTCGGCAATCGCCTTGAGCACGCGCGCCGATTGCGCAAGATCGGTGGCCAGCGGCTTTTCGATTAGCATCGGGACGCCGCGTTCGACCGCCGCAAGAATCGGATCGACATGGAGGTGCTCGTCGGTGGCGATGATCGCCGCGGTCACTTCCGGGCGCCCGCCGCGATTGTGGTTGAGTTCGGCAATGCCGATCCATTCCACCGCGGGGTGGCGCGCCGCCACTTCGCCGCGAAACAGGCCGATGCGACCGACGCCGATAATGGCAAGACCGACGCCCTTGGCGTTCTTCTTCATACGTTCAATCCCGCGCGGTTCCTCTGCTTGAGTTCCGCGATCCCCGAAATCGTCTCGTTGGTGAGCGGTAAATCGATCGGTTCGTTGCGATCGGCCGAAAGGTCGGCGGCGCTGTAGGTTTCCATTACGCGGCGCGCGCTTTCCGGCGTCACCATCACGGCCGTGTCGCGGATGCAGGCTTCGAGGAAATGGATCGTCTCGGGCCCGATGCCGCCGGCGAAAACATGATCGACCCATTCGCCGGGCATGGTCGACATCGGAAATTCCTGGCCGCGCTTTGCGGTATTGAGCCAGTTGTCGCGCTGGGTGTCGTCAAGCGTCAACGCGCCCTCGGTGCCTGTGATCTCAATCCAGGTCGAGCAATAGTTTGGATAGCGCGGCGGGAGGTTCCAGCCGCCGCCTATCATCACCACCACGCCATTGTCCATCGTCACGGTCGTGAACATGATGTCGTGCGAGCCGTTCACCGGCTTCATGTAGCCGTAGGCGCCCTGGCTATAGACCCGGATTGGTTTTGCCGGCTCCAAGAGCCAGAAGACGAAGTCGAGATCGTGGGTCGATTCCATGACGACCGGCGACAGGCGCACGCGGCTTGCGATCTTTTTGCCGAGATCGCGCGAGAGATGCCGACTGACCAGAACGGAAACCACATCGCCGAGCGTGCCGTCGACGATCTTTTTCTTGGCGAAGGCGACTTTCGGGTTGAACCGCTGCGAATAGCCGATGGTGAATTTAAGATTGTTCCGCCGTGATAATTGAATGAGCTCGTCGGCTTCCCACAATTCGAGCGAGATCGGTTTTTCCAGCATGACGTTCTTGCCGGCCTTGAGACAGTCGCGCGCAATCGGATAGTGATTGGCTTCCGGCGTGGTCGAGATGTAGACCACCGAAATGCGGTCGTTGCCGATGATGTCCTTATAGTCGAGCGTGGCGCTCGCCGGCTTGAATAGCTTCGTCACCTCGGCAAGCCGATCGGGCTTGATGTCGCAGAGATGTAATTTGTAGGCCAGCGCCGTGCGCGACAGCGTGTCCGCGCGCAAGCTCCCTATCCATCCGACGCCGATGACCGCTGCTTCCACCGTTTTCACGAAAGCTCCTCAAGCTTGTGGCGGCGCATAAGAACCATGGCGCCTCGACCGGCGCAAATGGTGTTTTGTCATTCCGGAAGCTGACTCATGATGGAGTGCCGCGGGCGTTCGGCTCGGGAATGACGTGGTCAAATACTTTCCGCGCAAATTCCGGATAGACCCCCGCCAGCATGGGCGCGATGACGGTTCGCATCAGCCGCAGCGTGTCGGCGCTCGGCGCGGGCGTGGTCGGGACGAGCGAGGGCCGGTCGAAATCGAAGCCCGTATTTTCGACGACCTCGTCGAGTCCGTGACCCGGATGGATGCTGGCCAGACGAAAACGGCGGCGGTCGCGGTCGAAATCGAACAGGCAGCGATTGGTGACAAGCGCGATCGGGCCGCCGGGACGGAAAACGTTGCCGGGACTGCTGCCCGCGGCGCTGACGAAATCGACCTTCGGCACCAGTGCGCGCCGTGAATGCTCGACACGGAACAGAATGACGCGCGGCACGACATAATAAAGGTAGGCCGAGCCGAGCGATCGGCATCGAGCACCCCGTCGGCGGCGATGTCGATTGCCGCCCGCGAGTTGAGATTTTGCAAGCGCCGCGTTAAGCACTCGAGCGCGCCTGGCGTCGCGAGATCGGCCTTGGTGACCACGAGACGATCGGCAAGGATCACTTGTTTTCGCGCTTCGGCGGCACGCTCGAGCGTCGCCTCGCCGTTGACGGCATCGGCTGCCGCCAGCATGACGTCGATATGAAATTCACCGCCCAGCGCGCGATCGGTCGAGAAAGTCTGCAGGATCGGTGCCGGATCGGCGAGCCCCGAGGTCTCGATGACGATGCGTGCGAAGTTCGGCACAGTGCCGCGCTCGCGCTCGAACAGCAGCCCGCGCAGCGCCAATTGCAAATCGGTCCGCGTGATGCAGCAGACGCAGCTGTTACCCAAGAGCACGGTCTGTTCGGCGGTGTCGCGGATGAGCGCGTCGTCGATCCCGACAGCGCCAAATTCATTGACGATCACCGCCGTCCCCTCGCCTTCCGGCGAAGCAAGAAACCGGCGGATCAGCGTCGTTTTGCCTGCGCCCAAAAAGCCGGTCACGACGGTCACCGGAATTCGGGCGCCGCGCTCGCGTTTCAGCCTGCGCCCGAACGGGCTCGCCTCGCGAGAGGGAAAGAGGTCGCGCATCGCTACACCGATTCGTCCCGGCCACGCTCGAGGCGGCCAACCACGCTTTCGCGTGCATGCCCCGCGTTAGGCCGCGCACCGCGACGCGTCAAAAATCCATCTCCAGAATATAGAGCCCGCCGACATGGCGATCGACCGCATAGACGATCTGCCGTTCGTCGACGAACACGTCGTTGATCTGAATCGTGCCGGTCGGCGCGCCGGGAGGCGCCGGCGGCATGAAAATGCCGGCCTCCTTGGGCTGATAGGGATTGGAGATGTCGTAGGCGCGCAAGCCGCCGTTAAAGAACGTGCCGATCACAACCTGATCGGACTGCCAGGCGGTCGGCAGCGGCACGTTCTCATGAATGTTGTGGGCGCCGAACCGGCCGGCCTGCGCGTAAATCCGATGATCGGGCAACGGGCATGTCGCAATCGACACGAGATTGGTCTCTTCGCGCGCATCCAGAACCCAAATCAGTTTCGGCCAGTCCTTGGCGTTGTTCTCCGTCGACTCGTCCGTCACCAGCATCAATCCGCGGTCGAACAGCGGCACCACGGTGTGCATGAAGCCGGTATAGGGCGGCGAATTGGTCCAGTGCGAAATCTTCTTCGGATTGGCTTTGTCGGAAATGTCCAGCACGAACATGCCGCCGTCGATATAGGCGAGATAGCAGCGGTCGCCGCGCTGCGGATAGACGTTGGTGTTATGCGCGCGATGACCTTTGTCCAATGGATGGCGCGGCGGCGGCATGACGTTGTCGCCCTGGCGCGTGCCGGGCATCCACCAGCGGCCGATCTCGACCGGTTTTGACGGGTTGCGCACATCGATGCA
>Ga0306924_10005802_pt1 | contig 12217 bp, 13 predicted proteins | sample sta12Can44000111_FD_203756 | JGI IMG/M metagenome (GOLD analysis project Ga0306924, IMG submission 203756) | Lab enrichment of tropical soil microbial communities from Luquillo Experimental Forest, Puerto Rico - statanox.12C.anox.44.000.111 (v2)... | ecosystem: Environmental > Terrestrial >... | reverse complement strand
CATGGCCGTCGGTCTTTGTCTGCAGCAAAAGATGAAAATGCCCCGGCGTGAAAAGCGCGCGGTGCTCGGCAGCTAACGGCTCGAGACGAGACAGGCCCGCAAGCGCTGCCATTTCCGCATTCGAAGGTTCAAGGCGCAATCCGAGCGCCCGCAAATCGCGCATGTTGAGTGCACCCTCATTCAGTCCGGTTCGGGCGCGGCCATAAAAGACGAAACGATTGCACCCGAGGAAGAGGACATTGCGACGGCGAAAGTTGCCGATCCGCACTGGCACGCCCGCGCGCGTCGCGATGCGCGCGATTTCCTTCCAGCGATACGGGTTGAGCAGGATATCGAGCTTTTGCGCGGCAACGGCATCGGCATCGCGCTTCGCCAACTCGGCGTCGAAAAATTCATCGACGTACCTGCTAGCCCGCACCAGGGATTCGGTATAGCGCCGGCCGATGAACACGATCGTCGCGCTCGGGCAGGCGGCCTTGATCGCGCCGGCCATCGGCAGCGTGTGCACGACATCGCCCAGGTTCCCGGCCTGCACCAATCCAACACGGGCACCAGGATAAAGTTCTGCTTGCCACGGCCGCCGATGCCGACGCCCGCGGTACTTGCTCTGCCACGCACGCATCATCCGAAACAAGTTTGTGAATAAGGCTGCGGCCCGGTGCTGCCTATGTGTGAGATGTAGATCACCTCTACGCAACCTACCAAAACAGCAAGTGCTTGTCGCGTCCGCGACGTATGTCCGCTTTTGGTCCTTAGCGGACATGGCTTGCTGCACTGTATGTGTCCGCTTCTGGCCCATAACGGACATGAGCTTGTGTGCTGCACATGTCAGCTTTTGACCCAAAGCGGACACAGGGCATCCCTTAACGACCCTCATTCAAACCGCTACGATGCCCGCGTCCCGCGCTTTGGGGGAGGCAATGAAACGGCGCGAGTTTATCAGTCTCGTCGGTGGTGCGACGCTCACATGGTCGCTCATCGCGTGGGCGCAGGAACCGGGTCGTGTTTATCGGCTTGCACTCGTGCTGCCTGTGGGCCGAGACGAGCCGGCGAGTCTCGCTTTTCTCGATGAGCTGCGCATCCAGGGTTTTGTTGAAGGCAAAAATCTGGTGATCGTTGGCGGATTGCCGACGAGCAACGAACAAGCCGCTGCAGTTGTCCCCCTTATACTCCAGGCCGCACCGGATGCCATTACGACTGGAGGCGACTTCATTGCGGGTGCGTTCCAAAAAGCGACCAAGTCCATACCGCTGATCGTCATGACCGAGGATATGGTTGCTGCAGGATTTGCCGCATCACTGTCCCAGCCGGGCGCCAATATCACCGGCATCAACCTGATGTCGTCCGATCTGGACGGTAAGCGACAGGACATCCTGCTCGAGGCGGTGCCAGACGCGCGTCGTATCGCCGCGCTAGCCGATTCCAACGTGGCGAGCTTGGAATATCTTAAGGTCATGGAAGAGTCAGCGCGCAACCGCGGAAAGGAACTGTTGATCGTTTATGCCGCGAGCGCCAACGATCTGGTGCCAGCGATAAACGATGCGAGCAGCCGGGGCGCGGCCGCACTCAATGTGTTGTCTTCGCCAATGCTGCATCTCAACCGCCGCGTCATTATCGCGCGCTCGGCGGAGGTGGGATTACCGGCGATCTATCAATGGCCGGAAACGGCCGAAGAAGGTGGTCTGCTCGGTTATGGTCCGAGTTTTATCGATGTTTTCCGACAGCGCGCCGGAATGGTCGCCAAAGTACTGCGCGGCGCCAAACCGGAGGATTTGCCGATCGAACAACCCACCAAGTTTAAACTCGTCATCAATTTAAAGACGGCCAAGACGATCAACTATGCCGTTCCCGCCGGTCTCATGTTGCGCGCCGATAAGGTGATCGAATAGTCGTCACGTCCGCTTTCGGCCCAAAGCGGACATCTCAAATTGCACCGCGCATGTCCGCTTTCGGGGGTAAAGCGGACATGACTTTTTGCACCGCACATGTCCGCTTTCGGGGCTAAAGCGGACATGCTCTTTTGCACCGCACATGTCTACTTTTGACCCAAAGCGGACATGAGGGCGGCCAGCGTAACGTCGACCCAAAAATGTGATATTCTTTTCATTCCCAATGGAGTCCTCGGTACGGGCGAAGCCATGAGGCGGCGGGATCATTGCATTTGTCGGCAACGCGTCGCTGCGTGGCCGCTCGTCGCTTAGGCGCAACGGCCGGCGATCAGGTTTCATTTGGTGGGAGACACTTTGGGGTGCCTCGGTTGATCTGAAGTCCGGCCTAGATTGCGCGTTCCACGGCAATCGATGAGGCTACGACCACAATGAAGACGATCTTGGTTCCGACGGAAGACGATGCCGCAATGAGTTCAGCCCTCGAGACGGCGCTGATCCTGGCGCGACGATGCGACAGTTATATTGAGGGGGTTTCACTGCGCTGGGAAATCGCAGAATTTACCGAGACGGATCACCGAGAAACTGCAAGAATTGAGGTGCAAGCACGAACGACCTTTGAGTCGTTCATGCGGAAGCACGGCGTGCCGCGTTCAACCACAACGGCAGATCGTCCGTCATTTGGCTGGTTAGACAATGCGCCGGAGGGCGACGCCTTCGTCGGCAACTATGGCCGTGTTTTCGATGTGATTGTGATGAGTCGGTCCGATAAAAATACAACTGGCTTACACAACCGAGCGATTAATTCCGGCCTGTTCGAGAGCGGTCGGCCGATATTATTAGCTCCTCCGTCATCTCCAGATCAAATCGGCACTGATGTGTTGATCGCGTGGAACCGCAGCACGGAGCAGGCACGCGCCACTGCACTTGCGATGCCGCTTTTGCAAAAAGCAGATCGGGTTACGGTGCTAACGGTCATCGGCGGCACTGAAGTATCGGGACCATCCGCCGAACAATTCATCCAATACCTGCGGCGCAACGAGATTGGTGCTGAGCTAAAGAAGGCTGAACTTGATGGCAGAAGCACCGGTGAGACCATCCTCGCGACGGCTCAATCATTAGGCTGCGATCTTCTAATCAAGGGCGCCTACACCCAGAGCCGGTTGAGACAGGTGATATTCGGAGGGGCGACTCAACACGTTTTAGAGAATGCCATGATACCTGTCATGCTCGCGAATTGAGGGGGGAGCGATGACTCTTTACGATCAACCCGGCAGTTATAATGTCGAGCCGGCTCATTCGGTCTGGGATGCAGATCAATGACCTTACCCGATGTGCACGAGCCTACGCTTCCAACCGCTCGAAAGTCTGAGTTCAGCATCGCAGAGATTGGCGCACTTGCTCATCTCTACCGAGGTGAAGTCTACCGAAGCACGGTTTGGCGCACGCGGCTGGATAGCTCGACCAACTGGGCGGTGGTCACGACGGGCATTGCGCTGTCGGCGACCTACAGCAGCGCTCAGGCATCACCCCTCCCAATGGTGCTCGTCGGTCTTTTGGTCAGTGTGTTCCTTCTGTTCGAAGCACGCCGCTACCGTTATTTCAACGTTTGGCGGGCGCGCGCGCGGTTGCTTGAAACGGATTTCTATGCGCCCATGATCCGAGGCGAAGGCGTGCGACGTGATCCCAGCTGGACGGAGCTGCTGGCAAAAGACTACGTTGATCCGCGCTATCACATTAGCTTCGCTCGCGCGGTCGGCCGGCGCCTTCGCCGCACTTATGCATGGATCTTCGTGATCCAAGCTATTTCGTACTATGGTAAGCTTGCTATTCATCCGGCGCCGCTAACTAGTTTCACCGATGTCCTGCAGCGCGCCGCCATTGGCCCGATTCCCGGCAGCTTGGTGATAGCCGCGGGAGTTCTTTTTCATGGCGGTTGGGCGGTGTTTGCAATTGTTACCCTTCGCATGGAGATCGTCTCGCGACGCGAACGAGGGAGCCTGATCGCCATGGGATAGGTCGCTCGTGTCCGCTTCTAGCCCTTAGCGAACATTTCTGTTTGCACCGCACATGTCCGCTTGTGGGGTAAAGCAGATGCCCTTTTGCACTGCATATGTCTGCTTTTGACCCAAAGCGGACATTGGGGCTACCACACTCCATCAACCCAGACGCCAGCAAGAGCGAGGTACAGCTCTCTCTCTTACTGCAGAGAGATTGTCATGCCGCTCAAACTTAGGGAGGCCTCAAAACCTACTTGCCGTCCTTGCAGTCGCAGAACTACCCCGTTCGTGTTTTGTAGCGTTGCTGCTTTCGCGCCGCCCGCCACGGCAACCCCGGCCGAAACAGCCGTATAGGTGCCCGCGATGTCAGCCGCCGTCCGAAGATTTGATGCCGTGCCAACTAAATCTGCCCCTGCCGCCCCAATAGTACCTGCGCTAACACCACCAACGCTCAGCCGATATTGCCTGCCCTGAAATGTCAGAGTGCCGGAGCCACCACCGACACCAACGATAAACCCGACCTTGGTGATTTTCAGACGTACCGTACCGGTCTCTGCGTAAGACTGCGAAGCAGAACCAGCCAGCAGGGCCACTACCACTGTGAATGCTGGGCAAAGCTTAATCACACGCCGAAGATTGAACATCAACCCCTCCAATCGGTTTTTCGATAGACTAAGATGACTATCGTGCCGAAATTCCGAACCCTTGATCAAGATCAATATCGGTTCATCCGATCGGAATGTCCACTTTATGACCCAAGCGGACATCGGCTGCCTTACGCGCCAGACCCCTTCCAGCAAACTACGATGCCCGGTCTAAGCCTCGGGGGAGGTAATGAGACGGCGGGAGTGTTTATCTATATCGCCTCGATTGCTCGCACTTACTGACGAGGTCATCGAGTAATGTCCGCTTTTGGCCCAAAGCGGACATTCGGGTTTGCACTGCCACATGTCTGCTTTTGGCGGTAAAGCGGACATGACTTTTTTTGCGGCGCGAACGTCTGCTTTCGGCCCAAAGCGGGAATTCCCTGGCTCGCCCCCTTCAAGTGGGCAAGTTGAGCCGATACCCTTTCCTGCGCCTCGTGGCAGGCGGTGAGACGGCGCGAATTTCATCAGTTTAATGGCTAGTGCAGCGGCGTCCGCCTGTCCGTTGGGAGATGAAAAGGGGCAGTCATGGCTGTAAAGCGCATTGGTTTGCTTACCGGTGGCGGTGATGTCCCTGGGCTCAATTCCGTTATCAAGAGCGCCACGTATCGTAGCAGCGAGAACGATATCGAAATCTTAGGTCTCCGTCGCGGCTGGGAAGCGCTTACGCATCTGAACGCCGATGACCCGGCCAGCCGCGCGCATTACGTCATTCAACTTACTCGTGAGAACACGCGCACAATCGACAGGCATGGCGGTACAGTGCTCCACACGAGTCGCACTAACCCTGCCAAAATACGAAATCTACCCACCCATTTGGCGGGCAAGAACTTTCCGGCCTCAGCGAGCAAAGACGACGTCGAGACCAAGACCTGGGACCTCTCCACCCAAGTGGTTACCAACCTCTCGGCTCTCGGCATCGATCACCTGATCGCCATCGGTGGGGATGACACGCTAAGCTATGCTGCCAAGCTCCACGAACTCGGCATCAAGATCATTGCCATCCCGAAGACCATGGACAATGATGTGCGCAACACCGAGTACTGCATCGGTTTCTCAACTGCAATCACGCGCGCCAGTGATGCCATCCAGCGGCAGCGGACCACTGTCGGTTCACACGAGCGGATCGGCGTATTTCGCATTTTCGGGCGTGATGCAGGATTTACGGCACTCTACACCGCGTACGCCACCTCGATTCGCTGCGTTATCCCCGAGCACAAGGTGAAGCTTGAAAAACTTATCGAGCTACTCCTTGACGACAAACGCACTAACCCGAGCAACTACGCTCTGATTGTGCTTAGCGAGGGCGCCACGTGGGACGGCTATGCGGTGCAGGAGCGCGGCGGGCCGGACCCATACGGACACCGCAGGAAGGCGAACGTGGCCGAGGTGCTTGCCGACGAGATCAAAAAACGAACTGGCGAGGAGACGATCACTTCTGATCTCACCTATGATCTACGGTCGGGCGATCCAGATTTTATCGATAAGCTGGTGGCACTTACGTTTGGCAACATGGCTTACGATGCGATTCTCGAGGGCAAAAGCGGTCTGATGTCTGCGCTGGTGGACGGTCGTTTTGACCTTGTGCCGATTCCAGATCCCAAGCTTGGCCCGCGCAAAGTAGACGTCACCAGCATGTACAACACAGAACGCTACCGACCTATTTATGCGCACAAGCGCGGTCTGCCGATCTTTCTAAACCGCGCATTATAGAGAACTCAATGAGCTGATCGGAGCCGAGTAGACTTCCGCAAGTGGCCCTTAGCGGACTTATCACTCACGCTCCAGAATGTCCGCTTTTGGGGGAAGCGGACATCAACCTTGTCATCTGTCGTCATTTCTTGCGGGCCCCTATGTAGTAGTCTCTTTAAGTTAATGCTTGGAAACTGAAAAAGGGACGGCCTATGCCCTCACTGATTCCGAATTTCGAGACCTTGGAGAGGAGGCTTGCGCGCTTGCCCGTGGTGACGCATCGAGCCCGCGAAGCCGTACTAACCGCTGGCTCAAAGACGGGCGAGCTACTTTTCCTCAGGAGTGGCGCTGTGGAGGTCGTCAAGGATGGGATGCAGATCGCCAACGTGTCGGCACGCGGCTCGGTGTTCGGCGAACTGGCCGTCCTTCTGGACCAGCCCCATACGGCAGACGTGAGGGCTCTGGAGCAATCTGAGTTCTATGTTGCCAACGCGCAGGCAACGCTTGCTGTCAATCCGACCGTTGCACTCTACGTCTCCGCTACCCTTGCGCGACGTCTCAACGCCGCCAACCGATTGCTTATCGAGGTTAAGCACCAGCTGAAAGCCGGCGAGCCTCCTAGCGTGATCGGCAAGGCGGTCGAGAAGGTAGAGGAATTGTTAAGCTGCAGCGGTCGACAATCCGATTGAATAGTGATCTGCGCCAATCCGGCCACGCCAGCCCGAGGGATGGCGCGAAGTCAACAGGACCGAACCACCTAGTTTCCCGGTCTCGATGACGGGGTTACCCAGGTCGCTGTTAGACACAATTGGTGTCGCTATTCGCTGTAAAGCGGACATAACTTTTTGCACTGCAAATGTCCGCTTTTGACCCCAAGCGGACATTGGGTCAATGCGGACCCAATGTCCCGGCTTTCTAGAGCTTAGTTCGCTTGGCTGTGTTGGTCTGCTAGGCGGCAAATAACATCAGGGCCTCATCACGCAGGCGCTTCGGATTGCGCTCGCCCTTTGCTGCTGACTTGAGAATGCGTTCAGCTAGCAGTGTTCTGCTCGTCATTACTCTCTGCACAGGTGTTAAGCTCTCCCACGCGTCATCGAGTGTTTGCCGCAAGAGCGAGAGAGTTTCAGGGTCAAACGACGTTCGCTGTCTGTCGACCATCATTACCTTCCACGAGTTGTTGAACGGGCGACGAACCTGTGTGCGCAGTTGGACGATAGCTTGGCGAGCAGATGAAAGTTCTCTGACGTGAACTCACATGTTTTTGAGGCCACTGTTACCGGGCGGGCAGGGGGACATTGGCACTGCACAATAGGATGCAATTAAACCGCATTGTTTTGGTTTGCCCCTTTACAGCGCAATGGCACGCGAAGCCCTAGCCGAAAGGGCTTCTGCTTCATACCGGATCGAAAGCCTTCGGAATGTCCGTCCCACCGTGCCCAACGCTGGGTAGTACCAAAGTGTGCTTGCAATCTAGCGTCACACAGTCACACTACTGTCACACAAGAGTTCGGAACAATCCAACACTGGAAATGATGATATGTGGGTTCCAACGCAGGACGAAGCGGTTCTGATATACGCCCACTTCCTAAAGGCTCGTCATGGAGCTGCAGCGAGCAAATTGGCTCGAAAAAAAGCTAGCATGCTTCAAGATGACGGTGACCGTGAAGGCCATAAAATCTGGAATGCCGTCGCAGATGCCGTGGACCAACCCGGCGATTGGCCTCAGCCCCGCTTGCTCAGCGGGGGGTAGAGCTGCATAAGCGTCGGCAACGTTAAGGGTGCCGTCGAATGCGCCCGTCGCTCCGGCGCTTTTAGCTTTGGCGGGCGGCATCGGGCAAACTCTGTATGAGAGTATTCGCAGCTTTCACTATAGTGACGCCGCGGCGCAGATCATCATTGTCGTCGCGACGGTGATCGCCATCGATCTCATCAGCGCGCATTCGCAAGGCGCTGATTTGATCAACTCTAATTTCAGCTCGAATGTAGATACGGCGGCCGCTGTTTCTGAGTACCCGCCAGCCTAGAACTTGCTGAGTGGCGCGTGTCAGCTTTTGGACATGTCGAGCCCGGTCGTTTCCAAGCTCATAGCATCTCGTCGAACCAATCAATCAGTTTGACGTTGCCGCCTCGGCTCTCAACTAAAAATTCTGTATTCCAGTAAGGGTCTTCGGCCAACAAATCATTGGCAGGGACTCACAAGCGAGACGTTCACAAACAATGTAGGTCAGTCCGCAAGGAAAAATGTGGATGGCTGCAATTATCGTGTTGGCCGTGTCGCTGTTGGCGTTTTCAGGAGCGTCTCCATTTCCGCCGCCTAATATATCTAACTTGCGGCAGCGCACCCGCCATTGAAGCCAGCTCACTCCATCGCGAAACGCGGTTAACCCACCGCAAAACGGGGCCGCAGACCATTGGGCGGCTCGGAGGTGACAGACTTGCCACGTATCGCTTTCGCGCACTGGGTGCGTAAATCTTTCGCCGTCGGGACCCTCATCTCTGCGCTCACTTTCCCATTCTCTCTACACGCTGAAAGTGTCGCGCATTGGACGCCGGTGCCGTTGCCAGACGAGATCAGCGCTACCCGCGGACCGCACACCAACAACATACGAGCCGAGATCGAGCAGGCAGCAAAGCTTTTCGATGTCGACGTGCGGATGATGAAAGCGTTCGCTGAGATCGAGTCCGGCTACAATCCGAAAGCTAGGACCGGCAGTTATAAGTGCCTGTTCCAGCTTTCCGACTGGGAGTTTGCCAAATACTGGCAGGGTGACATCTATGACATCCGAGACTGCTCAATCGCAGCCGCCAGAAAGCTTGCGACTGAGGCGGCGGAGTTCGAGAAGGACATCGGTCGTGAGGTCACGGCCGCTGAACTCTACTGCATCCACCAGCAAGGCTATCAAGGCTGTGCTTTTCACTATGCCGCGCCACAACAGCTGGCTTGGAAGAACATGTACCTGACTAGCGAGGGCCAGGAGAAGGGCGAGAAATGGGCGCGCAAGGCCGTCTGGGGCAACGTCCCGGCGGACCTCAAAAATAAAATCAAGGGCGGAGTTGAGGCGCTGACCAGCGGCCAGTTCATCGCGCTATGGGCCGAGCGCGTCGAGCGCTTCATGGCGCGTTTGGTCGAGCCGCCGACGGACTACGTGGAGCGCGCCAGCAAGACCAAGAAGCCCACGAAGGCGGCCGCAACCGACAAGCAGAAGACGAAGGGGGCTGCGATCGACAAGAAGGAAAAGAAAATCAAGGTAGCTACGTCCTAAAGAGAAAACTATGGCGGGCACCTTGGCTCGCGCCCGCATCTTCTGGGGCGATCTTTCCGACAGAAGCGATAGTGTACCGCCGAACCGCCGCGTCGCGACCGAGGCCGGCTCTATAGACGACTACATAGGACATAGCGCCACCCGGTCGAACACGAAGGCCGAATCCAGTAACGGTATCATCCCAAATCGTGAATTCTCTTTCAGCGGCCTGTATCGTGCCCAGCGTCCGCTTTGTAATTCGCTGGCCCATCTGATAGCTCTCTTTCGACCTAGGGCAACACCGGGGCAATACCGGAACGGAATGCACTGGAATCTCCGACATCAGCCTAGGAGCCGAAATAACAAGTGACGATTTATCGCTCAGGGAAAGTCGAGGAACGTCAGAGAATTGGTTCGAATGAGACTACGAATCTGGGGGTTAGGAGTTCGAATCTCTTCGGGCGCGCCACCTTCTCCTGCAAAGGCGCCGGTAGCTCAGCTGGATAGAGCACCAGACTTCGAATCTGGGGGTCAGGGGTTCGAATCCCTTCCGGCGCACCACCTTCTCCGCAAGAATTCAGTGAGATGAAGTGCGGCGACGGCGTTTGCTAAAAGTGGCACACGAGCATTGGCAACCGCTTGGCAACCGTTTGGGCCGATTTGGCCCTTTGCGGACATTCCATATGTCACATTTAATGTCGCTATTGGGGGCAAAGCGGACATTGACGCCGTAAAGTGCTAGCCTTTGAACACTGCATCATGCGCGGTCCTTAAGGGGGCACATGCAGCGGCGCCAATTCATCGCATTACTCGGTGGCGCGGCTACGTGGCCGCTCACGGCGCGCGCACAGCAAGCGGGCACGTTGCCGACAGTCGGCATGCTCGGTAGCAGCCTTGCCGCATTTAACTATTGGCTCCCCGCGCTTTTGCAGCGACTGCACGAACTCGGCTGGATCGAGAATCGCACCCTGGCGATCGAGTATCGCTGGACGGAGGGGCGCAATGAGCGCTACGCGCAGCTTGCCGCCGAGCTCGTTCGCCTGAAGGTCGATGTGATCGTGGCACTGGGATCGCCGGCCATCGTCGCTGCAAAGCAAGCCACGGCCGTCATTCCCGTTGTGTTTCCGCTCGCATCCGACCCGGTTGGTGATGGCCTCGTGGCTTCACTCGCGCGACCTGGCGGCAATATAACCGGGCTGTCGAACGAGCAGCCGGATCTTGCTGGCAAACGGCTTGAAGTCCTTCGCGAGCTTGTTCCCGGTCTCAGCCGATTGGGCTACATCGCCAAATGTCAACAATCCGACCGCCATGGGTAATGTACGCGAGCTCCTGGAAGCGGCTGCCAAGCTCGCCCTTCAAATCATGCCTCTCGATGTCAAGCGCGCTGAGGACATCGCGCTGGCGATTGAGACGCTCAAGGGTCGCGCGCAGGCACTTTACGTCGTTGGCGACCCGTTGATCGCAGACAACCAGATCCAGATCAACACGCTGGCGCTGGCTGCGCGCCTCCCGACAATGCACGGCAGCCGAAACTACGTCGCAAGCGGAGGCCTTCTGTCGTATGGCCCGAACTACTCGGACCTATTCCGCCGCGCCGGCGATTACGTCGACAAGATACTCAAAGGCGCAAAGCCCGCCGATCTCCCGGTCGAACTGCCGACAAGGATCGAGCTTATCGTCAATCTCAAGACCGCCAAAGCCATCGGCCTAACTGTGCCCCCGACGCTGATCGCTCGCGCCGACGAGGTGATCGAATAGCGGCAGTTTATGCCGCAGCGCAGAATGTCCGCTATTGGCCCAAAGCAGACACGGGCTCTTGCACTGCACATGTCCGCTTTCGGGGGTAAAGCGGACATAGGCTCGTGCACTGCCTCGAGGATCGGCGTAATCCTAAGCCTTGGAAAAACGTCTCATCACAACGGAGAACTGCAATGATTTGTCGTATCACGCTCGCATTGGGCGCGATGGCGCTTGTGTCTTTGGCGTCATCAGCCGCCATGGCGCAGAACGCGCCACCCTCGTACGAGGGGGACCCGGATGTCTATAAGGTCATTTTCGAAGACCAGAACTTTCGTGTGATCGACTCCATTCGCAAGAAAGGCGTCCACGACAAGCTTCACTCGCATCCAGTTCCGTCGATCGTTTATCACCTTACCGACTGCACAAGCCTGTCTTATGGGCCAGACGGAAAGCCTACGGGCTCGCCAAGCAATCGCAAAGCCGGTACGGCGCAAACGGGGTCCATCACCCCCGCGCACTCCGTTGAGAACATCGGTCCCGAGGACTGTCACCAGATTTTCGTCGAGCGGAAATAGACATCTATGCCGTACAGCGCGCGTAGAGGGGTAACGGCGCAGCCGTTAGCCGTCGCGCAATAGCTCCGGCAGCTTGGCGATATTCGCCGCGATCCGCCGCGCCTGATAATTTGCAGGGGAGTCTTTAGCGATCGTTGATGCAATTAGTTGTTAAATATCCCCGGCATGTCTGCTGCCCTCCTGTGTCGGCCTTAGCCACCAGAGCGCATTGCTCAGCATCCAAAGCGTAGCAGCTTCTCGTGACTCTAGTTTGCCCATTTTGGGTAACGCGGGTGCATTCGAGTTGACATTGTTGTTGTTGGGCGAATGCGGCCGAAGAAAATGCCAAAAGTGTTATTGTGACGATCTTTCCGAGCATCGCCACCTCCCTATTTGTAATTAGGAGAAGCGGGCCGGGATTAGGACACTACCCAGATTGTTCAGCATGGCACGCTCCTT
>Ga0306924_10005800_pt1 | contig 12218 bp, 12 predicted proteins | sample sta12Can44000111_FD_203756 | JGI IMG/M metagenome (GOLD analysis project Ga0306924, IMG submission 203756) | Lab enrichment of tropical soil microbial communities from Luquillo Experimental Forest, Puerto Rico - statanox.12C.anox.44.000.111 (v2)... | ecosystem: Environmental > Terrestrial >... | reverse complement strand
GCTGTTCTACCTCCCCTGGCCGTGGTGGCAGGCGGAACGGGTGATCGCAGGCTGGCAGTCGTGGGCCCCGCAGGCGCCCGACGCACTGTGGTCCAACGTGCACCTGTCGGCCGCGCCCGGCGGTCCAGCGCCCAGCATCCAGGTCGGCGGCACCTACCTGGGCAGTACCGGCGGGCTGACGGCGCTGCTGGACAAGCTGTATGCAGCCGTGGGATCCAGCCCGGTTAGCCCATCTTTGCAGGAGACTCCCTACCTGCAGGCCATGCTGTTCGACGCGGGCTGCTCAGGCACGGTGGACCAGTGCCATCTGCCGTGGCAGGCGCCCGGTGGCCAGCTGACCCGGCAGCCCTCCTACGCCAAGTCCGACTTCTTCACGGCCAGGCTGCCCGCGGCGGGGATCAGGGCGCTGCTGGCCGGGGTGGAGGCGCTGACCGGAGTGGCCGGCGCCAGCACCGGCGCGGGCGGGGTCGCGCTCGACGCCTTCGGCGGTGCGCTGAACCGGGTTGCTCCCGACGCGACCGCATTCGTGCACCGGGATGCGCTGTTCCTGGCCCAGTACTCGACCGAGTGGGGAGCAGGCGCGACCACCGGCCAGGTGGCCAGCCAGCACCGCTGGCTGCGCACGTTCTACGCGTCTATGCGGCCCTATGCGAGCGGCCAGTGTTACCAGAACTACGCAGATCCGGATCTGGCCAACTGGCAGCAGGCCTACTACGGCGCCAATTACCCGCGGCTGGCTCACGTGAAAGGCCTGTATGACCCGGGCCAGCTGCTCCGGTTCGCGCAGGGAATCACACCTGGGCCCTGATCCAGGCGGCGCGCCCGGCTGCACTATGGCACGGTGAATGCCAGTCACCGGGCGCACGATCAGGAAGGGTCACGATGTATGACGCGATGATGGCGGAGACCATCAGCATCGCTGGGCATGGCGGCGACCAGATCGAGGCGTACCTGGCCCGCCCGCTGGGGCCGGGCCCCTATGGCGGCGTGGTTGTGATCCACCACATGCCTGGCTTCGATGCGCCGACCAAGGAGATCACCAGGAACTTCGCCGTCCACGGCTACCTGGCCGTCTGCCCGAACCTGTACAGCCGGGAAGCGCCGGGCGCGAGCCCTGATGACGCGGCCGCGGCTGTCCGCGCACTCGGCGGCGTCCCGGACGAGCGGCTGGTCGGGGACGTCGGCGGGGCGGCGGCGTTCCTGCGGGCGATGCCAGCCGGCAACGGCAAGGTGGGCGTCATCGGCTACTGCTCCGGCGGGCGGCAATCGTTCCTGGCCGCCTGCAGCCTTCCGCTGGATGCCGCCGTCGACTGCTACGGCGCATGGATCGTCGGCACCCCGCCGGCGGGGATGCCGCTCAAGATCGGGCCCATCGTGCACCTGGCGCCGCAGCTGTCCTGCCCGCTGCTTGGCCTGTTCGGCGAGGACGACCAGTACCCGGCCCCCGACCAGGTCGCCGAACTGGACAAGGCGCTCACCGACGCCGGGAAGCCGCACGAGTTCCACACCTATCCGGGTGCCGGGCACGCGTTCTTCGCGGTCAACCGGCCCGCGTACCGGCCGGAGGCGGCGATGGACGGCTGGCAGAAGATCTGGGATTTCTACGGCCACCACCTGGCGAGCTGACCGGAGGCTGCGATGTGCACGTACCTGACCGAGAAGGTGGACCTGGCCGGGAGCGGCAAGGGGGCGGCGGGCTGGTTCCCGCTAACCGAGGCGACGGTGTACTTCGACCACCCGCAGCACGCACCCGCCGACCACACGCTGAACATCGACTTCCGCAACCCCGGCCAGGGGCCGTCGGCGCGGATCGCGGTGGAACTTACCGCGGAATCCGCCCGCGTGCTGGCCGCGGCGATCGAGGCGGCCCTGGCCGCTGCCCCGCCCGGCCTGGCCTGAACAGGCGGTCGGGCCGGGAAATGTCGGTGACCCGTGCCAGGATCGGTACTGGAAGGTGGTGGCATGAAGTTCCGGGTCGAACATGACGCGCTGGCCGATGCGGTGGCGTGGGTAGCGCGGGCGCTGCCGTCCCGGCCGGTGGTGCCGGTCCTGTCCGGACTGCGGCTGGCGGCCGGTGACGGGCTGACCCTTTCCTGCTTCGACTACGAACTGGCCGCCACCGCCGACGTAGCCGCCGAGGTCGCGGAGCCTGGCACCGCCCTGGTGCCAGGCCGGCTGCTGGCCGAGATCGTCCGCAGCCTGCCCGGCCAGCCTGCAGAGTTCACCGCCGACGGCGACATGGTGGGCCTGACCTGTGGCAGCGCCGAGTTCGCGCTGGTGTCGCTGCCGCTCGCGGAGTACCCCGAACTGCCGCCCACCCCGCCGGTGGCCGGCACCATCGACGGGGGAGAGCTGGCGGCCGCCGTTGCGCAGGTGCTGCCTGCTGCCAGCCGTGACGACACGCTGCCCATGCTGACCGGGATCTGCCTGGACATCTCGGGTGAGTTCATGAGCCTGGTGGCGACCGACCGGTACCGGCTGGCCGTGCGGAAGCTGCGCTGGGAGCCGGCCGACCCCGGGCTCCGGGCGATCGCCCTGGTGCCCGCACGCACCCTGATGGACGCGGCCCGGACGATGACCAGTGGTGACCCGGTGCCGGTGGCGTTCAGCCCCGGCAGCGAGCCGGCCCCGGCGGATGCCGGGCCGCAGCCGGTCAGCGGAATGATCAGCTTCGCCAGCCACGGGCGGCGGCTCACTGGGCGGCTGATTGGCGGTGAGTTCATCCGTTACCAGTCCCGGTTCCCGGACTCGTACGGCTGTCGCGCCGAGGTCCCGGCCGCCCCCTTCATCGAGGCCGTCCGGCGGGTGTCCCTGGTCGCTGACCGGGCCAGCCCGGTCCAGCTCAGCTTCGGCCAGGGCCAGGTGGTGGTCGAGGCGCACACCGAAGGCCGGGCCCGGGCAGTGGAGACGGTGACCGCCAGCTTCACCGGCGACGAGCCGGTGATCGCGTTCAACCCGCACTACCTGCTCGACGGGCTGACCGCGGCCGCCGCGGCGGGCGGCCCAGGCCGGCCACCCGCCGGCCCGGAGGAACCGCCAGCGCCGCCCGCCAGCGGGACGCTCAGGCTGGAGTTCACCAGCCCGGCCAAACCGGCGCTGATCACCCCGGCCGCGGAGGCCGGCCAGGCGGGCGCGGGGGATCCAGAAGCCGCTGGCCCAGCTGAAGAGCCGCCGTTCCGTTACCTGGTCGTGCCGCTGAGATCACCCACGCGGGCCTGACGCCAGGGCCCCGCTCGGGCTGCGCTGGTAGTGCGCGTAGCCCCGGGTCGCGCGGTAGCCGCGCAACGGCCGGACCACCCGCCTGCCCAGCCGCCAGAGCACCCGGCTCACCAGTGCCGCCCGGGCCAGCCAGACCACCCGGCCCAGCCAGGGCAGGCCGACCGCGGCCGGGACCAGCTCCAGCCAGGCGCCGCTGCGCCAGGCCCGGCGCCCGACCCAGATCACTGTGGCCGCCAGCGCCGCCAGCAGCAGCACGGGCAGCACCACCAGCAGGAACACCAGCACCAGCAGGCCCCCGTGCGGGAGCGAGCCGATCAGCAGCGCGGATCCGGTGAGGGCGGCAGCGAGCGCCAGCAGCGCCGCCAGCACAAAGCGGCGGCGGCGGGGCCGCGCCGGGCGCGGAAGGGGCGGCCTGCCCGTTACCTGCCCGGCGGAGGCCGGCAGATCGGCGGTCACCAATGCGAGGTCGCGTACCGTGACCGCGGCATAGGCCGCGTCCAGCCGGGCCTGGAACTCATCCATGCTGAGCCGCCCGACCGCATAGTGCTCGCGTAGCTGGTCAGCGACGGCCATGCGGTCGGCGTCGCCGGCGCGCCAGTTGGATCCCGTTGCCATACCCGTCCTCCACCCGCCGGAAAGTGCTGGCGCCACGATATATCTCGATTTGCCGGACAGGCAAACAGGGCCCGGCGGGCGCCCGGGCACGGGGGAGTGGCGGCCGGAAACTTGCTGGGCCGGCCAGTGCGCTAGCAAGGTGGCGGGGCAGCCTCGGTGCACAGGAGCACCACCGTCGCTGCCGGACCGAGCTTCAGCTCAGCGCGCCGTTCCGCGCTGCCGGGGCCGGTGACCGCGGCGCGGGCCCCGGCCAGAGATGCGGCGCCACTCGGGCCGGCGGAGATGCCCGCAGCTGCCAGTTCGGCCACGGCCTGCCCGGCCTGCTGGTCGGTCACGGCGACCGCGGCGTCCAGCCCGCCGGCCAGGTACAGCCAGGCAAGGGCGGACACGGTGCCGCAGTTGAGCCCGGCCATGACGGTGTTCCCGGCCGGGACTGTGACTGGCCGGCCGGCCTGCAGGCTGGCCAGCGCGCAGGCGGCGGTATCGGGTTCCACCGCGAGCAGGGCCGTCCCCGTCCGGCGGCTGCCGCGGTAGTGGGCGACGGCGGCCTGCGCCAGCGAGCCGACCCCGACCGGCACCACCAGCAGATCCGGGGGACCGGCCCCCCGGAGCTGCTCGTCCAGCTCGGCGAACAAGGTGGCGTAGCCCTCGGCGATCCAGCCCGGAACCTGCTCGTAGCCTGGCCACGAGGTGTCCTGGAGCAGCGCGGCGCCCGGCCGCTCGCGCGCCCAGCGGGCGGCCGCCGCGACCGCCTCGTCGTAATCGCAGGGCACGGTGACCACCTCGGCTCCCTCGGCGGCGATCGCGGCCGCCGCCTGCGCGGTGACGGCCGCAGGCACGAAGACCCGGGCCGCCGCGCCAATCAGCCGGGCCATCCGGGCGACGGCCCGGCCATGGTTGCCATCGGTCGCGGTCACCAGCACCAGCCCGGGCCGGGCGGCGGCCAGCGCGCGCAGCGCGGGCAGGCCGTGTGGCCCTGGCAGGGCTGCCGCACCGGCCCCGTTGACCAGCAGCTGGTGCACCGCCCAGGACGCGCCCAGCGCCTTGAAGGACGGCAGGCCAAGCCGGGACGACTCGTCCTTGACCAGCACCCGGCCAACCGCCAGGCCGGTAGCTAGTGACGGATCGTCGATCAGAGGTGTCACTGAGTAATCAGGCAGCAGTTCGTGGAAGGCTGCGGCTGACCGGGGCGGCCGCGGGCAGGCCCAGGCCCGGGCCGGGGGAGCGGCATGCCAGGGGAGTGGCGGGCTGGTTCGGTGAGCCATGGCCCGACGCTAATGCCAGGCCAGCGCCGCCGGGACGGCGGGTACGCCCCGGCGGCGTGCGCCAGCTGCGGGCGGTCGGTAGATTCCTGCCTTGTGATCGGCAATCCAGGCGGGGGGAGTGGCACCGGCCACGTCGGCGTCGCCGTCCGGGAGGACGTCGCGGTCATTACCCTGCAGCGGCCGGAGAAACTCAACGCGCTCACCGCAGACATGCGCCGCGAGCTCGCCGCGATGCTGCGCCGGTTCGGGGATGGTGAGACAGTCCGGGGGATCGTCCTCACAGGCGCCGGCCGGGCGTTCTGCGCCGGTGAGGATCTGGCCGCCGCGGCCAAACTCCCGCCTGGCGGGCTGGCGGGTGAGATCGAGCTGTTCCATGACATCACCCGGGCGGCGCTGGCCACGCGGGTGCCGGTGGTGGCGGCGGTCAACGGGCTAGCGGTCGGCGGCGCCTGCGAGATGATCCTTTGCTTCGACGCCCGGATTGGCAGCCCAGCGGCGGAGTTCTTGCTGCCCGAGAACGGCCTCGGGCTGACCATCTCCAACGGCGCTAGTGTGCTGCTGCCCCGGCTGGCGGGGCACCGGGCCATCCGCCTGGTGATCGAGGGGCCCCGGATCGGCGCGGCGGAGGCGCTGGCAACCGGGCTGCTGGATGAGATCGTGCCGGGCGGCCTGCTCGAAGCGGCGGTCGCGCTGGTGCACCGGTGGACTCAGCCCGGTTCGGCGACGGCGGCTCATCTGCAGCTGCTGCGGCCGCCACTGGCGCTGCTCGAGCAGGCAATGGCCGCGGAGACCGAGGCGGCACGACAGGTAGACGCCGCCGGGCTCGCGCGGGCCGGGATCAGCCGGTTCCTGTCCCGTTAGCCGCGCTGGCCGGGGGCTCGGCCTGGCCGCCAGTGCCTGCGGGCTGCCCGGCGATGAGCTTGGCGCTCATCTTGACCGTCTTGACCGCACTGGTAGTGCCCGCCTGCAAGGTCAGCCCAACGATCAGCAAGATGACGCCCAGAGCGAGGAGCCGGTTTGATCCGAGCAGGACGAGGCCCATCCGGCCAAGAAGATAACCGGGGGCACAGACCAGGGCGCCGATAGCCCCGCCGACGATGCCAGCGGCCAGCTTGTCCCGCCGGGAGTGGGTGGGCTTGACGCCGACGATCCGGGCGGGCACGGCCACGAAGCAGATCATCATTACGGCGATCACGATGCTCAGCGAGAACGCGAACCACCACAGCCCCCAGCGGGTGACGACGATGGTGGCCAGGCCAAGGCAGATGCCGACGGCCCCGCCCCACCCGAGGATGACCTTCAGGTGGGACCGGGCTTCGTGCACAGCGGGCCGGATCTCGGGCTGCCCGGGCCTGGCAATGGCCAGCGCGAACACGGCGTTGAGGTAGAAGCTGGCCGCGGTGACCGCCGCCACGGCGAGCACGGCAAGGATGGTCACCGGGCCGCGCAGCACATAGAAGGTCGTGCCCCCACGCAGCAGATGGGCCTTCACGTGAATCTTCAGGTCGAGCATCGCCGCCCAGATCCACATCGCCGGGAGCACCTGGACCAGGGTGAGCCGCCAGTTCGTGAACAGCAGCTTCACCCCGGTGAAGAGCATCGCGACGGCACCGACGGCGAGAGCCGCCGGGGCGAGCAGCCGGTTGGACTGGCTCAGCCGGATCACCGCGCTTTGGGCGGCGGTCTCGTCACTGTCCCTGATGGCCTGGATCAGCCGTCTGAGCTGGTCGAGCCGGTGGGCCCGGGCAGAACCCGCTGGAGCGCTGGCAACCGGCGCGGGCGGTGGCCCTGACACCTGGGCATCGGGGGAGGGGGATGCGCTGGCCGGATGCCCGTTGCTGTCGATCGCCACCGCGCCTGCCCCCTCTCAGTGCCCTGGCACCTGAACAACTCTAGGTATGTGTCCGGCAACAGGATGCATACAGCCGTTTGGCCCGCTGCCGTGATTACTATCATGCGCCGCCCGAGTGGCGTGGGGGAGCAGGCTGGACGGCGTATACCCGCTGAATGTCAGGGGCGGTGGGTACCGTCGCAACCGGGACGGCAGGGCATTTTTCGTTCGCAGGCACGAGAGCGCTGAAGGTAGGGTTCGGGGCGGCCGGACATAGCTTGGGCTGCCAGCCTGCTCAGGAGGATGTGTGTCAGAGTCAGAAATCACCTCAGGGCCCGCGATTCTCGTCGAGGGCCTCACCAAGTCGTTCGGTGAAGTACGCGCGCTCCGAGGTATTGACCTGTCGGTGCCGCAGGGGACGGTGCTCGGTGTTCTCGGGCCAAACGGCGCCGGCAAGACGACCGCCGTCCGGATCCTGACCACCCTGATGCTTCCCGACGCGGGCCATGCCCGGGTCGACGGCTACGACGTGGTGCGGGAAGCTGCCGCCGTCCGCCGGTCGATCGGCCTGGCCGGGCAGTCGGCGGCCATCCAGGAGGAGCTCACCGGCCGAGAGAACCTCGAGCTCATCGGGCGGCTCTATCACCTGAGCAAGTCCTACGCCCGCAGCCGCGCCGCCGAGTTGCTGGAGCAGTTTGACCTGACCGACGCGGCCGACCGGCCGGCCAAGGGCTTCTCCGGCGGCATGCAGCGCCGCCTGGACCTGGCCGCGAGCCTGGTGGGGCACCCGAAGGTCCTGTTCCTGGACGAGCCGACGACCGGCCTGGACCCGCGGTCGAGGCTGGGCATGTGGGCCATCATCCGGTCGCTGGTGGCCGGCGGCACGACGCTGCTGCTCACCACGCAGTATCTCGACGAAGCCGACGAACTGGCCGACGAGATCGTGGTCATCGATCATGGCCTGGTCATCGCCGCGGGCACATCCGAGCAGCTGAAGGACCGGGTGGGCGGCGACGTGCTGGAGTTCACGGTGCCTGACCGGGCCCGGTGCAGCGACGCCGTCACGGCGATCTCGAAGATCGGCGAGAGCGAGCCGCATGTAGACGATGAGACGGGCGTGATCAGCATGGGAGTGGGGAGCCGCGGATCCGACGCGCTTATCGAGGCGGTGCGCACCCTGGACAATGCCGCCGTCGAAACCCGCGGCCTGGCGCTGCGCCGGCCCTCGCTCGACGACGTGTTCCTCGCCCTGACCGGGCACGCGGCCGAGGAAGACGGGCAGGTGGAGCGGCGCCGCCGGGGCCGCCGGAGAGCCGGCCGCCAGCAAGGTGGCAAGGATACCGCGAAGGCCGCGTCATGAGCGCCGTCGCCGCAGCGCCGGCCCGGCCGTCGGGCGGGCCCAGCCTGGTCACCCAAGCCCGCTGGGCGGTCAGCGACTCGCTCATGATCGCCAAGCGGAACCTGCTGGTCTGGATACGAGTGCCCGCCTACCTGGTGTTCACCGTGATCCAGCCGGTGATGTTCGTGCTGCTGTTCGTCTATGTCTTCGGCGGCGCGATCCAGGTCGACACACCCGGCGGCTACGTCAACTACCTGATGCCGGGGATCATCGCGCAGACCGCCGCGTTCGCCTCGTTCGCCACGGCCATCGCGCTGGCGCAGGAGCTGAAGAAAGGCGTAATCGACCGGCTCCGGTCGATGCCGATGGCCCGTTCGGCAGTGCTCACCGGCCGGCTCGCCGCCGACACCGTCCGGATGGTGGTGACGATCCTGATCCTCGTCGGCGTGGGCTACGCGGTTGGCTTCCGGTTCCTGAACGGGTTCGGACCCGCCGTCGGCATGGTCGTGCTGGCCACTGTGTTCGGGCTGGCGATCTGCACCATTGCCGCCTACACCGGGCTCGCCATCGGGGACGAGGAGTCGGTGCAGGCGTTCGGGCTGATCTGGCTGTTCCCGCTCACGTTCGTCAGCTCGGCGTTCGTGCCGATCTCGACCATGCCCGGCTGGCTCCAGGCGTTCGCCACCCACCAGCCGGTCACCGTAGTGGTCGACACGATGCGCGCGCTTGCGCTCGGCCTCCCGATAGCCGGGAACCTGTGGAAGAGCATCGCCTGGCTGGCCGGGATCTTCATCGTGTTCATCCCGCTTGCCGTCCGCGCCTACCGCCGGGCCGCTTAAGACGCGAAAGCAGGCTGCGTGGGCGGCCATCACCGCCGCTCCGCTGGGTGCGGTGGCCGATGCCGTGCAGAAGGCTGCTATTCCTGTGTAGCCGGGTCGACCATCTCGATGAGCCCGGTACTGACGTCGTAGACCAGGCCGGACACGAGCCGGCCCGGCGGCAGCGTATGCCGGGCGATGGCGGCGTCGGCCCGCACCGCCGCGTACGGGTCGTCGACCGCCTTGCTCCCCAGTTCGTCTGCCGGGATCTCGAAGAACGCGGCGAGTTGCTCAGGGAAGGCTGCGAGGCGCCGGATGCCGCAGTCGGTGTGGTGCAGGATCACCAGGTGCCCGCGCGAGGGCTGGCCCTGGCCAAGCCGGCCAAGCAGCGCCCATGAGCGCATCGTCGCCGGGGTGATCCGGCCGCCGATGTTGCGCATCACGACAGCTTCGCCGAGCTTGAGACCGAGCACATCACTCGGGTCGACCCGGGAGTCGACGCAGCCGAGCACCTGCAAGGTGCCGCTGGTCGGGAAGCGAAGGCCAGCGAACGCTCCCGTCGCGGCGAACGCCGCGTTGCGCCGGACCAGGTCGTCGGACGAAATGGTCATGTCTGCGGGCGTACCCGCCCCGCCGTGTTTGAGCCTTCACGTGAATGAGTGAGTGCGGTGAAGGCGAGCGGAAGCAGTGGTGCCACTCTTACTTAACATAATGTACATTATCGGCACTAACGCGCCGGGAGTTGCAGTGGATGCAAGAACTCCCGGCCTAGCTCGTGGAAGCCGTATCCATGACCGCGAACTGCGTGGGTCTTGGACGCCAGCATCAAGAGAGCCAGTTCCGGGATTAGGGCAGGCTTTCGATGATTTGGATGACCTCCTCGCGCCCGAATCCGTGGTGCCGGGCGAAGTCGAGGAGATCCCGGGTGCGGGCGAGGACGGCGCCGCGCTGGGGGGTGCCCGCCACGGTGATGCCGCGTCCGCGGCGGAACTCCAGCAAGCCTTCGTCTCTGAGGAGGTGCAGGGCGCGCAGGACGGTATTTTTGTTGACGCCCAGTACCGCGGCGAGATCCTTAGCCAGGGGCAGGCGCTCGCCGGGGTCTGCCTCGCCGTCGGCGATGGCGCGGCGGATCTGCGCGGCCACCTGATCGTGCAGGGCTGCGGGATCGGACGGGTCGACGTTGACATTCAGCATGGTCCTAGTGATAGTAGTTCCATGCGGCTGATCTGGCAACGGCCATGAGCGGCACGGTCGCCCCGCCGCGCCAGGGCGCGCCGGGGACAGCGGATGCTTTGTTCGCGGAGGCGAGGCGGCGGCGCCGCCGACGGAGACTCGCCGGTCTGGCCGTGGTCCTCGTGCTGGCCGCCGGGGCCGTCGCGTTCATCGCGGCCGGGCCGGACGGTGCTCCTGCGGTCCCGGGCATCGGCGGGCACCGCGCGCGCCCGGTCAGCGCGCCAGGTGCTGCGCTTGCTGGTTCGGTGGCCTGGGTGGACTACACCGGGCGCGTGCACCTTGGTGATCTGGCCACCGGGGCCCAGCGGGTCATCGCCCGAAGCAAGGCTTATCCGGCTACTCCCCTGGTCCAGGCCGGTGGGCGGCTCTACTGGTCCGCCCCGGCAGGTGCCCGCGGCCTAGTCCAGGAGCTGAACCCGGCAACCGGCAGGGTCCGGTCTGTAGGGCCCGGCCAGGGCATCTTCTCGGTCTTTGCCGCCGCGGACGGGCGGCACGTGTTTTTCGCCCCCACCGACAGCCGCGTCGTCGAGCTGCCCGCGCACGGCTCTGGCGCCCGGCATGAGTTCACGCTCCCGCCTGGCTGGTACCTGCCTTACGGAGGTAGCACCGGTGTGGCCGGCGGGATCCTGGTCGAGTCCGGGGGCCAGACGACGCGGGCGCACACCGTCATGGCCGTGTGGGACCCGAAGACCGGGGCACTCAAGGCGATCGGCACGGACATGGAGGTCATGGCCGCCTCCACCCCGCCGCGCGCCCGCTACAGCCTGCTCGCCTGGCTGCCGGCGAGGTGTTCGGCGGGCCAGAACTGCCCGCTCCGGATCACCGACACGGCCACCTTGTCCACCCAGACGATGCGCAGCCCGCTGCATCACGGCTTCGCCATCGGTGCGGCATTCTCACCCGACGGGAAACAAATGGCCGTGTTCGTCAACGGGAACTCCCTGGGAACCGGAGCGGTGCAGCTGGCGATGGCCGACACGGGAACCGGGGCCATGCGCCTGGCCGGCACGGTCCGCCTCGGGATCGGAGAGGACCGCGCCTGGGCATTGTGGCTGCCCGACGGCGGACATCTGCTCACCGGCGGAGCCGTGTCGAGCTACGCGGTGAACGCGGCAACACTGTCCGCCCGGCCCCTCTATTTCATCCACGGCCGCGATCACTACATCGAGGTCAGCCAGGACATCAACTACACGGCGGTCCTCATTCCGCCCCGCCGGTGACCTATCGGGTCAAGGCACGCCGCAATCCTCTGGCCAAGGAGAAGATGGCCTGGCGGACTGGCGCCGGAGCTGTGGTCTGCGTGGCCGGCCCCGGGATACGGGCGACGCGCGTGCGCTCAGCAGTCGAACACCGACCAGCAGATATCGTTCCGCAACCGCTGGTCGTCAAGTACGAGCTCGCGAATCTCCTCCGGGAGCTGGTCACACTGCCACCGGCACTCGCGTCGCCCTGCACCCTCACCCTCGCCTGCTGGCGCGCCAGCACGTGCGGCCTTGATCGCATAGGCGGCCGCACCGAGTTCATGCGCGGCGACGTGCGCGACCACTGCGGCCTGGCCAGCAGCGTACGCAGCATGCCGTGCCGCCCCTCGCAGATCTCTGGCCGCGGCCATTGCATGACCGGCCGACGTGCGAGCCTGGGTCATCATGACCTCGCCCCGCACCCAGGCGCGGGCGTGCTCAATCGCCTGACGCGGTCGTGCGTCCTCAGGCTGAGCCGACTCGAAGAGGTCAAGGACGTGCTCCGCGCATGATGCCGCCCAAAGAGCGAGGAGCCGGTGATCCGAATCGGTGAGGGTCCCACCGCGGCGGATCGTCACGAAGCGAGGGTCTCGGACCTTGGGGAGGATCATGGTCGGCACTCCTTCTTGTATCCGCCCAACACCAAGGGCGGCGTAC